>Ga0116227_10012313_pt1 | contig 13971 bp, 11 predicted proteins | sample S1TSphgellanicum_FD_89693 | JGI IMG/M metagenome (GOLD analysis project Ga0116227, IMG submission 89693) | Host-associated microbial communities from peat moss isolated from Minnesota, USA - S1T2_Fb - Sphagnum magellanicum MG | ecosystem: Host-associated > Plants > Peat moss > Unclassified... | reverse complement strand
GGGCCGCCGGGGATCTCGGGGCCGTGGTCGTAGAAGATCTCGCTGCAGGGGCCGCAGGGGCCGGTGTCGGCCATCATCCAGAAGTTGTCGGAGGCGTACTTCGCGCCCTTGTTGTCGCCGATGCGTACCACGCGCTCGGGCGGCAGGCCGATCTCTTTGGTCCAGATGTCGTAGGCCTCGTCGTCGTCGATGTAGACCGTGGCCCAGAGCTTGTCGGCGGGCAGCTTGTAGACCTGGGTGAGCAGCTCCCAGGCCCAGGTGAGCGCCTCGCGCTTGAAGTAGTCGCCAAAGCTCCAGTTGCCCAGCATTTCGAAGAAGGTGTGGTGGCGTGCGGTGTAGCCCACGTTCTCCAGATCGTTGTGCTTGCCGCCGGCGCGCAGGCAGGCCTGCACGGACGCGGCGCGCACGTAGGGGCGCTTGTCGGTGCCGAGGAACACGTCCTTGAACTGCACCATGCCTGAGTTGGTGAACATCAGCGTCGGGTCGTTGGCCGGCACCAGCGAGCTGGAGGGGACGATGGTGTGGCCCTTGGAGGCGAAGAAGTCGAGAAAGGTCTTGCGAATGTCCGCTACGGTCACGGGAGAGGTCATGGGGTCTTTCGCGGCATCGGAACGCCCCGGGCCGCGCTGCTGCGCCGCGGGTAAATGCCTGATTTCAAAGGAATAAATTATAAGTGCCGCTCCAGGCGGCGGGTCTTGCCGCACGCGGTGGCGGCGGGCATGATCGGCCGATGCTTGTCACCCGCGCTTCTGGTGCCTTCGCAATGTTTCCCCGGGGGACGGGGCCCCGCTGGCTCGCGGCGCTCCTGTGCCTGCTGCTCGTTCTGCCGGCCATGGGGGCCGCTGTGCCCGCGGCGGCGGCGGATGGCGGCGTGGCCGAGGTCCGCGAGGCCTGGTTCATCCAGTCCGACGCGCCGGACCTGCCGGACGATGCGGCCGCCTGGCAGGCGCAGCCGCTGCCGGACAGCTGGCGCCTGTCCCGGCCGGGACAGGCCGGCTATGGCTGGTACCGCGCCAGCTTCACGCTGCCCGCGCCGCCCGATGGCATGCACGCCGTCTACATCTCGCTGGTCAGCAGCGCCTACGCGCTGTACATCAACGGCGTGCAGGTCGCGGACAGCGGCGGCATGAGCGGCAACGTCGGGCGCAGCGCCGGTTTTCCGCAGTGGATCACGGTGCCGGCCCAGGTGCTGGCAGCCGGCCCCAACACGCTGGCGCTGCGCCTGCGCGTCGCCCCCAATCTGCGCGGCGGCCTGTCGCCACTGTTCGTCGGTCCGCAGCAACAGATAGAGCGGCTGTACTGGCACGACGCGTTCTGGCGCGTGGAGATGCCGCGCGCCCTGAATGCCGCGGTGCTGGTGCTGGGACTGCTGGCCCTGCTGCTGTGGTCGCGCAACCGCAGCGAGGCCGTCTATGGCTGGTTCGGTGCCTTCCTCGTGACCTCCGCGGTCTGGGCGCTGCGCAATTTCCACCAGAGCCTGACGCTTCCCGAGGTGCCCTCGCGCGCCTGGGAGACCTTCGTGCTGGCCGGCCAGGGCGTGAGCCGGCTGATGCTCATGATGTTCGTGCTGCGCTACGTCGGCCAGCGCCGTCCGGGGCTGGAGCGCGCCGCCGTCTGGGCGATACCGCTGATTCCGCTGCTGTTCTTCGCCGCCGGCGAGGCCTTCATGAGCAGCGTGCGCAACGCCTGGTACACCGCTACGGCGCTGCCGATGTGGTACAGCCTCTACCTGCTGGCGCGCCATGCGAACTGGCGCGGCGCCTGGGGGCCGCGGCTGGTGCTGGGCGCACTGGCCTGCAACGAGGTGCTGGCCGTCCATGACTGGATGATCGCCGTCAACCTGCTGCCCTTCGGCACCCCGCTGTGGCAGAACTACGGCGTTGCGCTGCTGCTCACGGCCATGACGGCCGCGCTGGCCGAAAGCTACTTTGCCGCCTTCGCCACCGCGCGCACCCTGAACCGGGAGCTGGAGCAGCGGGTTGCGCAGAAGAGCCGCGAACTCGACGAGAACTTCCGCAAGGTGGCAGCCTACGAGCAGGCGCTGGCGCTCGACGCCGAACGCCAGCGACTGATGCGCGACATGCACGACGGCATCGGCTCGCAGCTGATCACCACCGTCAACGCGGTGGAGCGCGGGCAGATCGGCGCACCAGCCATCGCCGCGCTGCTGCGCGACTGCATCGAGGACCTGCGCCTGGTGATCGACTCGCTGGAGCCGGCCAACAGCGACCTGGCCATCGCACTGGCCAGCCTGCGCTACCGGCTGGAGCCCCGCCTGCGGGCTGCGGGCCTGGAGACCGCCTGGGAGCTGGACGGGCTGCCGGCCAGCCTGCCACTGCCCCCACGGCAGATCCTGCAGACGCTGCGCATCCTGCAGGAGGGCTTGACCAACATCATCAAGCACGCTGGGGCCTGCACCGCGCGGCTCACCGCGGCGGTCGACGGGGCGTGGATCGACATCCAGCTGGCGGACGACGGGCGCGGCGGCCCGGCGGCAGCGGGCGGCGAGGCTTCCACGGGCCGTGGCCTGGCCAACATGCGCTACCGCGCCACCCAGATGGGCGGCCACTGCGACATCCGCCTGACGCCGTCCGGGACGCTGGTGGCGCTGCGGCTGCCCCGGCCGCAGGCTGGATAGGGGACCGGTGCCAGTGCCGGGGCCGCCAGTTCTGTTTGCGGATATTATTGAATATATTAAATAATCCCCGCCAGGAGATTCACCATGGACATGAAAACCTCGCCGCTTGCCCAGCTCAACGACCCCGGCCTGCTCAAGAAAGAGGCGCTGATCAACGGCCAATGGGTGGCCGGCAGCGCCCGCTTCGACGTGAACGACCCCGCGACCGGCGGCAAGCTGGCCGACGTGCCCAACCTCGGCCCGGCCGAGGCCGAGGCCGCAGTCGCGGCCGCCAACGCGGCCTGGCCGGCCTGGCGCAGCCGGACCGGCAAGGAGCGCAGCATTCTCTTGCGCCGATGGTTCGACCTGCTGATGGCGCACCAGGAGGACCTGGGCCGCATCATGACCGCCGAGCAGGGCAAGCCCTTCGCCGAAGCCAAGGGCGAGGTCGCCTATGGCGCGAGCTTCGTGGAATGGTTCGCCGAGGAGGCCAAGCGCGTCAACGGCGAGACCCTGCCCCCGTTCGACAACAACCGCCGCCTGATGGTGATCCGCCAGCCGATCGGCGTGTGCGCCGCCATCACGCCCTGGAACTTTCCGTTGGCCATGATCACGCGCAAGGTCGCGCCGGCGCTGGCCGCCGGCTGCCCGGTGGTCATCAAGCCGGCGGAACTGACGCCGCTGACCGCCCTGGCCGCGGCCGAGCTGGCGGTGCGCGCCGGTATCCCGGCCGGCGTGCTGAACGTGATCACGGCCGACGGCCCCAACTCCATCGCGGTCGGCAAGGTGTTCTGCGCCAGCGACATCGTGCGCCACATCAGCTTCACCGGCTCCACCGAGGTCGGCCGCATCCTGATGGCGCAGAGCGCGCCGACGGTCAAGAAGCTGGCGCTCGAGCTGGGCGGCAACGCGCCCTTCATCGTGTTCGACGATGCCGACGTCGACTCCGCGGTGGAAGGCGCCATCGCCAGCAAGTACCGCAATGCCGGCCAGACCTGCGTGTGCGCCAACCGCATCTACGTGCAGGACGGCGTGTACGACGAGTTCGTGCGGAAGTTCGCCGCCAAGGTCCAGGCCTTCAAGGTCGGCAACGGCTTCGAGGACGGCGTGGTCCAGGGCCCGCTGATCGAGGACGCCGCCGTGGAGAAGGTGCAGCGCCACCTGGCCGATGCCGTGGCCAGGGGCGGCAGGGTGGTGGCCGGCGGCCACAGGCTGCAAGGCCAGTTCTTCGAGCCGACGGTGGTGGCCGACGCCACCGCCGACATGCTGTGCGCCCGGGAGGAGACCTTCGGCCCGTTCGCGCCGGTGTTCCGCTTCACGACCGAGCAGGAGGCCATCGACGCGGCCAACAACACCGAGTTCGGCCTGGCCAGTTACTTCTACAGCCGCGACGTGGGGCGCATCTTCCGCGTCGGCGAGGCGCTGGAGTACGGCATGGTCGGCATCAACGTGGGCATCATCGCCACCGAACATGTGCCGTTCGGCGGCGTCAAGCAGTCCGGCCTGGGCCGCGAAGGCTCGCACCACGGCATGGACGAGTATGTTGAAATGAAGTACCTTTGCCTTGGAGACATCCTCAAATGATGAACCGCAGAACCCTCATCCGGGCCGCCTCGCTCCTGCCCCTTGCCGCAAGCGCTACGTTTTTTATAGCTGCCCACGCCCAGGGCACGGGCACTGCGGGCCAGAAACGCAATCGCATCGTGATCCAGGTCAGCGATGCCGATCCGGGCAAGTGGAACCTGGCACTGAACAACGCCCGCAACCTGCAGGAGGACGTGGGCGCGGCCAACGTGGACATCGAGGTCGTGGCCTACGGCCCCGGCATCGGCATGCTCAAGCTGGAGTCGCCGGTGGCCTCGCGCATCAGCGAGGCGCGCAAGGCCGGGGTGCGCTTCCTGGCCTGCGAGAACACCATGCGCGGCCAGAAGCTGACCAAGGACGACATGAGTCCGGACGTCGGCTACGTGCCGGCCGGCGTCACCGAGATCATGACCCGGCAGAACGAAGGCTGGGCCTACCTGCGGCCCTGAGCCCGCGGCATCCGCGCAAGGTGATAGACTCCCCGGGCTGGCGGCCTCCCTGGCCTCCACATGCCCGACCTGCGGGCCTGAGCGGGCGTCGTTCAATGGCAGGACCTGAGCTTCCCAAGCTCAAGACGTGGGTTCGATTCCCATCGCCCGCTCCACTTGCCTCCCCCCTCCCCTCTCCCCACGCGCAGCTCATCCCGGCTCGGGAATGCCCGGCTCGCCATCGACGATCTGGTACTTGCGCATCTTCTCCCACAGCACCTTGCGGCTGATGCCCAGCTGCTGGGCAGCCTCCTGGCGCTTCCATTCGGTGGCATCGAGCGCCGCGATGATGCGGTTGCGCTCGGCGGCATCCCAGTTCCGGCGCATCTCGCCGTCGGAGCCACTGCCGTCCGGCGCCGCGGGGCCGCGCGCCAGGGCCAGTGCGCGCTGGATCATGGGCTGGTCCCAGGTGCCGGTCTGCCGCACGATCACGCCCACCCGCTCGGCCAGGTTGCGCAGCTGGCGCACGTTGCCGGGGTAGTACATGTCCGCGATCGCATCGGTCAGCCAGTACGGCAGGTCGGACAGGCCCTCCTGCTGCGACTCGCCCACCACCGAGCCCATGATGGCCTTGAAGATCGCGATCTTGTCGACCGCGCCGCGCGCCTCCAGGCTGGGCACGTGCAGCTCGATCACGGCCAGCCGGTAGAACAGGTCGGAGCGGAACTCCTGCTGCTGCACCAGTTCGCGCAGGTCCCGGTTGGTGGCCGCCACCAGCCTGAAGTCGAGCTTGACCTCCACCGTGGAGCCCAGCCGGGTCACCGTGTTGCCCTCGAGCACCCGCAGCAGCTTGACCTGCTGGTAGCGCGGCAGGTCGCCGATCTCGTCGAGGAACAGCGTGCCGCCGGTGGCCTGCTCGAAGTAGCCCTTGTGGGCGTAGCTGGCGCCGGTGAACGAGCCCTTGGCATGGCCGAAGAACAGCGACTCGAACAACCCGTCGGGTATGGCGCCGCAATTGACGGCCACGAAAGGCCCCTTGCCGTACTGGCTGTGCCCCAGGTGCAGCTGCTGCGCGATGCGTTCCTTGCCCACGCCGGTTTCACCATGGATCAGCACGTTGTGGTCGCAGTCCGCGAAGGCCGCCACTTCCGCCAGCAGCGTCTGCATGCACTCCGAATGCGCCACCAGGACATCCGGCTTCTCGGCCTTGGCGCCGTGCGCGCGCATCTGCAGCACCAGCTTGGTCACCAGCGTGCGCAGCTCCGCGCAGGTGAAGTCGAATGGCAGGATGTGCAGGTATTCGGGCGGGTAGTTGCGCGTGTCGCGCTCGCGCGTGGCGGCCGCCACCCAGATCACCGGCATGCCCTGCACCGCCTCGGAGGCCAGGGCCAGGCCGCCGCCATCGATCACCGAGACGCTGATCACGGCCACGGCCACGCGCGAAGGCTCCCGGTCCTGCGCCAGCGGGATGCCGTCGGCCCGGATCACCTCCACGTCGAAGCTGGCCATGCAGCGGGCGATGCGGTCCAGGATGTCGGCCTTGCCCTCCCAGACATACAGGTCGAGTTCGTCGAAGTGGAATTGGCTTCTCATGTCAGTACACCAGTTCGACCGACCCGTCGCAGGTCAGCTGCGCGCCCACGCCCACCGACGCCAGGTTGATGCCCAGCGTGCTGAGCAGCAGGTTGACCAGCGGGTCGAGCAGCGGCGACAGCAGCGAGCCGACCACGGCTTGCGCCGCGCTGACCGCGGCATTGACCAGCTGCGTGGCCGAGCCCACCAGGTCGCCGAAATGGTTGGTCGCAGCGGTGCTGTACTTGTAGGTCTGCAGTTGCAGGCCGCTCAGCGTGGAGGACAGGCTGTTGACGATGTTGGTGGTGGAGAAGGCGTAGTACGCAGGTGTCTGGTCGATGTCCGGCGGGGCCGTGTAGAGATAGGACGAGGTGCTGGCCGCCACGCTGGTGTTGGCCGCCAGCCCGGTGCGCGAATAGGGTGTCCAGGGACCGCACAGCAGGTAGAGCGTGCAGGTCTTGGTCTGCACGTCGAGCAAGGGGATGGGTGTCACGACGGGAATGGCGGAGGATGAGAAGATGGCGGCCTCCTGCGCCGCCGTCATCTGCCCGATGCGCAGGTTGGCGGCCGAGGTGGTGGTGTCGACCGTCAGGGTCTTGGTCCCGGGCGACGGACAGTTGAAGCCGGAGACGCGGGCCTGACCCGGCGCGATGTCGAGGTTGATGTCCAGGTGAACCGGATTGTCCGGCACCAGCACCACCTGCGTCCCCGTGCAGTTCACCAGACACAGGATGTTCACCAGGTTCAGGCTCAGCACGTTGTTGAGCAGGCTGGTCACCGGCGCGAGCAGGCTGGTCACGGCATTCAGCAGGCCGGTGACGACGGAAAGCCCAGGAATGTTGATGGCGATCAGGCTGCGTATCTGCGCCGTGCGCACCGAGATCTGGTTCGGTCCGGCATAGGCTGGCGAATCCGCCGCGGCGACGGCGGGGTTGCCGATCGCCGAGATCTGTGGCGGCTCGGTGACCTTGAGCTTGACCGAGACGCTGCCGATGCCGGGCAGGTTCACCAGCGAGACATTGGCCGCCACCGCGCTCTGGCTGTTGGCCAGCTGCACCAGGCCCTGGACCAGCTGGAACACCTGGAGATTGGCGTTCAGGGCGGCGGAAGGCGTTCCCGTCTGGAGCTGGATGAGGCTGCCGAGCTGGATCGGCAGGGAACCGACCGCCGCGCCGATGCCGTTCTGCACGCCGATCAGGGCGGTGTAGGCGGCACTGCCGCTGCCCAGCACGTCGGCTGCGGCCTGCAACAGGCTGCCCAGTGTGGTCTGCGTGGCCAGCAGCGTGGTGTAGTCGCCGGAGGCCACCCCGAGGTTCAGCGCCAGCCGGTCGAAGTAGTTCAGCAGGTTGATGTTGGTGCCCAGCAGGCCCTGCCAGCCGACGGCGCTCAGATTGAGGCTGCCGCCGAGCAGGCCGCCGAACACGGCGTTGAGCAGCGTGGCGTCGCTGCTGCCGACCGTCACCAGCGTGCTCTGGACGCTCAGCCGGGCCACCGGCGCAGCGCGGGCGGCGGTGGCCTGGGCGGTCACGGTGCGCGAGGCCGGCGCCTGGCCCGCCCCGAAGAAATTGAACACGAAGAAGAACGGCACGGTCCGCGACACGGTCACCAGGGCCGCGTTGTAGGGGGCCTGCAAAGCCCGGAAATAGCGCGGCGGGCTCACCGTGGCGTCGGCCGGTCCGCGCGCGTCCTTGGGATTCCAGTTGCCGCAGGTCACGGTGGCGCTGTCGCTCGTCTTCAGCCCGTTCGCCGCGGCATTGGCAAGCGCCACCGTCGAGGCATTGGCGCAGCCGCTGGCCGACATCTCCGCCGCCGCCAGGGCTGCCAGGTCCGCCAGCTTCTGCACCTCGCGCCGCTGCCAGAAGACATTGCCGATGTCGATGCTCATCAGGCACACCAGCGCCACCATGAGCCAGATCAGGCCGACGGCCGCCAGCGCACCGCGCTGCGCGCGGCGGGCCGGCCCGGGCGGGAAAGGGCGGAAGCCCTGCATGAAGCGTCCTTTTCTTACTTCGCGGTGGTGCCATCGCTGACGGTCGAGCGCAGATACTCCGGAATCGGATGCTTGAAGCTCTCGAGATAGCGCTGGTAGCTCAGTCCCGCCTGAACGCCAGGGATGGGCCGCGGTGCGCCCTGCGCCTGGCGCTGCAGCTGCAGCAGGCGCTGCGTGGAATCCCCCACCTGCACACGCGGCGGAGGGGGCGACGGTACGGCCTCGGCGGCACCGTGGGCGCCCGCAGGCGCCTGTGCCTGCGCGCAGGTCGCCAGCAGCGCGGTTGACGCCATCAGCCAGGTGGACAGTCCGTGCCGGGGAGAGAGAAAGGGGTTCATGGGGATCTCCTGGTTCAGGGCTTGCGGGGGAATCGGCGCCAGCGGCTCAGTGGCTGGTGGCCGGGGTAGCGGCGGTGCCCGGCAGCGCAGGCAGACCCAGCCGTTCGGAGGTCTTGAGCGTGAGCGCGCTGCCGCCGGCATCAGCCGAGGCCAGCGGCGGCGCCAGAAAGCGAGGGGGCGGATCGAGCAGGCGCGCCTCGCGCTCGATGGCGGCGCGCACATCGGCCGGCATCGCGTACTCGGCCATCAGGGCCTGGGCCTGCTCGGCCTGCCCGTCGGCCAGCAGGTACAGCGCCAGGTTGCTCTGGATCCGGGGCGTGCCGGGTTGCATCTGGGCCGACTGCATGATGGGCACGCGGGCCTGGGCGGTATGCCCTGACTTGAGGTAGGCATAGCCCAGGTCGCTCAGCAGCAGCGGGTCGGTGGGATTGCGCCGCTGGGCCTGCTCCAGCATCTGGACGGCCCGCGGATAGTCGCCCTGCGCGCCGGCCAGCAGGCCCTGGCCGCGGTAGCCGGCGGCTTCCAGCGGCGTGCCCATCAGCTTGCGGTAGTACTGCAGGCTGGCCTCGGGCTGGCTGGTCTGGCGCAAGGCGTCGGCGCGCAGCAGCAGCGACTCCGGCGTGATGCCCTGCTGCTGCTCGAGCGCGTCGATGTGCGCCAGCGAGGCGAACCACAGCCCCTTCTGCTGCATCTGGCGGATCAGGTTGAGGTAGGTGGTCTGGGCATCGACGCCGGGTTCGCCCGCCTGGGTGGCGGCGGCGCGCGCGCCGGCCAGGCCATAGCCCGAGGGCGCGCTGGCGGTGCAGGCGCCCAGCAGCAAAGCCGCCAGCGCAGCCAGGAGTGTTTGGAGGGCTCTCGGCTTCATCGTGTCATGGCTCCCAGTGAACGCACGATCGCCAGGAAGCCGGGACCGGCGGTGACGATGATCAGCGCCGGCAGCAGCGTGGTCACCATGATGGCGGTCATCTTGACCGTGATCTTGCCGACGCGCTCCCTGAGCTCGGCCTTGCGCCGCTCCCGCAGGCGGTCGCTGAACTGGTGCAGCGGCTCCTGCACCGCGCCGCCGTGGCGGTCCACCTGCACCAGCAGGGCCACCAGGTCGGCCAGGTTCTCGTTGTCGTGCAGATGGGCCAGCCGCTGCAGCGAATGCTCGCGGGTGCGCCCCTGGGTGTACTGGCGGTTGGCGATGTCCAGCTCCTGGCCCAGCACCCGCAGCGCACCCCGGAAGTCGCTGGCGATCACCTGCAGGGTCTGGTCCAGGCTGAGGCCGACGCCCTGCAACAGCCGCAGCAGGTCCACGAACAGCGGCAGCTCGTGCACCACTCGCCGCTTGCGCTGCTCGGCATACCAGGCCAGGAACCACTTGGGCGCCATGAAGCCCAGCGCGCAGGCCGCCGCCGCATAGGCCCAGGCGCGGCCGTCGACCGTCCGATATCCCAGCAGCACCGCATACAGCAAGGGCAGGCCGAGGCCCAGCCCCAGGCGCAACGCCAGGAACCAGAGCTGGGCCCGCAGCGGCGCAAAGCCGCACTGGTCGATCAGCCGCCGGTCCTCGTCGACCACCAGCCGGCGGCCCAGGCGGCTGTCCAGCCATCGCTGCGCCGCACCGGACCCGCGCAGCGACGCCGACAGGTCCGCAGGCGCCTCGTCGGCACGCGGCGGCTGCAAGCCCTGGCCCCGGGCGATCGCGCGCTGGATTGCCTGCTGCCTCAGCGTGCGCTGGCGCAAATGCAGCACCAACAGGCCGCCGGCCAGCAGGCACCCCAAGGCCACCAGGCCAAGCCCCGTCATCAGCAGCTGTTGTTCGTCCATGGGGGTCAGACCAGGCGCGCCAGCCGGTACAGCAGGAAGATGCCCAGCAGCTGCAGGCCGGCACCGCACATCAGCAGCATCTGGCCCGTCTCGTCGCGCCACATCAAGGTGAAATAGGCGGCATTGAGCATGATGATCGCGCCCCCCACCAGCAGGGGCAGCAGGCTAAGCAGCCAGGCCGACATCCGGGTCTCCGCCGACATGGCGACCAGCTCGCGCTCGGCCTGCTCGCCATCGCGCATGAAATGGGCCATGCGCTCCAGCAGCACGTCGGCCCGGCCCCCATAGCGAACGCTGAGGCCGAGCACCGAGGCCAGCAGGTGCAGCTCGTCGATGCGAACGTTGCGGGCCACCTGCAGCAGGGCCGGCTCCAGCTCGACACCGGCCTTGAGCAGGCTGCTGACATGGTCGAGGTAGGCCCGCAAGGGCAGCTTGGCCGACTGCACCGAGATCTGGAACGCAGCATGCGTGGAATGCCCGATCGTGATCAGCCGCACCATCGAGTCCAGGAACCCTGGCAACTGGCGCACCAGCACCTGGCGCCGCTTCTGGATGCCCAGCCACACCAGGAACACGCTCAGCAGCAGCCCCAGCAGCAGGGCTACCCCGGCCGCCAGCACCCCGGCCAGTTCGGCCGCGAGCAACATCACCACCAGTTGCAGCCCCCCCAGCAGGCACAGGCCGCGCAGGCCGATCACGCCCAGCAGCCAGGCCGGCATGACCGGCCTGCGCGAACGCCAGCGATCCAGCCTGCTGGAAGGGGCAGCCGCCCGCTCGTTCACGGCGGCCTCTTCATCCTGCGGCCGGCGTGCGCCGGCCTCGGACGCAAAGCGCCGGTCCAGGTTGCGCCCCACCGTGAGCTGCTCGTGGCGCCGGCGGGCCCACTCCCAGGACCACAGTCCCGCTCCCGCCAGCAGCAGGGCCAGCGCCAGCATCACCAGCAGCGGGCTAGACACGGCCGTCTCCGTGCTGATTGAGCTTCTGCAGCGCCTGGCGGAACTTCGCGAGCTTGGGCGAGTGCGGCGCGATGCCCAGGGAGATCCAGCGATCGCGCTCCTCGCCATTCGGGCCGAGGGCCGGCTCGTAGCGGTAGAGTTCCTGCATCGCGATCACGTTGTCGTTGAGGCCGGTCACCTCAGTCACCGACAGGATGCGGCGCTGGCCGTTGGAGAGCCGGCCGATCTGCAGAATGAAGTCGATGGCATTCGCGATCTGGCGGCGCAGGCTGACCTCGCTGCCCTGATAGCCGGCAAAGCCGGCCAGCATCTCCAGGCGGTACAGGCATTCACGCGGCGAGCTGGCATGGATCGTCCCCATGGAGCCGTCATGGCCGGTGTTCATGGCCTGCATCATCTCCAGCACCTCGCCGCCGCGCACCTCGCCCACGATGATGCGGTCCGGACGCATGCGCAGGCTGTTGCGCAGCAGGTCGCGGATGGCCACCACGCCCGAGGCGTCAAAGCCGCCGGGCCTACTCTCCAGCCGCACCACGTGCGGGTGGTTCAGCGAGAGCTCAGCTGTGTCCTCGATGGTCACCACCCGCTCCGACTCGGGGATGAAGGTCGCCAGCGCATTCAGCAGCGAGGTCTTGCCGGAGCTGGTGCCGCCGCTGACCAGGATGTTGCAGCGTGCGCTGACCGCGATCTCCAGCAGCTGCGACATCGCGGCGTCGAAGGTACCCAGCTGCACCAGCTCGGCCGGCCTGAGCGGGTCCTTGCGGAACTTGCGGATCGACACCGCCGGCCCGTCGATCGCCAGCGGCTCGATCACCACGTTGATGCGCCCGCCATCGGGCAGCCTGGCGTCCACCATGGGGTTGGACTCATCGAGCCGGCGGCCGATCGGCGCCAGGATGCGGCGCACGATGCGCAGCAGGTGCTCGTCGTCCGAGAAGCGCAGCGAGACACGCTGCAGCACGCCGCGCCGCGACACGTAGACATGCTTGTAGCCGTTGATCAGGATGTCCTCGACGGCGGGATCCTGCAGCAGGTCCTCGATCGGCCCGAAGCCCGCCAGTTCCTTGGTCAGCGCCTCGGCGATCAACCGGGTCTCGTTGTCGTTGATCGGGATGCGCTGCAGGCGCACGAAGCTGTCCAGCTCCAGGTCGACGAACTGGCGGATGGCGGTACGCGACCAGCGGCCGAACTCGGCGCCCAGCTCCTCGATGCGGCTGAGCAGGTGTTCGTGCGACCAGGCCTTGATGTCCTGGAATTGCTGGGAATCGATGAAGGCCTTGCTGTCATCGGCAAACTCAAGCTCTCTTGACATGACTCACCTCCCTGCGTTTGCCGGCCACCCACGACACGCCGCGCGCCCAGAGCGCACCGGCGGCGCCGCCCGCGGCGGTATCGCGCCGGCCCGGCAGCAGCCGCGCGGCCAAGCCATCCACGGCCTGCACATAGGGGTCGTGGCGCGCCAGGTTGGCCAGCGTCCCGCCCTGGATGGCCGCCTTGAGCAAGGCTGTGCCGCGCGCAGGCAGCACGGCCTCCAGGCCGAGTTGCAGACGCTCGGCGATGTCGCCGGCCGCCAACCCGACCTGCGGATCGAACTTGTTGACCACCAGTCCGAAGCCCCGGGTGTCGACGCCGCGCTCGCGCAGGTCGCTCAGCAGCTGCGCCGTGGACACCATCGAGGCGATGCCCTGGTCGCAGACCACCCAGACCTTGTCGCACTCGGCGCCGCGCACGACCTGAGCCAGAAAGTCCTGGTTGCTGAAACCGCCGAAATCAGCCACCTGGACGTCGAAGAAGTCGCGCAGCCGGCGGATCAGCGCCACCGAATCGGCATGCGAGATTTCGCGCAGCTGCGCCAGATCCGCCGGCAGGGGCAGCACCGCCACCCCCTGCAGTTGCCGTATGAGTGCGGTCTGCACCAGGGTCTGGTCGAGCCGCCGCAGGTTGCGCACCGCCTCGACGAAGCTGAAGTCGCCAGGCGCGTCCAGGTACAGCAGGCCATCGCCCGCGGGCAGGCCCAGGTCCAGCAAGGCCACCTCCCGGCGCTCGGCCGGGAGCGGCAAACTGCGCGACTGATGCAACAGCACCGCGAGGTTGGCCGCCAGCGTGCTCACGCCCAGACCCGGCCGCCCACCCAGCAGCACGGCCAGCTGGCCGCGCAGGCCTGGCGCCGGCGCACGCCGCGCGGCCAGGGTCCGCATCACCTGGGCCGTCTCCTGCGGGGTGGCCGCCACATCGATGAAATCGTCGACGCCGGCGCGCAAGGCCGCCAGCGTACCCGCAGGCTCACTGGCCAGGCCAAGCCCGAGCACGGGCAGGCCGGGATGGGCCTGGCGCACCGCGAGAACGGCCGCGGCCGCGGGCTGCAGGGATGCGCCGGAGAAGTCGACGAACACCGCCACGGGGCCGAGCATGGTGACACGCGCCGCCAGCACGGCGGGATCCAGAGCCACCTGCTCGACCAGGGCATCGTCTCCGATCACGGTTGCCAGGCGGCGTGCCTGCTGCGGTTCCAGCGACGCCAGCACATAGGTCATCGCCCGCTCTTCGATGCCGGGGTGGTGGAGGGTGTTCACGGGGTGGGCACTCCGCGCATGGGGCTAGTTGGAGAAGCCCGGCAGCGCGTCCTTGGACAGGCCGCCCGCCAGATAAGAACCCCAGACCGGCGCGTCGCGCT
>Ga0116227_10012312_pt1 | contig 13972 bp, 13 predicted proteins | sample S1TSphgellanicum_FD_89693 | JGI IMG/M metagenome (GOLD analysis project Ga0116227, IMG submission 89693) | Host-associated microbial communities from peat moss isolated from Minnesota, USA - S1T2_Fb - Sphagnum magellanicum MG | ecosystem: Host-associated > Plants > Peat moss > Unclassified... | reverse complement strand
GGCAGCGAGGCGTGGCTGTCCTGCACATCAGACCTGATGGAGTTGGCCGCCCCCGAGACGCTCCGCGTGGAGCAGAGCGACACCGGGTGGATCGAGATGGAATATCGTAGGGCCGTGCCGAGCACGATCTATGGCGGCACCAGCGAAATCCATCGCAGCATCATCGCGGAGAGTGCCTTGAAAATGCCGCGCAGCCGGACCTGAAAGAAAGGCCTTCTTTTTTGAAAAAAGGAAGCCAAAACTTTTGCTATTTCAGGCGCGCGCTGGGGAAAGGTCCGCGACAGCGACGTAAAAGTTTTTGGTTCTTTTTTCAAAAAGAACTGCTTGCCTTCCTTTTCCCGCCGGAGTTCCGCCACCGATGATCAGCCTGCAGACGCTCGAAACGGTGCTGTTTTCGCAACAGGATCACGTCGCGACCATCACGCTCAACCGGCCGGACGTGATGAACGCCTTCAATCGCCGCATGGTCGACGAGTTCGGCTTTCTGTGGCCGCATATTCGCGACACCGATTCCATCCACGCGGTGGTGCTGCGTGCGGCACCTGGCCGCGCCTTTTCCACCGGCGTGGATGTGCGCGACCCCGCCTTCCCCGATCCGCAACCGAATTTCTGGAACCACGCCGATCCGGGCGAGATGCTGAGCCCGAAACAGGCACGCTGCTGGAAGCCGCTGATCACCGCGGTACACGGTCTGTGCGGCGGCGGCGCGTTCTATTGGCTCAATGAAAGCGACTTGGTGATCTGCGCCAGCGACGCACAGTTCTTCGAGCCGCACGTTACCTATGGCATGACCGCCTCCTGCGAACCGATCGGGCTGCTGTATCGCCTGCCGCTTGGCGAGGTGCTGCGCATGGCGCTGCTTGGCAATGACGAGCGGGTCACCGCCGAAACTGCCTTGCGCATCGGCCTGGTGACGGAAGTGACGTCGCCGGAGGCGCTGTGGGAGCGCGCAGAGAGTCTGGCCGTTGCCATCGCCAGCAAGCCGACCGCGGCGACGCAGGGGACCGTGCGCGCGATATGGGAATCCTTCGACATGCCGCGGAGCAGCGCCCTGCGCAACGCGTTGAAATATACGCAGCTTGGCAATGCGGCCGGCATGGCGCAGGTGGATCGCGCCGAAATCATGGGTCGCGCAAAAAAATACAGCCTGCGTTGAAGCAGGCCGCCCCCCCTGCACCTTCCAGCGGAGTTTCCAAATGTCTCTATCCATTGCAGCAATCCCTGCTTCCAGCGCGGTCCATTGGCCGGTCGGCGATATGATCGTTACGTCGTTGAGCGACGGGTATTTCGATATTCCGCTGGCACATATCCTCACCAACCTGCCACTACAGGATGCGGAGGCGGCACTGCAGCGCGCGTTCCGACCAACCATGCCCAGGCTGGAGGTGAATGCTTATCTGGTGCGCCGTGCAGGCCAGGCCCCGATCCTGATCGATGCAGGCGCAGGCGCAAGGCTAGGGCCGACCGTCGGAAAACTGCCGGCAGCCCTCGCCGGGATCGGTGTCGCTCCCGCGGATATCGGCACGGTTCTCTTGACCCACCTGCACGGTGACCACGTTGGCGGCCTGGTTGATGCACAAGGCCAGGCGATGTTCCCCAATGCCGGCATCGTGCTGCATGCTGCGGAGGCCGCCTTCTGGCTGGAGAGCGCGCCGGGCGCCGGCGCGGACCAGCAATCGGTTGATCTGGCCCTGCACGCGGTAGCGCCATACAGGGAGCGCATGCGCCTGATCGAGGAAGGCGACGTGATACCCGGCATCGGCGCGGTGTTCTTGCCCGGCCACACGCCTGGCCATACCGGCTACCGGATTGGTGACAATGGGGCCTCGGTGCTGATTTGGGGTGACCTGGTGAACCAGCCCGTTGTGCAATCCGCCTTTCCCGAGGCAGGCTTCTTCTCCGATGCCGACAGCGCGCTCGCGGTGCGCACCCGAAAGGCCTTGCTGTCGAAGGCCGCCGACGAAAACCTTCTGGTCGCGGGCATGCATATCGAATTCCCTGGCTTTGCACGTGTGGTGCGCGAGGGCGCCGGCTATCGGCTGGTGCCTGCGCAGTGGGTGGCTTGCCTGTAGAACCTTTCCGAATTGCCGCGTTTTTTCGCAATGACGCCACAGCTTTCTTTTTCCACCTGTCGGACGCTCCGTAATTGACCATTGCCCTATAGATCATCTAGACTTCCGCCAACGGCGTGCGAAGCGCCGACCTGACAGGGAGAGCGGTCTTGGACATCATCGGCAAGGTGGCCGTGGTTACCGGCGGCGGGAGCGGGATCGGGCGCGGTATCTGCCGTGCCCTGGCGCAGGCTGGCGCGGACATTGTCGTCGCCGACATCGATTTTTCCCGTGCGCAAGAGGTGGCTGCGGACCTCGCGAAGACCGGGCGCCGCGCGATCGCCTTCGCCTGCGACGTGACCAGCGAGGCCGGCATCGAAAGCCTGGCGGATTTCGCCTGGGCCGAGATGGGCCGGGTCGATATGCTATTCAACAATGCCGGCGTGGTCTCGGTTGGTATGGCGGTCGATGCATACGCAAAAGACCTGTTATGGACCTATAATGTGAACGTGTTCGGCATCTGGCACGGCTCAGTGATTTTCGCCAGGCGGTTCCTGGCACAGGGCGGACCAGCCTGGATCTGCAACACGGGTTCGGAAAATTCCATCGGCGTCGCCAGCATCGGTACCGGCATCTATACCAGCAGCAAACATGCCGTGCTGGGCATGACGGACATGCTGCGCCACGAATTGGCGGGCAAGATCGGCGTCAGCATCGTGTGTCCTGGCATCGTAAAGACCGATATCTGGAATGCCGGTCGCACCAGGCCTGCGGAATTCGGCGGCGCGTTCTCCGGCGACCGGCTGAGCGAACGCGCTACCAGTTTCGGCCTCGATCCGGACGCCGTGGGCAGGCATATCGTGGATTGCGTACATCACGAGGAATTCTACATCTTCACCCATCGGCACGTGCGCGAGGTGGCTGAAAAAAGGTTCGCTGAAATTGCCGCCGCAATGGACCGCCAATGGCCCGAAGGCGCCACAGAGCAGCCGCTTTCCACGCTAGAGATACAGACCAGAGTGATGGCCGAAGCGGCAGTCACGAACGCCTGACATCCGTTCCACGCCGAAAGGGATAGCAGGACATGCTCGCAGCCATACCAGACCATGTTCCGGCCCATCTGGTAAGGCCAGAGGGCTGGTACGGTTTGAGCGATCTTGCAGGCGATCCCAACGCCAGCTTTGCGCCGGTGTATGACGGGCCGCCGGTGATGTATATCCCGGCCAATGCGCGAAACCCGTACGGCACCTGGGTGCTGACCCGACACCACGATATCCGTACCGCGTTTTCCGACAGTGAGCATTTCACCAGCCATCACATCGCCGGGTTCAATATTCTCGCCAATGTCGAAACGCTGCTGATCCCGGTGGAACTCGATCCGCCTGACCACGCGCGATACCGCGCCTTCCTCACCCCATTCTTTGGCGGCAAGGCGGTCAAGGCTCTGCATGGCGCGATGCGCGCCGGCGTGATGGACGTGATCAATGAGATCGCGCCGCTCGGCGAGGCAGATCTGGTGCCGCAATCCTTCCGCATGATGGCGACCGTGTGGTGTGCGCTGATGGGCGCGCCGATCGAACGCGCCGATCTCTATATTCGCTTCCTGTCGCAGATGATCCACCAGTTCGATCCGGCAGTCAGGCTTTCCTGCGCCCGCGACATGCTGGCGGCGATGAAGGATCTTTACCACGAGAACAAGGGAAAAACCGGCCCGGGCCTGATCCGTGCGTTCATCAACAGCGAGATCGGCGGCGCGCCACCCACCGAGGCCGACTGCGCGGGCCTGATATTGTTCATGTTCCTGGCAGGCATGGATACGATGGCGGCGACCACCGCATGGACGCTGCGCTATCTCGCGCTCAATCCCGAAAGGCGACAGGAATTGATTGCGTCGCCGGCTCTCATTCCGGATTTCCTCGAGGAAATGCTGCGCCGCTTTTCCATCGTCTCCAGCAATCGCTTCGTGAAGCAGGATGTGGAAATCGGCGGCGTAATGCTAAGGCGCGGCGATAATGTGCTGCTCTCGACACCCTTGGCCTGCATGGACCCCGGCAATTTCGCCAAACCGCAAGAGGTGGTGCTGAATCGCCCGCAACGGCATTTGGCATTCGGCGCCGGCGCGCATTACTGCATCGGCGCCTCCATTGCGCGCGCGCAATTGCCGATCATGCTGGAAGAGTGGCTCAAGCGCATTCCCGCGTTCAGCATCAAGCCAGGCGTGCAACTGACCGCGCATGTCGGTGACGTCACCGGCCTCGATGCGCTACCCCTGGTATGGTCCTGAAACATGCAGGCTTCCGCCGGATTCATCGGCCTGGGCGATATGGGGCGGCCGATGGCCCAGAACCTGATCGCCGCCGGATTTGCCACCACGCTATGGGCGCGTCGCGAAGCCAGCCTGGAGCCGTTCGCCGACCGCAGCTACCGCCGCGCCGCGGACCCCGCCGATCTAGGCGCGAGCAGCGAGGTGGTCGGCATCTGCGTGTTCGCCGATGCCGATGTCAGGGAGGTGGTGCTTGGCCCGCGCGGGCTGCTTAGCGGATTGAGAAAAGGCAGCGTCATTCTGCTGCACAGCACGATCTCCACCGATCTGGCCATCGCGTTGGAGCGTGTGGCGGCACCGCTGGGCATCGGCGTTCTGGATGCGCCGGTCAGCGGCTCCGGCCAACGGGCCGCGGACGGACAACTCGCAATCATGGTCGGCGGGGACAGGCGGTTCTTCGAAAGAGCGCTGCCGGTGATGCGCAGCTACGGGGCGGCGATCGAGCATATGGGGCCGATCGGTAGCGGCCAGAAGATGAAGGCGTTGAACAACGCACTCGGTTCGGCCAATCTGCATCTTGCCTGTCTGGCGATCGGCATCGCCGGCAAACTCGGGCTGGACGGGGAGGCCGCTATCCGGGTTCTGCGTGCAGCCAGCGGCAACAGTTTCAATCTTGGCGTCCTCGCCGACCGCCTGATGCCCAATCCGGATTTCGCACGCCACGCGATCGGCATGGTGCGGAAAGACATGGGCTTGTTCCGCAGCCTCTGCGCGGAGGCAAACCTGCCGGAATCGCTGCTGGATCTGGCCGGGTGCAGCTCCGTCGACGATCTCGAGCGTTTGGCACAGCGCCGGCCGGGCTGAAGGGACATCCAGTGACGCTGCAAACCAAAGTTGCGATATTGGATGGCGGATCGCTCGGCGCTCGCGAACACATGGTATATTGGCAGAGCGCTTCCGACGCGCCGATGGCTTTGCCCGTCTACAGCGTGCTGATCGCGCATTCGGATGGCAATTTCCTGTTCGATACCGGCTTCGACCTGGAAAAGTTCCGCGCGAACATCTCGCCCAAAGGTGCGATCCAGGCGCCTGCGCAAACACTGCCGCACCAGCTGGGCCTGCTGGGCCTGGCGCCCACCGAGATACATACGGTGATAAATTCGCACTACCATTTCGATCATTGCGGCGGCAATCATTTGTGTAGTTGCGCCAGCAATCTCTGCCACAAGGCCGAGCTCGCAGCAGCACTCGATCCTCAGCCGTTCGAAAGACTGGGCTATTCGGATCGCAGCTTCGTCCCCCCGGCCCCAGATCCCGCGCGCGCCGACGATCTTGCCCGCCGCTTACAGACGATAGAAGGCGACCAGGAAATCGCGAAAGGCATTTTTCTGTTCGAGACGCCTGGCCATACCTTGGGCCATTACAGCCTGATGGTCCGCCTTTCCGGCCGTCGGCCAATGCTGTTCACCGCGGACGCCAGCTACACGCGTCGCGCGCTCGACACGATGGTGCTATCGACAGCACATATCGATCCCGTGCGGGGACTCGCTTCCATGCGCCGGCTACGGTCCCTTGCGGAAGAATACGATGCAGAATTATTCTTCCCGCACGACCCGGATGAATACGCCACCTACCTTAAGGCGCCGGGCTGGTACAGCTGAGCACGATGCTGGACAATGTTCGCCGACAAACGTGATGGCGTGCATGGCCCGCAAAATGTAGGCATTGCGCGATAATGGCTATTTCGTGACCGGCACCAGCGCGCCGTTCACGGCACTTGCCTCGGCGGAAGCCAAAAACAGGATAACGCGCGCCAGATCCTCCGGCGCCACCCAGGCCGACTTGTCTGCATCCGGCATGTCACGCCGGTTGGCGGGCGTATCGATAATCGAAGGTAGAACGGCGTTCACGCGGACGCCGCTCGGACGCAATTCCTCTGCCAATGCTTCGGTTAGCCGGTGCACGCCGGCCTTCGCGGCCGTGTAGGGCCCCATACCGGCGGCCGCGTGCAACGCCGCGTTCGCGCCGACATTGACGATGCTGCCGCGCGACTTTTTTAGGCCGGACAGGGCTGCACGACTTGCGGACAGGGCCGTCAACACATTCATCTCCTGCATACTGCGCCACACCGAAGCAGCGGCCTGCTCAGTCGTGATCCAGGTAAAACCCCCGGCTACATTAGCCAGCGTATCGATCCCGCCCAGCTGGGCCTCGATTCGGGAAAACAACGCCAGCGTGGCCGCTTCGTCCAACAGGTCTGCGCCGGTAAAAGCGGCGATATGCCTTTCCGCGCCGGCAAGCTCTGCCGGCGCGGTTTCCGTTCGATCGACGAGTGCCACATGCCAGCCGGCGCTGGCAGCCACCTTGCCGAGCGCCATTCCCAACACGCCGAATCCGCCGGTGACTACCAGAACGCCCATGCCGTGTTCTCCCATGTTTTGCCAAGCCCAAGGATCGGCCTGTCAGAAATCCCTATCGATGCAAGACAGCATGCCATCACTGCCCACCGAGAAATCGCGCGTGCTGCCAGGCATCCGCCGAGCATCGGAGGCTGTTTCCGGCTGGTAGCTGTAACAGAGCGGCGGCAGGCCCAGATCGGCAGCGAACGCCACTGACTCCAGAGCCTCAGACCTGCCGCCGGACACGTCAATGGCACGCCGCAGAATGCCGCAAGCTTGCGCCTCCGTTTCCGGCAGTGTCTCGATCCAGGCGCGAAAGCCCCGACCGAGGGAACGCCGTGACGGGTCGGAGACAATGACTTCATCCTGCACGTCCCAATGCAAGATCTCGGCGCCGTCTTGCTTTAGCGAGGCACTGCAGAATCCGGTATGCGGCCGCCCGGGCAAGGGCGCAGGATGTCGCTCGGTGACGGTCGCCTCGAACATCTGCAGCAGCGTACCGCGTGCGGCGGCAGCAATCGCGAGGCCAGCGAGGTCGAACAGATGCGTGCAGTTCTGGCGCATGGCGAGCACAATGCCGATCTGCGTATCCCTGGAAAACAGGGTCTGGCCGACGAGCCTATCCAGTCTGGCCGCGGCACCCGGGCAAGTCGACCACGGCGCGCGCACCACTTGTGCCGCGACATCGGTGATGATGGCATCATGATACGAAATACGAACGCCGAAATGGTGGAAGTCATCCTCCATCCATGCCGTCGCTGTGCCGGTTTGACTGGCGCGTATGTCGATCAGTCGCCGATAGCACGGGGCCGGCCCAGGCTCCGCATCCCTAGGCACGGCGCGGCCTGCCCGACGCGGCATGATCCCCTTCGGTCTAGGCGGCCACCTTGTCCACTTCGGCGAACATGCGCTGTACGTCGCCGCTGGTGACCGGGCGGCGCTGCTCGCCGGCTTCGAGCGGTTTTGGACCGCCAAAAGATTTCGGCGAGGTATCGATATGGGTCGCCAATTTTCGCAACGCGCCCGCGGTGCAATTCTGCCGGCCCCCCATCTTGCCGAACGCGTCGAAATTGAACAGGCGCAGCGCGTTGCCATGCGTTATCTTTGCGATCGTCGCATCCGGCAAATGTTGCACGCTGTCCAACAGGCGCTGTGCGGAGTCAGGCCACACCGAATCCGAATGCGGATAGTCGCATTCATAGGCCACGTAATCCTCGCCGATCTTGTCGAGATTGGCGAGGCCAAAATTGTCTTCAATGAAGCACGTCATGAAATGTTCGCGGAACACCTCGCTGGGCTTCTTGCCGTGGAAATCAGCGTAGGTCCACGCGCGGTGATGATCGTAGGTGAAATCGGCGCGTTCGAGAAAATAGGGGATCCAGCCGATGCCGCCTTCGGACAAGGCGATCTTCAAATCGGGGTATTCGTGCAACGCCTTGAGGAACAACCAGTCCGCCGCGCTGTTGACGATGGAGATCGGCATCGTAGTGATCCACGCATCGATCGGCGACAGAAGGGAAGCATGCGGCGCCGCAGCACCTGAGCCGATGTGGATATTGATAACTACATGGTTGTCGGCACACACCTTCCACAGCGGCGCCCAATGCTGATCATGTATGCTCGGCTGGCCGCGCAATGCCGGATTGTCGGAGAATGAAATGGCATGGCAGCCTTTGGCAACCACACGGCGTATCTCCTCGACCGTCTCCTGAACGTCCCAATACGGAACGATCGCATTGGGGATATTGCGGCCCGGATAGCTGCCGCACCATTCGTCGATATGCCAGTCATTATACGCCTTCACCAAGGCTAGCGCATTCTTGCGGTTCTGGAAGCGGTGGAACAGGCTGCCGTCGAAGGTAACGACGCTCGGAAAGTTCAGACCTGCCAGCACGCCGTTGGCGTTCATGTCCTCGATGCGCGCATGAATGTCCCAAGCGCCCTTTCGCATCTGCTCGAACGACACCGGCTCGCAGCCATATTCCTCGCGCATACGGCCCACCACCGCGTTCAGGCCGATATTGCCGACACGCCGGCCTTCGAACAGCCAGAATTCCTTGCCGTTCTCATCGCGCCGGATTTCCGGCGCGAACGACTTTTGGGATAGCGTCAGATGGGCGTCCCACATGGTGGCCGGTTCCACGATATGGTCGTCCACGCTGACAACGATGAGATCATTGAGGTCCATGTGCGCGTTCTCCCGTTTTCGCTTGGTGATTTTCAGCGTTGAAGCTTCAGCGGCGTCAGGCTGCACGACAACATAAGCGACGGTGCGTCACTTTTCTAGGCTTGCCGACGCGCAAGGCGAAAAAATATGCTCTCTCAATCAAGCGCCGGCAGAACCCGGGCCAAGATGAAGGCGGTGGCTGTGACCAGGCTGTCATGCGTGATCTCGGGCTGTGCGCTGGGTATCCGCGAAACGGCAGCCATGCGTTCCAACAGCGCGATCAGCGCCCCAGCGGTGGCAGCCGGCGTCAATGCCGATGTCATCCGGCCATCGGCTTGCGCCCGTTTCACCCTGGCAGCCAGCGCATCCTGCAGCGGGCGCACGCCGCGCTCCCGCGCAGCGCTGAAACGGGCATCGCCGGCTTCGGCTGCCAGATTTCGCATGTGCAGAACCGCGGCATGGCGTTCCCAGGTTTCGATGTAGGTGCATACGAAAATGTTCGCCCGTTTAAAGGCATCTGCCGCAGACCAGTCCTCTGCCGCGAGGTGCAGCAGCGCCTCCGTGCTTTGTGTGCAGGTGCCGACAACTGCGAGCGCCGCCGATGACGCGTCTGCGAAATAGCGATAAAACGCGGCTGTCGACGTGCCTGCCCCTGCGGCAATATCGGCCACCTGAAGATCCGAAACGGTGTGGCTGCCGAGCAGCTCGGCTGTCGCGTTCATCAGCCGCTCGCGGGTGACGCGGCCCTTAGGCCCCAACGCCTGGCCATTCTGGTTGTGAGACGGCTCGGCTGGCACGTCGTCCCGGGTCGCCGGAGCAATCTTGCGCCGTTGCTGGGCAGGACCGGGCATGATGACTCTCCGCGCGTGCCGGTAACGCCTGCCATAAGCCTAGCCGCCTTGTCCAGGACCATGCCTTCGGCCTATGGGTGAAGGAAGAAAGCGGTTCTTTTTTGAAAAAAAGAACCAAAAAACTTCTATTTCCTCGCCATCACTAAAGACGCAAAAGCTTTTGGGTCTTTTTTTAAAAAGAACTTCTTTCTTTTTGCCTGTCGGATTACGGGCGGCGGATCAGGCCGCCATCCACGCACCAGGTCTGCCCGGTGATCCAGCCGGCCTCGTCCGACAACAGGAACAACGCCGTGTTCACTATATCCTGCGTCGTTCCCATCCGCGCCAGCGGCAACTGCCCAACAATCGCGTTCAGCACATCCCCCGGCACTGTGGACCGTGTCGCCTCGGTATCGGTGGGCCCTGGGGCAATGCCGTTGATACGAATGTTCATCGGGCCCAGGACACGTGCCAGCGACATCGTCAGACCGTTCAGCCCCAGCTTGGCCACACCGTAATAATCGTATCCCATATAGGCGGCTGTGGAGGAGCCGTTGAGTATCGCGCCGCCGCCGCGCGCCGCCATGGAGCGATGAACTGCGCGGGTCATGATCAGCGCGCCATGGAAATTCACGTCCATGAATTTTCGATAGTAGTCAAGGTCGATCGTAAGCTCGCTTTCCATGCGCATGCCGGCGTAGATAGCGGCATTGTTTATCAGGTAATCCACGCCGCCGAACGATTTTTCGGCTGCCTTGAAAGCCTCGGTGGCAGATGGTTCCGACGACACGTCGGTACGAACCGCGATAGCCTCGCCGCCTCCCTGCCTGATCTCGTCGGCCACTTTTTCGGCATTTTCCATGCTGATTTCAGCGATCACGACTTTGGCACCCTGCTGTGCCAATGCCAGCGCATAATGCGCGCCGATGCCCTGGCCCGCCCCGGTCACCATCGCCACCTTGCCATCGAATTTCATCTGCAACTCCTTAAAACACATGGGTCATCCCGATCCGCGGGCGGCCTACATCGAACGCAATTCCATCAGATCGACATTGACGTCCGACGGCATCGCCAGAATGTCTACCACCGCGCGCGCTACGCTCTGTGGTGTACCACCGGGGCCTGTTTCGGCGGCGGCGCCGCTCGATTGCATGTCGGCAAAGAAGGACGCGGCCTGCGCTTCGCCCCAACCTTGGGTGATCGCGGTGCCAGCGACATTGCCGCATCGCAATGTCGTGACCCGGATGCCGAGCGGGCGAAGTTCCGAGCGCAGAGCGGCCGAGAAAACCTCTAGCCCTCCCTTGGTGGCAGCATAGACGGAGAGTTGGGGCACCGGAAAGCGCACCGCTTCGGACGAGACGTTCAGAATGCTTCCGCCGCCGGTGGCGACCAGCATGGGAATGGCTTCACGCGCACAGCAAATGGGCGCCAGCAAATTCACCGCCAGATCGCGAATAACCTCGGCATCTTTTGCGTCTGCTACCCTATATGGTGTGCAGGTGGCCGCATTGTTTACCAAAATATCCAGCCGCCCGAAGGCCTTGTCGATCGACGAAAATGCCGATCGTATCTGTCCAGGATCGGCCAGATCGCAAGGTATGGCCTGGCAGCACCCGCGCAGTTCATCCGCGAGGGCATCGAGGTCGTCCGATGGCCGCGCCAGCAACGCCACCTTTGCGCCGGCGTGACACAGCGCCCGCGCCACCTCTCGGCCGATGCCCCGAGAAGCTCCCGTGATAGTCGCGACCTTGCCGTGAAATCCGACCCTGGTGTCGGCTTGCGGGTGCGGTATCAAAAGTGATACCGACCTTCGAACCCGAACGTGCGCGGCTCGCCGTAGATACCGCTTGCAAAGCCGGTCGTATTGTAGCTGTCGTTTTCGAATATCTTGTACAAGCGATTCGTCACGTTGTTACCGAAGCCGCTGAGGTCCAGCGGCAGACCGAAGACATTATGCCAGTCCGCGTGGATGTTCAAAAGGCCATAGCCGTCCTGACCGCGAGAGGGATCGGTGTCGTTTGCGATCAAAGGAACTGCGAAATAGGTCTTGCTTTGGTAAGATAATTGAGCAGAGAGAGAGACGTCTCCGACATCAGGCGGGAGGGGAAAGGTGTAGGTCCCGGTGATCGACATTTTATTACGCGGCGTGTTATTGAAAGGAATACCAATCAAGTTCTGGCCGTTGAAAGTATTGCTGGTGTAATATGCGTCTGTATATGCATAGAAGCCGGTCAAAACCAGGCTAGGGATCGGAATGATCGTTCCCTCGAGTTCCAGACCCTGCACAATGCCCTGGCCGGCATTCTCGGTCAGCGTCAGTTCCTGGCCATCGGCAAAGATATAGCCATTCTCCTGTAGATCGCTGAACATGCTGCGAAACGCGTCGGCGTTCAGCCGACCCTGAACATTACCTATCGTGAAATCGGATTTTTCGCCAACCTCGACATCGGTTACGTATTCTGGCTGAAATGATCGTTCTGAAGGGACGGGCGCGGTCACGTTGAACCCGCCACTCTTATAACCATGCCTGGTCGCAACATACAGCAGGATTTTGGGGGTGATCTGGTAGTCCAGACTCATGGTTCCAGTCGGAGCATGATAGGGAGCTGTCAGATGCTCGTTGCAGTAGCCTGCACCAGCCGCGACAGCGCCTTCACACCCAAGAAGGAGCGGATAGTTCGAGGCGATCTGCGACCGCCAATCCTCTGTATAGCGTATGCCACCCGTGAATTTCAGGTTTGGAACAAAATCTGAAAAGTCATACGTGAATTGGCCGAAAATTGCACGGCTGCGATCCTGCTTGAGAGACTGATACACGTAAGTGGAATTGAGGATCGTTGCTTCGGACTGCGCAAACTGCGTGAACTGATCTTGGTCGTCCTCCTCCCCCGGTTTCTGATATTCCACATAGAGCCCGGCGATCCAGGATAGCCGGTTCGCAAAGGACTTGCCCTGTATCTGCAATTCGTCCGTAAAACTGCGGGTGGATGGTTCGGAGGTAAATCCGGCGCCCTGGTAGGAGTTTGCATAATTCTGCACGATCGGCAAGAGAGTGCCGTCGACATCCTGCGCATTGGCCTGCAGGAAGTCGCGGTAGCCAAATATGTTTTTGATCAGCACATCATCGCTTACATGTATCGTTGTCGTATTGGTGATGCCGAGGCTGCGAATCCGCGTATAGCCGTCCTGCAAGTCGTGTTCCGTCTCACGCGGTCCAAGTGCCAACTGCTTGGCTAGAGCACCTACTATGCCCGGATAATACAGCGTGATGGGAACGCCCGAGGTCTTCGGGTTGGTATTCACCGCAAACAACTCTACGCCGGCATCAGAGGTGTTGCTGGTGGTATAATTGAATAGAAAGTAGTTTTCGACCACGTCGTTCGGCCGGGCAAGAATACCCATGCGGTAGGATTTATAATCGCGGTCGTCATACTCGCGCCCTGTCAGGGCGTCTTTGGTAAAGCCATCGCGCTCATTTATATCGAATGCGAAGCGAGCCATCAGCTTGTCGGGGACGATCGGCACATTCAGCGCGCCTTGTTCGCGAACCTCCCCATAGTCGCCAACCGTCTCGTCAAAATACCCGCCGAACTTGTTGGTCGGGCGCTGCGGGTCCAACAGGATAGCGCCCCCTGTGGTGTTACGGCCGAACAACGTGCCTTGCGGACCCTTCAGCACCTGCAGGTTTTGAAGGTCGTACAGCAGGCCTGGTCCGGTGGCGCTCGTGGGCACTTCATCGAAATAGGTGATCACGGCAGGCTCCGACCCGGCGAACTGTTCGCCTTGGCCGCGGATCGTGTAAATCGAAGAGTCGCGTGTTGTACTGTCGGACGCGACGGACAGCGAAGGAACCTTGCTGTTCAGGTCTTCCGGCGCGACAATTTTCTGTTGATTGATGGCGGAACCCGACAGGACGGTTACCGCCACCGGCACCTTCTGCACGTTTTCGCTCTTCCGCCGCGCAGTTACCACTACGGTCTCGATACCGTTGGTTTGCCGGGCGATGGTGGCCGATGCCGTAGGCGGGGTGGGGGGCGAGGCTGGCGGAACCGCCTGGGCGCAAGCCAAATGTGGCGCGGCATACGTCGCGAGCGACACGAGTGCGGTGCAGCATGTCAGCCGGTTCCTGGATACGCGCAATACAACGCCGGAGCCCCTGAAGCTCATGTTTCCCCCGTTATGGACGCTGGTTTTACGCGGCTACACCGCTGCTTCGCGTCTCGAGACGAGCAGAAACACGGGGCATAAAGAAGGTCAAGATC
>Ga0116227_10012309_pt1 | contig 13976 bp, 14 predicted proteins | sample S1TSphgellanicum_FD_89693 | JGI IMG/M metagenome (GOLD analysis project Ga0116227, IMG submission 89693) | Host-associated microbial communities from peat moss isolated from Minnesota, USA - S1T2_Fb - Sphagnum magellanicum MG | ecosystem: Host-associated > Plants > Peat moss > Unclassified... | reverse complement strand
TTTTTTTTAATTTTTTTTTTTTTTTTTTTTTTTTTTTTTTTTTTTTTTTTTTTTTATAAATTAAAATTTTATTTAATTTTTTTTTTTTTTTTTTTTTTCCCCAAAATATTTTCCTAAAAAAAGAAGGGAAATTTTGTATAACAAATATCATGATTAGCACTAATTGGTTACATCCCAAAATACAATGGCCATATTGGCATAAAGTTGAAGTTCTTTGCCTTTTATTTTGGGCTGGCTATATATAGCCCAAAAAGTTTATGGGGAAAAATAAAATAAAACGATATAATTAAGTGCTATTTGAGATTTTCAATAGCCAGAATCGAGCCAAAATTTTAAGAAAAATCGCCAGATTTTTTTCTATACTTGGTTCAAGTAATTACCCAAAAAAAATTGTAGCTTGTAGCCAAATGTGGCTAAATCTTCGTGTGAAGGAATAATGGCCAATTTGGCTATATCACAAAATTGACAAAAGAAACATTGGCATAAACAGAGCTTATGTACCTAATTAACTGAATTGTTGATTAACTAATTAAGTGAAGTATTGATTAGCTAATTCGTTGATTTCTTGATTAAATAATTAAGTGAATTATTGATTAGCTAATTAAATGATTTTTTTATTAACTAATTAAGTGAATTATTGATTAGCTAATTAAATGAATTTTTTAATTAACTAATTAAGTCAATTATTGATTAGCTAATTAAATGAATTTTCTAATTAAGTGAATTATTGATTAGTTAATTAAGGTTGATTAACGGGTTTGAGGAACGGAGGAGGAAGACGCGGGAGAGGTAGTAGGCATTATTATAATACCGTGCGACAAATACGGCGATTTAGCGCTAATTATTTGTTTATTAACATCCTAAAATACATGGCAATAATAAACAGGTGTTGATTAGCAAACTAATAAGCTTGGATTAAGTTTTGTGCGACAAATGTCGTGATTAGCGCCTAATTAGTTTTCCCAAGATGACAAACAAGCTCTTCGTTGTCACTGCTGCGTCTGCTGCTTCTTGCTCTTCTTCTTCTTCCTCTTTTGCTGCAGCAGCGTATGGCAACAGCGGCGCCACCTCCCCAAGTAAGCAAAGACTATGCAAGGGTCTTGCAGCGCTCATAAGTGTTGTTCAACTGTTGGAAGACAAATGCACACAGTATTGTATTGTTTTACGGGACGACGGAGAGAGAGAGAGAGAGAGAGAGAGAGAGAGACAGACAGTCTGACAAACAGACAGATGTAAACACACATGTATGTATGTTATGTACACACGCGCGCGCACATTCTTTTCTTTCTTTTCAGGCATTGTTGCAGGGAGGGGAGTGAAGAGCTCAGGTTTGGTTAAGAGAGTTTTTGTTGTTGTTTGTGTATGTGTGTGTGTGTGTGTCTTTTTTTTGGTGTTGAAGACGGTAACTCAACATGCTTTTTTGTTGTGTTGTGGTAGATGGAAGTTCAGGCTTGGACGTTGTAAGAGGTAGAAGAACGAAGAAGAACGGAATGAGAGATGCGCGGGGATACACAGCAGGAGAAGGAAGGACTCGTCAAAGATAGATACATAGAGCGGAGGATCTTGGAGAAGAACAAGAATAAGAACACGAAGGATAAGAATCCCCTATTGGTATTATCTCTCTGTTGCCGCCAGGTGCTGTGGTTTTGGACAGGAGCAAGAGATTTGAAGAACCTGTTGAAAGGAAACAAGAATGAGACGTGAAGCTCGCTCAAATTTGGCTTCAAGTGTTGTATGCGCCGACCTGGATTGCAGGCAAGCAAGCGAGGAAGAGGAGAAGCTCTGTAGGAGGAGGGGGAGGAGGATGCAGCACCTTCGGATGCTTCGGAGCTTTCAAACTACCACGGATTAGGAGCTTCTTGACAGCGGGAAAGAAAAGCGTAACAAGGGAGAAAGAAGAAGAAGAGGAGGAGGAGTTCCACGCTGGTAGCAGCAGAATGTCAAGGCCTCGGCGTCTGTCGTCATCCTCCTCCCTGACGCGCACATTGTCTCGGCTATCTTCTTCTTCTTCCCCATCAACATCATCTACGATTGCTGTTCGTAATGAGCATACGAGAATCTACACATGTCTCATCGCTGGTGCGCTCTTGCTTCTGGCATCTGTGACGTTCCTACAAGTGCATCTTGCAAGTGCACCGCAAGGTTCCAATATTCTCGCTTCTCCGGACAACAACGAAAATTCAGGTCGGTCTGCTACCTATCAGCACACACACACACACACATTCTCTCTCCTTGCCTGTCACTAGTATCGCCAGTCACATTCTCTTTGTTCTTGATAAGCGAGTTTCACTAGGGAAAGAGGTTATGTGTATTATACAATCCGTTTTTCTTTTGTGACTGCTGATGCAGCAGAGATTCAGAATTCTTGTTGGCTGACAGATTGATCTGGGGATGATTGGGTGGTTCAGAAGCTGTAGAACTAGTGTCTGATGATGATGAGGACACAAAAACAACAGATGCTGCTGCAGCATCCTTCCAAATAGAGAAGTGGAATCGAACATTGCAAAGGAAAGCAGCAGCCATGGTAGGAGATGAGAGGGAAGCTGCAGGAGGAGATGAGGATTTTGAGGCAGTGGAGGAATTGGAAGAGGAAGAGGAGGAAGAAGACCATGAGAGCCATGAAGCAGCAGCAGACATGCATGCTGGAGACATGGAGCTTGGTAATGAGGAGAAAACAAAGGAGGTGCAAATGGGTGGTATTGCAGTAAATGCAAGTGAAGAATCCCTGGTGAGCTTTGATGACACTGCCCTGGTTCAGGACAATGCGGACAATGGGCAACTTGTGCAACAGGGGGAGGAGAAATTTGCAGAGACCATCGTAGGAATGGCAACAGAAAGTAGGAAGGATGAGATCAAATTGGATTCAGCAATGTCAGAGGGAGTGATCGAGATGGTTGAGAGACAGCAGGAACAGCGATTTGAAACAGGTGGAAACCGAGAAGAAGGTGATGAAGATGGAGGAAGAAAAGCTGGACAAGGAACTCTGGACCCAGAGAAGGAGAAGAAGAAGATGAAGAAAAAGAAGGGATTGTTTTTCTGGGACCGTGCATTTGGCATCAGAAAGAAGAGTCTAAAGATTATGGAGCTCCTTGATCCTCCAAAACAAACTCCAGGAGGCACAACAAATTCAGGAACTGTGAGGAAGGGCCTGGATTTTGACAAGAATGAAGCATCTAAGGCTGCTACCAAGGTTTCTTCCCAGCAGCTGCGAGGCTTCAAGGAGTTTGTTGAGAACTGGAAGGAACGGTTCAACAGTGATGATGAAATGTTGGATGAGAAAGTGCAGCAGCAACTTGAGGATGTAGTAGAGATTGAGGATGCACTACTGCTTGATGAAGATGGACCAGCTTCTAAACCATTGCTGAGATTGCCAATAAAGAAAGCAGGGAGGCATGGTAAGAAGGGAGGAGGAAGTTCATACGACCCAATCAATCCAGTCAATTTCCCCATGTTACAAGATCCTGACACAACTCCTGACACTTGGATGACCAACAGTGATAAAGCCATGCTGAAAGCTTTTCAAGTTGATCGATATGTCCAGAGTGCTCCTCTTCCACCTAAGCTTTTATTAAGAGGCATTAATGTTGACTCAGTTATCCATGAGCAAAAGGAGCAAGAAACCCACAGAATGCTTGACAAGGATGCAGGAACCACCACTGGGAATGTGGGTGGTGCTATGGGTATGGGGAAGGAGCAGACTGAGCTATCAAGTTCTGAGCTTTCTGGCGATAGAGAAGAGCATGAGAGGCTTGAGCTTCACCAACAAGAGAATCAACCAATCCATGACACTACCACCATCTCCAATGGCTTGCAGTCAGGAGCTCAGAACCAAGATTTTGTACAACAGGCCAACCTTACAGGATCTCATCCTTCACTCCCCTTCTCTGTATTCATGGATAAGTTCTTGCATCAAGACAGCTGCTCCATACGTGTATTTATGGCATGGACCACACCTCTGTGGTCCTTCACAGTCCGTCACCAACGAACACTCGAGAGTCTCCTCCACTTTCACCCAAATGCTTGTGTGGTTGTGTTCTCAGAGACAATCAAGAGTGACTTCTTCAACACTTTTGTACAAGAAGGGTACTCACAATCCTCTAAATATCCATATCAAATTCAATGGCATTGTCTAGTTTACCATTTGATTGAAACAGGGGTAATCATGATACAAATTTGATACCCTGTGGGCCACCTGCATTTTCAGTTCCTCTAGCTTTCATCTCTCAAAAACTATTTGTGCCATGCAAGCCTTGCAACAGGAGCAAGGTAAGAACAAAGAAGAAAGCGGTTCAGAATCCATAGAAGAGTCTATTGGCAATAAGCTGCACTGACTAGAGCATTGAGAAAGAGGTTTATTTCTGAATATAAATCCATGAAAATACTGCTGATTTGAAACAGTAGAGCATAAGTTCACACATATCATTAGATAACCAAAAGTTTTTGTCTAGACTCTCTGATTCAGCCAAAAGCTAGAATTCTTATTAGTAGAGCATGATTCCTCCCAGTGGTGTTGAATAGTCAAGTGGTTTTGCATGCAGATTTAAGGTGGCTGTTGTTCAGCCAAATCTACAGGAGCTCTTAGCAAGTACTCCAACTGATGTGTTCACCACTATTTTAGTGCGGTGGCGACAAATTCCATTATTTCACCATCACTACACAGAGCTTTTGCGCTTGGTTGCCCTCTATAAGTAAGTAATCATTTGAAGTTCTTTCTGAAGATTTTGAGATAACTGCAATTGAGTTTGTGCATGGCAAGAAATGTTCATCTTTTTGTTTGTGAGCTTAGGAAACTTCAATGTTTCTTTTCAGTTTGTTGAGGTCTGTGTCTGCCAAGTAAATCCCACTATCTTTTAGTGCATTTAGTTTCACACCTTTTTGTTTCTCACCTGAAACCTTCATCTATGCATATCCCCTCTACGTTTTTTATCAAAGTTTGATGTCCTACATTTGTCCTTGGAAGCGGTTTATTATCTATTGCAACTAGGATCTGGGTGTCCTCTGTTGTTAGTGTGATATGGAAAGAAATGAAAGTCTAACCAAGTAGATATGGGCACATTCTTTGCAGATATGGAGGAGTGTATATGGACATGGATGTGATTGTATTGAAGCCCTTGGACTCTCTATCTAATACAATGGGATCTGAGATTTTGGCAAATGGGGAGATCCGCCTGAATGGTGCCATAATGGCCTTCAATAAGTCAAGGCCAGTCCTTTCATCATGTATTTTCATTCTTGTGTCTTCTGTCAAGAGAGGATTGGTCAGGCCGGATGATGTTGCTCTTTGTTAACTGATGCATGAAGCTCAAGCATGCAAAAGCATTGAACAAGCACAACACTTTGATAACAAGTGTAGGAATCCATGTGAGTTGGAACTGATGGATCTGTGTGCTTTTGCAGTCCATTTTTAAGACAATGCCTGGAGGAATTTACAGCAACATATGATGACACATTGTTGGAGTGGAATGGAGCAGAGCTTGTGACACGAGTTGCCAATTCTTCAATTGGAAAAGGGGGTAAAAGGTGGATAGAAGATGCTGATGTCCTTCAAATTCAAGAGCCATTTGCTTTCTTTCCCATCCCATCAAGTAAAATCTCCAGGTACTGAGCAACTGTTCTTTTTAAGCAGAACCTGTCTACTTGCCAATGGCTTGACAAGTGGAGCCTTCTGTCCAGTTATTTTCCTTTCTAAAAGCTTCAGCAAGCTTATTGGGAGTCTGTTCAAAGGTACTGATAATTTCTTTCTCACTTTTGATTCCTTCATCAGGTACTTTGTTGCACCAACAGACAAACAACAAGATGAAGAAAAAGAGCTCCTGGGCAGAGTAATTGATGAAGCCTACACAACACACTTATGGAATAGACTGACTGCATCAGTGGTCCCTGAGAATGGAAGCGTAATTGAGACCCTTTTAAATCGATATTGTCTTCATTGTACTGACATCCTATGACTATTATGGTATTGTGGTACTCTCTTACCTTAGGTCTATCACCTTCACTTTGAAATTTTCCATATGAGTGAAGAAGATGAGAACTGTAAATTCTGCCCCATGCCCCCATCCCCAAACCTAATCTTGCCATGCCTTAAGCACTAAGCAGTGCATGGCTTTTTTTTCAGGGTTTCATAGATCTCCTTTGAAGTAAATGTTCATTTGAGATTACCCATGAGCTAATATTTTAGGCTACAATGCTCAAAACATCAAACTGACATGCTAGAAGAAAAGTGTAGTATTTAAGTCCAGACACAAGATTGAGACATTTTGATCAGTTCACTTTCTTGAAGAACTGGCATAATCGTCCTACATTATAACTGTTTGTACATGCAGCAGACCTGGCAATAAAACCAGAATGCAAGCTTGTTGTGTATTGTACTCATCTTCTTCACACATTGTTTTTGCCTGCTACTTGCATTGTCTTTTGGTTGATGGAGGAAGGCAAAGACATTGGGTGGAGAGCCTAATCAGCATGGAAATGAATTTCAATTCTCAAATGTGTTATGACAAAGGCTTGTAATCAACTAGGTAAGTTTCCAACACAAAGGTGCTTTAACTTGTATGTTTTATGTCCTTGTGAGATTTTGAAGAATCTATGTGTGGGTTTGGAGTCAAGTCATCCAAAATTCAGACAAAATGATGCAGTGAGAATTCATCCACCTTAACCATAAAGCAAAATCAATAACAAAAATAAATTGAGTTTTGAGGGTTTCAATAGTGAGGTGGAAGAAGAAAACAAAGTAGAAATTGCCTAAATTTTATATTTGCTTTCCAGTATGTAGCCAAAAAGATTTGGAAGGATGGTTAAAGATTTGTACTTCATATCTAGTTTGTAGCCAGATCTGGCTGAAGTTTCCTACGAGTGATTGCAATTTTTTAAACATCTTCCTGTGGATGATCATTCCTTTGGCTGCATCAAAAACTTCCCGAATAAACAAAACACTCATAGGAAGTAGGGACCTCAGATTTTGTTGCTATAGGAAAAACCATATTCTGCTGAAGGAAGTGATATTGTGATGTATACGGTATCTGAAGGCGATGATAAGGGAAAGTAGAAACAAGTTGTATACTGCACCGGAGACTTGTAGACTATGCAGAGGGCATTATGTTTTAATTTGTTGTTGTGTCGCAGATCGTGTCGCATTTTAATTCATTGTTCCTGTTTAGTGTTTGTGGTTGGGGCTGCAGTGCTTGCTTACTTTGGGCTCAGCTCAATCTGCTGTCTTTACTTGATTTGCAGTCCTTTTTTTCCAGCCAGGAGTGGGTAGGTAGTTGGAACACCATGTACAAGCTAGAAGGTTTGCTTGTAATTGCACCGTCCTTTAACCAGCCCCAAGAAGATTCACATTGTTTTTTTCTGTAAAATCTTCATCCAAAAGTAGTGTAAAGGTCAATTTACTGCTGCCTGATGTTAGAATATCTCCACCCCAAAACAGTACACACCTGCTTTATTTTAGAATAGAATACTGTTTAATGATCATTGTCCCCACCCATCTACTTATATAAAATAATTGGTGTTCGCACATGCTTGATTCATTAATTCGTGATTGGCTGGAGCCCTCCCCCCTCCGTCCCTTGAGAGCCATGAGTGGAAATATGTGAGACCTGCATCCTAGTAGATGTCATAAAAAGTCCCTTTAAACATTCAAAGACCATTTATGTCTTTACTTCTGGACGAGTAATAGACATGTCCGCAAATCCACAGTCAAAAAGACCTTTTCAATGGGTTAAAATGACCACTGCAAATTGGACCGTTAATATCACTGTACCCACCCACCCACAAATGTCATAAAAGTCCCTTTTCAACACTCAGAGACCATTTATGTCTTTACTTGTGGACGAGTAATAAATAGTCAGTGTCTAAATCCATAGTAGAAAAAAACCTTTTAAAAGGGTTAAAATGACCACTGCAAAATGAACCATTAGTGCTGGAGAGCAGGAGGACTTTTGCATTATCCTGCTGCAAGATTTAATGAAAGGGGGTGTTTAACAGGTGTGGGGGTGGAAATGCTCTTAGGCATGCTCTGAGTAGTAGACCTCCATCCCCACCCTTTATTTGGGCCCTCACCATTGCTGACCACAAACAACATAGAGTGCTAACTAATTTCATTATCCTTGAATTGGACAACATAGTGTCACGGCACAACCCACATAGAGTGCTAACTAATTCATTATCCTTGAATTGGACAACATAGTGACACGGATCATCTAAATGTCACCATATGAGAGCTGATCATTATGGCTGGCCAATCAAAAATAATCATTTGTTTTACTGGGCCTTTTGGAAATCACCATATCCTGTGCATATTTTTTTGCAGATGAGTGACTCAGTTTCACCTTATTTGAAGGTTGGACTTCATCCAAAAACCACCATATTGCAGTTGTTGGTGATGTTTTAATTATTTTAATGAACCAGAAACATATTTTAATGTTGAAGATTTTTGCACAAAACTTTGGTAACCAAAAGTTGCAATTCATGACCTTTTTCCTATCATAGCTACCAGTCTTTAAAAGTCTCACAACTACTCCCTTACTCCAGTAAAAGCCAACCTTGGTCAATGCGTGGTTGTGCACTGGGAAGCCTCCTATGCATGGATGGATGTTGCTTACAAGTGTTGAAGATCCTTTCATCTCTATAAGTGTTTTCTGGCCCATTAAGGGACAAGCAAATCCTAACATATATATATATATATATATATATATTCAATTTTTTTTTTCATTTGGTGGATTTGGATTTGTCAATTTTCAAATTTAGACTAACTATCGGATGTGTAGAATAGTTAGGAATAAAATTTTGATGTTAGGAATTGTTTTTTGCAATCACAAACTTGCTTCACAAGAGCATTTTTTGGGGGCAAAACTAAGAACTTGTGGGGGAGTAAAACCCCCCTTTTCAAAGAACTTTGCCCAATGCACCACAAGTTTCTTGACCAAACCACACCCCACATTCACCCCACCTATTACACAATAGCATCCAACCCTACACAATAGAATAAAAAGCTCCATCATTTTTGTTGTTGATGAGTGCCAAAAATAAACCCTGCAAGAACACAATGAACAAGTTTTTTCAAATGCAAGTCATCATTCATGTTTTGAAATTCCAATGATTTAGAAGCCCAAAAAACCAAAAAAAAAACGTGATCTTATTTTCTATTCATTTGTCTAGCTCTATTTACTCAAAATGATTTGATTCCTTAATCAAATCATAATTATCTTTAGCCAATAAACTTTCAACTTTCATAAAGTTTGTCAAATCCTTACGTTGTGAAAAATTGAAATGAAGATCATTGGGCAAGTTCTTCACCATGGTGATGATGTGACCTAAATTATTCACCTTCAACTTACAACATCTTAAAGTTGTTGACACACCAATAAGACCAAACACTTGTTCAATTTCAATTTGCCAACATTTGTTTAGCAAAGAAGCCAACATTTGAGAATTGACCTTCATGAATCTACCGCCAAGCTAGGGGATGAACACTGTAGTAAGAGTTATAAATAACCTCCTAAACAAAAATAACTTTTCAACAACAAGTACACATGAAGATTGTTACTAGGTGAATGACAAAGATCTAACAAGATCGAACATAATGGCCCAACATATTGTGAACTTGATGACCATCATAAGCTTGAAGAAATTACAAAAAAGTTTAATCATTTTAACAACTTCGGCTAGCATGTTGTTTTGAAAGATGAAAACTTCAACATCAAAAACATGAGCGTTATCAATACTATGTCCAATCTTGACCTCCAAAATCAGTGTCAAACTAGCAATAGGGAGAACATTAGATAATAACTAGTGCCCCTATGAATGGTCCATCACACAAGTAGTGATAATACAATTCAAAACATTGGTGAATGCTTTAGCAATTACCCATACTTGAGTTTTAATAATTCTTTGCTACAAAACAATTATTTTCTATTGCCCATAACATAGGATAATGGCTCTTCAAACGTGATCACCTTATTATCAAATATGGTTTTTATTGGGGTTTTGAGTTTTTAGGCCACAACCCCCTTTCAACACATGCATTTTCCCATTCCTACCTTCCTTTTCTAGATTTTTTGGTTCTTGTGATAGTCTTCTATAAATTGCCTTGGGCAACCTTGACACTAATATGTTTTAGACTTGTAGTCAGCTTCTCATCATTAGTAACATATTTGCAAGCTTTAAACATAATGTGATTAAAACACATACCTTCATAAACTTGTTAAAGTTTCAAAGGTTGACAATCAACAATGGAATGTAATGTTGTTGCCATAAACATTAAATTACTACCTTCATTTTTTACAAAGGCAATCACATAATGCATTAGATCCAACTTTTCAAGTAAAGTATGTAATTGACCAACTATGGAAAACCATGTGATTTCATGAACTTCAAATAAACCAACACTAACATGTATAAGGTTCCAAAAATTATTCAAATAATTAATTACTAAAGCAAATGTGTCCATTTTGCCTTTGGACATCCAAAAATCAAAACTAATAGACATAGTTTATGTTTCAACAAGGTGCGACAACACATGCAAATTCATGGTTTTTGTGACCAATGTAAGCACTTCTTCCACCAAGGTAGAATAAAAAGGAAAGATAACATGTTGACACCAATGTAAGTCCAACCTTTGCAACCAAATATTTTCACAAGTGAAAAGGGCCATGTCAATTTGTGGAATTCGGCAACCTAATTATCATGATTGAGGAAAAAGGTTGCCGAATAAAGAAAGGAATAAAAAAAATGAAAACATGAGAACATGCAAACACACAATTCAAGATGTGTGATTGTTGATTACATAACTTTATTTTTCAAGAAAGATAAATTATTGAAGATTTTTTCATCCTCCACTAAACCTAGCACATGTACCAAAGCTATTTCAACAATCTTCAAGTATTGATTAAGCTTGTAAACTAGAATGGAAGAAAATATGATTTTTAGCCACATTTGAATAATTGGGTTCACATCTTTTACTTCCTGCATCATTCCAATGTTATGACTCATTTTGAATTTGAAAAAAAATGCTTACAAATGAGCCTACCTTGAATTTAAAAATGGTGGAATCAAAACACCCCCTTTTGTTTGCTCTACAACAAAAAAATCTTGCATTGATTAAAACTAGATGGGGGAGGGAGAGACTTCACAATAGTATCCTCACCTACTCAATATTGTGGGTATACAATGCCAAAAGGTGACATAATTTTCATGTCATGAAATCTTTAAACCATATTCAATACACATGGTGAAAGCATCATTTGAACATGCATCCACTACTACAAATCATGATTTTTTTACTAAAAAAATCAATAAAATAATTCAAATTATAATATTTGTTTATTCTACTACTACAAATCGTAGTTTTTTTATTGAAAAAATTGGCAAAAAAAAGATGAAATTGTGACAATTGTTAATTTCACTAGTCATATTAAACAAATCAATTTCAACATGCCCAAATTGATTGTTAGTCAAATCAATGTATGTTTTTGTGACTTATGGTTTTTTCGACTATGTCCGTTTTATCTTGTGGACTCCATCTCCTTCTATACACACTAGCATCCCAACACACAACACACAAGTTTGTGAATGGGCTTTCTTAGGGTTGGCCAATAGCCAATGATGCACTTGCTAGTCATTGTGCTCTTGCCATAACTTACAACATTCACTTTGCCAAAATTGGAGATTCAGTAAACTAAAGCCATTGAGCCTAAACCCTTTGTTGCCACCAACAACTCACCAAACATATGTTGCACATTAAACTGAAACACAAAATGCAACGCCATTCCAACTTCTAAGAAGCTTTTTAGAAATGCCAATGTTGCTCTCACTAAATTCTAAAACCCTTGTCACCACTAGAGAGCTTTGAAGATGGGGGAGAGGGGGTTGCGGAACCTTGGAAAATTTATTTTGAAAGCAAATGGCCCCATCCAAAGGCAAAGCTTTGGTTCATGTAATGTCTATGGATGTCATGATGGAGGCAAAGGTTTGGTTCATGTAATGTTGATGGATGTCATGATGGAGGCAAAGGTTTGGTTCATGTAATGTCGATGAATGTCATGATGGAGGCAAATGACCTCTATCATGAACTAGTGATGGAGATGGCACAAAATGATGGCTTGCTTGCTATAGGTCACACAACAAAATGACATGGATATAAATGATACAAAATGACATGTCTATGATGCGTTACATGCAAGAGGGTTTATCTAAGCATGTAACACATCATAGACTAAATTAAAAATATGAACTATAAAAATGAGGGTTTTAATCATGATATTAAAATAAGGGTCGATCTAAGCATAGAGTTGAACAACTAATTAAAATTAATATTTAATTATAAATTCCAGTCTACTTATTAACTTTTTAAAAAAAGGCAACTTTTTAATGTACATATCCTAACCTTGTTTTCAAAAATAAATTTTTCACAGTTCAGATTCTGGTTCCAGTTTTTGGTTTCAGATTTAGCAAAATGATGTGAACTTGGGTTTGGGTCACAAGAACCTGAGCCTGAACCCCCAGTTTTAACCCTTCAAACCAGGTTTAACCTACAAGACTGGTTTCAGCTCAGATTTGGGTTTGGCATGTGGTTTAGGTCTGGTTTCAAGTCAGATTTTGGTTTGGTATTAGGGTTCCAGTTTTTAGGGTTTTGAGGTTTTGAAAAGCAATTTTTGGAAGGGAACTTGATTTATGTACCTTTTTGAAAAAAAAATTAGAAAGACCCAGAACCCCTGGAACCGGAGAAATTCTTGAATCCATTTATGTATGTGTCGTGTGGAACCGAAACCGTTCAAATTTTAAAATTTTTTAGAACCAGAACGGAAGGTGCTTCAAGAAAAGTAAAGAACCACCCAACAAAGATCACACCATCACCAGTTTTTTTTTATTTTTAATTTTTATAAATTTTTAAATAAAAATTATATATATTTTTTATAAATTTAAAATTTAAAATTTGATTGCTTTTTTTACCCAAAATTGGGAAATTGTGTATTTTTTCTTAATGTAAATTCAATTAGTTTTGCTAGTATTTTGGGAAATTTTCCACAAATTTTTTTATATTGGAAAATTGAGAAAAGAAAAGAAAACCTTGCCATGATTTGATTTTAAATTGGTAGATTATTTCCATATGTTGCTCATTTTAATTTAAAAATTTCCCTGTTCCATTTCATCTTGAAAAGCATCTACCTTGCTAGAAGAGGAGGGCTAAAAGCCTTTTGTTAAATGTTTTTAAAATAAAAATAAATAAATAAATAAATATATAAAATTTTCTAAATCCTTTTTTCTTCTTCTTGGTTGTTGATTTCCTCTCTTCCATTTTATTATTATTTCTTATTTATAAAATTCAAAATAATTTATACACCTTGAAATATAGGCTATAAACATGTTCAGCTTTTTTTTCTTTTTTCTTTTTTCTGTGGTCAAAACCATGTTTATGCATAAACAAAATAAAATATATATTTTAAAAAGTAAAAATAAAATGGGGCCCTCTCATTAATATCTGTCTCCTAGTTGTCAGGTTCTGTAGACTACACGTGTCGATTATAAATTGGTGAGATGGGACCTGAGGAAATTCAGGTTGTGGGAAACTATAGTAGTATCAACAGTTTACATCCAAAAAGTGAGCATTGGTCCCGTGGATTATTTATTATTGGAAAGGGCGTATACGGATGAGAAACGTGATGAAAAACCGTTAGGAATGGAAAAAATATTGCAGCCCGCACGCACGCCACCGGGATCGTGAAATCTGGCCAGAAGGGCCACGTGGCCTGAAATCCAAGCTTTTTGAAGGGACGAAACAGCAACTCGGTCCAAGTCCTGAAAGAAAAACAAAACCCTCTTGGCCTCTCATTCTTAAACCCCGTTGAAGGCGGGTATTTGATTTGCTGAATAATAACCGCCGGTTCCTTTTTTTTGAAAATTTGGAAATGAACCACACCTTGTACTGTATGGTCTTTTTTTTTTTTTTTTTTTTTTTATTTTTTTTCTTCTTTTTTTTT
>Ga0116227_10012307_pt1 | contig 13979 bp, 9 predicted proteins | sample S1TSphgellanicum_FD_89693 | JGI IMG/M metagenome (GOLD analysis project Ga0116227, IMG submission 89693) | Host-associated microbial communities from peat moss isolated from Minnesota, USA - S1T2_Fb - Sphagnum magellanicum MG | ecosystem: Host-associated > Plants > Peat moss > Unclassified... | reverse complement strand
GGCGCCGCCGTTCGCGTCGCGGGATTGCGGCAGCGATGGGGGGGGGTTTTTATCTTCTTTACAACGAAGGGGGCCGTTGCTTGTTTTTTTTTTTTTTTAACTTCTTAGCCGCCACAAGAGAAAGAAAGAAAGAAAAAGGGAGGGGGAGCTTTGAAACCTATTCAAAGATCTCAACTTTGTTGGTTGGCATGAATGTAAGACACAAGTTCCCTCCAGTACCAATGCGAGCTCCCTCGGGTAACAATAACACGAACACCCTCCAGCAACAATAGCACCAACTCAAGAATTTAAAGGCACAAAAAATCTGCCGCTTTCAACATGAAACAACAAAAACTAGAGTTTTTCTAGAATTAAATTGCAAAGAAAGAAGGAAATGAATTGTATGTAAACAGTGGCCGTGCAATGGCCGTCGTGAGCATCTAGAAATCCTAGCATATTATGGAGGAAGCTCTTGACAAAGGAATTCTAGAAAAACTAAAAGGAGAAAGAAAGGGTTGGGCCTTTTATACCGTCGCCAACAAACTAAAACCCTAAGTACCTAATAGCGTACAGTCGCCTAAGACTGTGTATTAACCCTAAAGCACACATGGGCATGCCCATAACTGGCCATCATGTATGAGGCCATGTATGGGCATGACAGAGCGTGAGTAGGTGAGCAAGACCAAATCCTTTTTGGAATTTTTTATTAACATCAAAAGAATATTGAAAAATTATTCTTTGACATATGGCATAAAATATATTATGAAATGGAGGAATATTTTACCATGTGAACATGGATGAATGATAATTATGGATGAAATTTTGAAATGGATGAACACAACTTGTTTATAACCAAGAATTATGTGCCAATGTAAACTCTACCTCTTCACAACCAAGAAGTTTATGTCAATTGGAACACTATATGTTCATTTCCAAAAAGTATGTTCCCATTGGGAATTGAAACAATATGAGGCCGCACATTCTCAATACCATTTCACCCTGTATTTTATTTGAATTCAATCTATCAAACCTCTTACATCTAAAATCATTCTTGCCACTTGGAAAAGAAAATTGCATTATTTCCCCATATCTACCCAAAATTACTAGCTTCGTATTTTCTATGACTACCATCCATTTGCAATTGCTACACATTTATTTTACAATGGCAAAAGGAAAATTTATAGGAATGGTCACACCGAACACCTTGGAAACCATGATTGAATACACATTAATTTCAAGCATACTAGATAGAATATGCAAAATGACAACAAAACCTTTGGAATATCCAATAGATCCAACCTGAGTAAACCCCATTAAAAATTTGCTAAAAATCAGAACATGGGGAACAAAATGGAAAAGGCAATTGATAAAACAACTAAATGGGTGGCATGATGATGGGCGAATGCTAAAATTAACAAATAAAATCTTGTATTGCTCAAAAAAACTGTAAACATTGTGAAAGAGGATATGGAAGACTACCATTGGGTGATGTTTATACATGCCATGGACTTCTTTGAATATCGTGCAAGTTTGAAAAAGTCAATTCTTGAACATTTTTTCACAAGTTTATTACAAGATTTGTCAACAAAGGATTTGGTTTCCTTTGACAACTTCCTATCAACAAAATTTATGAAACCTAATAGACGACTTTATGTAACTTCGGGTAGGCAAGCTTGGGTGCCACAAGATTTAAACAACAAAGTGTTAAAACAAGTTGTGAATCGCTAGATGATAGGCCTTGCCCTAAAACCATGAGATGTCTACACTAATTGGGGAAAAAAAATCCCAAAAAATGAAAGAGAAACCAAAATACCATTTTTTATAGTAATTTTTGGTTCATTAGACATTTTGATATGAATTAGGGCTAAAGTTGAACAAAAATTTTGCTTCCTAAGAAATCCAATAATTCTTCAAGAATTTTTAATTTTCGGAAGTTTGAAGAACATATATACAATACCCACTTAATCCTTGGAACTCCAAAAGACACCTAAAAAAACCATAAAGTGATTGCATTGTCATTACATTTCCAATAAATTTCTAATTATATTTTCTATATCTCCATTATGATTTGCATTTTCGATACATTAATTTCCACTTACATTTGGTATACCTTTAATATTATATTACAATTCTAATACCTAGACTAAATGATTATATCCTCCAACCCAATATCATTAATTCATGTACTTAATTGCCTTACTCAGTATTACCATCTCAATTGGCTTTCTTACAATCAACAACAAATAGATCATTAATTATTAGCAAGATTCATAATTTTATGCATGAAAGAAACACATTGTTGCATTCAATTTTGAACACAATTTATAAACAAATAGGACAACCATGGTGAATTCCTCGAGATGATAGTCAATTTGACCCTTTATGCAAATTATTATAAATTAGGAAATGGGGCATCCTATAAATGGACAAAGTGGGCAAATGAAAAAACCAAAAAATAAATTATATATATTGCCAAGAAAAGCCCAAGGCAAAACCCCATTTAATAGAAAAGGAAATAAAAGACTAAACAAAAAGAATGACCAATGGCATCCAATTTCAAAGAGATGAACTTTTGGTATTCTACACATTCTTAAACATCTTGCATTAATTAAATTCAACAAACAAATATTTGTTATTACTATTATAATAAATAGTTACTAATCAAATAATAAAATTTCAATAATTCACTAACTTAAATGTTCACAACCCACATAGTAAGAGGTTAGGAAATGATAAATACAAAATGGACAAGAACCTCTTCATAGATTATATGTAATGAAAAAGAGGCACCGTGGACGCAGACTTCATGTCATTGCAAGGCTAGGTTTGGGACTATGAAAATGCTTGCTAAAATTGTTTGAAACTTGGATTTATATCAAATAGTGAATTGGAAATAGATGAAAGCGATAGATGTAGATTACAATGTTAGAGTCAGATATTGGGCATCAAGAAATAACGTGCAAGAATACAAAGTTTATGACATAGTGATACAAATGTTTAATTTGGATATTATGAACAACTTGCAATAAGTTTTTGGGGACAATCCATGATTAACCGAACTAACAAATCGCAACTATAAGATCATTTATTACATCAAGCAGAATATCTATTGGGGACAAACAAAGTAGACCAATATTCATTGGTAGAAATGTTAGCAAGAATTAGTGGCTAGAAAATAAAAATGATCAAGATGACAATAGGTATAAGTTGCCTATTTAAAAATATGATGCAAACCAAGACACATCAATCGAACATAAAGAAAGAACACCAAAAAAGGAAGAGGAGGAGCCAAGAACACCATTGCAATTGGCATCTAAAGAAGAAGATTCAAAAAGCAAGGATGAAAAATCTTTTGGGTCATGCAATCGAATCACTATCAATTTGTGGCATTGAGAAGAAGGGGGTTCACCATCATATGTTTAAGATTGCAGGAACACACATAAATGAAGATTATTAACAAGATTATAAGTATTGCATTTTTCATAAGAATTTGAGAAAATATGAATAAAAACACATGACATTGTTGATAAGAAGAAGCTAAAATTGATTGAACTTGTTTCATGATATTAATTGTAAGTCATAAGAAACAATCAACTCAAAAGATCGAAGAACATACTTGTATTGAAGAGTATTACACTCTTCCGAAGACACCAAAAATAGAAAGCAAAGGTGGTGTGGATATTGACAATGTGAATGCGGAATAAGGGAGAAACAATTCCAAACTTATTAAGATAGTCCTAAAAAGGATAATGTGAAAACACAAAAATTAAGTATAAGAACATTGGGGAAGAGATGCAATAGCAAATAGTCACAACTTCCATCCATTGTTGAATTGTCTTAAAGCAAAAGCGACCTGGAAGATTATAATATGTTCCCTGAGGATTACAGTAAATATAATGTAGCAAAAATATTGATTTAAGAGATGAAATGCACTGAAGGATGGAAATTTGTAGTGAATCGAAAAGAAGTTATTAGAGTTTTAGATTGTTTTAGTGTATTTTTATTTGAAATTTTAAATGCATGGAATTATTCTCTAAATAATATAGTCGAAGGCAAATATGAATGAAACTTCTTCCTTGCTAGGAATCAATGGGGTCTAGTTAAGAGTTCAATCAAAAGTCTTGTCTAAAGTTCAATCCATAGTCTAGTGAGGTAGTTGTTATTTTGAACAAGGAAGGTGACTGATTTGACATGATAAATATGAATCTACAAATAACGGCCCTATTTTGGATAAAGAATGATAATGGTTGATTTTATACTAGTGGAAAGTGTGTAGTGTTGTGTGAGCGTGTGTTGCACATATTTCGTGAAGATACATAGAATGATAAACATGATTGAAAGATAAAATCTAAAAATTATTTTTAATATCAATTACTAGAGTGCTTACAAGTATTGGTTGTTGTTGATTAAAAGGCTCGAATTTAGTAAGATGTTACAAACAATTTAATTAAATGCAATGTTCAAAAGCTCATGAAACACTAGGAATAACAATATGTGCAAGGGGCCAAGTTGCTTAGCCTTAATATGTTGGAAATATTAAACATTGGAGCTTTATAATGAAGTTTATGGATACAATTGGGTAACGCATAGCTTTAATGTCATAACTGGATAATTGCAATGATCATAAAAGAACTATATTTCAATTAATGGACAATGGGATGCAATCATAAAACAACTTTATGTTCTTGTTGTGCATAAATGAAGCTTGAATGTGAATGAACACCTGCAAGGAAATGATGACACTAACAAAAGGCTAACAATATGCAAGCAAATGAAATTACTTGGAATAAAATAACATGAAAAAAAAAGGTTTCATCAAAAGTAAAAACCCAATTAGACGAAAACAAAAGATTCGACAAGTTGTCTTTTGAATGAAATCCTATTAGTGAGCTAATTAGAAAACTAGATCAACTTATCCTAAAAAAAAAGGAACGTGGCAATTGCACTTGGTTTTGATTCTATTGCCTTAATGAAAACATTGGATTCATAGTGTGATTGCAACAATGAAAAGGCACCCACCATTGCATCATTTAGGTTGAATGGTGCATGAAGTGATAACAATGTGTTTTCTGTTGGGTTTGGGTTCTAATTCTCCTAATAATCATGGTGGTTGGTTCAATTGTGTCTTTAGGCATGTTCATAGGTTGAAGCTAATGGGTGCAAACCTTAGGTGGGTAATAGGAATGGCCTTAGAAATTATGAAAATAAATCTAATTTAAAAAAAAATGTATTGACATATACAAATTGATATGACTTATGTCATAAAATAGTGTCGGAATTTATCACACTCTATTAGACATATGAATCATAAAAATGATTTGAAAATAGTAAAATAAATTTTTTAATGCTCGCAAAAAACTAGGATGCCACCCAAATCTCACTATAATCGACTCCAACTATTTGGTGGAAGGGGTTTGGGAGTGAAACAATTAATCAAGTTGCTCGTGCTATAATTCTTACCCTGAAAAAAAATAATACTATAAAAATATCAAATGCCAGAATGGGGGAAATAGATATTTTTTGATAATTAAACAAACATGAATGTAACAATAAAATACATCATTCTTATAGACTTTACAAATGGTTTTGAAAACATGAAAGCAAAGAAGCATCAAAATTCACTTACATCAAATCAAATTGTTTGTTAAAAAGATGGAAATAGAAAATTGGAATAATTATATTGAATGATAGTAGAAGTTGAATAGAGTTCAAAAGAAAAAACCAAATAACACAAAATAGAACCCAACAACAAGTTCAAAAAACAACATAAATTGCAAACGAAACACTACTCCAAACATTATGTTGCCTCATACTTAGTAAGTTTTAAAACACCATGGTCATATGATTTATTCCTCCCAAAGGATTTGGGATTCCCAAAGGATTTGGGAGAAGGTAATGAGGCCATGTGTCAAACAATCTCCTCAACATATTCCAACAAACATTTACTTAGAAGGGGGCTTGGGAAGAAGTCCTTCAAAGCACAGAACAAGACGAATCAAGAACGATCAAGCTAGATATCTATGCATAAAACATAGAACATCAGCAAGAAAATAAAAAGCAAAATAATTATGAAAGAGATGTTCAAAAATGACTAATGTCAACTTACTCACAATTGAGATTGACTCATGCTTTTTATCAGGTGTTGAATCTGGGGGAGGTTGAATAGAAAAGCTAGGCTCCACATCAAGTTTAAACTTATCCAAAAGAGGTTTCACAACCTCTTCATAAACATCATTGTCTGGTTGAAGCACAAAAACATTATGGCCAATAAACTAACAAGCTCGAATGCAATTCCCTTCAAAGCAATCATATAAAGTAATATTTTAATCATGAGGTAGCACAAACTATGATTTAATCTTCCAAAGAGAAATCAAGAAGACATATTAGTGGAAGAATTCATGTTGACAACAAGTGAACCATGAAGGCTGCACAGGTGAATAAAAACCCTCAATGTGGACACATGCATCTCCTAACCTCCTTTGAATGGGATATGTTTACTTGACTTCTCCATTGTATCAACGTAAATGCAATTTGGCAAAATATCATCCTCACCCATGGGAACACTAAGCCTTACCATCTCTAGGTGACTTTCTTGAAATTGGAAGCCACCCATCTAGTGAATAAGAAAAGTTGCCCAATATAATCAAGTCTGCAAGATTGGGAACAATAAGAATTAGTTCAAGATGATTCTATGGAATGATAAGTAATGTAATTACAATTGAGTAAGGGAATTAGCATTTTCCCCTTGATTTTGTTATTCATCCATGATAGAAAATTAATTATTGCATGACTAGAATGGATCTCATATCCATTTGTCTCTAAGAAAGATTTGATTTCCTTTAGGATGCAAGGATCATCATCATCGAAAATAATAATTACACCATTATTGCCATGTATTTGTTTGTAAAACCAAATATCATGTACACATAGTTATTTATGTGACAATTCCAAGAGGGGACAACAGTGAGAGGTATGGAGACAAGAGGGATTGGCAAGTTTGATGGAACTTCAACAATAAAAAGAACGTGCTTCCCACTTTTAGAATCCTGCAAAGTGGAAACAAAATTGATAATAACCTCTAGAACAATGCAAATAATGTGAAATGCACATAAGGAATTTTCTATTTGTACTTTTTAGAGCATTTCATTCAGTTCCTCAAACTGAAAGGGCCATGAACCAAAACCTGCCTTTGTTGCCACCATGTCTGGCTAAGAAAGATTACAAGCGAAAATGGTGAGTCACATGAAGGAATCGCCATTACTTGGGAATTCAATGGGATTTGGGATGGGATTTTGAAGAAGACCCAAACTAGGATCTGTGACTATATTCAAGAGTCGTTTCCTTCGATGGACAATTTGAAATTATAGAGCTTCTGGGTTTGGAAGGGGCTCCTGCTACTTTAGATCCTCCTCATCCCATTTTTCACCTTAAGGTCTAATTGATTGGTCCTTGGTCTTCCTCAACTTTTTAGCATTGTGGTTCTTCTTGTCACCCTTGAAACTAGACTTATTTGAAGTGGGCTTGTCAAGACAGGCATCCTCAAACTTCTCCCTTAACTCGTGCTCCAACTTTGGGGTATTATCAATTGGGCAATTTAAATACCACCCATAGGATGTCAAGTGGCCATTCGACCACTCCTTCAAAAATCCTTCATGTACATGGTGCTTTGTGGTTTAGGATTGCACCAGATCCTAAGAAGTAGAGGGAGGTTGCAAATAGCCTTTTTTGTAAGGAGAACATGGAAAAAATACATGTGGCAAGGAAATGGGGTTAAATGTGTGGAATATTACTCTTAAATCCAAGTATAGAATTAGTCTAGGATATGGAATTAATGTATGTTGACATGGAAAGGAAGATATGTCCATTATTTGTAAATCACACACTTTAAAACTTCTTCACCACTAGTTTGTTATTGCCAGGTCTTGCTTTTAGGATTCCACCTTTCAACTTGAATTCATGAAAAAACAATTCTCCCATAATTCAACCTTCCAATGACTTATGAAATTCTCAAGATTTTGAACTTCAACATTCTTGAAGATAGACACACCAAGGTCCATGACAGTGCTATTATAAAGTTTTTTGGCCTCCATTTCCAACTACAATGAAAACACAAGTGCAAAGCCAACATCATGGACACCCAATGAAAAAGCCCAAAAAGAATTTCAATGTATAATCAACCTAAAACCAGTAAGGCACCTAACACTAAAATGTCGCCTTGTGAAGCCATTTTTCAAAAATGGCATCCAACAACCCGACCTTGGGAAATTTCTAAGCTTCCCTAAGAACTAAGGACTACTTCCATTGCTTTCGCCAAAAAACCTTATGTTCGTTGTTCACTTATGAAGACACAAGCAACTACAACTTTTCTGTCATCATTTTTGGATTAGGATTCATGTTATAATGAACATGTACTTGTTGGAAGAATTCAGTGCGAAGCATGGGGTCACAAATAGGCAACCTTTTATGGAATGTTATCACCTATTCCTTTCAAACACTCTCCATGGCCTTATTACTTAGTGAAGCCAACATTTTCAAGTCTCAAAGAACTAGATTTAGAACATCTGTATAATAGAAATAATGTGCAACATCAATAGTAACCACAAGTTCCTTTTACAAGAAAACCTTTAGTTTACAATCAAATGCAATTATTTTAGAGAATAAAGGTCATTTAAGAAAAGATTTAAAATTTTTACTTTATACATATATTCAAAAAATGCCTCATGCGTGAGGCTATACTAAGTTTATTTTATTTTATTTTTGCATTTCTTGCATTGGGCATTTAAAACGACCTCCTTGAACTTGTGAAGTGGAGTCATTCCAATGGATTAAATGTGGACAAAATCATGAACCGGTGATGGCTTCACATGATCCATTTCAATGGACCTACCAAAAATAAGAATGTTAATCATCAACAAGACATAGTTTAACATCTATGGAAAAAAGAACGAACATTGACAATGGAAACTCACTTGTTTATGTCAATCATAGCTATAAGTAGTTTGACCAAGCCATTTGTTGCGTCCAAAACAAATGAATCAACCTTGATGTGTCATCTGGGCTCGTTAGGATGGTTTACATCATTGTATGGTTACCAAGCTTAAAGGCAACGATTGTCATCCCAAACACGAAACATTTTTCAAAAAGCCAACAAATATTCGAATCCTTGGCCAGGAATTTATCAAATTCCACATTTTTTTTTCCAAAAAGAACTCCAAGTATCGATGTAGGTGCACACCTTTTTTTCCTCACCTTTATAGTTTTATGAGGAAATATAGAACGCCTTTTCACCTTCACGATAACCTGTGAAAAACACTTACTCCATCTTGAGCACGTTGATATTCAAAGTTGGCCTAACAATTAACATGGTCAAAAGATGACACAAAGGGATACTCATCCTAACTTTATTTTTCGGAAGGATTTTGTACTTGTCCAAAACCTCAAAAATGTTCAACTTATTCTGATGTTGAATCACCTTTATGGTCCTCTTGTAACTAGACTCCCCTTGGATTACACAAATGGGAAATAGTCATCTAATTGCAAAAGTACAAATCTATCCCTTACAAACAAATAAAGAATATGGGTGTAAGCAAGATAAAGTGAACAACAATTACCTTGTCAAGACTGGAACAAGTGGATTTAAAATAACAACAAAACCCATTATAAAATTATGGAACATTGAATGTTTTCATTTCAATGACTAAATATGATATATGTTTACCTTAATGTGCATTGATTTTCATATTTCAAACTATAAAAATAGGTTTTAAGTAGGTTTTTCACAATACAAATAGCTTTTGATGTCTATTTTTCATTGTGGGCTTTTGATTTCAAGTAGGTGTCAAGTAGGTTTTTACAAAAAAAAATCCAAAAAATTGATGGCTTGATTAAAACATATGTTGATATTCATTTCCTAATTTATTACATATCAAATTCATTAATCTTTCAAACCAAAAAATAGGTTTGAACACATAATTTTCAATAAGTTTCAAATGTTTTTTTTAAATTTTAAATTCATTTACTTTTAATTTTGTTATAATTAGATTCTTATAAATTTAATGAAGCAACTAATGTTAATTGACACATACTTTCACTTCATTTGATGCTACTTTATGGTAGTTATATGAAAGGCATAGGGTTAAAGTGGATATGTCTATTTTTTTGGTATATTTTATCTTGCTTGACCTATATGACAATGCAAAAAATAAAAAAAACTGAAGATACTATATGAAGAGGTGATACAAAGAGGTCAAAATTGAAAGACAAACAAGAGGACTTTTGGATCCATTGGGGCATATTTATAAGAATTTGGCCTAATAATTGGTGTCGACCATTAATAGAAAGCCTTCAAATTTTAAAAAATTTATTGATTTCTCTTACATTGAATTGCTAAAGAGATTATACTATAGACAAAACTTTCTATAGTCAATGTTGACTATAAGGTTTTTTAGTGTTAAACAAAACAGAAAGATGATAAAAAATGTTTTAAAAAGGACAAATGATGGTTTTTTAGGATTTGATAAGATATTTTTCTATAATCGATAATGACTATAAGGTGTTGGGGCTATGAAGTTGAACCCATAAGTAACTTGCAACTAAAACAATGCAAATTTTTTTTTGAAAAGAATAGTTTTATTTTTTATAAAGTCTATAGTCGATGCCATTTATGGGGAACGAAGAAACAAAATTGACAGAATGTGCAGTTTTAAAACTACATCCAGTATAATTCAATGAACTTATATACATTTTCTAGAGGTTATTTCACTATGGTCCTACCAACCATAACCATTTAGCAAAGTTCGAGTAGAGCTAGATTTATTTCTTGAATTAATAGATATTTAAATTTTTTATAAAAAAATGTCACTTCCCTTATGGTCAACACCAACCATAGAAATCAAGAACCTTTTTCAAAAACACAGTGGTTTCCTTACAATAATTAAGAAATAAAATTTGAAAACCCACCTCCTTTGGATTTGTTGAAGTTAAGTCTCTCAACACATTAGTTTGTTCTACTTGTGACTCCTACTCCATATCTGTTTGTAAATATATTATTCCATAATTTAATTTACTATGATATGGCTTTAAAAGAGTTGGAAATCTAGATCATTCTATTGGAGGTCGAAACCTAGATCATGGTATTAAAAAATCCTTGTTCATATCTATATTCATTTCAACCTAGTTGGATTTCCCAGAAACTTACCTCCCTAAATTGCAAAATCTTGGCTATTGAATCAAAATCCAACCCCTAGAATCCTTCATCGATGATACAAAATATAAAGTTAAAGCCTAATCCACATGCTACACAAGTGGAAAACAACTGAAATTGAACAGTAAGTATACCTCCTTTTAAGCATCACTAGAAGGCAATTCCACAACTTTATTTTCAGTGATGAGTGCTTCTTATTTATTCAAAAACATTTCCTCCCCACCATACTCTCAACTTGTAATGCAATTAACTATATTTTGCTTTCTCTTTCCATTAGCAAAAAAAATCATATCATGAGTGTAGAAATTGAAGACCATAATTCAAACTTTAATATTCTTTGCATTAACCATACAATCTTAAGTTCATAATTTAGACAAAATAGAGGTTATAAAACATTTCATTTCTTTCACCTCTGTTTCTAAATTTATATCTACATCCAAAATGTGATGGAAAGGTGCCACAACACCTTACATAACAAGCATTATCTTGTTTAGAAGAGTGACCATGGAGAACCCTAAGAAAATGTATTTTTGAAAGACACGAAAAATTTCCCGCAATTCGACATTCTCCTTTGATGACTAGGGACATCAATTAATATTTTAAAAATTAAAGAAATGGGTGTGAGAAAGAATTTCTGACGAACAAATCCCAGAATGGAGCTTGGCCATTATCAAAAGCTTCTTGCAACCAAGCCCCATCACCACATCTAACCCCCAAAAAACTAGATACCTTCCCCAAACACTTGCACTTAACTATCTAAGCCCGGGAGTGAGCTTGGCCATTACTATCACAACTTTCACATCGGGTTCATGATTAAATGTGAAATGTAAAGGCCCATGGGGCCGGGAATGTGTTTAAATGTGAAACTCACTGTCACAAATGGGGGAGAATGCAACGGATGAAACCCACTTTGGGAATTGCACTTGAAAGGGAGTTGTGAATGTTCAAATCCTTGGTTGAAAAGGAAAACCAACGCCAAATTGGGCCCCCAAGACACCATTAAAAATATCTTGAAGCGTAGATGCTTAAAGTGCCCTCACATTATTCATTTAGACCTAATTTGCACGAGTTATGATTATGACTCCTGACCACAAATCCTTGAAAAGTAGGGGTCAACTGAAGTCCCATTGAAGCGTGCTATACACCGTTAGAAATATCTTTTAAAAAAATATAATATACTTCCTTTGCATTTTCAAAACAGACTTGATTTTAGAAAGATATGAGTGTCCAAAATTTTGGGACAATAAGAGTCCCAATTTTGGGACTCCCACTTGGGAGTTCTAGGGAAAAGTGACATTTGGATGTAATCCCCGTGGAGAGACATAAAGTATACTATAGGGAGGGGAGTGGTGCCTCCTCCCAAAGGTTGCGGGCTATGTAAAGCTTATGCTTGAGGTTGTCCTTACTAAATTTATCGCACCACTTCTATTCAACTTGCATTAATCACCTTCTTTCTCGGTTGTGTAGGTTGACATCATTTTGAACTTTTTCTTGTGAGTTCGTCCTAATCCCCATCTTGGAGCTCTAACATATCCCTTTTACTCCCAAAGTGTTATGAGCTAAAAAGGGAGCCCCAATTCTCTTCTTCTTTCATTATTTCACTCTCAGACCCACCTTTGGGTCTCTTAACAAGTTTGAGGGCGTGTCAATTATCGAAACTCATTATGAAAATGATTATCAACCTTGGCCAAAGAACAAGGTCGGCCATTGCCGAGTCCTCCCCATGAATTCAATTGAAGAACAAGGTTGACCATCACAAAAACCTCTTTAACATCCTGACAAATGAGTGACCTCGGCAAATGTTGAAACGTCCCTGTAAGCCCAACTGAAAACAAGCTTGGCCATTTCTGAGACCTCCCTAGCAACCCAACCTAGCCCAAGAGTACCTTCGACTTTTGTTGAAACCTCCCCGCGAGCTTGGCCCAAGAAAAATTGCACGCCATGACTTTGACTCAGCATCGGATCAAGCTACCATCGCTTGGGTGCCCTTCACCTTTCGATGACAAAAGAATAGTTCATTCAAGCTCACGAGGTCCATTGTTTTTTTCACTAAAAGAAATTTTGTCCTTTGCAATTAAGAAATCAATGACTAAATGTTTTAAACAACTAGTAATTAACTATAGTTATAGTATAGTTATAGGATATTATTTCAAATCCTAGGTGTAAAAAGTTGTAATCATATATTAATGGTGCATTTTACTAGTAGACGATGACGTGGTAATAGGAAGGATGATGTTGTTTTTTCAATACAAGTTTTCATTCATATGACATACATGATTAATGACAAAATGTGATCAAAAATTTGCTTTACAATGATTCAAAAATGACTATTAATCTATATTCACACATAAGGAATTACAACATGTAGGGAATTGATTTCAATTAATATTATAAATATAAGTAATATATAAACTTTAATTATATATATATATTCTAATATACTTGATATACGATGCATTTAAAAATATTTTATATGAGTAAATTAATTATTACACATTGAAATAAATTTTATTAGAAAATGATATACTAGAAATATTTTTTATATTATAATTTAAAAATAAAATAGAAATGTAAGATGTGCTAAATATATAATTTATTTTTGCATTAAATTTTTATCATCAACTTAAGTCAAAATTTATATACTATATGTATATAAATAAATATTACACAATTATATTAAAGTATATGTGCAAATTGAATATAAATTATATTAAAATATATATATATATATATATATATATATATATATATATATATATATATATATATATATATATATATATATATATATATATAT
>Ga0116227_10012306_pt1 | contig 13980 bp, 9 predicted proteins | sample S1TSphgellanicum_FD_89693 | JGI IMG/M metagenome (GOLD analysis project Ga0116227, IMG submission 89693) | Host-associated microbial communities from peat moss isolated from Minnesota, USA - S1T2_Fb - Sphagnum magellanicum MG | ecosystem: Host-associated > Plants > Peat moss > Unclassified... | reverse complement strand
TGAGTGTATATATTAGGTATTGGTCTGGTAAATTTTGTATCGGATGGATCGTGTGTTTGTGGGCGTGGGGTGGCGGAGCTGTTATTCCTAATAGAGCAACTAAGCACAAAGAAGTATAGATCTGACTCAAACCTTTTTTAGCAAGTGATTAGGAAAACCTACATGAAATTTTTTTTTTACAAGCCCAAATTTTGGCAACAAGCTCAAGCTTAATGCCTCCTCTACAACATGAAATTCCAACTCATAAACTCCTCCACAATTTTGTTCTTGGATGTGTAAAGGAATACTTTTGAATAGCTCACACCTTAGCACCATTTTTTCCTACACCCACACCCTCTAAAACTACTTCAACTTCCATTATTCTATATCTTGAATCAAATGTTTTCTTCCCACTTTTCTTAAAAGACTATGAACCAAACTAAGACTTTAAACTTTTGTCTGATTGTTTCAAGTTGACATTCTAATGCATGTCACATTTATCTGCAAATGGTCATTCTTGGATAATGTTTAAACACCTTCAAAATTATTTTCAACTATGAGATTCCATGAATGGAGTCCCACAATTGTTTAAATTTTGTTTTCATATCCCACAAGGTATTCAGCATCAAATTGCACATGTCCTTAGGGCACCTCGCCTCTTAACTTTAACCAAACCCTCAAGTGGAATTTGTCATATTACTATAGCAAAAACATTATATTGACTCACAAGCCGCGTTTTATGCTTCCAATTTTGTGATGCCTTTACAACACATTTTTCCCTTCACCAATTCAAAATAGCAACCAAGGGTGGATATGAAATATTAATATGTGGCATAAAATGCACCTTGGCCCTTCACCTCAATTAGGTTATTCTCCAACTAGACATGGCGAATGCTTTCAAATATTTTATGTAAAAAAAGGTTTTATTTCAAGAACTTTATGCAACAAATGAAGATATTATACAACTCATCCCCTTTGTTTGTGCATTTTGTGCAACTGAATCTCCCCATGTTTTATAATCACCAGAATCGTGATGGTGATGTTACAATCATCTCATTTGCCATGGGAACTCATGAAGGTGATCCCTTGAAAAGGCCAATATTCGCTTTAATTCATTTTAAGGCATTATGTTTTACAACTAACCATTTGTCCTTTTGTCTACTTCCATACATTATAAATGTCGCAACCTTAGCTTTGGGCTTGCAACCAAGGCAAAGGGGTTACAAGGTTGCAGGCCAAGAAGAAGCCCGAGAGTCAAGGCAAAGAGGTCGCAAAGGTGCAGGCCAAGAAAAAGCCCGGGAGTCACATCACATACTCCCGGGAGTGTAAGAAAGTGTGAGGGAGTATGAGGGAGTGAACCGTCACACTCCCAAGGCAACTCCCACTTTGGGAAATGGAGTTCTAGTGGACTTCCAAAATTTCAGAGAGCAATTTGAGGGGTCAAAACTCAATGGCTTGTGGCGTTCTTTATATCATTGAAAAGCTCTTGGAAAGTAGATGCTGAAAATGGGTTCGCATTGCTCATTTGGAAATCTAAAACACAAGTTATGGCCAAAAGAAGGGTCGAAGTCAAACTGTTAGTTTGACTTCCAATTAGAAAAAGTCGGGAATCAACCCTATTTACTTGGTTGCAAAGGGCATGCGACATGCCACTGAAAAGCTCTCGATGAGAGCTACAATTTTTCTTTAGACCGCATCTCAATCCGAGGTCTGCTCGCAAAGTTATGGGGCTCCAAAGTCGCGGGAGTCCCAACCGGTGCAATTTCGAGACTCCCATTCAGGAGTCCTGGGAAAAAAAAACCATTTCGATGTAATTTCCATGGCCAGCCACAAAGTATACTATAAAGGGGGAAGGTGGTGGCTTCCCCCAAGTTCGAGCCGTGGTGAGTCTAATGTGTCCGTGTTGCCCGTGGCTCATTCTAGCACCAAAGGTGCTCCAACTATGCACTAACCACTTTGTGTGGGTTCTGTGCAGGCCCGTGTGAGTGAGTGAAGCTTGTCAACTCTTCCTAGTCCCATCCTGGAGCTCCAACATGCCCCTCTACCCCTCAAAGTGTTGTGAGCTAGGGAGCGTGCCCCGATTCCTCCCTCTTCTGTTGTCTTCTACTTGGACTCACATTTGAGTCCTCCAGGAGTTGGGAGTGCGTCAATAAACGACATTCACATCATAGGCCCCCCTTCCATTGTATCATCTACATATGAACACTTTCAAGTTCAACTTTGTATTTCTATCTAACCTCAAAAATGTGTGGCATGGTCCCCTTACGGCCTACCATTTAATTTTGACAACCCATCTTAATTTGACACCTTATCAAAAGGAATTAAAATATTGGGGGTTCCATTGGACACCTCATCATTCACATCATCTTTCATCAAAGATGCATTATTAAAAGATGTTTGGCATGTTGACCTTCTCCTTAAATTGGGCGATGTCAAGGTAACCTTTGGAATTTTAACTCATTGATTCGTGCAACGGCCATCATATATATTATGTTGCACACCTCCCTTTTCCACCTTCATAGACTCCCTTGTTTCCTTTGATTCCTCCCTCCTTCAAATGTTTGGATGCATCTTGGGTCCATGGTTTCTTGATAGCCCTAAAAGACCTATAGTTCATAAACATGTCTCTCTTCTAATAACTCTCGATGGCATTGAATTCATACCAATGGCCATTATCACCCCAACAATCTATCTAAGGAATTGGGCCCTTGTAACTTCAATCATAGTTGTTAGATTTATGGTTGACCAAAAACCTTTCTTTCTTGAAACTTTAATGCAAGTTGACAACAACAACTTCCTTTTCCATCAACATCTCAAAGCAGCATGTGATCTTCTACTACTTTTAACAAATGTGTATTTTTTTCCTTTTGAACAACTTATCTAGCAACAAATTGTTCAACTTCAAGATCCCATCTCAAAGCATCTACACCATCATACCTTCTCCAACATGTTCTTTGACGGGATACTTAAAACCAATTGTGCCCAAAATTTCATCATGTTCTAACCCTAGGGCAAGCTTGTGATTTATACCTCGACCAATCTTCCTAGCCTTTTAATTATCTTCCCCAATGCTCTCTACAATGCTATAGACATAGCTAAAACTAAGTCACAACCTTCAATTACAAGCCTCCCCCATTGTGTGTGCACACATCCCATTGACCCTATGTATCCACCTTTTATGTTACACCCATGGCAATGAACACACAAGGACCCATGATGTAATTCGTGACACATTTGTTGTCATTGCGCAAAATGTTGGCTTCCACATGGGACAATAACAACTACATGTGCTTCCATCAACCATGTTCAATTCCTCCTATCAATGAGTCAACATTATGTTCACCAAAGATGGAATTTGCAACCTAGCTAACGTTGTTATAGCCAACCTAACACATGTGAATTTACTTCCCAATCTTGCATAATTCAAAAATTTGTTACCTTCGACATAGCTCAAACCAAAGAAAGGAACTATCATAATTGACACCCCACTAATTAATTACTCCCGCTAATAATTGAAGTATTTAAATGTCTACACAAACAAGTTAATGTGTTTTTACATGATTATGTTAATGTCATTTAAAGTTTCAAAGGGCCAAAAGACCCTCCCCTTTCTATCTTGGTTATTTTTATTCGACAAAAAATTACAATCATGTTGCAAATGATGCAAACATCCTCCATCTTAAGTCAAGCAATAATAGTAACCTTAATTATTTCTCGACTTCCACCCCTCTATGAGTCACCCCCCATCACCACAATTGATCGATTACAAGCAGTCGATTGTTGAGATGGAAAGTTTTTAACATCTAGTTTGTGTTTAATTGATGTCCTTTAAATTCTCCCTTGTTTTTAATACCTTTATACAATTTCCAAATCAATGATGTGTCTATAAATAAAATTTTGTAAGGTTTTGATAATCCTTACCTAACTCTTCAACAAAGGAGCTTATATATGAAGGAAACAATGAAGAGTTTGTTAAAGTAATTCACAAATTGAATTGCACTTTATTTGCCCTCACCATAAAAATTGTCGTGGCCATGACCCTACCTTTGAAAAGCATGTTGGGACTTATGTTGTATATTTGGAAGGCATTTTACCTTGCATGTTTGTTATAATGTTGAGTAAGTCTTCAATTTTTAAAGAACCTCCAATCTAGTTTTGACATTAAAAATTTTATGTGGAGTTTCTTCAAGTAAGGGTTTGAACCAAGTTCTTCCAAAATTTGAACCCTTTGGTTTGAATTCTCTCACATTTTTTCAAATTAAAAAACCTTTAGACCAATTTTTGACTCAAGTTTGATTCCATGTACACATTGCACATTCTTTTATGTTAAAGATTATATGGGCACAAAGTTTTATAAAAAATTTAAATAGTGGTCTATGTAAGTATAAAGTTGAACAACTAATTAAAATTAATATTTATCTATAAAATTTAATATACTTATTAATTTATTTAAAATTTTAACTTTTTTACATATATATCTTGACCTTGATTTTTAATTATTCTTTTTCATGGTTATAGCTCTCATTTTGGATCCTAGAAAAACATTTTATCCATGGTCTAATTTTTTTGTTGGTTCCAACAAGATGATGTCAACTAAAGTCCGAATCACAAGAACTTGACCTTGAACCCCCGGTTTTTACCCTTCAAACCGGATACCCTCACAACACTAGTTTTTTCTTCTTAGGAGTGGGCATTTCAATTTTTGAAATACTCCCCATTTTTGCCTTTTTCTAATGAAACCCAAAAAATGTCACAAGAAACAAATATGACATTTTATTTCATGTACCATAAAACCCATGGCCTTTGGCTTTACCTATCACCACAAATAATCTCGCAACCCACTCTTGGGGCCACTTTAAACAAGGTTCCAAGAAGCAAGGTTCAATGATATCAAACATTCCTATTAGCCATGAGCTTTAATTGGTCCTAAGCCCTTTAAATGAGGGTCAAAAACCAAGACAAATCAAAGTGTGATTTAACCTACATGACATCGTTTGGAGGGAAGACCAATTGGTCCGGACAAAAAAGAAGCTTAAAGGAAAGCTCATAGTTTGGAGAATCAAAATGTAAGTTAGGGTCCAAGGTTAATCATTTCTTTGTTTTTTTTACATTTGTTGCTCAAATTCTATGAGAATGGAAGACATGTTATGGATTGAACACATTATTAATAACATACCAACTCCCCAATTTTGACTAATTCTAAAGTTGACATGGCCAATTTTGTGGATCCTCACAAGGTGGTTGTTAAGAGTGCATGTTCAATCTTTCCAAGTGCATAAAAGGGAGGTGAATTAGAAGGTGGGGCAAAAAGTGGAAGGTTGAAGTGCCAATTTTCACAAATGGAAGGGGATTTGGTTATAAGACATCCTTAAATTAGTTCCCATTCTAAAGAAGAAAGCACCAAGGAAGAAGGCTATGATGGTGAAACATGAAGATGAAGAAGTTGGAAAATCTAGAAAAAAATAGAAAATTGAAAAACCCATGAAAGCAAAAAAGAAGATTAAAGAAAAGACCACATGTTAATCCTTTCATATGTCAATCACACATTTTTTATATTGGACCCTCAAATTAGACCCCAAGCCTTTAAACACACTCATTGTACCTTCGGAAAAAATGTTTTTTTAATTTAAAAAAACAGTTCAATTCAAGGTCCAATTTGCTTCAAATTGGTCTTGGGCTTTTGGTCTTTGGACCTTTGTCTAAAGTGGCTCTTAAACATAAAGGCCTATGCTCTCTTGGTCACTAGGTGCAATGATGTTTTCAAAGTCCTCAATGACAATGGCTACAACCCATTAACTCCTAAAACACATATGACTTGCATGGGCACCAATGTTGGTTAATTTTTCCTTTTTGAAATAACTTCTTTGGTTTTGGCTTTGACACTTTGAAAAGGTTGGTTGGATTTCAAGGTGCAAGTTTGAGCTTCAACTTTCAAATTTTCAAACCTGTGGTTTCGGTTTTGATAATTTTTTTCAAATTCAAAAATCTTTGGGTCCCATTCAAAAAACAAGGTTTAGTTCCAAGGCCAAAAATTCAATAGTTACAAAGTTTTACAACAATTAAAAATCAATTACCTAGTTTAAAAGTTTAGCATACTTGTTGATATTTTAAAGACTTCAAATGTGTCTATCTTAAAAGCCGAAACCTCCTTTCAAGAGCTTATTTTCAAAGTTATGATTTTGGGTCCAATTCTTGCAAAAGTCTAGTTTGACTATCCGATGATCATCATCCAATGGTCACTTCGAGTTTAAGGTTTTTTCAATCTCAATTTGTTTCAACCATAATTAACCATGTTGAATATACTTTAGTAGTTAAGTTCACTAGTAAATCCAAGTGTACTATATGGCAATCAATTAGCATGTTAAATGAACAACAATAAATAGGTTGAACAATTCATTTATGGTAGTAACGCGTGTGTGTCTATTTGGTTTCTTCAGCTATTCATACATGTTTATTTGGTTTTTTCAAAATGTAAAATCAAGTTCACATTATTTATTTTTAGCATTCTAAGCTACACATATTTCTTAGCTAATGGAAAACTTAATTAGTTTTTTATAATAAATATTTCTCAGCATTCAATGAATTATTGTTGGTCTATAACTTCTAAATCTTTTTATTGTTAAATGCACTTGTGTACATGCATGTTTGTTGAGATCAATTTGAAATCTATGTTGATTTCACCATTGATCTAATAGTTTTGCGTACATCATTACATATGTAATAGAAAAAATTAAGTTCAAATAATAAACTTGGGTTATTCATGGGTTACTCTAATGAAAGTAAAGCCTACAATGTAAATCTAGGATGATGTGTAATGAAGAATCATGATGAATGGAGATGTAATTTTTCACAAATAGAACCATGTAGCTTATTAATTTTCACCTAATATCATTAATTTAATTGACATATCAAAACCATCAATTGGTGAGGTTGATCAGACAAAGGTTACACTAAATGATGGAAATTCCAATTGAGTCTCATGAGGAGCTTCAACATGCATCTTGATTTTAATTCATAGTAAATCTTGGCATTGAACCTACTATTATAAGGTGGCATACTTGTAAATTCTATCATTCCATGAACACATCAAACCCCAAATAGATTTGGTGATTGGGTTTACACACTTACAAATGCATGCAATGTTTCTAGCATCAACATAATTTTGGAACCAACCTCTTATTCCAAAACTCTCATTTCTCCACAAGAACAAGATTGGAAAATAGTTCTAGAAGATGAGTTTAAATCCTTGTTGCATAATGAAACATGGAAACTTGTAGATTTGTTGAGATGTGGCTTTCCAATTTTTAGTGATAAGTGGGTTTACAATTTGAAATTAAAGTCTAATGGTAAGGTGAATTGCTACAAGGCTAGAATTGTTGCTCATGGGTTGACATAAACCTATGGTTTGTATTATGTAAAAATTTATGCTCCAATGGCAAGATTTGATTCAATTGAACTACTTTATCAATTATTGTTGTTAAGGACATGCACATGGTACAATTTGACACTAAAACATTGTTTCTTTATGGTGATATCTCTAAGGAGTTATACATGCAACAAGCAAAAGGATTTGAAAATTCCTAATTTCCACATCAAATTTATAAGCTTCATAAATCCATTTATGGATTAAAGCAAGCTTGTTTGAATTAGAACCATAAATTTAATGATTTCTTGGAGCATCATAAAATTGTTTCTACTATCACTAATCCTTGTGTTTACATTAACAAATCTTCACCTTAACTTATTTTTATCATCTTTTCACATGATGAACTTGGATGCAATATTTACACATGGTGTATTACCCACACCATCAACCGATTTGCAAATACTTTTGATATTCACACCAACATTCGAAACTATTACATGGGTTTTTGAATCACACGTGATAATGTTCGTCATCTTCTATACGTTGATCAACATATTTACATGGAGTGCATCATCAAGAAGTTAGGCCTTTCAAATGTAAATTTTGTGTTTATTCCAATGAATGCATTAAACACTCACCATAACCTAGATGTTGATGTAGACAATGGTAACACCACATTTCCCTATTGAGAAATACTTGACAACCTATCATTTGCTAGCATTGGCACAACCTAACATCACATATGTTATTAATGCTACAAAATATTTTATTTAACCCACTAGAGCTAATTGTGTTGTTCTTAAACAAATCTTGAAATATTTGAAGGGTATTTCTCATCTTGTCATTTGTTATGGAGGATATTTTAATGACTCATTCTGACTCCCTAAATTGTGATGTTGAGTATGACACTAACCTTGATGACATGAAGTCTAGGAGTGGTTATATGTTACATTTTAATAATGGTCTTATGACTTGGGAAAGTCATTAACAAACTTGCATTGTTAACTCTAGTACTAAAGTTGAATATATTGTTAGTTTTGTAGCAACCAAATAAGTCATTTGGATGCAACATCTCTTTTGGTCATGTGCAAGCTCATCCCATCCCCCTATTAATTAATAACCAAAATTGCATCCATTTGGCTTACAATGAATTCCCTCAATGCATCAAACATGTTGACATTCAATTTCAAATTATTCGCAAAAAAAAAACATGCATGTGAAATTAACATGTTGTATGTGCCTTCAAATTGACAATTTGTTGACATTTTTACTAAAGACTTACGTGTTACCAAGTTTCAAAATTTGAATAGTTTTCATGTGAACTTCTATTATTTCACCAAGATCATAACTTATTAGAAAAAATGAAACTTTAATAAAGTAGTATTCATTATCAACTTGAATGTGAATGTTGAATATATTTTAGCATTTTAGTTCACCAATAAATCCGAATTTGTTATATGGCATGGTTGTTAACATGTAAAACTAACAACAACAAATAGGTTGAATGATTGATTTTTATATTTTAGTAGTTATGCATATATGTTTATTTGGCTTCTTCTAGTCATGCAAACATGTTTTTTTTTATTCTTTCATATTGTAAAATCAAGTTCACATCATTTAGTCTTTGCTTTTCTACACAATTATATGAATTAATGGGCAATTTAACTCTTTGTTATAAGGACTACTCCACATTCAATGAATTATTGCTAGACTACAACTTCTAAATCACTTCATTGTTACATGCACTTATTTACATGCATGTTTATTAAGATCAATTTGAAGTAATCTCTATTGTTTTTAGCATTGATCTAATAGGCCATATTGATTAGGAATATAAATTAAATACAATAGGATGAATGTCAAATTGTAGTGTTCAAAGTTTAAGTTGAAAACATTTGAATGTATAGGGTATTGTAGTTAATTAAAACTAGTCTTGTTGTGAAACAAGTGTTTTAAGGTTGCTTGCATGCAATAATTTTTTTCATGACAAAATTTTGTAGAATGCACTTCAATTTGTTTATAAAATATATTTTGTCACAATTTGCTTACTTTAAAAATCAAAAAAATTGTAAAAAGTTTACTTTGGAATTTTTAAAATATTTCAATGTACTTTTCAATTTTAAGACAATTTTCTTACTAGTTTTGGATAGTTTGGGCAATTTTTACAAACATGTCATCAACTAATGCTAAATCTTTTTTTGATGATTGGAAATGATTCTACATTATTTTTTTGAAAAAACAAAAAAATGTTACTTGCATGATTGGGAAGAACACCTTTTGTTTTTTTGTAATGTTCTCACATTTGAACATTTCAATAAAACATTGACATATTTTTAGTTTTCATAAACCTATAGCTTAAAACTTCTTTTGCTTTCTTCACCACATGCGTGATCTTTGATTCAACTTGTCACATGATTACTTCTATTTTCACAATCATGTTCCAAAAAAATGTTCCTAAAGATGGATTGTTGAAATATTCAAAATGACAATATTAACACAATATGTATGCCATAAGGTCATCATCTAGAATATTAAAACATGATATTATGTAGTATCTATGTTAGTTTGATAATAAGGTGCATAATAATTTATTTATTTTGTCATTTATGGTTAGCAATAAAAATAACAATACTTTACAATTTAACATTGTATGAAATAGTGTGAAAGCCAATGTGCTCAAGAATTCCTTTCATATTTTTGACATGATAGGCATATATATTTCAAAAATGTATTAATTCCAAAAGTAATTAAGTAGCACTTCACTAGGCTAAGTACTATTTCATAATTAAAAGTTTAAAATTGTAAATATTTCAAACTTTAAACTTTTGTGGTGTATAAAATGTATACCATTCCATATTGTTTGATATTATGTGCAAGATATATCCTTATTATATTGAATTGAAAATTGCACACATAATTTCATATTAGATCAAACATCAAAAGTTAGTCACCATTAATAAGCATATTGATTTCAACATAATTGTCATAGGTATTGCACAGTGAAACCACAAAGCTTTGAATGTTAAAACATTTTCATGTGATTGTTAAACATTTTTTTAAAAATTAAGTTGAAGTGGTCACAAGGGTGAAGAATATATATGGGGTTGGAAAGCATCGTAAATTGAGTTGAGATGATGATGCATGATCATGTTGCACATGCATTAATGCACAACAAGGACCGAGGACAAAGTTGTTCTAGGAATGAAGGCCTAGTGTGAAGCAAGAATTGAACATGAAATTTAAATCCCCATAACTACCCTATTCAAGGTCCTTATTCAGTGTAAAAATCTATTAGATTTTTAATGATAAGGATTTTGTTTGAAAAGGAGAGAAGGCATGTAAGGTGCCTCTTCTATTGATGTAAATAAATATATAAATGTTTTAAAATGCCCTCCACACACATTAAAGTAATTGTATTGGTTCTTTAGAAGTTTGGGGAGTTTAGAAAGTTGGGATTTATTCCATTGTACTTAAAGGTTTCATTGGCAAAGGACACAACAAGTTGGTTCTCATTTATTTGCCAATGGGTTTGAACCAATATTGGGTGGGTATCCACCCCGGATATCAGCCTGAATATTAAAAATGACATCTGATGAATATCATTCAAAGTGATATCCGATCTAATATCCAAGTGTTGGATATCACCCATTGTGATATCTAACACCTTGTTATCTAGAAACTATGCTGATATAAAAATGTTGAAATTTAATTTAAATATTAGAACCCAAGGCCGGATACTAAAGTTAGTAGTACATTTCTATGTTTTTTTTTCATTTCCTAATGTAACAAAGGTGGCGAGAATCCTTAGACAATTTAAACTATTTTGGGGATACATTTTCAAAGGTCTTGTAATCAACAATAATTAATATTATGGCTATATATTTTTTTTAATTTAATTTATGATTATTTTTGGGAATTGGTTTTAGAAAAATATATTTGTGACAAAATATTCCCTTTTTAAAAAGGATGTTGCCTTTTGGAGATTTTTCTTGCAAAAAAAAACTAGCACCCAACATGATTGGTAGGTGAATTTTTGAAATCCGGATCTATTGATATCTAACTAAAACAACATATATCCGGAAACAATAATATTCAAATTAGATTGAAAAAATTGAAATTTTAATATTCGATCAAGATATTTAAATTTTAAAAAAAAATTGTAATATCCTTATCCAATAGATTAAAGAAAGGCATATATATCTTTATCCGGTGGATATCCCAAAAAACTAATATCTACCCAACACTTTGAACCCAAGACTTTTGGGATACCAAATGGGATCATACCATTGAACCATCACCCTTGGAGGCATAATTAAAAACTTTTGTCATCAATCATCTTAATGAATAAGGGTCAAACCTTGAGCTACCTAGTGGCCCTCTAGATCAATTTATGTTGTATTGATTTCATATAGCATTGGGAATCATGTTTGTTCATTAGAGGTAGTTTTTATTTGAGTGAAAGCATAGTAAGGGTGAGCCACTTGTCACCCAAAAAAAGATACATAATGAATATCATAGTACATAATAAGCTAAAATTGTGATGACATCCTTTGGCTATCATAAACACAAGCAAAAAACTCTAGAATTTGCATGACAAAATTTTGGAATTCAAAGTTCACTTTGAATCAAAATTAATCTTGGTCCAATGGTTAGATGAAGAGGACTTGATAAAATTAATGTACATAAAGTATATAACTTATGGTGTTTTTAATGACCATAGGGCCCCATTTATGTAATTCATGAAACATTACCAAACAAAAGAAAACCAAAAAAATAATGCCATCCCCATCTATAAAATCTCCTTTTTCATATCGTAGTGGGTTTTTCCTAAAAATGGATATTATTATGCATTTATTGCTCAAAAATGCAAAAAAATCCACATTTTTTGAAAGAAATTTCATCCAAAGATTTTAAATTTTGAAATAATTCTAGACTTAATTGACATATATCAATATCATACACCATTAAATATTTGACCCAAGAAGTCACTCACAACCCAAGTTTTGATGTATATATGCAATTTTTCCAAACTTTGTGACGAGTAAATTCTTTTGTCACAAATATATTCCATACATTCAAAATTTTCATTGTTTGTTTGATTTTTAAAAATAATTGATTAGATTAAGTTTTAAATTAATCAAATATACTTAAAACAAAGAAAAAGTAATCCAAGATGTGATGTCCATACATTATGAAAAAATAATAATTATAAAAATACTATACTTATAACTACAATTTTTCAAGGGCTTAGTGTGTTTTCACCCATTTTGAAGGTGCAACTTGAACATTTGAACTAGTCATTTTTTCTTTTTATTTAACAAAACTTTGGACATTTTGTTCAATATGTCATTGATCATTAACAATGTTCCTCATTTTAGTTGTTGAAATTTGCTCTTATTTTGCTAGTACCCTTATATTGTTGAATGATTTACCTTCTAAGCTAGTTTTTTATTCTTTGGTCTTGTGTTTATGTGGTAGTTGTTTGAAATTTGAATAAGAATTTCTATTTCATGTGATTGTGAAATATGGAGTTGAATACATATATGATCATGAATATATATATATAAACTTATAGTATGTATCCATCTACTAGTGGACCTTACTTTTGGTCCCAAACCTATCACTATGACCCAATGTACAAGCAATCGTACAATGGCCACTTATATGATGTGATCACAAATCCTAAGTATTTGAAGCACATTGTGTCCATGTAATGAAAGAAGATCTCACAATGGACCAAATATTGTATAATGTAATTTCATTGACTTGTGTAAAGATAAAATATTAAATTTTTTTGCAAAAATACAAGACTTACATTAATATTTCTCTAATGTAATAAAAAAACACCTTACAAAACATTTTTTTCCATTGTTTGTGACATTGTTTCAAAAAGTGGTGGGCATGGTGTTTCCTTTTTAAAAAATTCCCTCATAATAGTTTTTCATTTTTTCCTTGATACTTGTGCAATCCTTTATTATAATAAAGCCCACAACCTCAAGTTTTACCCTATATATTAAGTTTGATAACTCTTGTTATTGAACTATTTTCACACAATCAAGGAAAATATTTTGTCTTTCACACATGCACAATAAAAAAGGAATAACACCATGTTGGGGCAATGTAGTAACTACCATTGTGCACATATAATTAGGTGGTTTTGTTTGGGTGGAAGAATAATTTATGTTCCACATAAATAAAGGGCATTGCCAATTGAATCAAGGATGAATAATTTAAACTAAATTAGTCATTTGAAATATAAAAAATCCATGATATATTTGAGAGATATCCATAAAGTGTCCCAAAGAGGGACAAAAACCTTTTCTTTTACCCAAACATTGTGTGCAATGCAAGGCAAACATGGTTGTACAAAGGAAAAAAATATAGTGTGAAACTCAAAAATGCATCATATCTTACCTTGTGTTTCTATGATTTCATATGTGACCTCCCTCCCACCAATTCAATAATTTAAAAAAAACAATAAGCCCCACCCCCCCACCCCCCCCCCCCCCCCCCCCCCCGGGGCCCCCCCCCCCCAAAAAAAAAAAATTTTTTTTTTTTTATTTTTTTTTTACAAAAAAAATTTTTTTTTTTTAAAATGTAAAAATTTAAAAAATTAAAAAAAAAAAAAAAAAAAC
>Ga0116227_10012305_pt1 | contig 13982 bp, 8 predicted proteins | sample S1TSphgellanicum_FD_89693 | JGI IMG/M metagenome (GOLD analysis project Ga0116227, IMG submission 89693) | Host-associated microbial communities from peat moss isolated from Minnesota, USA - S1T2_Fb - Sphagnum magellanicum MG | ecosystem: Host-associated > Plants > Peat moss > Unclassified... | reverse complement strand
CCCCATCCCAACGCCCTTTTTTTTGTAATCCCCCCCCCCTAATCCCCCCCCCCCCCTTAGGGCTTTACCCTACACATACAACATTGATATTCATATTCCACAAGATTTTGTCTTAGAGGTTTCTTTCGGAATCCTAGTTCACCTAGTACTTGCATCTAGTTTAAATTTCAGTTTATTCTAGTATGATTGCCATAAGGGTCGGTTAAGGATGAAGTGAAAATTATTGACCTTCACCATCCAAAGGGACTTATGCGACCCCTTGTAAATGGATTTTGAGACCTTTGGGACCATTAATTGCACATTGTGTTTGTGTCATTTGAAGTTTTGTAGTTCAAGGAAAGTTGTGTTGTAGTATGTGGATGTTGTATGCATGGGGACTGCCTTCCTTCAAAACCATTTTCAAATAAAATCTTTATTCCACAAAATTTCAATTACTGTAATTCATTTCCATCAAGCAAAACAACAACATTAAGGTTACCTCTAGAGTGAACGATTGAACTATTACACATTGTGTTGCAAAAGGCATTTTAATAAGTGCCTTGCTCAATCATGACATGTCTTAAATATGTGCACATATGGGATATGCTAGATCATAATACGAGCTTTTTGAATTCAACAAATTTTTTGGGTGGGGTGGACCATGGGTCCAAATTGAAGTTATGGAAATTTGATGATATATAGTTGTTGCTATGGCGTAGGGAGTTCAAAGTATATACTTCCAAAGTTCCAATTTCCGACAAACTTTCATGCCTCTTATTTTGGTCACGAGAAGTCTTAGGCAATGCAAGTCAATTTTTCAATTCTATAAAGGTTTATCTTTCTATTCTTTCTGAGTCCTTTCCTTGCTAGCATTTTGTTATTGTATGAACTACATTTTACTTACAATCAAGGTAAGAACCTTAAGCCTTGTTCATACAACATTATAGTTTTCAACATAAGCTCATTTCCACAAGGAACTTCAAGACACAAAATGCACTATAAGTAATATATTACAATTTACTTTTGAGTTGTGAAAGTGCCAAGAAATATTAAGTGAGACAAATCTCAATAAGTATTTATATCAATCCACAACTTTTGGCCACAATTACACATATATTCACATTTGCTAAATAGGAACATGCCCACATTTGGAGGCATAACATGTGTGCAAAATTCAAGTACCTATGCTTTTGAGCTTGATTGAGTTACCTACATAGCACCACATAACACAAAATATGGCTTAGTGTTATCAACCTAGAAAATATCCCATTCTGTTAACTCATACTATGAGTACACCACATGGTAGATCAATTTAGGGCATAGTAATTCTAAAAATATACAACCTTTTTACTGAATTTAGGTGTTTTTACAATTTATTTATTTAGTAAGTTTAAGTAATCACTTATGTGGTGGTTGAGTGATATTGGATGAAGCCTTGGGGTAAATAGGTCTTCATGCCTTTAAGGACCCTATGGAACTCAAAACATTTGAATGAATTGTTTCTTAATGTGTATTTCGTAACTTAATTCATCCTCGTTTTTTTTTTTGTTCGGTAAGGCTGGAGTGTGGGAGGGTAAAGCCCTACGGTGGGGAGCATTCTGGAAATAAGGGGCCTAGGACAAGCTGGTAGCCCAGTCTAGCCTCAAATATTGGGAATGTCCCTCACTCACAGGCTTTACCCATAGTAAGGTGGACATTATTATGAACTTAAACATTCATAGATTAGAAGGCCTTGGGAGATGAAAGGTTCTTACAGCTGCTCCTGAAGCATGGGAAGGATCTTATGCCTACAAGTAGGTGTAAGACCCGCCTCCTGTCTAAGAACTATGAGGTGCCCTCCAAATACGATCCCAAATTTCACCAAATGCTTTACATGACAAGTAAACAATGTAACGTAACAAATGGAAATCATGGTTGAAATTTTTCCACATCCATTTGGAAGAAGATCGCATAAAATGTGACTAAATACATTGTCCCGTATTTGTGCATGCAAACCACTCACACATAGGTTGGAAAATTATCTTCTATAGTGATCAATTTCACGATTCTCAATCATTTTAAAATGTTCTAAACTTTTGCACTTTTGTTCTCAACATGCCACCTAACAACAGCACCACTCTTCCAAATTGGATGCCATAACTTACATTCACATAAAAAATTGTTGCATGATCCTAGATCGATGGCAAAGCTCATTTCCAGGATTTTGTCAACGTAGATCAGCTCACATGCACCATGATACCGATGCTATCCATATGCTGGATTGATGTAATCCCGGTGAATCACCTTGAAACGAGCTTCAATATCCAATGACAGGCTTAACAAAGTTTGTGTGTGTGTGTGTGTGTGCACAAGTGCATGTGGAAGAAACACATGAAGACTAACCACTAAATGCCTGGTAAGCTAAAATTGATTTTTTGTTTTGGAATGTTAAATGGATGTGAGCAATGAAAACTTTTTTAAAAATTCAATTTTTTTCTTAGGGGTTGCACCCATGGGACTTTATGAGAGTTTGCAGATGGTCTGCTGACCTGAAATCTCCACAAGGATTAGAGTGAGTTTTTGAACCCTTGATTAGCCATAATTTCTTATTTCTTACTGTCATGGGTTCTCTTTCATTGCACTCCAGAGAAAAAAATTATAATTTTTTTTTGCATCTTCTGCATACTTAAATGATGGAAGCAGCATCATCTCAGAGTGTTGCTAATAGTACCAGGGTTTTTTCTTTCTTTCAATTTTGTGACATCAAAAAATTGACAAAAAAAATTTCCCAAAAAAATAGCAAATTTAATGAAACTCATGCATTTTTTCCAAAAATTAGCCAATATTTTTTGTCACAAAAAAAATCATGAATTGCTATTTAGGACCAAGCCATAATCTCATTGCCAATGGCAAATGATCTGAATGTAGGATTACTAGAGCTGGGAGGGGTTTTATTAGTACCTATTCTTCAGATCTCATCAAACCTGACACCAATCAAAATTTCCTGATCCTATGTATTAATCTAAAATATTGGGTCCTCCAGTGAATTGCCTTAAGAGAGTATACATATAGTATATTCTGATTTTTTAATTTATTTTTCTGTAGCATGATTGAGAATGCAGGTCTGTTAGTTTGTAACAGAAAACCCCCCCAAAAAAAGGAGTGGAGTACATGTATGTTAAGTAAGTAACTAAGTACTTACATGCAAAGGAACATGTGTCTGTATTGATATTCTGCACATGACTTGCATACCATCTCTGCTGGGCACAATATTGGCAACAAATGGACACTAGTTATTATTACACAGTCCCCCAAAGATCACAAATCAATTGCACATGACTTGGATTATTCACTATTACAACTTTACATGAATACACTGATCTCCTCCTGTTGCAAATATTAAGGCAAAAATCTTTCCCATTTAAATGTGACCCCATTATTTTATTATTTTTTATTATTTTTAAAAAGAACTAGCCTACCTATGTATCATTCTGATTCCCCAATGAGAACTTGGTTTTTCCTGTCTCCTCCCCAATTATGGGCAAGAAGGTTCTCATCAGTCCCACTGACTTGAGCATCTGCAGAACATGCACATATTCTCAAGGATCTACTAGAGAGTTTGGAGTCAACAATATAAGATTTTTTTCCCAGTACCAGGACTCAGCTGTAGATGAAACCCAATGGAGTTCACATGGGGTTCTTTATTGGTAAACCTACCCAGTAAAAAAATTAGGTCATAACTTCTAAGAGCAGCTCTACCCATACTTAGCAGCACTTGGCCTTCCAAGAGTCTTTCACTCCAAGAGTTTTTCTTTTTTTCCTCTCATCCAATATTTACTTATTTACTGATTCCCAGCCCCACCCATGATCATGAACCTGAGACAATAAAAGATCAAAAAACTTAATAATGACAAATCATCTTGACTAATCAATACATCTGGCCAATCAGGAACAAGTATTGAATCCCCGTGTTGTGACCTCCGCATATTGAGTAAAATTGCTGAGTCACAACCATTTTAATGTTGAGCTTGTTAGACGAATTTTTACTAATCTTTATTCAAAATATGTTGTGCAGTATGTTGATGGAGATGCTCTAAGTAGGTAGGATAATAGATGGCTATTAAGTAGTGGATGCATGTAAAAGGTTAATATCCGTGTTGGTTGGTTATTGTTTTTTTTAATATCCCCTAGGAAGATTTTTTTGAATTTTTTTCAGATCACACAGGTTATCAACATCACTGTAAAAATGATTTTCGACTAGGTTATAAAAAAATCAAGAATCAATTGGTAGGTTATTAATAATCAACTTGATAACCAAGTTAAAACTCAATAACCGGTCAACACAGGCTAAATACATTGGTAAAGACTAATGGGTTCTAGTGTTTTGAGGGGTCTTAAAGTGGTCAATTTTCTTAAATCTTTTTTAAATCATCACATTCTACCCTAAGTTTGAGCAGATAGCCAAAAACATAGAAGGATATTAAAAAAAACTCAACTTTCATTTTTTTATATTTTCAAATCTGTCTAAATGATCTTATGAATGATCAGGTTTTATTCCCAAAATTTCTCAAATAGGTCCACTGGCAAGGATCCTTAGCATTAATCTATCTAAGCAAGGTAGTTTGTTTTGTCTTGTCATGCTGAGACCTCCCAAACCATGGTGCTTCATGCTACACTGTTCGTATCTTTTGAAAGCTTTCAATGAGTAGGGGTGCATAAAATTATCAACTCGGTTTGAGACTGTTTGGAGTTACAGTTTGAAACTATTGATTATTGAACCATTTTCTCAATGAAAATTAAATAAAATCGAAACTGAAAATTGTATTGGAATTTGGGGGGAAGTTCTTGGTGTTATTGGAAAGCTTTCGGTGAGTTAGATTTAATAGAGTTTCTTTCACAATTGTGAGAGCTAAGATGTGAAAGACATTGATTTTTGAGTGAATTTTGTTGCTGAAAGTTCAAACAAATTGAGAAAATTGGGTTTGGAAGAAAAAATCAATTGAGCCCTCAATGTGTTCACACTTGGGCCAACAACACAGGTTATAATACACTAATTAGCATTAAATGGCAACTGTCCTAGGTGGGCTGTAGCATCGTTTACAGAAGTGCTACTACAAGTGACAACCTTGGGAAGCGCACTAAGTCTAGATTTGGCTAATTTAATTATTTAGATTTCTAAAAAATGATTTTTAAAAATCTCTAAAAACCACTTTTTTTTTCTCTTTTTTCCATTTACTGAAGAAAAAAAAATAGGCAACTTGCGAAAATTGGCCCCAGAAAAAAAAAACACACGCACTGCTTCAGCTACATCACAAAATTGGAAAATAAATAAAGGAAAAAGAAAACTCTGCTGACGAGGCGCCAGGGCCCCGTCCGGTTGTTTCAGGGTACTAGACTAGATGCCAGTGATGTCCGTGATATGCCTCAAATATGCTTTTGTACTTCTCCCTTGCACTAAACGCGGAAGAAAGGCGCTGGGGATCCATCCGGAACCCAATTCTGGTGCCGATTCTGAGACAGACCCATTGGGAATTGCAGTCATTGCCTATTGTAGTATCAGCTTGTAATGTTTTTTACTTACCAATGTTGAGAGGGTGTCATATTTTAAAAGAGATCAACCAGGCATGTCCTTCTGCTTAAATGCAATAATACCTTTATGTCTAAAATTTTGAGGGATCTCCTCCCAGCCCAAACCAAGTAACTTAGATTCACAAAATTTTCAGATTAGATATCAGGCTGATATGAATAGGTAGAGTGTTCTTTGCAAGAAGGGGGTATTATTAGCCCAGGCCAAAAATGGTGATGAACTCTTTTGGGAAGAGAAACTTTCATGCAGCCAATGGGAAGACTCAAGCATGTACTCCAGGAGCCTTGCTTTTTTTTTTCCTTTTAAGTTTGCCCATTTGGGGGGCAGGGGGAGAGGCAAGGATTTTTTTTTTCATTTTTCCCTGGTTCCCAATGTGAACCACTATGTTCCTTTTCAGTTCCCAATGAGTTCGCAATATGTTCCCTCAAGTTCCCAATGTGTTCCCCAACATGCTCACTTTCATCCCATATGCTTTGGCAAATGTTGTCCTCCTTTCACCCATATAGGTGGGCCAAAGGCCAGAAACTCTATACTTCAAAATATAACCTTCTATTTTGGGGAGCCTCCATAGTTTCATTCTTTTTGAGTGATGGGCCAATCAAAGTGGCTCATTGCCAAAAAAATTGAATTATTAGGAGAGGTGACTAGGAAAGGTATAACATTCAAACTGAATATCTTGACTATGTGTTGTCGTACTGCTCATTTACTGCCAATCAGTGTCCTTCTTTTGGGTGAAGAAAAAAATTGGAAATTTTGTTGGGTTTAGGGTTTAGGGTTTATTCCAAAAATTGCCAAATTTGGGAATATTTAGCCAAACTTTTGAAACCACCAAATTGAGAAATTAAAATCAAATAAATCCTGGTAGCTATGGTTGTGATTTTTTAAGTTTCATACCAATCAATATTGGTCCAGCATTTCATCTCTAAAACCCAATATCATATGTATAAAAATCTTGATTGATTGCCTGAGTTGGGTCCCCCTTCAAATGATGATTTTTCAGACTATCAGGCTGATATGAATATCTTGACCATTAGTGTCGCACTCATTAGTAGCAAGAGTTGTAGTGTTTTTAAGTTTCAAAATTCATATCAATCAATATCAATATTGGTCTGGTATTTCCTGATGACATTTGACCTTCATTGGAATGGCAAATTGCATTTGAATACTTTTTTTGTGGTTCTAGGAGGAAGAAAAATGGAATAAATTCATTTAAGTAGAGGAAAAGGCAATAAATTTATTGAATTTTCAAAATGTATTGATCACAATTCAATATTGAATGCTCTTTTCTTTACTTTTTCTTTCCAGTTTTATGCTGTTGCAAGACTGGCATAAATATTAGTGACAAGATTTTCATCAAATTTAGACCTGAAAAATATGATTTCAAGCTATAAAAAGGATTTTTCATGCAAAAAAATGGCCCGAATTTGCCAGATTTGGATGATACCACCAAGAGCAGTAGAAGTCTGTATGCCAAAGTTCTACCCACCCAACACTGGTAATTACTAGGTTGCTTTTTTCCACCAAATCAAGGCAATCAAAGGACGGCAATCAAAGGACGAGGAAGTGCTGCAGGAAAGAAACATGGAGTCGAAACCCAAGGAGTTCACGAATTGAGCTTAATGGGATTTTTTTTTTGGTGGAAGCACAACAGCAGACCCAACCAGACAAGCCATTGGCACCCCCAAGTCAAGCTCACTGGCAGAGGTTCAACAGGAGTTTCAATTGCGAACCACTGGGTTTTAAACCCAAGACCTTTTGTGATCCCAGGGGTCTCAGATGGGGCTCTATAGTCTAAGGCCGACTTTAGACGACGGTCCAAGGTCCGAAGACCAATGAATTCAAGCAATCTTATTGGTCAAAAGTTTTTAATTGGTCCCAAAGTCTTTAGACGAGGGTCCAAGACCAAAAAGTGGCAAATTGAGGCTAAACCTACATGGCACCTGTTTTGGGCTGGAGTGAACAAGCAGCCATCAATGCATCAATTGAGGATGAGGTTGTTCAAGCCGTTTTGGGGATGAACCAAAAACACATCCTCCCCTACTCAAAGTTTTTGGTTTTTTCAGCCTCTTCTCTACCTCAAAGTTTTTCCCTCCTACTACCTCTCTCGTACTTACCTCCCCCCTCTTACCTACCTCGCCTCATTTTGCGTTCACTCCATTAGCAAAGCTCGAGAGAGCTTGAAGCGAGATGGCAGAACTAGGAGCTTGAAGTGGGAAGGCAGAAGTGATAGCCAAAAGTGGGAGGGAAGAAATGGCAACTAGAACAACGCACTTGAAGTGAGAGCCAAAAGTGAAAGGGTAGAGCGACGGCTTGAAGGCAAGCTCCCTCCCTTCTCTTCAATTTTTTTTGTTATTTTTTTGCGTGGTGCTATTGCAATAAAGAAGAAGATGACGGCAATGCGTCGTCACCTTCTTCTGTGGTTTTTATTGTAAAGAAAAAGAAGGTGACAATGGCAACTGCCATCACCTTCTTCTATGGTGATGTTGTAGAGAAGAAAAAAGTAATGGCAGCTCCTACCATTGCCTTCTTCTTTATGTTTGAAAAGACGAAGACAATGGCATTGTGTCGTCATCTTCTTCTATGGTTCTATTACAGTGAAAAAAGGTAACGGCATCTACTATCGTCAGTTTCTTTTTTTTGTTTAAAAAGAAAAAGACAACGATAATGAACCGTCATTTTCTTCTGTGGTTCTATTGTAATGAAGAAAGCGACGCAATCATTATTTTCTTCTGTGGTTCTATTGTAATGAAGAAAGCGACGCAATCATTATTTTCTTCTGTGGTTCTATTGTAACAAGCAACGACAATTATCGTCACATTCTTCTGTGGTGGTGTTGTAGAAAAGAAAGAAACGATGGCAATAAATACCATCACTGACACACTCCCAAGTCCCTTGTTGAACCCACTTGAGGGTCCAACTATGTAGAGTTGCGGAAAGTTGGGACTTGAGGGTCGCTCCCGATTTCCAACACTAAAAGGGGGGTAGAGGGGCGTGCTAGAAGTCCCGGGATTAGTCTAAGAAGAGGGACTAGATTATCAAGTTCAAATCTGCATCCAAAACCAACCACAAGAGGGTTACTTAGCATTCGGGAACACCCTTGGGTGTTGGGACAAGCCACGAGCACTTTGACACACAAGATTCACCACGGCCCGGACTCGGGGGAAGCCACCACCTTCCCCCATATAGTATACTCTGCAAATCTCCGCCAAGGCTACATCCAAATGGCTCTTTTTCCCGGGACTCCCAAGTTGGAGTCCCAAAACTGTCTCGGGTTGGAGTCCCGGGAATTTGGACGTTCATAGCTCCTCGCCCTGAACTCTGATCGAGACGAGATCTAAACCAAAGTTGTAGCTCTCATCAAGAACTTTCCAACGCCCTATCACACTCCTTGAGGCGACATCGGGAAGAGGTCGATTCTCGACTTTTAGTGGTCAGGAGTCAAACTGGCAGTTTGACTCTTGGCCCTTCTTTTGCCCATAACTTGGGCTGCAGATGTCCAAATGGCCCATGTGAGGTCATTTTGGGAATCTATGCTTCAAGACCTTTCCATTGATACAAAGAACGCACCAAGGCGAGGAGATTTGACCCCTCAAATCGTCTTTTAAATTTTTGAAAGTCCCGGAGGACTCCATTTTCCCACTTTTGGGAGTGTGAGTTGCATTCTCACACTTAGCCCCAAAGTGGGGTTGCGACAATCACCTTTTTCTTTATGGTGTTGTTGCAATGAAAAAAGCAATGGCAACTTCTACCATTGCCTTCTTCTGTGGTATTGTTGCAGAGAAGAAGAAGCAGACGACGACAACTTCTATCACCTTCTGTGGTGGCTTTGTTGCAAAAAAAAACAACGACAACTGTAGTTACCTTTTTCGATGGTTTTGTTATGAAGAAGATGACGACAACAATGTCGTCGCCTTCATCTATGGTGGTGGTGTTGTGAAGAAGGCAATGGCAATAGGTTGTCGTCACCTTTTTCTTTTTTTCTTTTTTTCTTCTTCTTTGGTCCTTTTGGTCTAATTCATTAAAATTAACAATGAAATGGTGGTTTTTTAAATTTTGAAGGTTGTAATGGCTAAAAGAAGGAGATTGAAGAAAGGTGATGGTGATTGGGAAGCTCATAAACAAAATGTTGCTTCATCAGAATAAATAATTAGGAAACAAAATGTTGATCCATTACAACCAATATTTAAAGAATAAAATGTTGTTCCATCAGAATTAAAACCTGGGGAATAAAATGTTAGTCCATCAAAATTAAAAATTGATGAATCAAACAATCTATGTGGCTTAAAGTTAATAATAGTGACAATTTGCAATTCAAATGATGAGATCATTCCTAATATAGATTGGGAATTTTGATCGAAAAATGGTGGGTTAGATTATTCTAGAATTTGCATAGATTAGTTAAAATGCAGATAAAAGAAATTGTACAAGTTTTTTAAATTTTAATTATATCCGCACCTTTTATGATTAGATGGAAAGTGCAAGATTTTTTTTATCAAATTTTTTTAATTATAATACTTGAAAACAGTTAAAGTTTGCAAAAGTTGTATCTGATTATGTGATTTTATGTTTTACAATACCTGCATTATGTATTTTGAACTTTTTATGTGTAAGGTTTCAGGGTTAAGATTTTTTTATTACAAAATAATGATTTATTTTTTAATTTCTTGGTTTAGGTCTAGAACTTGAAACTGATTAAGCCTTTCAACCACTAGCACCTCCTTGTCCACCTAATTGGTTCGAAAAGACAAAGAATGTGACACGCCCCCAAGTTCCTTGTTACACCCAAAAAGGGTCTAACTATGTCGAGAATCGGAAGTAGTTGGAACTTAGTGCCGCTCCCAGCTTTGAGCACTAAAGGGGGGTAAGAAGGGCATGCTTAAAGCTTCGGGATTAGACTAGGAAGAAGGACAAGCTATCTAGTTATTCGGTCCTGCATTCAAAACCAACCAACAAGTTGGTTAATTCACATTCAAAACACTCTGGGTGTTGGGACAAGCCACGGACAACCCTGGACTCACTCGACTCACCATGGCCCGGACTTGGGGAAAGCCACCACCTTCCCCCATATAATATTCTTTATGACTCTCCCCCACACTTTTATCCAAATGGCACTTTTTTCCGAGACTCCCAAAGTGGAGTCCCAAAACTGTCCCGGTTTGGACTCCCGAGACTTTGGGTGTTCATAACTTCTCGCTCCGACCTCCGATCGAGACGAGGTCTAAAGAAAACTTGTAATTCTCCTTGAGAGCTTTCCAATAGTGTGTCGCACTCCACCTACACACACCGGGATCGGATTGATTCTTGACTTTTAGTGGTCGGGAGTCAAATTGCCAGTTTAACTCCCGGCCTTTTTTCCAACCATAACTTGTGTTGTAAATGTCCAAATGGTTAATGTGAGACCATTTTAGACATCTACAATTTAAGACCTTTTCAATGGTATAAAAAACACCTCAATGTGAGTTGTTTTGACCCTGCAATCGAGTTCTAAGTTTTCAGGAGTTCCGGAGGACTACCAAGTTCCATTTTCGGGAGTGTGAGTGGCGACCTAGGAGGCCTCGAACTTTTGAAAGAGGTCCTCAACATTAAGACCATGCTAAAATAAACGTTCGCATCTTAGGAGATGCCATGGTCATGCAAAGGCAGAATGATCAAAAAGTTACTAGTTGCGCTCGTGCCAAAGCCCAACGCAAGCTAATAATTATTATAAAAAAATTTCCACCATTACTAAAACCAACTTTCGTCAAATTAACTTCAAAGCAATTGTTGCAAATGTCGAGTCTTAATGCATGAGGCGTGGGAAGTGTGCCTCAAGATACAACATCACAAATGCAAAAATATGAAGATTTACAAAAGATGATTCGATCCATCCATTTTACATATGCATGACAATTAAAAATGACATGGGATGTCAAAAATTGAGATCGATAGTCCACTAAAACAAGTCAAACACAAAAATTGATAGATGTATTAGAATTCCATGAATCTAGAATGATTCATGGAAGGTAAAAAATAATAATAATCAAATGTTTATATATATATATATATATATATATATATATATATAATTTTATTTCATCCAAGGTGTGTTAGGGTTTAATTTGGTGGTTTTTTGGTGTTCTTAGGGTTCAGGGCACAATAAAGGAAAAGTTTGTTGCAAATGCAATTCAAGTTGAAATACAACGCCACCATTTGTACAATGTTCATCATGTAACAAGGGCTACAAATGCAACAACTACTTACTGAATTAAACACGAGATTATAAATAATTATATGGTTTCATGTTTCCACTTTATGTAGTTAGTTAGGTTTTTTCAACCCTTTCATTTTTTGGACTACCCAATTTTTGAACTTAAGTCCTTTGATATATTATATATTAAAAAAATTCATTGGGTTCTTTAACAATTTTTGATCCACACATTTTTGTACATTTTTTTATCAATATAATATTTTCTTCTAGTCACATTTGTTTGATGAGTATATGGTTAATCATATCTATCTTATTTTTCATAATCTTTTTAGTACTTTAGATGTAAAAATCAAAACTTAAATAGGCCCATATGAATAAGTAATGTTAATTTGTTTAAGGTTTACAAATATCAAAATGAACATTGTGTAATACCTACATCCTTCCTATTATATGCAATACCCACATATAGGTCTTATAAATAGTTGATAGTTTTTTACATCCATTATAATACCCACATATAGGTTTAGTAGTTGATTTTTTTAACCTCCATTATAATACCTGCATATAGGTCCATAACTAGTTATTGATTTTTAACATCTTTTGCAAGATCTGCATATAGGTTTCAATTATAATATTTATGGGCTTCATATGACATAATAATCTAATCTAAGTATCAACAAATAATTTCATAATTAAAGAATTACTAAAAAATTATTTCATATAATTAAATGATTGATTATCATATTTAAACAATCATTTATTTCTTAATGTTAATTAACTGATTATTTGGTTGCACCTTAATTATTCAGATAATTAAAATTTAGATCTAAAAATCAAATGAATAATTTGACGTTTATTTTATTATTTTAATTATTTGAATGTTGATAAATTATTCAAATCATTATTCTAGATAATTATTCATGATCATTAATTGTCATAAAATTAATTTATATAAAGCGACATATTTTGGGTACCTAAACCATTTATTTTGAAGTGACCTTACATGTGGGTATTGCATTTTAAATTGATTATTCACCTAAGGTTGTCTAAATCACCTATGGATTATTTCAAAATGAATTTGCATGCAAGTATTACATATAGGCTTTGGTTTTCATTGAAAGGGCACCCAAACTACATACTGGTTATTTCAAAATGACCGTTCATGTGGGTATTGCATTTAAGGTTGGGTTTACACCTTAAGTTATTTAAATCACCTATGGGTTATATTGAAACAAATTTGAATATGGGTATTGCATTTAAAGTTAAGTATTCATATAATTTTGCAATACCCGCACATGTACTTATTTTCACCAATTAGAAATTTGGCCTTAATTTTTTGAATAATTACATAAAATTTGTAACAAAACACAAAATAAGATATATCTCTTATCATTTGGTAATATTTCCAAATTAAGTTCTTTTTCTTTATATATATATAATGACATTACATTGTTTAAAATATGTTTAAGCCTTAAAAGTTTTGCCCAAAATGCACCTTAGATTTATTTTAATTACTATAGACTTGTAAAAAAAAATTTATTTATTTATATGTCCTAAACTATAAAGCTAAACCATAATTCTAACATTAAATAGTAAATTTTACATTAAACCCTAACCCCTTGTATCATCAATGTGACCAATTTTGCATTATGTTCATTTTTATATATGTTAAATCATACTATAAGGTGAATAAATAATTTTGAAAACATGAATTTCTTGACATATTGGCAAGGAATCAAATATTTAAAAAATATTTTTATGTTTCATGGTTAATGAATTATCACAATATGATATGGGTATTGCATTTAAACAAATGTGGGTTTGGAGCTATTGAACTTTAACAACTATGGAACATATGGAAACAATGGATATTCATAATTATGTTATAGATTTAAACAAGTGATAAAATTAAAAAATTAATATAATGAGCAAAGTCTAAAGTATAAACTTTAAGCCTTGATATATATGAACAAAAATTTTTAACATTAAATCATAAAGCATAACCTAAAAAATCTAAATGATATTTTGCCATAAGCTTTATTATATCCTTAACTATACAAACCCTAACCAAAAAAGGTCCTATTGATATATGCCCTAAACCCATAAAACCATGCAAAGTATACAAATTATATAATACAAAAAAAAAAAATTTAAAAAAACATAGGAAAAAAATTAGAAACCAAAATTTAAAGGTTTTAAACTATAAATATTTATTGACTAAAAGAAAGTACTTTAATCTTTGAAAAAAAT
>Ga0116227_10012303_pt1 | contig 13986 bp, 14 predicted proteins | sample S1TSphgellanicum_FD_89693 | JGI IMG/M metagenome (GOLD analysis project Ga0116227, IMG submission 89693) | Host-associated microbial communities from peat moss isolated from Minnesota, USA - S1T2_Fb - Sphagnum magellanicum MG | ecosystem: Host-associated > Plants > Peat moss > Unclassified... | reverse complement strand
TGAAGTCATTTGCCACCTTAAAATTAATTAATTTTGCCACCTTGTGAAGTCATTTGCCACCTTAAAATTAATTAATTTTGCCACCTTGTGAAGTCATTTGCCACCTTAAAATTAATTAATTTTGCCACCTTGTGAAGTCATTTGCCATCATCCTGACTACCTAAGAAAACCCACCCATCCATGCATGTATGTTCAGAGCACACATTCCAAATAAGGTATAATTTAGTGCAAGTTTTTATTGGCCTTTGCCTACCAAGGCAATGAAGGATATTTATTGTGTTTAGATTCATTATTTAGAGTATAGTAGCTTAAGGGATTTTTATAGGCCCCTAGGTAATAATAATAATAATAATAATAATAATAATAGGTCTATTTTTTATATGAGGATTTTTGAAAGATGATATTTTTGGCTTGTGTTGAAACTTGAGATTAGTTATAGAGTTCTAATATCTTGAAGGATTTTGGTTTTTTTTTTAGAGGACTTTTTTGAAGATTATATTTTTGTATGGCGAAATATTTGAGTTTCCATAATCCTTCTTTTGCCTTAAGATATTTCTTAATGTAAATGGCAAGGCCACAATGTGACACACCCCTTGTTATTCTTGTCGTTATTATTATTATTATTATTAATTTTCAATTTTGTGATGTAGCCACATTGGTGATCATCCACAAGAGGAATTCGTTGAATTTGGCTATGGGTCAGGGAGGAAAGTAGAATTTTTTAAAATAAAATAAAAATCCTGCTTTATTTGGGCCACCTACTGAAACCTATTGCCAAAATATGGTAATTTTAGGGGGGAGAAAAATAAAATCACAAAATCCTTTGTATGAGTCAAACTGGAATTTTTTTGGGTTGGCCAAGTGGCGAAAATTCACCACCAAAATAAAATAAAAATGTTGATTCAGTGTCGGGCAGTGATCAGATTTTCTGGGTTGGGCACCTTCCAAAAATAAACTACTTGCATTTCTAAAAGAGAATTTAAAACATTTCAGGGATTTTGGCTTTAGTAAAATGGCAAAAACCATTCAATTCCAAGTGTGTTGTTTTTATATGATATTCAACCTTACCTTACAAATCATTATCTTATAAGTCCATCAAAATGTATATGTCATGGGCCATGAAATTTATCACAACCAAAAGAATTCTTAACATCCACAAATTATAACAAAGTATATTTATGATCATGGATGAAAAGTGGATGATGAAAGATAACTTTCATCTACACTAAATGAATAATCAAAAGTAATAATTAATAGTTCTACATCGGCATAGTTTACAAGAGCGATCTCTGAAGAGCTGACTAATGTCTTGAGGACATTTATGGGTACACCCATTCTTTATGCAACAACTTTAAATAAACCTGAACCAAAGGTTTGAAACCTTAAACCCTAAACCCAAACCAAACATTTGAAACCTTAAACCATAAACCCAAACCAAAGGTTTGAAACCTTAAACCCTAAACCCAAACCAAACATTTGAAACCTTAAACCCTAAACCCAAACCAAAGGTTTGAAACCTTAAACCCTAAACCCAAACCAAACGTTCTTTTCAAAACTAAAAATGAATTAGCATTTGAACCAAAGGCTCTTGTTAATTGCTAGTAATTAATTAATTTAAACTTAACTCAAGTAGCTAGGGCTTATCTATGGTTGAATATGGCACTTACAAGAAGATAAGGACTTTGTTGGTCTGGCCTACCAAGGCAAGGATATTGTGTTTAGATTCATTATAGAGTATAGTAGTGTAATGGATTTTGGCCCCTAGCTAATAATAGGTCTATTTTTATGTGAGGATTTTGGAAAGATTATATTTAGGAGCATGTTGAAACCTAAGATTAATTATAGAGTTGTAATGTTTTAAAAGATTTTGGTTTTTTTTAGAGGATTTTTTTTTGAAGATTATAGTCTTACATGGTGAAATATTTGAGTTTTCATAATCCTTCTTTTGCCTTAAGATACTTTTTAATGTAAATGGCAAGGCCACAAGTGTGACACACCCCTTTGTTTAAATGATAAAATATAGAGACATCAAAATGAGTCGAATTTTTTTGTGTAAAGCCTTTTTTTAATCCACTATGACTACTTTAAAACCTTGAGGAGAAGAAGGAGGTATGAAGAGTTCAGAAGGTGTGTGATTTTTCAACAGAGAGGAGTGGGATTAAGCAAACCTACTCATTTGATGCAAGAGAAGGAAAAAAATAAAACGTTATTTCATGTTGAAACATGCAAGGAGAGGTAAGGGCTAGGTAAGGCAAACGTGGAGTCCTCTCCTTTACCTAACCGCGGTGGTTAGTTAAGTATCATCTATTACCTTATGGCCACCAATTACCTCACCTACTTACTTGCTTACATAGTCACCACTTTCATTTCTTACCTAATTACTTATGATACTTAGGCCCATTTTAGACAAGGGTCCAAGGAGTAGGGTCCAATGAAATCGAACATTCTTATTGGTCAAGAGCTTTAAATTGATTCCAAAACTTTTAGACAAGAGTACAAGACCAAGACAAATCAAATTGTGATTTAGTTTACATGGCATCATTTCAAGGGGAAACCAATTGGTCCAGACTAGAAAAAAAATTAAAGGAGAGCTTATGGTTTGGAGAACCAAAGTGTAAGTTAGGGTTCAAGGTTGTTCATTTTTTGGTTTTTCGGTTTTTTTCATTGTTTTCTTTTAATGTTGTTGTTTAAAAACACACTATGGATAGAGGATATTGTTACAATTCCCCATTTTTTATCAATTTTGGAGTTGATATGGCTGGTTTTATGGATCTTCACAAGATGGTTGGTAAGAGTGCATTTTTAGCCATTTTAAGTGAATGGAAAGGTGAGACAAAAAGTGAAGAATTGAAACCTCAATTTTCACAAGTGGAAGGGGATTTGAATTTACAAAAAATGTTTAAACCAATTCCCATTCCACATAAAAACACCAAAAATAAAATAAAATAATGGTATCTTGTGCATGTGTTTATCCATTGTGTGTAATAAGATTTTTTAAAAAAAAAAAGACAATAAACAAATTGTTTTTTTTTTTTAAAAATTAAAAACACCAAAGGTTAACCTAATCTTCTCACATGCTAATCTCATAATTTTTTATATTGGACCTTCAAATTGAACCCCAAGCCTATTTTTTATATTGGACCCTCAAATTCAATCCCAAGCCTTTAAATACACTCATCCTACCTTAGGAAAAAATGTCTTTTTTAATGTGAAAAATGGTTCAATTCAAGGTTCAATTTGCTTCAAATTTGTCCCTAGGGGTTTTGGTCCCAGGACCTTATCTCAAGTGGCCCTTAATACTCACATACATAGGTAACTAATAGCTACATAGGTAGGTAGTGTGAAGGTGAAGTAGGAGGATTCATTGACTAGTTTGGTGAAGTCAATGTGAACACATCTAGAAGCTATCCCATGAAAATTCAGAAATCATTTATGTGTGGGCTCAAGTTGTTAAGTGAAATTGGAGATTACTGAGGTTATAATAGAGTCAAAAAAAGGTTATTAATTATTTTATGTAAATTCTAATTTTTAACTTGATATTCTATGTCAATTTTTAAACTATTGGTTTATGGTTTGTCCTTCCTTTTTTTGGGGTTGTTGCTCAAGGTGAAATTATGGCTACAAAGTATAGATATGTTTGGTGTTCCTATAACAATATTAACACGTTTTTCCAACAATGATACATGTATACACAAGAAATAAATCATTCACATTAATTTGTGCACAACTTTTAGGTATCAAAACAAAATGTTGAATTCTAACTATATCTTGTTGCATTTTCCACCCATTGGTTCAACAACAAATGTGAAAGAAACCAAGAAATCTTTAACTAGTCAAAATGATGTCCATACACCTACTTCTCCAACTTAATGTGCTTTGCAAACAACTTAACAAGTTTACACTTGTTTGTGAACATCTTCATTCCCCTATGATCCCACACAATTTACCTATATTAAACAAACTTTTTAAATTCTTCTAAAACAATTGTAAAATGCACTATCATCATTCAACTACATTGAAGACAAAAAGGTACAGAGGCACAAAAAATGGGATGTGCTTAGAAGGAACAACAAGCAGAAGCAAAATGTGTTCCATTTTGAAATGGAAAACAAATTATGCACACCAAATTATGGTTCATTTGACTTTCTGAATAAGTTCATATACCAATGAAATTGTAGAGAAATCTTCACAACAACAATTTGAAGGTAATGAAATAATGTCTTGCCTAAAAAGCTCAACACATCAAATTGCAGAGCTACACCTAGCTTGTCAACATTATGATCACAATCTTCTGAAAATTGAAAACTTTCAAAACAAGGAATGACACTACCACCATCACAATGTTGCCATGAGGTAGTTGAACAAAATCCTAACAATATGTATGAGGAGGTGATTAATATGACAGTTATTATATGATGGTGGTGAAGAACCCAACCTTGTTTGATGGGTTGTTGATGCCCAATCAAAGTTATACAACAAAATATTTTCAAGGGGGGTTGAACCCCAATCTAAGAATGGATTTTGCCCAACTGCAGTTGAAATCTCCTACATGCTACAACCACACATATCCGCAAGATGTAAACACATTCGAAAAACTACAATTTTATGCCTTCAAGGGGGATTGAACCCCAATCCACATTCGATTCTACCCAATTGCAATTGAAGGTGACCTACAAACCAACAAAAACATACATCATTCACAAGTAACATATGAATGAAATCAAACTTAGCTTTAGTGTAAACAAGCATAAACAACAAGTTGGGTTGGGAGGGTGGTAAAAATGGAAACCAATCCATGACTTGATTCTACCAAACTAAAATTGAAAAATTGACCTATTCAAAAACACACAAAATTGGAAACTTGTTCCATGTTGAAATCGACTAAAAGAAAAACTCTCACTAGAATGCATTCATATAAGCCCAAAGGTTAATGAGTTCAACATCATTACAAAGATAAACCTCCACTACATGAAAAACATACCTAGGCATGTGCCCCTAAAATGCATTATAAATACACACAATATTGATGGTTGTTGGTTTGCCAATCTCAAATGGTAGTATAGAATAGAAACGTGCTTAAATAATAGAATTTATGAACATACATCCTAATGACCATATCCAAGTGCATTGTGAGACGGTTTCTTAGCTTGTTCTTGATGTAAATTAAAGTTAAGAAGGTCCGTTCATCCTATACTAGACCTAGTGTGATCACAATGGATATCTCAACAAGCTTCAAAAATTCTAAAAACTTCTTTTTTAGAATGCCATTGGATCCCAACCTCTACCACAACCAAGATGTTGGGTTACAACTAAATGGTGGCAACATGGCATAACTGCAGTTGCTTTTCATTGTGACAATAAAAAACAATGCATGTTGATCCAATTTCCAACCATCCAACAAAGTTAGACACATCACACCATCATCACTAGCTACCCGTGGGTGACAATATTATGCTTTGAGCATGGCAAGGTGCCTAGGAAATGTTTGTTCAACATTAATTTGCAACCAACTGCAAGTAGATTATTCCTGCAGCATTCAAGACCTCTACACAGGGAACCTCTTGTCAAGCTCATTGATTAATTGTAGTGTAGTTTGAATGCATTATGTTTTCACCTTATGCATAGATTGTGCCCAAGTTTCTTGAGTGACCATGATATGGAGACTAGTCAACTTGCATGTTTTGTGAATGTTGTACAATTTTCCATAGTAAAAAAATGTTGTTTGTTGTACTCCAACAACTGGATTATTCCACAAAACAATGTGCAAAAGATCAAAGGTGTGGTCAATGAAAATTTTTAATTGTGGGAAGTCACTGTAGTTGTACTTTTCTTCTTCATCATGATACATGTTGTGCAAGCCAACTTGACATAGCTTCACACTACCCACAAAATCACAAATGAAAGTATATTTGTTTTAAGCATACTTGCTCAAATCTTGCAGAGTTTCCAACATAAGCAACAGACAAGTAAGCCCTAGAACAGTTTCAATGTCACACAACAATTCATAGTTAGTAGTTATTCACTCATTAACAATAACATCTTTTGCAATTTTCACCAAAAGAGTCTTAAACTCTTCAAGGACATACTACCTTGCTTGGAACAACCATGTTAATCCATTTGGTTTTGATGTTGCACAAAATTTTGAGACCTTTTGTTTCCATAACTTCAACCAATTTTGATCTCTCCAAATTCCTCTTTGGACTATGATTGAAGTATGTGTACACATTTGCCAATAATGTTTCAATTTTCAAAACTATGGGCAGTTAAGAGGGTGAGGGTTGCTACGTTCGTCTTATGAGCTATGCAATACACAAGAATACAAAAAGGTGAGGATTTTTCTCTTAGTTGGGTTGCAACCCTAGTTTTGATGCCTTGGAAAATGGCAACACCATTTGAACCACAACATATAACCTTAGTAACCAAGTCATGGTTAGACAATCCCCCAAAACCTTTCACCGAGTTTCAAATCATGTTTGTGAGGTTGTCTATTGTGCAACCTTCTGTGACCCATTCTAGATTCATTAAGATTGGTGTCCTTTTGAAGTCTTCAACAACATAAGCATGAATTGACCAGTTATCTATACTAGTCACTTCATCACAACTTACAAAAATGTAGTTTCTTATTTAAATGGTTGTTTTTGTAACTACCAAAACCACATTGTTCATGCATTCTACCATGCCCTAACCACTAGTGTCCATCCAATGTTTGTCAAGAGTGTTCTCCACCTTCAAAAATTATACAAACCCATGCATGCTTTCAAAGTTAGTGATAGGTCTCCCCAACTTCAAAAGATGGAAAAGGGTGACAAATTGCATGTATTTTTTTATTTTTTTTAGCTTTACTGTGCTTTTTAACTTGAAGTTGAATGCCATCATGTCTAGTTATGGCATAAATCTTTTCATTCCAAACATGTTGGCTATTTGAATTGATGTATGATTTCCCAAGCACCTTGCCAAGCCGAGTTACCTTACACATTCGCCTGCCATTATGTTTTTTCAACCCATCAAATTTGGGGACAAGTAATTTTTCCTTTCGTTCAAATGTGGAACAAACTTTGCATCAAATCATTATCACCTTGCCATGTGGCCCAACAACTAGTTCAACCTAAGGAAACTTTGTCGTTCATGTATCCTGGAAGGTTCAATTCAACTCCCATTCAACCTTCCAATTTTTTTTCATAACTATAATCACTTTCTCACCTCTTTCATCAATAGTGAGGTCAACATGATCAATCCTAGAAGTGTTAGGGTTAGATGAAGTAGAAGCCCCACTAGCAAATGTAATAGGGTCACCATCAACAACAACATGAGCCTTGCCTTTGTTAGATTCAAAAAAAACAAAGGGACTTGAACTTAGTGGTGCAACATTAAAGTTTGTGGAGAATGGGATGGAAGCATTAAAAAAAAGTTTGTACTTAAAGTTTTGAGGTAATTTCAAAGGCACACTATAAACAAAATGTACATTAGAAGAACCACATTGGTTGAAGACGAGAACAAAAAAAAAGTTTTTGCCAAACCCTAATTACTAACAACAAAATATGTGATGGAAGAATTTGGAAACACATTGGTTGAAGCCAAGAAGAAGAAAAAAGCTTATACAAAACCCTAACCAACAATAAAATCCACAATGTAAGAACTTATGCCAAACCTTAGAAATGCCTAATCAAACTTGGAAACACACAATTGAACCCTAAAAACCTCTAGATGAAACATGGAAACAAATAGGTTCAATCAGAAAAATTCAAATGAGAATGGAAAGCAAAACTAGATTCATTCATTGTTTCCAATGCGTTTAAACTAAAATGGAAAGCAAAGGCGGATGCATTCAACAAGTAAGCTCCTTAAATACCTTAAAGATAATAATCTTTCATTGGTTGTTGAACTTCTATTGAATCTACTAATGTTGTTGTTGCACCCCATAGATCCCATTTTACGATTGCAAGATTTCAATCTTCATAATGTAATTCAACTTGTTACAACATGCCCACAAATCCCAAGATACGTTTATAAAGCCCATCTATTTAACCCATGTGTGGTGGCACTTTATTCATAAGTCATAGAACATGGGTGGTGCTCTACTATCTATTCATAATTCAGGTGGCATTCTACTCATAACTAATAGAAGCAATAATAGTGATGCATAATGAAAAGGAAGTGTAAGAAATTAGTGAACTTGTCTGACAACATAATCCTAACTGGGGAACACCTCTTTAAAAAAGTACACCCTAGTCGACAACATATCACATCTCCATCGTTGGTGTGTTTGGTGAAAGATCTTAGACATTGGTGGATTGTGTAGTGAAAAGAAATAGTCTCCCAATTAGTTTATGATGAAATCATAATCCTAAAACGCCTTTATAGATGTCATTGGTGAGGATTTAAAGTCACATAGATGTGAAATTTCACCCAAAAAAAAAACCTCATGGGCTAACTAATTTCATGCTCATTTTTTATTTAAAATATTTTTAAAATGGGAAAATTTTATGTTAAAAAAAATTTGACCCAGCATGATTTTTTTGGACCATGGGTGAACAATTTTTGCACCCAACTTCAAAAATATATATTAAAAAAATTGAGAATAATTATGTAAAAACATTATGACAAAAAAATTGTCTACCAATCATAAAACCATCATAATTATAGCAAGTTACAATATCAATAATTTGACTAATCATCTCACAATATTATTACACTATTCTAAAACACAAAGAATATATATATTCCAAAACCTACAAAAAATGAATCAATTTCTTAAAAGAAAAACTAGTTATTCATTTTCTCAATGGGGAACCTGATCATAGGCTACAACAATTGCCGGATTTTAAGTGACCCAACACACCCAATGACCTTCAAGTTGGAGTGAATCAGCAACCTGTTCAGTTCAAGGAAATATGGGCCCAATTCACTCAACATTTCACTCATTTTGTAATGAAGTACATGGCTTGTACATATGTACATTGTTCACATGTGAATTTTTAATTTTCATTCATAAAATATATATCAAATTGAAAAATAATAATTATGTTTTTAATCTCCATTTATTGAAATCATATCAAATATTTTGAAATAGCTAATTAAAAAAAGATAAATAAATAAAAGACATATTTTCAATTTTCTGGTCTGCCCATGATGCTAATATAGTTAACAATATGGATGGTGCCACAAGCTAAATGATTATATATTATACAATTTTTACATATGCGTAAGGCCTCTTTTGGATACACACAACCCCGGCAACATGAGGCCAATTGTTTAACCACCAAACCACAAGACTACATGTTGATAGAAAATAATCAACGGTTTTATTTAATGTGCTCTTATAAGGTGGCGGGTTTTAAAAAAATAAAAATAAATTACATTTTAATTTAATAATAATAATTTTTAGTATATAATTAAAATTTTAAAATAAAAAATTCCTCAAGTAGGTCCACTGGCAAGGATCCCCAGCATTATTTAGCATAAAATGGCGCCTATCCTAGCATCATGTAGCAATTTACAAAAGTGCTGCTACAAGTGGCGACCTAGGAAGCACCTTGTCTAGATGTGGCTATTTTATTTTATTTTATTTCTAAAAATGGAAAAATTATCTTAAATTAAAACTTAAAATTATTTTTTCCTCCATTTCTGAAAAAAATTCTCTGACTTGTGAAATTTTGCCACCAAAAAAAGACTAGTTCTTATTGAATTCAATAGGAAATCCAAACTTTAATGACCTGCCTTCTCTTTTTTCAAATCAATCATCTACATATATATATATATATAAAATTTTAAAACGTTAAACCATTTTGACAAAAAGTCTTTTGAAAATGAAAATTTTCATAATCAAATGTAATATTTTTTCACAAAATGTTTTTGCTTGAATTGACATATAATGTTCTAAAGGTGCTTCAATTCTATAGGAAATTCAAGGCCATCAATAATTTAAAATTTAACAATGTTACTTGAAAATTACATCTTGAATATATATTATTATGATTTTGAAATATTATAATTTTGCACTTTTGAACCATTCCGTGCAATTGTTAATGAAGAACAATAAGGAAAAAGCATTATTATTTGCATATGTAAAAGGTCAAGTAACACTTGTAACATATTTGAGATGGAATTACTTTCATTGAATTGCATGTAACGATTTTGCATCACATATAGTGGGATGTGCAACAAATGTAATTTGGATGTCCATTGCATGCGATGGGAAAATACACATGTGTTGTTGTGGTCATTTGAAATGTCATCCTATTATTTTCATCCGAATGACGATTTAGTGAAATTCCACCATGGAATGCGCCCACATTTTTTGTACTAGTTCACTCTAGCCCTAACCCTAATTGTTCAGCCAGTTAATACTCTTATTAACTGAATTATAATTGACTAGTTAATACTGGTGTTTGACGGTTAGCTGATTTTTTAGATAATATCATTTGATTCTCATTTTTTGAAAAAAAATTTCTAGTGTAAATTTGACTAATTTTGCTAATTCTTTGTTAAATTTTGCCAAAATTCCAACATGAAAAAAATGGACACAGGCTCCTCATTGGGCCCTACCTACTACTTAATTGAATCTGTTTTGGTGGATAGGCATCTTATTCTGGTAACACCCTTGCCACGGGCCTTTTTCTCTCCACTAATCTGAATACCATAGTAGTACCTTGCCAACTTCAACAAATTTCTGTCGAATAATTAATTAATTTAGAAATTTTCGTTTTGACAAAATGGAATATTCTTGAAGAATCAATATTTTCCTTCAAAAAAAATTCTTGAGTTTTTTTTTTGGGTGAATTTTTTTATATTTTTGAAAATAATATATAATTAGTGTCGAAGCCGCTACGGTACTAGACAGTTTTGCTTGGTGGATAATTATCCTCCTCCTTGCCAAGAAACTAACTTTCTATTATAACCCAAGAAATCTAGCCTAAGAAAATTTTACTTCATGGCAACAAGAAATGATTCTGAAGGCCCAGGATCTGCAGTGTGAGAAGAAACAATTTGACTCTTGCATGCATGGGCAGTTTGCTGGTCAGTTTGCTGAGGCTAGTAAAAAAGCTGTGCAGCTGCTAGAGAAGAGTGTAATAGATATGATCTCACTGCTGATCCCTGTTCCTGATATGATTGGCCAAGCATAATGATTGGTCCAGGTGGTTTGCTGTTAGTAGTTTCCCACCTATTTGCAGTCCCTGTCTTGATTCAATGGGTGGAGTTGCAAAAAAAGTAAATAACTAAACTTGGATGTGAGAAATATTTTTGTAGGGCCATCTACTGGGCACTCTGATGAAGATGCTGTTACATGTGTGCACGAGGGTGTGAGAAAATGCTCGATTGTGTAAGCAATCTCTGCATAATACTGGGGATCATTCAGTAGTTTCAGATTTAGGGGGGGGAATGGGAGTGATGACTATGGAGTCCCTTTATTTGAAGCTTTTTAGAAAAGTTTTAATTGCTGAAACTTTCAGCTACGATTTGATTTAATTTTCAATGAAGAAATCATTCGATATCCAAGACTTTTGCACTGCAAGTCCAAACGTCATGGAACCAAGCCCATGCACCCCTTCTTCTCATTGAGAGCTTTCCAAAGACACCAAGAACACAATCTGAAGCATCCCAGTTTGGTGGATCTCATAACTACAAAACAAAACAAACTACCTTCCTTCATAGATACATCAGCTATTATAGAAGGCTAAAAATTGAACAGACAAAGTCACTAAACTTATGGTGCAAAGTCAAATATTATTCAAGATCAAAACAATATAACTTCTAATAAAATATACCTTATAAGTTGTATTGACATTTGTTTTGAATTTCAAATTTGAGAGATGGGATGTTTTATATTTAGACATGGATCTACTTGACTCACCCATGGAGTTAAAGCGAGCATCCAAAAATTGAATTAATTGAGGGATGCCCTTTTTTTTTCTTTTTTTTTTCTTTTGTAAACATACTTTTGTTTTCAGTAGAAATTTTCACCGAGATTAAGGGCCCTCTACCTACCATTGGCTCAAGTATATTAGACCTCTTGGAAGGTCGCCAACCCCAATACTATATGAATTGACATGGGAGTAATTGCATAGTTCTTATGAAAACCAGATGTGAAAAAACCATTTTAAAAAATCAGTTAATTTCGAGAGATAAAAATCATTTATATTCAATAACTTTTGCTTGATAGATCCGAACAAGAGGATGCCATACCAATTCTTTTCCACAATGTTCATCTTTGGTTTAAATGTTCTCAACATTTTCCTTCACATGACAAACTTACAACAAAGCAAAACTTCTCCTCCTTTCCTAGAATACAATTCCAAGTCTAGCTCCATTGCCCCAACCTTCTCACCAAATACACAAAAAGAAAATGTTTTTAAAGCCTCTAACTTCAACTATTCTAACTTGAACCACCTTTCCTTCAAGGCTAGCTCCATCTTCCCCTACCTTGCCACAAAACACACACAAAGTGAATTTTCTTTAAGGCCTCTAACTACTAAAACTATTTTAACATGAGCACAAAACACACACATAGTGAATTTTTTTTTAAGGCCTCTAACTACTAAAATATTTTAACATGAGCCATTGTTCTTAAAAGGTTGTTGTTGTCCCTTCAACTATTTTTGCAACAAGTAGTAGGGACAAAGTTTTAATCGATAAACCCATCAACAATAGCTTCACTTCATTTGGGATGGTTAGTTGTTTTTTTTTTCCATTACACTTTGATACGAAAGAAGTTGAAGCTTGACACTGAATGGAAAGGAGCAAACCAATACCTTCATACAATCCTATTCATTCCCCCCACCATGCACATGCAAGGCGAAATACTACCTTTTCTTGCATACCATAAATAATTGAGGTTTTTTTTCGAAACATAGGATACCATAAATAATTGAGGTTTTTCTTCGAAACATAGGTGTTTGGCACACCTTTGCAATAACCTCCAGTAAACTATTTAATGTTTTGGTTTCAAGAGGACAATTAAATCCTTTCCTCCACCTTATTGAAATGGCATTTGATATTGATGCCCCTAAAAGATTAACTAGTGTGTTTATGAGTTTAGAAGATTGGGGCAAACTCATTAAGTGTTTTGCATCTCCACATGTTGTGGGTCTAATCATTCATCAACACTTGTGCATTCAATCTTGTCGTGGATGTTGTTGTAATCAAAAAATTGTCACATGGAATGGTAGGTCTTGGTTCCATTATCGTCTACCTTCAATATTTGATCCATCACAATAAGTGTTGTTAAGGATTCCACTAACCTCGTTCCACAAAAATATCTAAGATTTGCATTAAGATCAAAAGATGTCATGTCCTCATGATCCTTGAGTAAATTTAATGATGGTGGACATTTTTGCACTACCATACTCATGATAAGCGCCTCCCAATATACAAACCATGTTTTGAGGTTATTAACCTATCCTTGGTTCACCTTGGGGCCAAAATTTTGGTCAAAACACCTTTCCCTTTGGTGTTTTTGGCCCCATTGCACCTTTGCTTGGTGTTGGTGGATTCAAATTGACCTTTTTGCAACTCAAAGTGCAATTGAAAACAATGGTTCTCATCATGACAATCCTTATCATAATGATCATAATGCCATGCAAAATTACCTTGCCTTTGGTCTTGTTGTGGGCACTCTTTCTTGGGCCAATCCCCACTACAAATCCAACATGTCAGCTACTATTGTCCTAAATAGGATGGTTTTATGGAAAGCATTTGGGTTTCTTTTTGAGGCCCTTTGGACTTCTAGGCAATTCCTTTCATTGATGAATTTTCTTGTGACGAGTGGGCGCCCGTGACCTTCGGCCACTGTGAAGTACCCCGGTTTCTTTAAACTTGATTTGCATTTTAGTTTTTTTTAGAAACTTTTAACTTTTTTATTTTTTTATTTTTATGTGTTTTCTATTTTTATTATTATTTTGTGATCATCCAGCCGGACGGACATTTCATCCATTCCCTTAATCGGGACGGACAGTAGCTAAAAGAAAAAAAGCTTCCCCAAAATTCGTC
>Ga0116227_10012302_pt1 | contig 13987 bp, 16 predicted proteins | sample S1TSphgellanicum_FD_89693 | JGI IMG/M metagenome (GOLD analysis project Ga0116227, IMG submission 89693) | Host-associated microbial communities from peat moss isolated from Minnesota, USA - S1T2_Fb - Sphagnum magellanicum MG | ecosystem: Host-associated > Plants > Peat moss > Unclassified... | reverse complement strand
GGGCCAGATCGATCTGGTGATTTCCCTGACTTATGTGGTGTTCCTGGGCGCGGTCGCCGTGCTGATGATGATCGACAACTTCAACGTACTGGTGCTGCGCCGGCATACGCCGGCGCGCCGCAAGCTGCATGAGCATAATGCGCTGCACCGCCTGCCGCTGCGCATGCGCTTTCCGCGCTCGCGCCTCTATATCAGCGCCCTGCTGCCGCTGACGATCGGCTTCGTCGGCGGGCTGATGGTGGCGATCATGGGGATCGGCGGCGGCTTCATTCTGGTGCCGGCGATGATCTATCTGCTGGGCATGCCGATCGGGCTGGTGGCGGGCACCTCGCTGTTCCAGATCATCTTCACCACCGGCATCACCACCTTCCTGCAGGCGATCACCACCCATGCGGTCGACGTCGTGCTGGCGGCGGTGCTGATCGTCGGCGGGGTCATCGGCGCGCAGGTCGGCACGAAATTGAGCCATCTGCTGAAGCCGGAATATTCCCGGCTGGCCCATGCGCTGATCGTGCTGGTGGTCGCGGTCAAGCTGGCATTCGACCTGTTCACCAAGCCGGAAAACCTGTTCTCCGTCGTCACGATGGGCAATTGATGAAGGCCTGGATCCTTAGCCTGTCGATCACGCTGGCCGCCGTGACCGCACAGGCGCAGACCCTGACCGCCGACCTGTCGAGCCATGTCATCGGCATCACCACCGGGTTCGTCGGCGCCAACCTGGTGCTGTTCGGCTCGACCGACAGGCCGGGCGATATCGCGGTGATCGTGCGCGGACCGTCGACCGAGATGACGGTGCGGCGCAAGGAAAACATCCTGGGCGTCTGGATCAACGGCAGCAGCGCGGTCTTCCGCGACGTGCCGAGCTTTTACACGGTGGCGGCGACGAAACCGCTGAAAGACATCGCGACGCCCGAGAACCTCACCCGGCATTCGATCGGGCTGGAGAATGTGAAATTGCAGCCGGCCCAATCGGTTGCGGAGCCTCGCTTAAGCGAATTCCGCGCGGCGCTGCTCGCGAATGAGGAAAAAATCGATCTGTACCGGGACGCGGTCGCGCCGGTGACCTTCCTGGGCGAGCATCTGTTCCGCGCCGACATGTTCTTCCCGGCGAATGTCCCGACCGGCAGCTATTCGGTCGAGGTCGTGCTGTTGTCGGGCGGCGAGGTGGTCAGCGCGCAGACGACGCCGCTGATCGTCAGCCGGATCGGTTTTTCCAACGGCGTCTTCGTTGTCGCCCACCGCCATGCCGCCCTCTATGGGCTTGGCGCGTTGGCCTTTGCCATCTTCGCCGGCTGGGCGGCCGGCGCGGTCTTCCGGAGGGTGTGAGCATGGATACAGCCAATGCGCCGCGCGTCTTTCTGGTCATCGTCGACGAGAGCGACGAAATGCAGGTGGCGCTGCATTACGCCAGCCGCCGAGCGCAACGCACCGGTGGGCGGGTCGCGATGCTGCGCGTCATCCCGCGTGAGGAAAGCCACGGCCTCGCCAGCGTCGAGGCGCTGATGCGCGAAGAGGCGCGCCAGGAAGCCGAACAGCTGCTGCAACGCCTCGCCCGCACGGTCATCGACGATACCGGCATATTGCCGATCATCTATCTGAAGGAAGGATCGCTGCGCGACGAGCTGATGGATCTGGTCACCCACGACCCCAGCATCTCGATCCTGGTGCTGGCCGCCGGCACCAGCCAGGACGGCCCGGGCCCCCTGGTCAGCTATCTGGCCAGCAAGGGAATGGCCAAGCTGCGCATCCCGGTCACCATCGTGCCGGGCAGCCTGACGCCCGAACAGATCGACACGATCAGCTGAAGCTTGACCCCTGATGGTCAGCGCCCATTTGTGATATTATCGATTCATCTTTCAGAAATAAGCGTCCGTAACGCAAGGCAGCGCCATGTTCATCCAGACCGAAGACACACCCAATCCCGCGACCCTCAAATTCATCCCCGGGCAGATCGTGATGCCGACAGGCACCGCCGATTTCCGGACCGAGGAAACCGCCGGGCGGTCGCCGCTGGCGCGCGCGCTGTTCGGTGTCGGCGGCGTCGATGGCGTATTCCTGGGCAGCGACTTCATCTCCGTCACCAAAGCCGCCGATGCCGAATGGTTCTCGGTGAAGCCGGCGGTGCTGGCCGCGATCATGGATCACTTCACCAGCGGCCTGCCCGCCGTCGAAGCGGCCGAGGCGGTCGTCAGCGGTGAGGCGGACAGCGAGATCGTCGTCCAGATCAAGGAAATCCTCGAAACGCGGGTTCGTCCCGCCGTGGCGCAGGATGGCGGCGATATCGTGTTCCACGATTTCGACGACGGCATCGTGTATCTGGAGATGCACGGATCGTGCTCCGGCTGCCCCAGCTCGACTGCCACGCTGAAGGCCGGCATCGAGAACATGCTGCGCTATTACATTCCCGAAGTGCGTGAGGTTCGCGCCGCCGCCGCCTGAGGCGGGGCTCCGCTCAACCCTCTGCCCTATGCGCATCCTCGCTTTCGATTGCGCCGGCGCGCAATGCGCCGCCGCGATCCTGACCGATGGCGCCGTCACAGCTGAAAAGCGGATCGTGGCGGAGCGTGGGCATGCGCAGCTTCTGATCCCCCTGCTGGTCGAACTGGTCGAGCGCGCGGGCCTGACCTTCGCCGATATCGACCGGCTTGCAGTGACCACGGGCCCCGGCTCGTTCACCGGCATCCGCGTCGCGCTGGCCGCGGCGCATGGGCTGGCGCTCGGCACCGGCAAACCGATCATCGGCATCACGAATTTCGAAGCGCTGGCCGCGGCGGCGGCTGAGACCGCCACCCCCTCCCGTCTTCTGGTCGCAATCGATTCGCGGCGCGCGGAACTGTTCGTGCAGCTGTTCGGCGCAACCGGCGCGGCGCTGAGTGAGCCGGCGATGCTGGCGCCCGGCGCCGTCGCGGATTGGGCCGGGCCGGAGCCGGTGAGGCTGGCCGGCGACGCGGCCGCCCAATTGGCGGGCAAGGTGACTGCCGGCGGCGACCATGGCCCGGCCGAGGTCGATCCCGCGATCGTGGCCCGATTGGCCGCGAGCCGCGCCGCCGGTCCGGCGCCCGCGCCGTTCTATCTGCGCGCGCCGGACGCGGTCCCGGCCAAGGTCCGATGACGCTGAAAACCCATGCGCTGACGCCGGCATTAGCCGAGGTCGCCGCCGCGCTGCATGCCACCTCGGGCCTGCATGAAACCTGGGATGCCGATGCCTTCGCCGATCTGCTGTCGATGCCCGGCGCGGCCGGGTGTTTTGCAATGATGGGGGAGGAACCTGTTGGCCTTGTTTTATGGCGAATCGCCGCGGATGAAGCGGAAATCCTGACGATCTGCACGGCGCCGGACCAGCGCCGGCAGGGCGCCGGACGGCATCTGCTCACCGCCGCGATCGCCGCGGTTTCGGCAGCCAATGCCACACGGCTTTTCCTTGAGGTCGCTGTCGATAATGACCCTGCGATCGGGCTCTATCGGGCTTTCGGATTCACCGATGAAGGCCGCCGCCCCGGCTATTACCGGACCGAAGCCGGCCCGATCGATGCCCTAATTTTAGGGATGCCCGTCTGATTTTCTGGAAACCGGGCGCGCCCGGATGTATGATGCCGCATCCATGCCGACAACAACGCCACAGCTTTTGCTTGTAACGCGCCCTGTCACACGGCGCGGTTTGTGCTATGGAAGCCGCGAAACATTCGTTTTCCAATCCGGAGCCGCACTCGCGGACCTGACACATGTCGCACGTTAGCGCAGACCTTACCCGGCTCGGTTCCATCCGGTCGGGCAGCCTTGAGGTTCGTCTGGCGCAGACCCTTGCCGAAATCGAAGCGGCACAGCGGCTGCGGTACGACATATTCTATCGCGAGATGGCGGCCCGCCCGACCGCCGCGATGGAAGCCGAACTGCGCGACTTCGACGATTACGATACGGTCTGCGACCACCTGCTGGTGATCGACCATAACCTGCCCGAGGACGACTCGGTCGTCGGCACATACCGGCTGATCCGCCGCGAGATGGCGGCGCGGCGCGGCAGTTTCTATTCGGCGAGCGAGTTCGATATCTCCAAGCTGATGGAATATCCGGGGGAAATCCTCGAACTGGGCCGCGCCTGCGTCGCCCCGGCCTATCGCGGCCGCGCCATCACGCTGCTGTTCCGGGGCATCTCCGCCTATGCCGCGCGCTATAATATCGAGGTGATGTTCGGCTGCGCCAGCCTGCCGGGAACCGATCCCAAGGCGCTCGCGACGACCTTGTCCTATCTCTATTACTATTGGCTGGCCCCGCCGGCGCTGCGCCCTGTCGCCGTTGCCGAGCGCTATATCGACATGCGGCAGCTTCCGCCCCACGCGATCGACCCGACCAACGCACTGTTCGAGGTTCCGCCGCTGCTGAAGGCATACTTACGGTTCGGCGGCTTCATCGGCGACGGCGCGGTGATCGACGAACAGTTCCGCACGACCGATGTCTGCATCATCGTGAAGACCGACCTGATTACCGACAAGTACGCGAAGCATTACCAACTGGGACGCGAAACGCCGGCAGCCACGAGCGACGTCGACGGATGAACGGTTCCTGGTTGCTCGGGCTGAGCCGGGTAATCCCCTATATGGCGCTGACACTGGCAATGATGCCGTTTCAGTCGCTGGCGCTCAGGCTCAGTCTCGCGATGGCCAGGAGTTGGCCGCGCCAATATCATGCTTTGTCATCCAGGATCCTGGGCATACGGATCGTCGTGCGGGGCACGCCATCGCGCAGCCACCCGACATTATATGTGTCCAACCACTCGTCCTATATGGACATCCAGATTCTGGGCTCGCTGATCGACTGCTCGTTTGTCGCCAAGTCGGACATGATCGGCTGGCCGATCATCGGCAAGCTGGCGCAATTGCAGAGCAGCGTCTTCGTCGACCGCAAGCCGGTCAATGCCCACGAGCACAGCAACGAGGTGGCGCGGCGGCTGGCCATGGGCGACAATCTGGTGCTGTTCGCCGAAGGCACGACATCGGACGGCAACCGCATATTGCCGTTTAAATCGTCCCTGCTGTCGGTCGCGGAGAATATCCCGGCCGAGCACGGGCTCGTGATACAGCCGGTTTCGATCGTCGCCACGGCGCTGGACGGCATGCCGCTCGGCCGGGCGATGCGGCCGCTTTACGCTTGGTATGGCGACATGCCGCTTGCGCCGCATGCATGGGCGATCATGAAGGCCGGGCGCTTGACGGTCGAGGTCGAGTTCCATGAGCCGTTCAGCGCGGGGACCATGAACCGCAAGCAGCTGACCGCGCGGTGCGAGACGGCTGTCGAAAAAGGCGTCGTGCGCGCCATAACGGGACGCGCCGCGCCGGAAGAACAACCAGCCGCGAAGGCTGATGCAGGAGATGAGATTGACGCCGCCGCCTGACGAAATGGCCCCGGCATCCCGCCTGGATACGGTGACCGCCACGGGCAGCATGCCCGCGAAGACGGTCCATGTCCGCAGCTGGGGCTGCCAGATGAATGTCTATGACAGCCAGCGGATGGTCGATCTGCTGGCCCCGCTCGGCTATCGCCCTGTCGATGAGGCCGAGGGCGCCGACATCGTCATCCTGAACACCTGCCATATCCGCGAGAAGGCGACCGAGAAGCTGTTCTCGGAACTGGGGCGGCTGAAAACCACCAAGCAGGAAAAGGCCGAGAGCGGCGGCAATATGATCCTGGCGGTCGCCGGCTGCGTCGCCCAGGCCGAGGGGCCTGTGATCACGGCGCGCGCCAAGCATGTCGATATCGTGGTCGGCCCGCAAAGCTATCACTCACTGCCCGAACTCGTCGCCCGCGCGTCACGGGCGAAGGGCGAGCCGATCCTGATGACCGACTTCCCGGTCGAGTCGAAATTCGACCACCTGCCGGAAGAATCCGTGCCGCGCGGCGTGGCGGCGTTCCTCACGATCCAGGAAGGCTGCGACAAGTTCTGCAGCTTCTGCGTCGTGCCCTATACGCGGGGCGCCGAATATTCCCGGCCGCCCGAGGACATACTGGTCGAGGCGAAGCGGCTGGCGCAAAGCGGCGTGCGCGAACTGACCCTGCTGGGCCAGAACGTCAACGCCTATCATGGCGAGGCCGCCGGCGGCGCGGTCTGGTCTCTGGGACGCCTGATCGGCGCGGTCGGCGATATAACGGGCATCGAACGCATCCGCTACATGACCTCGCATCCGAACGACATGGATGACGAACTGATCGCCGCGCATGCGCAGGTTCCCGAACTGATGCCGTTCCTGCATCTGCCGGTGCAAAGCGGGTCGGACCGCATTCTGGCGCGCATGAACCGCAAGCACACCGCCGCCGAGTATCTGAGCGCGATCGCGCGCGTCCGCGCCGCGCGGCCCGATATCGCCCTGTCGAGCGACTTCATCGTCGGCTTCCCCGGCGAGACCGAGGCCGATTTCCAGGCGACTTTGGATTTGGTGAACGCGGTCGGCTTCGCCCAGGCCTATTCGTTCAAATACAGCCCGCGCCCCGGCACCCCGGCATCGAGCGCGGCGGACGCCGTACCCGAAGCGGTCAAGTCCGAACGGCTGGCGCGGCTGCAAGACGCCATCCTGGACGGACAGACCAAGTTCAATCAGGCCTGTGTCGGCCAGGTCATGCCGATATTGCTGGACCGCGCCGGGTCACGGCCCGGCCAGCTGCATGGCCGCAGCCCCTATATGCAATCCGTCCATGTCGCCGCGCCAACGCATCTGCTGGGCGCCATCGTGCCGGTGCGGATCGAGGATGCGCGCGCCTTGAGCCTGCAAGGGTCGCTGGCCGCCGAACCGTGCGGGATGGTTGCTTGAGCGCCCGGCCTATCGAGATAAGCTTCGACGATAATCGCCGGCTGCCGGTGCTGTTCGGCGAGCATAACGCCAATCTGGCGCGGATCGAGCGGCAGCTGGGGGTCAAGATGGCGACGCGCGGCAATATCGTCAGCATCGCAGGCCCGGCCGGATCGGCCGAGACCGCGCGGTCTGTGCTGGCCGCGCTGTGGCAGCGCGCTTCCAAAAACGAAACGGTCGGACCGGCCGAGATCGATGCGGCGCTGCGCATGAAACCCACCGCCGAAGCCGAACAGCAATCCGCGACCGGCGTGCCTGTCATCCGCACCCGCCGCAAGACCATCGCTGCGCGCACCGCGACGCAAGGCGTCTATCTGCGCGCGATGGAACAGTCGGAACTGGTGATCGGCACCGGGCCGGCCGGAACGGGCAAGACCTATCTCGCCGTGACCCAGGCCGTGGCGGCCCTGCAGAACGGGCAGGTCGATCGCATCGTCATCTCCCGCCCAGCCATCGAAGCGGGCGAGCGGTTGGGCTTCCTGCCGGGCGATCTGCGGGAAAAGATCGATCCCTATCTGCGGCCGATCTATGACGCGCTGAACGATCTTCTGTCGCCCGAACAGGTCGAAAAGCGGATCGAGGCCGGCATTATCGAAATCGCCCCGCTCGCCTTCATGCGCGGCCGCACGCTAGCCCATTGCTTCGTGATCCTGGACGAGGCGCAGAACACGACGGCCGTGCAGATGAAGATGGCGCTGACCCGCCTGGGCGAAGGCAGCCGCATGGTGGTGACCGGCGATCCGGGCCAGATCGACCTGCCGAACGGCGTCCGCTCAGGCCTCATCGATGCGCTGGAGATCCTTCAGGGCGTCGAAGGGGTCAGCATCGTCGCGTTCAACGATTCCGATGTGGTGCGTCACCCGCTGGTCGCACGGATCATCCGCGCCTACGCGAAAGCAACGGATGCGAAGGCGGCGGCCAAACCCGCCGGCGGCCCATCGCGATGATCGCCCGAATAGCCGGCACGGCGCTGAACATAGCGCTGGAAATCGAAGATCCGCGCTGGGAGCCGGCGTTGCCCAATGCCGGCGCATTGATCGAACAGGCAATCGGGCTGGCATTGACCGATATCGACAGGGCGTCGCGCACCATCGAGGTCGGCGTGCGATTGGTGGATGACGGCACGATTCAGGCGCTGAACCGCGACTGGCGCGGGCGCGACAAGCCGACCAATGTGTTATCCTTCCCGCTGGGCGATCCCGGGCCCATCACCGATCCTGATTTCCCCTGGTTACTCGGCGATATCGTCATGAGTTTCGACACCGTTCTGGCCGAAAGCATTCGCGATGGAAAAGCCTTGAACCATCATGTCGTCCATCTCGCGATCCATGCGACGCTGCATCTGATCGGCCACGACCATGAAGACGAGGCGGAAGCGACCCTGATGGAAGCCGCTGAAATCAAACTGCTTGCCGAGCTGGGCATCCCCGACCCTTACGCCGCGGCATCGGCGCAAATCGACGAGGCATCATGAGCGGCCTGCGCGACCTGTTTCGTGGCACGCAGGCCGGCCGGCGGGAGCCGCTGACCACGCTGGGCGACGACGATGACAGCCTGCCGGCCACCGATCGTTCGCATGAACGCAAGCTGATCGAGAATATCCTTGAAATCCGCGACCAGCCGATCTCGGAACTGATGGTGCCGCGCGCCGATATCGTCGCGGTCGATGCCGACACCGACCGCGAGACGCTATTGAGGCTGCTGGTCGACAGGTCGCACAGCCGCCTGCCGGTCTATCGCGACACGCTGGATGACGTGACCGGCATCGTCCACATCAAGGACGTGCTGAAAGTCATCGCCGAAGGCGGGGATTTTTCGCTGGAAGACATTGTGCGGCCGGTATCGATCGTCGCCCCCTCGATCCGCGTGCTGGACCTGCTGCTGGACATGCGCAAAACTCATCAGCACATGGCGCTGGTCATCGACGAGTTCGGCGGGATCGACGGGCTGATCACGATCGAGGATCTGGTCGAGGGTATCGTCGGCGAAATCACCGACGAGCATGACCGCGCCGTCACCGCGACGATGATCGAAAAGGCGGACGGCTCGCTATTGGCCGACGCCCGCGTGCCGATCGAGGATTTCGAGGCGCGCGTCGGCCCGGTTCTGGAGCAGGATGAGCGTGACGAGGTCGATACGCTGGGCGGGCTGGTCTTCTCGTTGGCCGGCCGCGTGCCCAGCCGGGGCGAGCTGCTGACCCACCCGTCCTCGGGCCTGGAATTCGAGATTATCGACGCCGATCCCCGCCGGATCAAACGCGTCCGCGTGCGTAACCCGCCACCGCTGCCAGAGCCCAAATGACCGCTTCGCCGTCGCACGACCGGCCGATCGTAAGATTGGCCGACGGGTTTCGCCGCCTGTCCGGCTGGCGGCGCAACCTGACCGCGATTGCCGCGGGCATTATCGCATCGCTGTCGCTGCCGCCGGCGGACGTGCTGCCGGCGCTGTGGATCGCCATTCCGATGGTGATCTGGCTGCTGGATGGGGTCAGGAGCTGGAAGGGCGCGCTGTGGGTCGGCTGGCTGTTCAGCTTCGGCTTTCTCGCCTTCAGCCTGTATTGGCTGACCTTCGCTTTGTTCGTCGCCATCGATCAATATTGGTGGTTGGTGCCCTTCGCCAGCAGCGGGCTGGCATTCGGCCTGTCGATCTATTTCGGGATCGGTACGGCCATCGCTTGGGCTGTGCCGCATGCGCGCCCTCTGGCGCGGATCCTCGCGCTGACCGGCTTGTGGAGCCTGGCCTGGTGGGTCTACGGCCACGCTTTGACCGGCTTTCCCTGGAACCTACCCGGCTATGCCTGGACCGAATTCCCCTGGCTGATCCAGATCGCATCGGTCATCGGCATTTACGGCGTCACCCTGCTGGTCATATTGGCCCCGGCGCTCGCGGCCTTGACGGGCAGCGCCTACGTGACGCGTGCGCAGGGGCGGCAGGCTACCCTGGCCGGGCTCGCCATCGTGCTGGTTGCGGCAATCTTCGGGGCGATCCGCCTGCCGTGGAACGCGGTGCCGACCGTGCCGGACGTACGGCTGCGGCTGGTGCAGCCCAGTATCCAGCAGAATCTGAAATGGGTCGAAGGCCGGTTCGACGACAATCTACGCCAGCATATGGAACTGTCGCTGAAGCCCGCCGACAAGCCGCCGACGGCGATCATCTGGTCCGAAGCCGCCGAACCCTTTCCGCTGGAAAAGCACCCGCAGAACGCGAAAGTGATCGGCGCGATGCTGAAGCCGGGCCAGCTTTTGCTGACCGGCATCGACCGCGACCTGACGGACGAAAATCCGCCGACATTCCGCGACAGCATCCAGGTGTTGAACAGCGGTGGCGATATTCTCGCGACCTACGACAAGTTCCACTATGTGCCGTTCGGCGAATATATGCCGCTCAGCAAATGGCTGCCGATGATCAAAGCCGTGGCGGTCGGCGATATCGAGCCGACGCCGGGGCCGGGTCCCCAGACCTTCCGGTTGCCGGGATTGCCGCCGGTCGGGCTTTCGATCTGCAATGAGGTGATTTTTCCGGGCGACGTCATCGACCGCAAGGACCGGCCGGAATGGGTCGTCGACGTCACCAACGACGCCTGGTTCGGGCTCAGCGCCGGCCCATACCAGCATTTCGCGATGATGCGGGTCCGGGCCGTCGAAGAAGGATTGCCCCTGGCGAACGCCGCCAATGACGGTATTTCCGGCGTGGTCGACCCCTATGGCCGGGTCACCGCGCGTCTGGGCTTGGGCAAGATCGGCGTGGTGGATGCCGACCTGCCGACGGCAATTCCCGAAACGCTTTACGCAAAGGGCGGCGACGGCGTCTTCTTCCTGATGGCGGCCGCATCGGCGATCGCAGGCTTTTCCTTGGGCCGCCGTAAAGCCCATTGACGCGGCCCGATACCGCAACCCCCACCGCTATGACCGCCGCGAGGGCCATGTTATGAGACGGCCCCGAAATTGGTGAGCGGATAGATGCAGGCAAAGGTCAGAGATGTAAAACGCCGTGGCGGCAGACCGAAAATCGACTCGCCGAGTCCGGTCGATCTGCATGTCGGGTCACGGGTCCGGCTGCGCCGCACTTTGCTGGGCATGAGCCAGGAAAGGCTCGGGAATGCCGTCGGCCTCACCTTCCAGCAAATTCAGAAATATGAGCGCGGCGCCAACCGCATCGGCGCCAGCCGCCTGTACGATATGTCCCGCGTTCTGGACGTGCCGGTGCAGTTCTTCTTCGACGAGATGCCGGTCGAAACCGTCGCCGAAGGCTATCAGCCGATCTCCGGCGGGGCCGAACCCAGCAATGCGGCGCCCGAGCAGGACCCGATGGCAAAACGCGAAACGCTCGAGCTGGTCCGCACATATTACCGCATTCCCAACGCCACGCTGCGGCGCAAGCTGTTCGAACTCGCCAAGGCCCTTGCCAATCACACGCCGCGTTAGATGCCGGCGCTGTTTCCGCCCCAGGGCTGGACAGCGTAAATCGGTAACTCTATTTCTGCGGCTTGAAATTTTTCCGGAGACCCAGCAGTGACCCTGTCCAATTACCTCTTCACCAGTGAATCCGTTGGCGAAGGTCACCCGGATAAGGTTTGCGATCGGATATCGGACACTGTTGTCGATATCTTCCTCGGCGCGGCCCCGGAAGCGCGCGTCGCCTGCGAAACCCTGGCGACGACCAATAAGGTCGTGATCGCCGGCGAGGTTCGCGGGCCGTCCTCGATCACCAATGAGATGATCGAGCACGCCACGCGTGAGGCGATCAAGGATATCGGCTACGACCAGGACGGCTTCAGCTGGCGGACCGCCGATATCGAGATTCTGCTGCACGCCCAGTCAGCCGACATTGCGGTGGGCGTCGATGCCGCCGGCAATAAGGACGAAGGCGCGGGCGACCAGGGCATCATGTTCGGCTATGCCTGCCGTGAGACCGAGGCGCTGATGCCGGCGCCGATTTTCTACTCGCACGGAATTCTGAGTGCGCTGGCCAAGACGCGCCATGCAGACCCGAAATCGGGCCTGGGCCCGGACGCGAAGAGCCAGGTGACGCTGCGTTATGAGAACGGCAAGCCGGTCTGCGCGACCTCGGTCGTCGTTTCGACCCAGCATGACGAGGCCGTCGATCAGGAACAGATCCGCGAGATCGTCCGCCCGCACGTGCTGAAGACCCTGCCGGAAGGCTGGATGTGCGAAGAGGCCCAGTTCTACGTCAACCCGACCGGCCGCTTCGTCATCGGCGGCCCCGACGGCGATTGCGGCCTGACCGGGCGTAAGATCATCGTCGATACTTACGGCGGCGCGGCCCCGCATGGCGGCGGCGCCTTTTCGGGCAAGGACCCGACCAAGGTCGACCGTTCGGCCGCCTATGCCGCGCGCTATCTGGCGAAGAATGTCGTGGCCGCCGGCCTGGCCGACCGCTGCACCATTCAGCTGTCCTATGCCATCGGCGTGTCCAAGCCGCTGTCGGTCTATGTCGATACGCACGGCACCGGCAAGGTCGACGAGGCCCGCCTGTCGGTCGTGCTGCAGCAGCTTATGGATTTGACGCCGCGCGGCATCCGCCAGCATCTCGGCCTCAATCGCGCGATCTATGCCCGCACCGCGGCCTATGGCCATTTCGGCCGCACGCCGGACGCCGATGGCGGGTTCTCCTGGGAAAAGACGGATCTGGCCGATTCGTTGAAGTCGGCCCTCGCCTGACCGGCGAGGGCGTTTCGACGCCCGGATTCAATGCGCACCAGCCCGCCGATCGGCCGCGTCTATGGGCGGCGGCGTGGACGCACGCTCAAAGGCAAGGCGTCCGAACTCTATGAAACCGGCCTCGAGGCGCTGACGGTCAAGCTGCCGGCGCCCGACACCGAACTCGACCCGAGCGCGTTATTCGCCACGCGCCCGGCCGGTATCTGGCTCGAGATCGGCTTCGGCGGCGGCGAGCATCTTGCCGCCCAGGCGGCGCGGCATCCCGAAATCGGCTTTATCGGCTGCGAGCCGTTCATCAACGGCATCTCGATGCTGCTGGTCCTGCTAGACGAAGACGAGGCCAGCAATGTCCGCATCGTGACGGAGGATGCAAGGCTGCTGCTGAAGGCGCTGCCCGTCGCCTCCATCGACCGCGCCTTCCTGCTGTTCCCCGACCCCTGGCCGAAACGCCGGCACGAGGGACGGCGCTTCATCAATCCCGAGGCATTGGACCTGCTGGCGCGCTGCCTGGCCGACAATGCCGAATTCCGCATCGCCACCGACCACGCCGTTCTGCAGGAATGGATGCCGGCCCGCATGGCCGAACATCCCGCCTTCCGGCTGGAAACCCACGCGACCGCGCGCCCTGAAGACTGGGCGCCGACCCGATACGAAGCCAAGGCGCTCAAAGCCGGCCGGCGTCCGATCTATCTGAGCTATCGGCGCGTGGCGCGGCTCCAAGGTTCACCACAAAGCGGCTGAGCAGGCCGTTTTTCCCCATCCGACCCGAAAGCTACTTGCAGAATCGCCCATTGGGCGTATATCTGCGCCATCCATGGACATAAGTGAGTTGTGGTGCTGACTGGAACTATCCAGTCGGATGCGCGAAGCTTTTATGCATGGATAGGCTTTAGAGAACGGATTTGAGCGAAAAGATCGAAAACCTCATCGCGCCTGTGGCGGACGAACTCGGCTATGAGCTGGTTCGCGTCCAGATGCAGGGCGGCGCACGGCGCGCAACGCTCCAGATCATGGCTGAGCGGCGTGACCGCGCGGCCATGCTGGTGGAGGATTGCGCCCGGCTGTCGCGGGCGATTTCGACCGTGCTCGACGAGGCCGACCCCATTACCGAAGAATATATGCTGGAAGTCAGCAGCCCCGGTATCGACCGTCCGCTGATGAAACGCGCCGATTACGAGCGTTTCATGGGGCATGACGTGAAGCTGGAGATGAACGCACCGGTCGACGGCCGCAAGCGGTTCCAGGGCGCGATGACGGCGATCGAGGGCGACAATCTGCTGCTGGCCGGCGAAACCGGTTCGGCATCGTTGCCGCTGGCGCAGATCAAAACCGCCAAACTGATTTTAACCGACAGGCTTATCGAAGCCGTCGAAAGCGAGAATGCCGCCGCGGCGGCTGTTGTGAGTGAGGCCCCAGTGCCTCCGAATCATGCTTAGGGGTCTCGAATGATCGAGCTGTTGCAAGTCG
>Ga0116227_10012301_pt1 | contig 13988 bp, 5 predicted proteins | sample S1TSphgellanicum_FD_89693 | JGI IMG/M metagenome (GOLD analysis project Ga0116227, IMG submission 89693) | Host-associated microbial communities from peat moss isolated from Minnesota, USA - S1T2_Fb - Sphagnum magellanicum MG | ecosystem: Host-associated > Plants > Peat moss > Unclassified... | reverse complement strand
CGCGTCGCACATGGTCAAGCGGAGATAGATATCAAACGCAATGAAATCTATACCATATATGAAAAATGTAGGATCTAGTTTGAAATCTTTGAAAAATACAAATTCGAAATATTTTCAAACTATAAGCATAAGGACTATTAGTAAGTGAACATTATTTACATGTTGTGAAGCACATATGAAACATTTAGATATAAACTGAATAACAAATGAAATATTTTTAAATACACGTAACTTAAATTGCTGGTGTCACACGACCAAAACTAGTTAAAATGGGTTTCTTTCTATTAATTGAAACTCTTAAAAATTACATACTACTTCTTGACGGGGTACCTTGTGAATGTGTGGCCTTTACACCTATAAGTAGGCATAAGATTCATTCCTCTTGTCGAGGAAGGAGGGATAACACTTCCAAATACTTTGTGCACTCCAAATATACTTGAAAAGTTCTTTAAGCAATTGAAGTGTAGGGTTAAAGCCTCAAGGTGGGGGGCATTAAAAAACAAATTGGGGCCTAGGATGAGGTGGTAAAGGGGAGAGGATTCTTATACTTGTAAGTAGGTGAGGATCCCTCCCTTTTTGTGTAGGAAGGGTATTTGCAAATACATGGTGTCCTCCAAATACACTAGGAAATTTCTCCCAATGCTTTATGTGTAGGTAGGTTAAAGCCCAACCAAGAAGGCTTTAAGGGCCCAATGAGGTGGAATTGAGCATGGGCCCAAACCCTCAAGGGGTTTACATAACATCAAGACCATCATGGTTTTTTATGCATTTTTTTTTCTTATGATGCCTAGTGGGCACAAGCCGAATACCGATTGGGTATCATAGGAAAAAAAAAGTAAAAAATGTTGGTAGACATTTTAAAAAATGTAATCCTTGCCTCCATGGGCACTACACATTTCAAAATACCCATTGAGCTATTACACTATGCAAGGCTACCTATAACTACACTAAAAATAAGAACATTGCATAGGTATTTACAAATGTTAGAGATTTGGTGCCCTCCAAGTACACCCCTAAAATTTCTCCAAGTGCTTTAAAAATGTTAAAGATTTTTTGATGCCCTGCACCATGAAATTTCTCATGATGGGTTATTAATATTAAATTAATTTTTTAAATTATTTATTTTGAAAGGAAATATTCTGCCAACGGAGGTGGCCCAATTGAAAGAAAATGCATGGAATTTTTTTGGAATTTAAAAAAAAATATTTATTTTGAAAGGAAATATTCTGCCAAGGGAGGTGACCAACTGAAAGAAAATGCCTGGATTGTTTTGGGAAAAGTTCTCTTTACTGCTGAGTAAAGGAAGTTGGGAAAGAAATCAAAGGAATGAAAGAAAGAAAGAAATTTGTGACCACCCAGTTTTCATTAGGGTTGAGTAAAGAACTTGTGAAAGAAATCAAAGGAATGAAAGAAAGAAATTTGTGCCCACCCAGTTTTCATTAGGGTTGAGTAAAGAACTTGTGAAAGAAATTAAAGAATGAAAGAAAGAAAGAAATTTGTGCCCAGCCCAGTTTTAATTAGGATTGAGCAAAGGAACTTATGAAAAGAAATCAAAGAATTCGGAAAGAAAGAAAATTGTGCCAACCAACCCAGATTGGTGTTTTTATTAGGGTTGAGTAAAGAAAGTTGCAAAAGAAATCAAAGAATCCAGAAAGAAAGAAAATTGTGCGAACCAACCCAGATTTGTTTTTTTATTAGGGTTGAGTAGAGAAAGTTGAAAAAGAAATCAAAGAATTCGGGAAGAAAGAAAATTGTGCCAACCAACCCAGATTTGTTTTTTACTAGGGTTGAGTAAAGAAAGTTGCAAAAGAAATCAAAGCCTGAAAGAAAGAAAGAAAATTGTGGCTAACCAGATTTTTGTTTTTAAATTAGGGTTGAGTAAAGAAAGTTGCAAAAGAAATCAAACAATGAAAGAAAGGATTTGGTGGTGACAAATTGGCAGTTGCAGCAAAAAACCAAGAGTGGAAAAAATCATGTCCAACAGCAAAACCAAAGCCAAGCAAAGCAAAGCAGCACAAGAGTCTTCTGTTGTGATGATGAGTAGAGAAGCAGCAGGTGAACGTTGTTGCTGCTGCTTCCTACCTTCCTTGTCTTCTCTTGTTGTTGTTGTTGTTGTTGCAGCTGCTGCTCCTGTTGCTTCAATTGTCCATTCTACACTTGCCTATACATAACTCTCATACTTGTGGCCTGCAAGGAAACCCAAACCAACAACAGCACAAGTGTTTGAGTACAGAGAAGGCCAGGTGATCCTTGCATCCTCCGGACTTCCTTTTCTTGTCTTCTTCTTTCTTGCTGTTGTTGCTTCTGCTTCTGCTGTAATTGTCCATGCCATACTTGTGGCATTTTGTTTATCGTCATTTGTTGTTGTTGCTGTAAACTTTTCTTGCTCGCTTTCTGAACAACGAGTGTAGAAAGCAAGGTTTGCTTTTATGTCCTTTGGTTGTAATCTAGGGTTTTGTTTTTTGGTTTCTTTCGTGCTTGGGAGTTTGAGACTCTTGCCAGTGCAAAGAATGCTTGGCAATTCTTTTTTTGATCCCCATTTATTGTTGCCGTAGGCTTTCCTTGCTCGCTTTCTGAACAAGGAATGTAGACAGCAACTTTTGCTTATGTCCTTTGTTGTACTCCAGGGTTTGGCTTGGTTTTGTTTTGTTTTTGCATGGGAGTTTGAGACTCTTGCAGTGCAAAGAATGTTTGATTGGGAATTCTTTGTTTAGGTCATTTGTTGTTGCTATAGGCTTTTCTTGCTCACTTTCTGAACAAGGAGTGTAGAAAGCAAGTTTTGCTTATTTTCATTGTACTCTAGGGTTTTGTGTTTTTTTCCTCGTGAGTTTGAGACTCTTGTGGTGCAAAGCTTGGATTACCTGTTTGTGTTGTGGAGAGGATTTCTTTGATAGGGAGAGAGTGTATGTGTGCAAAGGCAGCTGGGTGTGGAGGAGAATATGAGGTTTGAGGGGTAGTCAATGTGAGAAGAGAATTCAGTTTTGGTTTTGTTGGTGTTTGTTAGGGTTTTCTCTGTAATAAGGGGGGTTTGGTTTTTAGTGGCCTTTTTGTCTTTGAGATGGAAGTTCTTGTAGATCGGTATCAGCCGATTCAGGAAGCAGCAAAGACGGGTATTGATAATGCTAGGAAGTTGCTGGAGATTCTGAGGCAACAGCCACAAGTGCTGCTGGATGAGCAGCAACAGGATGCAGTGGCTGGAATGGCTATATCCAAGTTGCAGAAGGTTGTTTCTCTTCTCAGTCGGACAGGCCATGCGAGATTCAGGAAGAGCCCTCAGAGTCCCTTTTTGGCACGTTATGCTTCAGATTTCCCTGAGGGTAATGGTTCTTGCAAAGGTGGCAGCAGCGGCAATGAGGTGAAGAAGTTGATAAGCTTGGATGTTTACCTCCCATTGCAAACCTCAGTGAGTAGTACTGTAGCTGACTTAGGTGCTGGTGGTCATGGTGATGGCAAAGCCTTGCATCAAGCTTTACTGCAGCAAAGTGTGGATGATCAACTCCAAAGACATCAACAACTGCCACAACATCAGCAACAGCTCCTCCAAAAGCAGCTGCAAATCCAGCATCAGATGCAACAGCAACTGCATTGGCAGGCTCAGCAGCAACTTCAGGGCATGCCTGGAGTGATGCGAAGTTTGGCCAGCCTCAATAACTCCTTGAGTTCAGGACCTCCACTTTCCACTTCCTCAAAACCTTATTCAGATGTCAGCATGGATGGCAGGTGTACAGACAAGCAAGAGCACTCGTCACTGCCCCCATCCCATCGTCAGCGCTTGCAACTTTCTGGAAGCAGAAAATGCTCAGGAAAGGCTGATGGTGTCAAATGCTCTGCTCTTGGTCGCTGCCATTGTTCTAAACGCAGGTATTATCTCAATTTCACATTTAGAGATGATCAAGAGCAAAGTGTAGACAAACAAGTATTCAGAAGGAAATGCAATGGCAGAGCAGTGTCCTTGGGGAGAAAATTGTGATAGGAGGGAAGAACTGCAAATACAATTCCAGCCTTAGATGATAGCTCTCAAAAGAATATACTGTTTTTTGTGGCAACCAGTGTATCATATGAAGCTAGCTGAGAGGAGATCTTGAGCTGTCAAATAGATCTGTTTGTGTGCAATTGCAATCCATCTGTATTGGGTCACCAGATTTGTGATGACTCAATTCTCTTTCCCATATCTGAATGCAGCTTGTTGGATGCTTGAAAATTTTGCAGGAAGTTGAGGGTGAAGAAGACAATTAGAGTCCCCGCCATAAGCAGCAAGCAAGCGGACATCCCACCTGATGACTACTCATGGCGCAAGTATGGCCAGAAGCCCATCAAGGGCTCCCCCCATCCCAGGTTCACCACTTTCCTTCTGGCACTTCTTCTACAGGAGCAAGCTAACCATGTCAGAGAGGCAGGATCTATGTGTGCAGTATAGTTTCAGTAAGGATAAAAGGAGCCAGCTGATGGAAAGACTATCATACAGAGCTGCCAGCTTGAACCCTTAAAAGTTTTAGTGATAAGTTTTCTGGATGACTTTGCAAAATTGGAATGAATGCAAAAGGGGTCAATCAATTTTCAGGGAACACAAGGGTATCAGTGTCATCACATGAGGAAATGATGGAAAGTTTGAATCACAGCAACATCCATTGGGCTGTGAATGTTTTGGTGGGAGATCAGGAACAGTCTACTGTGGTTTGCTCCTCCACAAAAGTAGCAATCCCAATTTTTCCATCTTCCTCATAATGGACTACTTTCTTTGCCCCGCAGTCTTGCTCTGTCCAAACTGTGTGTGGATTGTGTGGAGGAAAGCCTATGGCAAAGTGAAAAATTTCAGTTCTAATTGATCAAGTTGCTTAAAGGCCAATTAAAACCTGCCTGTAGAGTTGTCCCATTCATCTTCTAGTTATTTGAGCTATCAACTTGGAGCTGAATGTTGGGAGATGGGTTCTGTTCTGAGGTGTGCAGAGGTTATTACAAGTGCAGCAGCATGAGGGGTTGCCCTGCCAGGAAGCACGTGGAGCGGTTTCTAGAAGATCCCTCCATGCTCATTGTCACTTATGAAGGCGAACACAACCATACTCTCTCAACCTCTGCAAACACTCATGCGCTTGTTGTCCACTAGCAACACCTGTTAGCATTCTTTCCTCAAAACTCGAATGTACAGAGTGAATTTTTTTTTCTCTCAAAAGGCAAAAACTCTCTTCCTGGGTCAACACCTTATTATTTGAGAGCCAAAGCAATGAGACATCTGCCCATTAAGAACAACATCGATCAACCCTGTGTGTATGGTCTGGTGTCTTATGTGACTTACCAGGTTGGGTCATCACTGGTCATCATTTGGCACAGTGTATCATGATACGTAGTTTGCACTTTAATATGATCACATATTTCACTTTGAAAGTCTTCTGATCCCATCCTAGATCACAGTAGATGCGGAAAAACCAACCATAGTATATCCCTCTACCAATCCCAAGTTCCAATTTCACTATCTCAAATGCAGGACATACTTTTTTCAAGAGAGATATAGCAGAGTCGCCAAGAATTTTTTCTCAAGCTCTCTTCCAAGGTCATGAAAGGTCACAAGTTCTAGTTTGTTAATGCATACTCAAAATCTATGATGAGGGGTCAATAGTTGTTGGATTTTACTTTTTATCTTGGCCTTGACTCCTAGTGTAAAACCCTTGGGACCCTTCAGTGGCTTGGCTTATTATAGCAATTGCTCAATTTGAGCTCAATCTTTCCTTCACTTTGGATGCTTACTTTCCCCACCATCAATCTAACCATGATGCAGGTATATCATTGTAGTTATTCCAGTTGGTTCCAAGTTCTGCTGGGATTTTTTAATGTATCAGTTGGGTAAGGACATTGGTTCACACTAGCCAAGACAATGTGAGTGAATACATTTTCAATTTGCTATCTTTCTGATCTTTCTGGTTCTACTTGTGTTTAAAATTTTAACTGCATTTCAGAAGAGTTGAAGATGTGGTATGTTCTTGCCCTAAGGTAAATGTCTGGAGGAGTTAACTCAAGGTATTTCCAGTCTCTGCTTTCTAGCTTGTTCATAATATATGAGGTACTCTGGTTGGGCTACTCTGGCTTGACTTACCTATATGAAGACATTAATTGAGGATGTAGTGATACAAGGTGATACCATACCTCCAGTTAGGTCAATCCTGTGTTCCAAAACTGATAGTCTCAATCTAGCACAGTGCACTTTTGGGATGTCTTGTATCAAAAGTCAGTTGCTGGTTTGACAATCATTTGATATTTTTCTTGCTGGATACAAAGGAAATAAGACATGATGCAGTGTTAAGTTAATGCATTCAGAGGTCAGGGTTTAGGAAAATAACCTCCAGTTTAGCTCTTGCCCTAATGGCTTAGATGTATTTGCATTTGCATCCTCATGTCAGCAATTGTTACCTACAAGCTTGATCTACACAAAAACCATGATAATCAAGTGCCAACTCTTAGTGTGTAGCAGTCTAACTAAAGCACAAAGCATTGAAAAAGGTTTAGGGTTCACTCATGAAGTACAAAATTCCAACATACAAGGTCGAAGGTCTTGATTGTTTCTAGGGAACATTAGAGCTATCTGTAAAGTTAAACCCTGTTTGGGGCTGCCTCTGGGCCTCCTTTTGTCCTTGAGCCCCTCTGATAAGCTATCCTTCAAGTCACCCAAAGGTTTGGCTGAAACAGGGCATTAATGTCAAAAGGATGCCCTTCTCATGAACACTAGAAACTGGGCTCCATCCCCTATTTTGACACTCATGTCCTGTTTCAGCCAAACCCAGGATGGAACCCCCTAGTGTGCCCACTTTTCAGATAACTGCATTGGTGATTATAAAAACTCACGCCCAGCTATGAAATGAGGGATTACTCTTCAATGAAAAAATAGGCACATTAGAGTTGTCTGGACAGTAACGGTGTCTTCATCCTGTCTTTGGGCTTCCTTTCACCCCCTATGCCCTCTTTCATAGTATCTGTAAAGACATTTTAATAAGTCTCCGTATGAAATGTTGATACTCAGCATTTAATGCACAAGGTTCGAGACTAATTATAGCAGTTGCATAGTCGGAAGCAGTGAAAATATATGTAGCAGCAGTGGAGGCACTCAGGAAAAAGGAAAGACAGGATGAAACTCAGTTTACCACCAAAACTGATGGTTTTACAGGTTTTTTTTGAAACTCACCTTGCTTATGACCAAACTCAGGGTTCTGGTGCTGTGTTTTTCTTACTTTACGGATAACTCTATTGAATTCAATCACTTCAAATGTCTAAAGACATTGCTTGAGAAAATAGAAGGCAGACACAAAGGAAAGTGATATGAAAGTACCCCAAGAAGTGCAATGCGAATTTGATTCCCAGCTCCCAATCTTTCCACTTGATGCAATTGGTACTCATTTCTAAAACATTGAAATTAAACCAACATGCTTGATTTAGGAGGAGTAGATGGACCTTACAAATCTTGGAACAAGAAGGCCCAGGTGGGGTTTTTAGAAAAACTAACCATTGCTTGCACATTGTGTATATCTTAATTAGATTAAAGAAAGCTTTGGAGGATAGCAATGGAAACTGAGAGCTCTAGACACCCATTGCTTGCAACCTTCCACACATTTGATTTGGGTGATGAAATGCTTAGGCACATAGCAAAAGACTAAACTGAGAGCTCTAGAACACACATTGTTTGCACAGGTTCATGCACACAATTTACTTAGGTGAAGAAAGCAAAAGAAACTGAGAGAGCTCTAGAACCCATTCCTTGCAAGCATACATTTTGCTTGGGTGAGGAAAGCTTAGAAGGATGGATCACAGTAAAAGAAACTGAGAGAGCTCTAGAGCACAATGTTTGCACCTTTGAAGCTTGCACAAAAATTCAGTTGGGAGGAGTAGACAAGCTTAGGAGAATAGCAAAAGAAAATTAGGTCACGAGAGCTCTACCACCTTGAATACTGCTACAGGTGTAATGTACGTCCTGCATTGTTTTCTTTGCAAACAATGCAGGTTTCCATTGTCAGCCTTACCAGAAAACATGGAAACCCATTGCAGATATAATAATCCTGTGCACGCTCATGTACTCTTGCATTCATCATTTGCATGCTGCCCACGCACATCTTGACGTGCTGCATCTCCAAGATTGAATGGCTTCATGTGAGTTCGACGAATCTGTCACGCACCTGGTCTAGTCTTAAGCCTACTAGTCCAGCTGAAGCTGGAAGTACATGCATTCTCTCGATCGGACTTCTCCCAGCTGAGTATGTGCACAAGAAACTCCTAGCCTAGTGCAATTAGCTCGATCCTTACTTTTTCCAGTGTATTGTAATCTAGAGAGTTGTGCTCACATGATCTCATGCACTTCTTCTGTGTAATTAACAGCTTCCGAGTGCAAAATTATACATTGTGAAAATTCTTCAGATTATCTAGCTACCACAATAGCAGCAGAGCAGCAAGTGACGATTCCGAGCTCTCTCTCAACAGGTGCGTAACAGATTCGCAGTGACCGACAAATGTGAAGATGCAGTACTCCAAGATGGGTGAGGGAAACATGCATGGAACTGGATTGAATCTGCCTCCAACGTCGTAAATCCGTGAACTGCTCGACCAGATGCGTTGTACACACGGTGAGAAAGTTGCATTCAGGTCAGACCTGCAAGGCGGGGGGGGGACACGACTATTGGAAGTGATCATCGAAGAAATTCGCAGAAAAAAAATGGCGAAATCAGCAAATGTACGCGAGAATGAATTCATTCGAGAGGAGTTGGAGGTGCCAGCAGCAGGAGAAGAGGAAGAGGAGGAAGAAGAAGAATGATGCTAAGTGCAACATGGGATTGAGGAAGGTGGGGCGCGGCAGCAATATAAAGGGAGCAATGAGATGACGCTCCGGAGTTGTTTTTTTTTCTGACACCCACTACTACAACAACCAACACGAATCCGGAAAATGTGGAACTTGATCTCTGCAATGCAAGGAAGGCCACTGCATCCAGAAGCTTCTGTGGTCAATCGAAGAATTTGCAGCTCTTCATTCATTCACGGCGCTGCACGCACCATCCTGATCGGATCGGCAGCTGCAGGAAAGTGATGCCACTCCCATGATCCATCCTATTTGCGCACGCACGCACTCTCACTCACTCTCATCCTCATCATCACTCCACTTCCTCCGATTTCCACACGCACGCAATCACTCGTCACGTTCGCCGCCATCTTTCTTCTCAACAGCAAATCTCGCTAACACTCTTCGTCGTCGGCTGTTGGCAACGTGCAAGTCACGTGAATCCCAGCGCCAGCCCCGGGGGTAGGTAGTAGGTACTAAAATTACAAAGGCTCTAACTGGCCTCTATGGTGGGGACCAGTGTTTGTTTTTCAAAATTTTTGTCAAATATTTCGCGAAATTTCACAAAAAAATATTTGCAAATTATTCGAAATTACACTAGGAAAAAAAAATTCCAAAAATTCCCCAACTTCTTTGTCAAAAATTGACGAAATTTCTCCAGAAAAAAAAAGAGTAGTTGGGACATTCTCAAAATAAGGGGCCTAGAAGAAGATTACAGTTAATAGCCTGACCTCTAGTTTGGTGATAGGTAAAGCCCAAGGCTGTGGGCTTTACCAGAATAAGGTGGTCCAATTGAGGTGGAGCCAAGTGCAGGCCCAATTGAGGCAAAGTTGAGTGCAGGCCCAATTGAGGCAGAGCTGAGCATGGGCCTGATTGAGGCATGATACAAAAATTACCTACGGCAGGAGGCTAGCATGGACCCAATTGAGGCAAAGTGAATTGTGAGCTTAATTGAGGTGAAGCTCATTAGGGCCTGACTCACCCTTTGTGGACAAACCTTTGTGAAGGAACCCTTAGGTTTTTGAGGCATTGGATTCTCACCAATGTTTGCATGACTCAAGTCAACATTCTCATTTTTGCTTTTGTGAGCCCAGTTCAGGCAGAGCTGAGAATGGGCTTGATTGAGGTGGAGCCAAGCAAAAGCTCAATTCTACTAAAACATGTTGTCAAGGGCTTTATGGGTTGTAAAACTTTGCATTTAAATTTTTCTGATAAGTGTCAATTATCATGAGAAAAAAAAGAAAATGAGGGGCATTTCAAAATTTGGAATGCCTATAAAAACAAAAATGAAGCGACAAATATGATGGTTTAAAATCCATGAGTGGGGGACATTCCCAAATAGGTAGGTTATTAGCTTCAAATAGCGAAAGAGATAGGTTACAACATCAACTATGTATGTATTTGCCACCTTTCACATGAGTACAGGCTATAGCAGAGGCTATCAACCTAGTCTTGACAATCCCACACCTAGACTACTAAACTAGACGAGACCAGGATTTTTATGGCCTGCTACAACCTGAGGCCAGGCTCAAGGTAAGGAACACAAAGTCAACACATCCACTAACGGTTTTCCCTCCCCTTTTGCAAATTCCTTGCCCTCACAAGATAGGAGTGGACCCTAAACACCACCCCCTACCCCCCCTCCATTGACCAGCAAAACAACAAAATTAGGTGGAGTATCCCACCAAATCACAAGGGATTGACTTAGAGCGAAGACAAATTGATTCTCAATCCTATCATAAGTTTTTAGGCAAGCCTGAAATGAGACACAGCATCTGGATGATTCCAATTGGCAGATCTCTGGGAGGCATGTTATGAAAAAGTCCCAATGACAACTTGGTGTCTTCAAGATTTGTTATGTTCATGTCCTTGGGCTCATTGTGATTTGACTTGCAAATGCATCATCCTTATGAGGAGGAACCCTGCACTAGGCAAGAAGAAACATGGTCGGGGATCAGCACAGCACACCATTTATTCTGCTTGAAAGTATGGGCGGCTAGACAACAAGGTCTACAAACAAATTTTTCTGAACTGTCACCTTTCTGCACCACTGAAATGGGTGCAAGGAAGCAAAGGGTAGTTAATAACAATTAAAGCCGGGGTATTGAGTATTGACATTCCAAGATTAGGAGCATATATAGCATGAACCAGTTTCTGATCACCTTGTGATGAAACTGTTTTTAGAAAGGAAAAACTCTTTCCAAACCCAAACCAATTTTTTTTGTTAAAAACATACAGCAAACAACAATACACTCCTTCCAAATCCAACCCAAATTATTGAAAAAAACCTAAAGTAAACAACAACGTGCACTCCTTCCAAATCCAACCCAAATATTTAAAACCTAAAGCTAATAACAATAAGAACTCCACCACAAATTAAAATTTTAAAGTGTAAGGTTATGCCAAGGAGCAGCGCATTACCAGTTGCAGAATTTTATTTTATTTTCATTTGTACCCACCAGGTATCACAAGAAAAAAAAGAAAAAACAATGTGGGGCATTTTGAAAAATGGGAAACACTTAAACTGGCATTAGGAGTGGATGTTAGGAGGGTGTGTTCCATTTTTAAAAATGCCCCACAAATTTTTATGCTCCATAACATGACCTGCAAATACACCAGAATTTTCTGCCGAATGCTTGCTTTACACTAAGTTAAGCCCTTGGGACTAATTTGAGCAGCTGCATCAATAGAATTGCTGGATTTGGGTTCAACCTTCTGCCTCGACTGCTTGTGTAAAGTGTGGGCGTTGGAACAATCTGGGGAGTTGGGTGGGAAAATTATGGGTAGTGTTGGAGCTGCAATGGTGCATTGAGGAAGTAGTGTGGCCTAAATCAAGGGTGATGCCAATAACAGCAGCCAGCAATCCGCATGGTGGATGATAGTGGGAGGAGCAAAGTGAAGAAAGTGGGGGTGATAAGGCAATTAAAGTGGTGGTTATCAACACCGCACGATTCCCCAGTGAGGGCACGTTTTGCAGCTCAGCAATCCTACTGGGTACCTAGTAGGTACCCATTTTCGTCCCTGGCACTATATTTTAACTGTCTCATCCGAGGCGCCTTATATGGGCGAGTGCTCTCCCCATCTTGGGACCTTACCCTCCAGTTCCAATTTGGATCCCATGGAAAATTTTGACATCCTACGCCTCATCATAGGCCCCTCATTCGGGAATCCCCCCATCTTCAGACCTTAACCTACACGAAGATTTTTCCATCCCAAATTGGAGATTTCAGACAATGGTGAGTCCTCACCTCATGGTTGGTGCCTAAAAGGTGGGAGAGAGCAGTTTGGCTAGGGTCCATTATAGCTCCTAGCAGGTCTGTAGGGCAGCCTGTCAAGGCGACCATATTTGGATTTGGAAATAGAAATTTCATGCAGCCAATGAGAAGGTTCAGCACGCACTCATAAGAGGCCTAATTTTTTCCTTTTGGGGGTTGGGTGGGGGGAGTTATTTTTTGTTTTTTCCTTGTTCCCAATGTGTTCCTGATGTGTTCTCATCATGTTCCCCAAGTTGTTCCCCAAGACATTCCCAATCGCACCTAATTTTATCCCATATGATTTGCCCAAAGTTCAATTCTCATATATATAAACTGAAGAGATGGGCTAAAGAGAAAGTCCTATATATATATATATATATATATATATATATATATATATATATAAACAAGGATGGAAATCCATCCAAAAAAAGTACAAGGCATGTCGAAGCAAATGTAAACACACGAAAGGAAAACCAAGACCAATTAATCTATAGTAATGAAGTGGAAGATGTAATGCTAAAAGGGCATCCTCTGCCACAAATCAACTAGTGATGGAGGTGCACTAATTGGTATGAGTGGAAGAGATGAAAAACTGTGACTAAGCATGGTAACTTGTTGAAGAATCACAATGGCTTGTGCACAATGTAAAGTTATTGATACTCGTTGCTTATAATGAGATATAAGCATCGAAGGTACCAAAACGAACTATACTGGCATGTACACAAGGAATCAAAATGAAGATGGAGACAACCGTAGGTCTCTATGGCAAGGGGAATGAAATCATCTCATGGCGCTTGCTTTGTCTAGGATCGTGTTTTGTCTTGAATGGCAACTATTGTTGCATGCGCTATTGTAATTGAAGCACACTGCATCAAATTTGTACAAGTTAGATCGACAATGATACTGTTCACCGGGGTTTGAAAATCATCTTTAATGACGACAATATCCACTTGTCTTTGTGTGTAGTAAGGGAAAAGGTGAGAAACCTCTTTTTGTACGTGAATTCCATTCTCCAATGTGATAATTGGTGATGGAAATACAATTGTTATAAGTAGTTCGACCATTGAGCATAATAAAGCAAAAACATTGCAAAAGTTATTTGAGGATATGCAAGCATAAGAAAACTAACGGTCATGTTGAGGTCCTATTAGAGCGCTTTTAATACAAAGGACTCCACAAAATGACAAAGAGCCCACCGGAACACCTAGAATATGAAGATCGAACTCAAATGCAAGAAAACTTGGAAGAAGTGATATAGATTGGTCTAACCCACGTGGAGACCAAGCTACACACTTCGTTGGTTACATTGAAAGTCCTAATGCTCCAAACTCCTTTTGTAACCACAAAAAAACAAGTAACATGTTCAATGCAAGACCAACTATGTGCGAATCATCTTCCAATGAAGGGAAAACACAATTAGGGTGGGCCACTGCAATAAGATGGAGAGCATGAAGATGAGTTAATGCAAACAAAATTCCTCCCAAAGGATCCCCCTATAAAGTACCAAACTTGGATGAAATGATAATGAGATCTTCATGCCTAAAAGCTTCTAAGAAATATAATGAAAATGGGCATGCATAAAACTAACAAACAAATGGGAAAAATTGATTCAAAGTGCCGATACAAGATCGCAATTTTTTAAAAATGGTTGTTCAAAATAAATTATACACGTTATGAACATCCCTTGTAATACTGTTAACAAATAGGAGATCTACTCAAGTGCAAACATAAATATTTATTGAAAGGAAACTACAACATAATGCTCCCAACACAAAACACAACATCAAGAACTTTCCAAAGTTCTTGTCACAAGAAATACACAAACTTGTGTAATGAAGAAAAGAGAAGCAAACCATCAACACCAAGGTATTTAACTACAAGACCAAACCACAAATAACCAAACTAAAATAAGTAACGAAAGT
>Ga0116227_10012300_pt1 | contig 13989 bp, 13 predicted proteins | sample S1TSphgellanicum_FD_89693 | JGI IMG/M metagenome (GOLD analysis project Ga0116227, IMG submission 89693) | Host-associated microbial communities from peat moss isolated from Minnesota, USA - S1T2_Fb - Sphagnum magellanicum MG | ecosystem: Host-associated > Plants > Peat moss > Unclassified... | reverse complement strand
TATATCCATATATGATCCCTCCGGTTGGAAAATCTGGAGCTTTTACATGCTTCATTAATTCCTCAATTGTAATCTCACGGTTATCAATATAGCCGGTAATACCATCAATCACCTCAGTTAAGTTGTGCGGTGCCATATTTGTGGCCATACCAACTGCAATACCTGAAGACCCATTGACTAAAAGATTGGGGATTTTTGCAGGTAAAACTGTTGGTTCCTGCAAAGTATCATCAAAGTTCAACTGAAAATCAACCGTATCTTTATTGATATCAGCGAGCATTTCTTCTGCAATTTTAGAGAAACGTGCTTCTGTATAACGCATTGCTGCCGGAGAATCGCCGTCAATGTGGCCAAAGTTACCCTGTCCGTCTACCATTGGGTAGCGCAGGCTCCAGTCTTGAGCCATACGAACCATAGTAAAGTATACAGATGCATCACCATGCGGGTGATACTTACCTAAAACCTCCCCTACAATACGGGCAGATTTTTTATGTGGCTTATTGCTAGTTACACCAAGATCAAGCATTCCGTATAAAACACGGCGGTGTACCGGTTTTAATCCATCGCGTACATCAGGCAAAGCCCTGGATACGATTACAGACATCGAATAATCGATGTAAGCCGATTTCATCTGCTCTTCAATATTTATTTGAATGATTTTGTCGTTTTGTTGATTTTCTAAATCTTCTGCCATAAATTATATTATCGTTATTAAAAACGAAGTTTAAAAAAGGTATTATTATAACCTTGCGAATTTAGCAAAATATTGGCGAAATAAGGCATTGTTGAAAAGTTTTGACCTCTGGCAGCAGGTTAAAATACATTGAAGAAACTGGATTAGGCAGATAGAATTTGGTAGAGAAGTAATCTTTGTACAAACTGAGTAAGTATAATTATAGAAATTAAAAAATATAATACTTTTGCATCAAAAAAACGATATCAGAATGGCAAGAGCGCGAAAATCAGCAATGAGTTTTATTATGGTGACCATGTTGATTGATTTTACAGGATTCGGAATAATTATACCGGTACTGCCCAAACTGATCCAGGATTTTACAGGCGGTGGTTTTGGCGTAGCCGCAGAGTATGGTGGTTGGCTAACTTTGGCCTATGCATCTGTTCAGTTTATATTTTCGCCAATAATTGGTGCTTTAAGTGACCGTTTTGGGCGTAGGCCAGTTTTATTAAGCTCCTTGTTTGGTCTGGGCATCGATTATATTTTTTTGGCTTTTGCTCCGTCTATCGTTTGGCTTTTTGTTGGCCGGATAATTGCCGGAATTACAGGAGCAAGTTTTACAACAGCACAGGCTTATATTGCTGATGTTTCACCGCCCGAAAAAAGAGCTCAAAATTTTGGTTTAGTGGGTGCTGCATTTGGTGTAGGCTTCATATTGGGCCCTGTTTTAGGTGGTTTGTTCAGTCAGTTTGGTACACGTGTTCCTTTTATGATTGCTGCAGGTTTATCGCTGGTCAACTGGCTTTATGGCTATTTTATTTTACCTGAATCATTGCCCGTTGAAAAGCGTAGGGCCTTTGACTGGAAAAGGGCAAATCCAATTGGATCTTTAGTGAGCATCAGTAAATATCCCGCACTTTTGGGCTTGATGGCTACACTGCTCCTACTGTACCTTGCAAGCCACTCGGTACAGTCAAACTGGTCTTTTTATACTATGCAAAAGTTTCATTGGGATGCAACTTGGGTGGGCTATTCGTTAGGTTTCGTCGGATTGGTTGTTGGGGTAGTTCAAGGTGGTTTAATTCGGGTTATTCTTCCCAAAATCGGACAGAAGCGTGCCGTATATTTCGGACTGATTTTATATATAATTGGTTTTATTTCCTTTGCTTTTGCTACAGCCGGATGGATGATGTTTGTTTTTATGCTGCCGTACGGACTGGCTGGTATTGGTGGTCCTGCCATGCAGGGTTTAATTTCAAATGAAATTCCTGAAAATGCACAAGGGGAAATGCAAGGTGTTTTAACGGGTTTACAGAGTTTAGCCGCAATTGTTGGCCCTTGGTTGATGACCCATATCTTTGCTTATTTTATTGCAGAAAATACACCTGTTTATTTTCCTGGTGCACCTTTTATATTAAGCGCCTTATTAACGCTAATTGGTTTGTTTATTTGCTTAAGGTGTTTAAAAAAATACCATAGTTAGAGCAGCTCATTGGCTAAATTTGCAAGCTCACTGCGCTCACCCTTTTGAAGAGTAATATGTGCATAAAGTGGGTGATTTTTAGCGTTTTCAATTAAATAAGATAAACCATTGCTTTCAGCATCCAGATAAGGCGTATCAATTTGATAAATATCTCCTGTAAATACAATTTTAGTATGTTCCCCAGCTCTTGAAATGATGGTCTTTACTTCATGGGGTGTTAAATTTTGTGCTTCATCAACAATGAAAAATATTTTAGTTAAAGTTCTACCCCGTATAAAGGCAAGGGGAGCAACCGAAATTTTATCGGTTTGAATCAGTTCTTCAATCTTGGACACCATCTTATCATCACCTGTAAACTGTTCTTTAATGAAGCGTAGGTTATCCCATATAGGAGCCATATACGGATCTGTTTTTGACTTTGCATCGCCCGGTAAAAAACCTATGTCTTTATTGCTCAGTGATACAATTGGCCTGGTAACATAAATCTGTCTGAAATTTTTGCGCTGTTCCAGTGCACTGGCTAAAGCCAAAAGTGTTTTTCCTGTACCGGCATTTCCCTGAATACTAACCAATTTAATATCGGGGTTAAGGAGTGCATGTATGGCGAAAGCTTGTTCTATGTTTTTTGGTTTAATTTTAAATACCCCGTCAATTGGTACTGTTGAAATTGTTTTTTGCTTAGTGTTGTAAAAAACATTTGCCGTTTTACGTTTATTCTTTAAGATATAAAAATGATTGCCATTTTTATTTGGCAGCGCTGTATGCTCTACATTAACAGTATGTTCTTTTTTTAGGGTTTCTATAATCGACTCAGAAAAATTGAGCATTTCAGTTTTACCTGCATACAGCTCATCAACATTTTTAATTTTTCCTGTTTCATAATCTTCTGCATATAGGTTTAATGCTTGAGCCTTTAGGCGCAGGCAAATATCTTTCGAAACTAGAATTACTTTTTTATCCGGGTTTTCTTCTTTTAAGCCTAAAGCAACATTTAATATTTTATGATCTGTTTTACCAATTCCAAAAATAGCTTCGGCATCTTTTATTAAAGGCTTATTATTTAAAACGACTTTAAACATGCCCGCTCCAGCTCCTTTTAAAACAACCCAATCACTAATGAGTTTTTGCCTTGAAGCATCGTCTATTAAACGGATAAAACTTCTGGCTTCAAAATTACGGGTGTCATTGCCACTTTTAAAGTGATCAAGTTCTTCCAGCACCTGAATAGGAATGGCTACATCATGTTCATGAAAATTGTTGATGGCATCGTGGTCATACAATATAACCGAAGTATCCAAAACGAATATCTTTTTTGATACACCGGGAAGTGATTTCTCTTTTTTTGCCATTTGGTAAATTTAATATTTACTCGCTAGTCAACCAATAACTCAACTGTTTTTAATTTCAGTGATAACAAGGTTTTAATATAACATTTGTAAGATTATTTATGGATCATTATAATATCAACTATTATACTGCTTTTTATTTGATGTAACCAATTTCTTTAATACTTTTGCAGCATCAAGGCCTTATGTTTAAAAGAATCCTCATTTTCTTGATCATCACTTCTACACTATCCAATGGTGCAATGCAACTGGTGATGTATTCTGGCTATCAATTAAATAAAAAATACATCACAAGTGTATTTTGTATCAATAAAGAACATCCTGAGCTGCATTGTGACGGGAAATGTTTTTTATCCACCAAGCTTAAGGAACTGGAACAAAAAAACAAACAGGAGCAAGATCAGTTGCGTAAAGGAATTGAAGCCGAACCTAAATTTAAGTTTATTGTACTTAATCCAGTGATCCCTTCTTTTAAAATAGTCTCAGAAAGCGGTTATTTAGAAAAACCGGTCAGAGATCTTTCCATTTCTATATTTCATCCGCCTAAATTCGTTTAGTAATTATTGTTTCCCCATTCTAATGGGTAGTTATGCTATGTGTATTCATTATGAATTAATGTTGCACGGCCTATTTTTACTAAATCAATTGATTAAAATGAAATTATCAAAATACTTTTTGGCATTGCTATGCCCTATTATACTTTTATCTGCCTGTAAAAAAAATAATGACGAGGTTATTGCCGAAACCAAAGGCAGTTTTAGCATGGAGTTTGAAAACCAGGTGAACGGAAATCCGTTGATTTTAAATACCAGCACTTATAAAAATGCAAAAAATGAGGATTTTAAAATCAGCGTTTTTAAATATTATGTGAGCAATATTAAACTGAGTAAAGCCGATGGCTCTACCTACTTAATTCCGGAGAGCTATTTTTTAATTGATGCTTCTAAAGATGACTCAAAAAACATTGCTTTAAAGGATGTTCCTGCCGGTGATTATACCAAAATAGAATATACCATTGGTGTAGATTATGCCCGTAATTTTGCTGGAGCACAAACAGGTGCTTTAGACCCCATAAACGGGATGTTCTGGACCTGGAACAGTGGTTATATTTTTGTTAAACTAGAAGGTACATCGCCTGTCTCTACAGCGGCAGGTAATGCATTAACTTTTCATATTGGGGGTGTTGTTGATCCAAATAATACCATACGAACTTTTAGTACAGAAATAAATGCGGCCAACCCATTAAGGATTCGGTCTGATAAAAAACCAAATATGCATTTTATGGTCAATGCCGCCGCATTGTTCACCGGTAAAACCGATGTCAGTTTTGCCTCACTCAACTTCACTATGGGTGGTGCCAATTCTGTAATTGTGGCAAACAATTATGCAAATGGTTTATTTAAGTTAGATCACATTCATAATTAATGTTTAATAAACTAAAAATCATCGCAGTGCTCTTATTCAGCATTGCGATGATGTACGCATGCAGTAAAAACAATGGTGAAATTAAGCCAGCTGAGAAAGTGGTTACCTTCACCCAGCCCACTAATTTCCCTGCACCTGTGTACAATTTCGAAGATAATAAACTTACAAACGCCGGTTTTTTATTAGGTAAAAAGTTATTTTACGAAGCGCGTTTATCGGCAGATAAAAGTGTGTCTTGTGGCAGTTGTCATCAACAGTTTGCCGCATTTACCCAATTAGATCATAAAGTAAGCCATGGTGTAAACAATTGTCAAGGAAAACGTAATACGCCCCCCTTGTTTAATCTGGCTTGGCAAAAAGCCTATTTTTGGGATGGAGGTGTAAAAAACCTAGAAACTTCGCCTTTAAATGCAATTACTGATGCCTGTGAAATGGGTACAGACATACAGCAGATTATTGATTTTCTCAAATCTACCGCTCCCTATCCTGATTTGTTTAAACAGGCATTTGGTTCAACAGAAATCAATTCACAGCTTATTTTAAAGTCTTTTGCTCAATTTACAGGAGTACTGGTATCGGCAAATTCTAAATATGACCAAGTGATGCGAAAAGAAAATGGAGCTTTTTTCAGTACGGCTGAACAGGCAGGATACAATTTGTTTAAGCAAAAATGTATTTCATGCCATCCAGAGCCTTTATTTACTGATTTAACTTACAGGAGCAATGGTCTTGATGTATCAGGTACGGATGAAGGCCGGGCAACGATTACAGGTGTAAGCACTGATTTGGGCAAGTTTCGTGTTCCTACATTGCGTAATATTGAATATACTTCTCCCTATATGCACGATGGCCGTTTTTATAGCTTGGATGAGGTACTGGAGCATTATAATTCAGGGGTAAAATCATCTATCAATTTAGATCCAGTACTAAAGAGTGGCATACCGTTAAGTCCAACAGAAAAAGAACAGATTAAAGCATTTTTAAAAACATTAACAGACAATGAGTTTATCAAAAATACATTATATAGTGAATCGTAAATTACTGATTTTTGCGTTTGTTTTGACCAGTACACAGCTTTTTGCATGCGATATTTGCGGTTGTTTTATGGGCATTACTCCGTATTATAACCGGAACAATGTAAGTGTACTGTACCGGTACCGTTCATTTAACGGTTATGAAGGGCAAAATCATGCTCTTTTTCCTTCAGGAGGACAAATATTGATTCCTAAAAATAAACAAAATGCCCCCATAACCCAACATGCTGGTGATGTTTCTGACTATGAAATTTACCGCTCATTAGAAATTAGGGGCAAATATTTCATCAATAGCAAATTAGAAATTAATGCTATTATACCTTATGCTTCAAATAGTGAGCGTTATAATGGTTATACTTCATCCATCTCCGGTATTGGCGATGTAAATGTATATGCAGGTTACCATGTTTTTCAAAAACTGGAACAGCAGTTTAGGCAACAGCTTATTGCAGGGGCAGGCATTAAAGTGCCAACTGGAAAAAATGATTTTAAAAATACCGATGGCATCCGGTATTCATCACTTATGCAGGCTGGAACTGGAAGTGTAGACGGTTTTATCTATTTAAACTATATGGTTGGATTGGGCAAATTTGGAGCAAGCTTAAATACTTCTTATAAAGTAAATGGCGAAAATAAACGTGATGAAGGAATTGCCAACAGTACAACCAGTTTTTTAAATATTTTTTATACACAAAGAATTGGCAAAAACTGGCAGTTTATGCCTTCGGCACAGTTTTTTTATGAATACTCGGGCGGAGAAACCTATAAAGGGAATAAAACAGGAGAGCATAAAATGAACAATTTAATGGGGGGTATTGGAGCAGATATCTTTTACAATAATATAGCCCTAAATATTGGGGTGCAAAAAAATATTTGGGAACAAAAAACAGACCACCCAATGAGTGCTGGTAAGGCTTATGTAGGTATTACCTATAATTTTTAAATGAAGCTTATCAAATAAATTTAGGTCATTAACAAAAAAGAAGCTGGTGTATGCGGGCTTCTCTAAAACAGAGGTTGTATATTTACATTTTAAAATTACTCATATGAATAAGATCAATTATTTAATCACCTTAAGCTTACTGTCTGTGGTTTTAATTGCTTCCTGTACACAGGAAAAAAGATTGCCTTTTTATGGCGAGCGCCATGCCGAAGTGAAAAAAGATGCATCAGGAAAAGAGCAGATCGATACGGTTTACCAAACCATTCCAAACTGGTCTTTTTTAAACCAGGACAGTATTGTAACAACGAATGCCATTACAGATGGAAAGGTATATGTAGCTGATTTTTTCTTTACTTCATGCACGACAATATGTCCAACGATGCACCGCAATTTAATGACGCTTTACAATGAGTTTAAAACCAATCCTGACGTGATGTTTTTATCACATACCATTGATTTTAAATATGACAGGCCTTATATTTTGAAAAAATATGCACAAAAACTGGGTGCTGAAAGTCCAAAATGGGAGTTTTTATATGGCACGAAAGACAGTGTTTATACATTGGCAGAAAAAAGCTATCTGGTCGCTGTTGGCGAAGACAGTACTGCAAAAGATGGCTATATACATCAAGGTTACTTGGTTCTTGTTGATAAAGATAGACGCATTCGTGGCGCCTATGATGGTACAAAGCCAGAGCAGGTTGAACAATTAAAAAAGGACATCCCTATTTTATTGGCCGAATATAAAAAATAACATCATTCATTATCCCATATAGACCTTAATATGGGATAATGATATAATTTCTCCAGTATGCGTAAAATAATTATAAACTGCATCTTTATTTTCTCTGTTGTTGCCATCATTATTTCCTGTCAAAATCAACCAGAAATAGATCTTCAAAACTATCTTTCAAATGGAAAAAGCATTTACCAATCTAAATGCCAAAATTGCCATGGAGAAAATGGCGAAGGCTTGGGCGAGCTGGCGCCACCTTTAACAGACAGCGTATACCTTAAAAATAACAAAAACCGTTTAGCCTGTTTTATTAAGAATGGATTGGATGAAAAAATTATTGTTCATGGAAAAACATATGCAGAAAAAATGCCTGCTTTTAATGAACTTCCTCCCATTGACGTGGCTCAGGTTATGGTTTTTATCACCAATTCTTTTGGCAACAAACAAGGTTTCTACCACTACAACCAGGTCATAAAAGATTTAGAAAACTGTAAGTAGTTTGTTTCTATAATTGCGCAATATAACTTAAGAACAAGTTCATCGCTTTTTTTCTGTCTTCGGTCACTTCAAACTGAAGTTTATTGTACAGGTAATCCTTAAGATCAAAATTTGCGGTTTGGGGCAATTCTTTTAATACTTCATCCCTATGGTTTAAGCCATATTTTAAAGCTGCATTAAATTCATCTTTAAAGTTTTGGCTAATATTACAATTGGCCACCCAAGCCGCATACATAAAAGGCAAACCTGTAAAGTTTTTCCACTCTGCCCCCATATCGTAAGCAAAAGCATGTTGTAGAGCTTTTCCAAAGGTTCTATCCCCTATTAAAACATGTGCATCTGTCTTAACGTTTTGATCTGTAATAAATTCCACCTCCTGTTTCCAGTAAAACTTAAGCAGTACTTTTGCTAAGTTGTTGGATGTTCTTGAGTGCACATCTAATTTTAAGGTCTTGATTTCAGTAATGGGCACCTCACTAAAAATGAATACTGAATTTACTGCACCGTCGCTGCCAATACAATAATCAGCAACAATATTTGCATTTGGAACTTGAGGAATTGCTGCTACAGGCATAAGCCCTATGTTTACTGCTCCGCTAATCACCTTGGCCGCACAATCTGAAGGAATATCCAAACTTAAATCGATTTTGCTCTTAATATCAGAATGTTCCAATCCGTATATAAAAGCTTTTGTATTGGTATAGGCTACTGCCGAAATTTTAATCTTGTTCAAAATTTATTTAATAGTTAATGATTTTGATTGTCAACCAAAATGAGCAAACATAATCTTTGATTTTTATAGGTAATGGATTTTATATTTGAGGTAAATGATCCAAATGGCTGATGTTATTGAAATCAATTATGGTAAACTGGTCATTTTCGAAACCTATTTTGTATAAAACTGTATTTTGATGTGGAAAATCAGTCATTTCCATGAGCGGCTTTTGTGTAAGCAGGCATAAGAAAATACGCATTGCCCGACCATGCATGCAAAGTAAAACCGTTTTTTCTTCTGGTCGGCTCATCAAAATACGCATAGGTACTTTTAAACGTTCATAAACATCTAAAGCACTTTCTCCATTTTCAAAATGTTCATTGTAATTGCCGTCCTGCCAAGCTTGAAGTAAGTGCCTAAATGCTTCTCTTGAATCTTCATTATTAGGTTTCCCCTCCCAAATGCCCCAAGCCAATTCATCAAGTCCTGATAATTGTTCCCAAGGTAAGCCCGAATCAATAAATTTTTGAACGGTTTGCCAGGTGCGCTTAAGTTTTGAAGTGTAAATTTTATCAAAAGGAATATTTTTATAGGCTTGATAAAAAGCTTCGGCTTGTGCCCTACCTACTTCATTCAAATCAGAATTTATACCTCTGCCCTGTACTATACCCTGTTTATTCAGTTCTGTTTCGCCATGACGGATGATGTATATTTCTTTCATATTTTAAAATTCATGTTTGATCTAAAAACAGGTAGTTAAAGGCGGTTAATGTTAAATTAGTTTACTACAGGCAGTTTATAGTATTGCGGCTTTTTTTCTTCTTCAAAAACTATATTTTCAAAATCAGTAACCACATGGTATAAAGTATCGCGCTCTATGGCTTTACGTCCAACTTGTTTAATCAGGTTAACCAGTTCTTGCGTGCTCATTGCCGGATTTTGCTCTTCAGCTCCAGCCATAGAGTATATTTTTGTGGTGTCATCTAGAGTGCCATCTATATCATCAACCCCGTAGTTCAATGAAAGCTGTGCCGTTTCTCTGCTGATCATTGCCCAATAAGCTTTAATATGATCGAAATTGTCCATATAAATCCTTGAAATTGCATAATTTCTTAAGTCTTCAATAACCGAAACCTCAGGAATATCAGACATTTGATTGTGCTGATTTCTGAATTTCAAAGGAATAAAAGCTTGAAAACCTCCTGTTTTGTCTTGCAGCTGGCGCAAGCGCTCCATATGATCTACCCGGTGCCAAGCTTTTTCAATATGTCCGTACAGCATTGTTGCATTACTGCGCATGCCAAGCTTGTGCCATTCTTCATGTATAGAAAGCCACTGTTCGGCTGTACATTTATCTTTTGCAATGATGTTCCTCACTTCGGGATGAAAAATTTCTGCACCACCGCCAGGCATAGATTCCAGGCCTGCATCTTTCATTAATTTCATGCCCGTAGCATAATCCAGTTTTGCTTTTTTAAAAATGTAATGGTATTCTACGGGAGTTAAAGCTTTTACATGTAAATCAGGTCTGTGCTTTTTAATTGCTGTGAACAGTGCACTGTAAAATTCAACGTCATACTGGGGCAATACCCCACCTACTATATGCACTTCAGTTACTGGTTCATTGTCGTATTTTTTAACAATCTCCAGCATCTCATCCATTGTTAATGCCCAGCCCTCTTCTTTTTGCTTAATTAAACGTGAATAGGAACAGAATTTACAGTCATAAACACAGAGATTGGTAGGTTCTAAATGAAAATTACGGTTAAAGTAAGTTTTATCGCCGTTTTTTTCTTCCCGTATAAAATTAGCCAATATTCCTAAATAGCCTAATTCTGCGTTTTCATAAAGATAAACCCCTTCATCATAAGTAATACGTTGATGGTGAAGAACTTTATAAGCTATATTTTGTAACTCAGTTGATAGTTTTGTATCAGCTAATATTTTTTCAACTTGTTCAGTTGTATTCATTCCTGATTTGTTTTAAGCAAAAATACAATAATGCTGGGATTTGAAAATCATTTTCTTGTAACAAACATCATTTCGCCAAGGAAATAACATAAACTCACTAAAACCATAATCCCAATTTCCATGGCAAAAAATCCCCTGCTTAAAAGGCAAAAAAAAAGCACCTCTTTGCAGAAGTACTTTTAATTAAACTTTAGCCAATATTAATGCGCAGCAGGCACAAATGTTAAAACGATACTTGCGGTTCTGCCACCAAATTCAATAGGTGATTTTAAAACCATTCTAGTGCTTGATATTTCAGATAAAACTAAGCGGTACCCCTCTTTAATATCTTTGGCTTTCTCGCCTTCATATATTTTTTTAAACTGAAAAGTTTGATCTTTCGGCTCTGCAGACCAAGATATAGTTTGCATTACTGGACCACATGTACTAGATGCAGGTAGAGTGTATGAACCATTACCACTGTTGGTTAAATTCCAGGTACTGCCCTGAAAGCATTTAAAAGATTTTTCTCCAAACAAACCTTGTACTGCACCATCTGTTAAACCTTCTAAAGCAACATTACTAACTACCCATTCACGCACAACAGTACCCCTGCTTCCAGTCATTCCTGCTGTTACTCTTTTTGTTGTGTTACAACTTTGCAACATTACTAATGTAGAACATGCTATCGCAATAGCTATAAATAATCTTTTCATTTTGCTTATTTTAATTTGTCAAACTAAACACATAAATCTTGCCAAAACAAATTGAAACTTAAAATTAACATCAAATTATTAAATTGCAGTCCTAAATTTAGTAAATCCAATACGTACATGAAACCCGAAACCCTTGCTATACATGCTTCAAATCTTGTAAAAAGTTCAACTGGCGATGTTACGCCGCCCATTAATTTATCTACAACTTTTTTTCGTGATCCTGACGGAGGTTATCCAGGTGGGCATATGTACAGTAGGGTGAGTAATCCAAATCGGTCTGCTTTAGAAAACACCGTAGCCAAATTAGAATACGGTGAAGATGCCGCGGCTTTTTCTTCCGGAAATACCGCAGGGATGTCGCTTTTCCAGTCTTTAAAGCCTGGAAGCCATATTATTGCGCCTGATGACATGTACTGGGGCTTTAAAAAACAGTTGCTCAGTATTTTCGGTGATGTATTGGAGTTTGATTTTATTGATCAAACCGATTTAAATTTGGTTAAGGCCACAATAAGACCAAATACACACCTTATTTGGATTGAAACACCATCAAACCCGCTTTTAAAAGTTACTGATATTACCGAGATCGCTAAAATTGCCAAGCTGGCTAAAATCACCCTCGCCTGCGACAGCACTTTTGCTTCGCCTGTTTTGCAAAATCCAATTTTGTTAGGTGCTGATATCGTGATGCACAGCAGTACCAAATACCTTGGTGGCCATAGCGATATTTTAGGTGGCATATTGGTTACAGCAAAAAATGACGTTTTATGGGCAACCATAAAAAATGTGCAACAAATAGGTGGTGCAGTACCCTCTCCTTTTGATTGCTATTTGCTTTGCAGAAGCATTAAAACACTATCTTACCGTATGAAAGGGCATTGCGAAAATGCAAAAAAACTTGCTGCCTATTTAAATGACCATCCTAAAATAGAAGCTGTATATTATCCGGGTTTAGAAAGCCATGCACAGCACCTCATTGCTAAAAAGCAAATGAAAGATTTTGGTGGCATGCTGTCGTTTTTGGTAAAAGGAAATGGCGATACGGCTAAAAAAGTAGTCAATAAAGTAAGGCTTTTTGCTCAGGCAACCAGCTTGGGTGGCGTAGAAAGTTTAATAGAGCACCGTGCTTCTGTTGAAGGTCCGGATACCAAAACAACCCAAACCCTGATCAGAGTTTCAGTAGGTTTAGAACATATAGATGATTTAATTGCTGATATGGAACAGGCTTTAAATTAACTAAAGTCCATTATTTGAATTGTTCATTTAAAGCATAAAAGAATATGCTATATTGAAACATGAATAATTTTAAATTATTATATTCTGATTTTCAATAACTTGCGTTTTATTCAAAATTAAATTTTGTTAATTAAAATATAATTATCACATTTGAAATATTATTTGGCAATAAACGCTGAATAAAAGTCAAATACCTATTGGGTTTTGATTTATAAAGAAGTGGCGAGAGACAGGCTCATTGACCCACTGGCAACCCTCAGGAAGAGAAGGTGCCAATTCCTGACCAAATAAGCATGGTGCTTATTGGAAATATAAATTGACTGATGAACACATTAAACATTCAATCGCTAAGCGAAACTTTTAAGTCCACTCTTTTAAACCTAAAAAGGTTTTCTACTTCATTATACTGTAACCAGAACCAGGAAATTGCCTGTATGTGCTGTTGCATACGGTAATTTTAAAATCTTCCATTTTGTATTTTTATTTCAATTGGGGAGGCCTTTAGCCAAAGGTACGCATCATCAGGATTTGTCATAATCCAAAAAAATTCAACACCATTTATTAATCTATTTATTTTAAAAAATATGTCAACTTCTTATAAATTTGAAACATTACAGGTACACGCAGGTCAAGAGATAGATCCAACAACAGGCTCAAGAGCTGTACCGATTTACCAAACCACCTCATACGGCTTTAAGAATGCAGAACACGGAGCTAATCTGTTTGCCTTAAAAGAATTTGGGAATATTTACACCCGGATCATGAACCCGACTACCGATGTTTTTGAAAAAAGAATAGCGGCTTTAGAAGGTGGTGTGGCTGCACTTGCAGTTGCATCTGGTCAAGCGGCCCAGTTTATTGCGCTGAATAATATCTTAGAGGCCGGAGATCAGATTGTGTCTTCCTCTCATGTGTATGGCGGTACGTACAACCAGTTCAAGGTTGCTTTTAAACGCTTAGGTATTCAAGTAGATTTTGCAAATCCTGATCAGCCAGAAGATTTTGAAAATAAAATCACCGATAAAACAAAAGCCATATATTTAGAAACGATCGGAAACCCTTCTTTTAGTGTTCCTGATTTTGAAAAGATTGCCTCTATAGCAAAGAAATATGATATTCCGCTTATAGTTGACAACACTTTTGGTGCTGCAGGCTATCTGTTCAAGCCTTTAGAACATGGAGCAAATATTGTTGTGCAATCGGCGACGAAATGGATTGGTGGGCACGGTACAAG
>Ga0116227_10012299_pt1 | contig 13991 bp, 9 predicted proteins | sample S1TSphgellanicum_FD_89693 | JGI IMG/M metagenome (GOLD analysis project Ga0116227, IMG submission 89693) | Host-associated microbial communities from peat moss isolated from Minnesota, USA - S1T2_Fb - Sphagnum magellanicum MG | ecosystem: Host-associated > Plants > Peat moss > Unclassified... | reverse complement strand
TCGGGTAGGAAGAATTCTGTCCAAGGAATCCTTAGAGGCTGCTGCAAGTGCAGTTTCTGTATCATATCCCGCATCCACCAACTTCTTGATGTCATCACCTCTGAATTTCGCACCTGGACATCTGTCCTCCAAGACTTGGCGAAGCGCGTCGCACTCGCTATCCTTGTCCATCAGGCAACGAAGAAAAAAGGAGTTGCAAGAAAAACAAAGAGGAACTACTAGAAAATTGTTCTTTGAACTGCTTGTTTCTTTGGATCCAGTTTTGCAGGAAGATAGTTCCCTGGATTGTTCTCTGTTGCACAGCTAATTTTGCAATGAAAATTTGTGCAACTGTGCAATAATCTGGTCTGGAGTTCGGAGGGACGCTTGGAAGTTTCTCCAAACCCTAGAATTCTAACCCTAATCTTCTTCATCGTCTTCCAAGAAGCAGAGCGCAGAGTTTTGGGAGGATTGGATCACGGAAACTTGCTTGAATTCCAACAGGATTTGCTCTGGTATTTTGCTGTGAATGGATTTGGATTAGCTATGCACTCTAGATTTTAGAATTGAGGCTACTGCTAGAATCAGAAAAACACGAAAGAATTCGTCGTTGATCCATTCGCGCCGGAGGTAGGGTTTCATGAGACGACCAGAAGAAGCTTTGCGAAGAAGATGGTGTTCAATGAGCAGCAGAAGATGATACGAAACATTTGTATCTTGGCGCATGTAGATCATGGCAAAACGACCCTAGCGGATCACTTGATTGCCGCTGCAGGCGGCGGGGTTCTGCACGCTCGACAGGCCGGGAAGCTCAGGTACTTGGATTACCGGGATGATGAGCAGCAACGAGGAGTGACGATGAAGAGCTCCTCCATCACACTCCACTTCAAGAATCATGTGATCAACTTGATAGATTCGCCCGGCCATGTCGACTTCTGCAGCGAGGTGTCGACGGCCGCTAGGTTAAGCGACGGCGCCCTGGTTTTGGTGGATGCATGCGAGGGTGTGCACATTCAGACGCATGCTGTACTGCGGCAGGCTTGGCTTGAACGCGTCACTCCTTGTCTGGTACTCAACAAGATCGATCGCCTCATCTTGGAACTCAAGCTTACGCCATTGGAAGCTTATGCTCGCTTGCAGGTTTTTCCTTTTTTCCTTCCTTCCTTCTTCTCCGCCTTGAGAGCGGGCATGGGTCAAGTGTTTTGTTCTCTTGTCTTTGATGATCAGCATTCCAAGTCATCCTTGAATGGGGGATGATGATGATGATGGTCAGAGTCTTTGAAATGCTCACCAGAGCTGAATTTTGGAGACAGAAAAATCTGCATTCTTTCTTTCTCTTGGTGTTTCCCTGCCAATTTGTGTGCGGATTTTCTCAGCAATGAAAATTTCTCCTTGTCAACAACTGCTTGGAGCATGTTGTTGCTGAAAAGTAACACAGATGGTTGGTTTTACACACAGACATTTTTAGGACTTAGGGTTTTAGTTTTAGGGTTTTAGGATCTGTTGATCTTTCTGTTTGTGTACTTTACTCTAAAGATTGATAGTTCTGAACCATTTTGGCAGGTTGACATTACTTCTGTTCAAGTGCAAATAATGGATTTCTGTGCAATTTGTTGTTGTCTTTGGGGGGACACCAGGTTTATGGGAATGTGGTGGGAGAACTGCACTGATTTTGTTTTTTCATTTGTGCCACTGCAGAGCATTATTGGGGAAGTCAACAACATCATAAATGCTTTCCGCTCAGAGAAATATTTGTCAGATGTGGATTCAATCTTAACAGCGCCTACTACCCCTATATCAGAAGGTCTGGACAGTGAAGACGGTCACATGATGAGAGTAGAGGAAGACGAGGATGAGGAAGATGCATTTTCCCCAGACCGTGGTAATGTTGCATTCACCAGTGCAATGGATGGATTTGGGTTCCGTATAGATTATTTTGCAGACTTGTATGCTGCAAAGCTTGGTGCTAATGTTAAAGCATTAAGAAAAGCTCTATGGGGAGACCATTATTATAATCCTAAAACAAAGAAGATATTGGGGAAGAAGGCAGCAGCAGCGGGCAAACTGAAGCCTATGTTTGTCCAGTTTGTACTGGAACCATTGTGGCAGGTATATGAAGTTGGCATGCAAGGCAAAGATGGTGCAGAAAGGCTGGGCAAGATTATTCAGTCAATGAATCTCAGCATCCCTTCCCGTGATTTGCACCACAAGGATCCCAAAGTGGTCCTTCAGGCTGTTGTTAGTAGGTGGTTACCAATAGCAGACACTGTTTTGTCAATGGTGATAGAGTGCTTACCAGATCCTGTGATGGCTCAGCCTGAGCGCATGGTGCGCCTGGTTCCTAAGCCAGATATTCCACCAGGAACCAGCAAAGAAGTTCAAACTGAACTGGAGTTGGTGAGATCAGCAGTGGAGCACTGTGATGGGGGTTATGAGGGACCTTGTGTGGCCTTTGTGTCTAAAATGTTTGCAGTTCCTATAGAAGCCCTTCCTCGACATGGACCAAATGGGGAGGTGATCACAAACCTTGAGGTTGATCTTGGTGTGGGGGATACAGATGCAGCACATCGTGAGTGTTTTCTAGCCTTTGCAAGAGTCTTTAGTGGTGTGCTATCAGTAGGCCAGAGGGTGTTTGTTCTGTCAGCCCTCTATGACCCTCTAGATGCAGAATCCTGGAATAGAAATGTCCAAGAGGCAAGGGTGGAGGCCTTGTATATGATGATGGGGAGAGGACTTGAGCCAAAGTCATCAGTGTCTGCTGGAAATGTTGTCGCAATTAGAGGACTTGCCCAGAATATTTTAAAATCTGCGACCCTGTCTACTACCCGTCACTGCTGGCCTTTTGCAAGCATGACTTTTCAGGCAGCTCCAATTGTCCGTGTGGCTATCGAACCATCAGACCCAACAGATATGGGAGCTCTCACCCGTGGATTGAGACTGCTGAATCGAGCAGATCCCTTTGTTGAGGTGAGTGTGTCAGGCAGTGGGGAGCATGTGATTGCAGCTGCTGGGGAAGTGCACTTGGAACGGTGTATTAAAGATCTGAGAGAGAGGTTTGCACGGGTTGAGCTTGTGGTGTCCCCACCATTAGTTGCCTTTCGAGAAACAGTGGATGCAGAAGGAGGCACAGTTGATGGTGTCAAAACTGTGCCAGGGCAATCTGAATTTGTGGAGACCACCACACCCAATGGAAGATGCACAGTTCGAGTACATGTCACAAGGTTACCTGCAGCAGTAACTAAGGTGGGTGGAATCTGCAAGCATAAGCAATCTGGTGCAGTATTGTTTTTTATTGTGAAGTGTAAAAGTTGTGTGGAACTGATGCAATGTTACCTTCAAAGTGTTGTGAAATTTTCTCTGCAATCTTGTAGAAAATGTAACACATAGATGCAGTACCAACAGTTAGCAGATGATCTTTACACAGTTTCATGTTCCTTCACCTGGTTTTATCAACATGTATAACCCCTGTGACAGGTTTTCGATGGGAGTGCTGATTTGCTGAAAGAGATTGTTGAAGGAGAAGGCAAGGGGTTGAGAAGTCAAGTGCATGGGACAGCACGGGGAGGGAAAGGAAAGGAAGACCCAATTGAACTGCTGCGCAGCCGCTTGCTTGTGGCTGCAACTGGGGAGGACCTGGTTAGGAATCAGGAGGGTGGAAGGAGGAAGAAATCTGAAGAAGACAGGGATGATTGGGTCCATAAATTACAAAACATTTGGGCACTTGGGCCTCGTCGAGTTGGCCCAAATGTTCTCCTTGTGCCTGATGCACACTCATCAGAAATTGTGAGAAGCTTAAGCATGGAGAGTATAGATGGAATCTCACAATCAGTAATAATGGCTTCACAATCTCTTTTGGGTAAAGGGTCAGCCCAAATCTCACAAAAGCTGGGCTTGGCAAGTGGTGTGGATGTCACAGATGGAGATGCAGAAGAAGAGATTAGTGGCAGAACTCCGGTATCTTCTATTTTGACAGAAGTACAAGGACTGGAGAGTAGTGTGGTATCAGGATTTCAGCTGGCAACAGCATCAGGGCCATTATGTGAGGAGCCCATGTGGGGCTTGGCTTTCAGTGTGGAGGCATTTGTGACCTTAAAACCCAGAGGGCTTGAATCAGATCAAGGTAGCATTGAAGAAGCAGTTGATGCAACTGTCCCAGCAGATCAATATGGCCCATTTTCTGGCCAGGTACATGGAAACATCTGATATCATGCTTAGTCTAATAGAAAAAGTCAAAGACAACCTGTGACAGAATATTTTCCTTCTTTGGCTGGTTGTGGTACATTTATAGAAAGTTTTAAATTTATATTTGTGCTTTGCCATAAGATGTCAAGTCTTATGATGACACCAAAGTGGATGATTTGCAATACAGGTTATGACAGCTGTGAAAGAGGCATGCCGAGCAGCTGTACTGGCAAGAAATCCACGTATAGCAGAGGCCTTGTACTTCTGTGAAGTGGGTGCCCCTGCTGAGCATTTAGGCCAGATCTATGGTGTCCTGGGTAAAAGGAGGGCACGTGTTGTGAAAGAGGAAATGCGAGAGGGCACTGCCATGTTTACTGTCCATGCCTACATGCCTGTTTCTGAAAGCTTTGGTTTTGCTGATGAACTACGGAGGAAAACATCAGGGGCTGCAAGTCCTCAGTTGGTGCTCAGCCACTGGGAGCCATTAGCTGAGGACCCTTTTTTCGTGCCTCGAACAGAAGAGGAACTGGAAGAGTTTGGAGATGGATTGAGTGCACCACGAAACACAGCACGTAAGCTCATTGATGCTGTTCGTCGCCGCAAAGGCTTGCCTGTCGAAGAGAAATTGGTGCAGCATGGTGCAAAGCAGCGGACAAGGGCCCGGAAAGTGTAGTCATGGTCTCTCATTAGTGTGTGTGCACCTCAGGCCAGAATCTATGCAGCTGTCCTGCCATCATTTTGTTGGAATAATCCTGATTCCACATGAAACCACTTTCTGGATTCTCTGCACTGGAGATTTTGTTGGCACAGTTCATCCACACAGCTTGTGGTCACCTGATACCCAGGAACTTGGTGACTAAGGTTGGAACACAGACAGAGGCCCATGGAGGGCTTCATCAGCATGAGTTCATGTTCTCTGGCTCTCAGCCTGGTTTAAGAAGGTACAGCTAATATCTGATCCAGCTTTGCCCCTTCTGAGTACATGCAATCATGTGCGTTTGTTCTAGGAGTGAAATGGCCCATTAGGCCACTGCCACCTATTTTCTATAGATTTGTGGGGTTCTGAATCTGGATCCTAGGACAAGCCACATACGCTGACCCATTCTGTAGCTGACAATTTGATGTGCTGGACTGTCATATGGAATGTTTTCAGGAACCAGGTTCATTCTTTATTGAGACAAAATGGAGCTGCTGTGGGAGTTTAAGCTTGGGATAGAGGGTTTATCCTTCTGATTTGTTTGCAACATCCAGCAAATAAGAACGAGGTAGTATTGGGTAGAATCTTCTGCTGGAACATAAGGGAAAATGGTTCCATTGCCGGAGAGCCATCAAATGTGCACATGCTTTGTAATGTTGGGAATTGGATTGTACATTGCAGTTGTGCTTGCAATACGTTTGACACAGTAAGTGCCAAGTTTTGGTTCTCTTAAAAGATTGACATGTAATCAATTGTGTTTCCAGCATCTTGTTTTAACACATACCCTAATTCTCAATTCAGAGGGAAACAGAGAACCAGTCTTATGGTGCTCCAACATGGGATCCATATCTAACTTGGGACTATTAAGATGCTCTCACTGAAGGGAGAGAGATTGATGGCAACTTAACTGTGTGGATAAACCGTATCCTATTTGATGTCTGAAGTCTTCAGGTGGGTGTCCAGCCAAGCTTGGTGCTGCAACTGCATCAAGCTCCCTCCTCTGGAAAAGAGTTGGCACCTACAGAAGAGGGACTGGCTCTCAACCACACCCAGCTATGGCTTTCCTCAAAGTTACCTATCTGTTGAAGCAAACATCCCGATAATCTGAGAAACAGAAAGATACAGTGTAAAACAGAGAGGGGCTGCATTATCATTGTCTAGGGAACATGTTTCCAATGGAGTTATATAGGGTAGGTGAGGTGCTCAAATTCTTGCACACAAGGAATGGTACAAGGGCATTAAGGAGACCACTTAAACACTTAAGTGATGATGGTCATAGGACATTGTCATAAACTATGCATCACTTATTGGACAGCCTATGCCCCAACTTCAAATGTTCATATCTTATTCATATGGGCTCCCAAAAGTATGAAACAACTTGTGGAATCTTGTTTTGTACGTAGTTTTCAGGGGGTTTGTTCTGAACCCTCACACACAGAAGTGGTGGAGCAGTGTTTGTCACTGGTTACAGAATTGCTAGAATTGCTCTAAAACTGATCACTTGAGAAACCATTGCTAGCCAGGGTTGTTTTTTGCATGAAAGTTTGTTTTTGTACGTTTTTGCTAATCACACTGGCACATGCATTTGAGCATCCCTGCAAACGTGAAAACGTAGGGGAGCTCGTCATGATTGTCTGGGGGGGCTCTATGCCTATGTTAAAAATCGTTCCCAGTACCACACCCTTTCTTCATTATGCTCCATTTTTTTTCAAGTTTCTGATGTTTTCTGTACCCGTCACCACATTTCAGATTGTTACTGAGTCGTACACTGCAAAGCAACATGCTAATAGGGTTTAGGGGTTACTGTTGGGCATACTCAGCTACGAAGCTACATTTGTATCACAAAAGTCGTTAAGTTCCGGAAGAATCTTGTGGTGTTTCTAGATTCGTTATTCGTTGAAGTGATGGGCACGACAGCTGCCTCAGCAGGTGTCGTCTTTCTGCTCCAGTGCGGTTCTTTTGCTGCGTGGCAGATGGTCATTAGTGCTAGGAGTTTCACGACTCACTCGTGTGCCACCTACTAGGGTTTCTTCGTCATCTTTTGTAGATTAGATTTCTCGATCGCGATCTGGTTGCGTCTAGTCTCCCACCCATCAGTTGCGAATTGGGTTGGTTTTGATTTGGCAGTTTTCAAATGCAGTGAGCTTCACGCAGGTAGGTTCTGAATTGCTTTTAACATCAGGGAGGACGCGGTGAGTGAACTTCACTTTTTCCGAGTTCTCGACGGTCCGGAGTTTCCTGCGGTGTGTCAACAAGGAAAGCTTCTACTACACCCCATCATGTGTCTGCCGTGGTTTTTCGGAAGCGGTGGAGGTCCCGATCATAATCCACCAGCTGAGCCGGCGCGCAGCGGACCTACCAACGCAGCGCCCCATGGACACGCGCCTCCGCCTCCGTCCCGTCCTACCCATTCGCACGGCAAATAGAATCCGAGTTGGAACCCAGCTCGAGAAGAAGGCGACCTCAGAGATGCACGTAAGAACCATGCCTCTCTCTCGCAGGTCGGTCTTTGGAGACCTAATTTGAGTTCAGAATTGCTGTAAGAAAGCCTTGTCACAAACGTTACAGGTTTGAATCTCGTGGGCTAGCTAGCTAGCTCTTGTGAAAAAGGTTTAGAAGAAGAAGCATTCAGTGGGAGCCACAGATTATTGCTCTTGGCTTATTCCTGTTTGAGATCCTGGAACCTCAAGGGTATGGTTTCATCTGGCAGATCCTCCTCTGCTGCAAGAGCATGTGATAGAGATATGCATGTGGTGATGCTACAGATATGCAAAGGGAATAAAAGCTCTGAACTTTGATGAAGTGAAAAAGGCAATTGCTTGGTGGAAATTATTAGCAGACTTTTGGTATTATTTGTCTTGTTTTTGAGTTTCCTTAAGGTTTGTTTCTCGATAACAGGAGTCCAGATTCCTGAGCTCTATTGATTGGAACCAGAACCTGGTCAATTTACAGGCTTTTTGGTTGGATTGTGAGAATTTCTGTATTAGTGTGGTTGTGAGAATTTCTGTATGAGTGTGGCTGTGGGAATTTGTGTATGTGATGTGGGAAATTTCTGTATAAGTGTGGTTGTGGGAATTTCTGTATGAGTTTGGTTGTGAGAGTTTCTGTATGGGTTTGGTTGTGAGAATTTCTGTATGGGTGTGGTTTGTGGGAATTTCTGTATGGCTGTGGGAATTTGTGTGTGTGATGTGGGAAATTTCTGTATAAGTGTGGTTGTGGGAATTTCTGTATGAGTTTGGTTGTGGGAGTTTCTGTATGGGTTTGGTTGTGAGAATTTCTGTATGGGTGTGGTTTGTGGGAATTTCTGTGTCTGTTGTGGTTGTGGGGACTTCTGTTTGAGTTAGTTCTGGGAATTTCTGTGTAAGTGTTACTTCAAGTTTCCTCTCAGAAGATGAGATGCAGGGTTATGATATCAGGGTCATGACTTCTATTCTTTGTCAACGTTTAATCTGAACACTTCAAATACATCATGTGACACTTAAAAAGGAACTTTGTTTTCATATTGAGAAGAACTTTTTAACTGCTACACACAATAACAAGCTGTGGTTCATTGCTCTCCAGGATTTAAATCACGTGTCTTGCAGCACACAAAGATCCAACACAAACTCCTGTACTACTTATCTCCAATCTCCAATCTATAATGAGTTCAGAAAGATGAGGAGCACTTTTACATTTGAATGTGATTTCAGTGTTTAAGCTACAAATGAGACCTCTATGCCTAAATCTTGAACACGGAGATCCTGCAGCTTCTAGCCCACAAAAACCATCACTGCTTGGAACAAAATTTCTAACAACCAAGGCAACATGGGCAATTTCATACTGCAGCTGAGAACTAGAATTTACAGCTCTCGGTTTAAATTCAGAGAAAAAATTCCCAATTTGTAGTACCCAAATTTTGCAGGCAAGAAAGGAATGGACAAATGCATTGAACCTCCAACTCAGTCCACTGGTTTCTGAGTGCAGTATATTTCAACATTTTCAACTCCACTGTTCACATTGTTTCTACCTATACCATGGTGGAAACATGAACCAGGAACATGTCCAGTACCTTGCAATGGCACCATTACTGCATCAATCCCAACAGAACTCAGTGGTTTCAGTGACTTAATGCTACTACTCAATAACCAGGAACCTGTCCAGTACTTTGCAATGGCACCATCACCTCATCAATCCCAACAGAATTCAGTAGTTTCAGTGACTAAGTGCTCCTACTCAATGTCTAAAGTGCAGAACCACCAAATTGGGTTGTGGAGCTCAAAGATTTTTACGACTAACATTTCTCTATAACCTCCAGGTTCAACATGGCTGTACCCAATGATTGAATAGTGGAGATTCAACTTTTAACTTCACATACCCATAGCTGAATAACAAAGTAAAGTTCACAATTTTTTCTGAAGTCTACATTCCCATACAGGTGGAATTGAAGTGAAAAAGAGATGAATTGAAAATAGAGGAATTCTCTGTACATTATTAGAGAGCCAGGTGCAAACAAACTGCACCTGGAGACAATGTCCATGTAAAACAATACCGTGCTCAGTCCTTAAAAGTCACAAATCATCTAAATGCTCGAAGCTCTTCACTGTACTCTCAATACAATACATGTAATAAGGCATGTAAGCTAAAAGCTTTGAGCATAAACAGCCCATGAACATAATGTTCAAAATTTAAACTGCAACTATGAAATAGCACCATCATCACTTCAACAACACCATAGAAAGCCCCCCACCTGTCTGCCCCAAGTGAGAATTGTTGCCCTATGATGTAACCATTATTGGCCTACCCACCCATTACAGAAGCCTAATCTGCTCGTGACTGACCCGCACGAGATGACAGAATGATGCCCACAATAAGTCCATACAAAGCCAGTGCCTCAGCAAAAATGAGAATAAGAATCATCCCGACAAACAATTTGGGTTGCTGTGCATTTGCCCTGTCAAAACCACAAAGCTTAACACCTCAGCTCAAACCAACAACGTAAAAAAGTATCAGACCCAGCTTGAAATCAGAGGAAAAAAAGAACCAACAGATTTGAACTCCTAATGCCACTGCCTCTAAAAATCACTCTGAATCAAAGTCATAGGGAATCAGAAAATGATCAAACAGGATGAACGTGAAGAAGGGATTACCTGACACCAGCATCACCAACAATGCCAATAGCCATGCCAGCTGAAAGACCAGCCAGTCCACAAGATAGGCCTGAAGAAAGATGGGCATAACCATCAAACACATAGTATGGCTTTGACTTTGGGTTGATCCCAGTGCTGATAATCACAGCAATAATCAAACCGTAGATACCCAGCACTCCTGCCATAACCACAGGTACAATTGACTTCATAACCAGCTCTGGCCTCATAACTCCCATAGATGCCACTCCTACACCACTCTTTGCTGTTCCGTATGCTGCCCCCATGCCTACATACATACAATATCCACTTTTTTCAGTACCAGTGTTAAATCTTCTAGGGTTTCCACTTCTGGGACAAGATTATCCAAAATTCGTTTATCAAATCTCAGTTTCTGAGGTCATGCTCGTTTTGCAAAAGAAAATTGCAAATTGAGTTGCAGAGGAATAAGTAGCTGTTCCTCCTTCTACTCTGATCATGATAGTGAAACCCTCGTCCTGCACTTCCTTCAGCAGAGAATTTATGCAGATCTCCACGAAAGTACAGCAGTAAAACTCTTTCAGAAAATTGACAGACACTTCAACAAAGCCGTGGATTGAATAGCACCCGGGTTTCTTTCAATTTGACCCCCTTGCAAGGTGTTCAAAGTGAACCCCAAAAAATAAACCCTAAAAACAAAACAGCATTGTAATAAGCGCGCACTTACATGAGAAGACCAGCGCTGCTGCAGCTCCGATGAATCCAAAGAACGGCGCAATCTCGTCACCGCTGAAGACCGCTGAGGAAGACATTTTTCCCCCCTTTTCTTTTCACAACAAAAACTGGAAACCCCAAGAAACCCTAAGAAACCCTAAGGAGGCGACACCTGAAGAAATGCACTTGAATAAGAACCCAAAACTCTTCCAAAGCACGCCAAAAAAATACTACAATCTTGCACAGCAGTTAAAAAGAAGCTACAGATGATGATAAAGAACGAAGCGCCACGAAAGCAAAAGCAAAACAAAAACCAGGATTTCGCTTGACAGAAATGCGTGTGCAAAGCAGCTCGGGCAAGGGCAGCAACTATGGCGATGTCCGTGTACACCGACCGACCGGCAAACAGGGCTTCCATCCAGGTCCCGAACCAGGTTACCAAAATTCCCCGTTCAGGCCGAGATCCAGGTCCCGAAACTAGTCAACAACCCCCCCCGCTCCTTTTAGGTCCAGGTCCAAGTCCTGAACTAGGTTCCCAAATTCCCTCTCAGGTCCAGATTCAGGTCCCGATTGAACCTTCTTCCAAGGCCCTTTTATATTAAATAGAAAATCTGGAATCTCTAAAACCCTTACTTTTCAGTACTCAAATTAAGATAGGACCACTTGGCGGCTTTGGCATAAAATTATATTACTTTTAAAAATACTGAAAATTTCAAATTTCAATTTAATTAAAAAAAATTCTAAATAAAAAAATATACATACATACATACATGAAAATGTGGAATCTTTTGGGATATTCTATTTTTGAAACGGAATTTTTAAATTTTAAATTAATTATTTGACAAAAAATGTGTTGAAGTTGTTGGCCCTAACACTACTAGTATATACAATACACCCATTCTCCCCCACGCCTTCCTTCCACGTAGCTTACTTAGATCATACTTCCCAAATCAAACTCACAATTTCTGTGGAAGTCGAGACTCTCGTCGTTTTTGTTTTTTTGGGGACAATTATATGGAATGACCATGCCATGCAAATTACTTATAACTAGGATCTGGTCTTCAATTTCAACACTAAAGCTTTATAGAAATTAATAGTAGGAAATTGATGCATGCATGCACGCCGGATCGAGAGGACCAGATATTCAGGGGAAGAACATAGAAGAAAGCTAGGAGGCTAAAGTGGTGGAAGGATCCTTTATATCTATGATCTTGTTTGTCTTGAATCATTCATGTAGCTATAGAAATAGAGAGATACGAAAGCAGGACTTTGTCTGAGTCAGTGGTTGTTGGGTGGTGAGCCATGCGCCTACTATATACACTACTAGTGGAAGTTTCTTAGCTTCTAGATTCCAGTGACTAGGTAATAGGAACTGGTATATATATGGGGGAGATTTATTTGGGAATCCTTCGTATATGGGTTGTCCATGCAACGACGCTAATGTTTGGAGATTGTTCTACAAGATCGACCCACCTCAAGAGATGTGGTCACTTGGGACGTGAAATATATATGGGCAAGGGCAGCAGAAGGCAATGGAAGTACGTACTATTTCAACAAAATTTGTGTCGTTCCCTTTCCGTCTCTCTGTCAAGTACCTTGTTGTCACAGTAATTAGTGTGTGTTTAGTTTTATTTTGTTTGCCAAAAAAATCACACCAAATTGAATATCTAGTTCAATGTGGTCCTGCAATTGCGTTGTGCAGGATGCAACTCTTTTCTAGACTACAAAAACAGCAGCTCCATTATCACATGGGAAAGAGAGGGAGGTCAACCAGCCTACCCCTGGAACAGCTTGCTTGTTTGTATCTGTGTACTCCTGCAATGGCAGTATTATTACCCATCAACAACTGCTGCAGTACATAGAAAGATATTTTTATTTGTTTTGATCAAAGTACATGATTTGATAGGAAGCTTTGCTCTAACTCGTGCAGGTCAAATAGAGAATATACTATGGTGGGAGCTCTTTTTGGATCATTTGCAATGGTGCCCAATGACACATGAAGAAGGTAAATGAACATCAATCCTGTCAGAATTCCCATATCAGTTGGAGCCATAGCTCTTGTTCATGTCAATCTTGGTGCTCTCTGTTGGTTGTTATCCTGACATGGTCTAAACTTTGGCAGAAACTCTCTCTTGATCCTTTGCACTGGTGGATTTGTGCACTAATAAATATGCACTATAATTTTTCTCTTCTCTCTTGTTTTCCATGATCACGGAGGACTGGGATTATTTGGTCTGCAAGTAGGATAGCTGTAAAAAGTGCCCATCCAGGGATGTGATGAATCAAGGTTGCTGTTGGGGCAGCAAAGGGGGTCGGAGTATCTGCCTGAGAAGGTGCAACCACCTCATTTCTCATTGATATTAAATCCAGCAATGTGTTACTTTTGATGATTATGTAGCCAAGATTTCAGAGTTCAACCTATGAAATCATGCCCCAAACATGGTTGCTCATCTACATTCTACATGTTCTTGGTACCTTTGAATACCATGCACTTGAGTAAGTTGCATGCATTTCCAGTAAATCTATGGTGTATGCATCATAAATATTGGCGGTTTTGTTCAACTCTTCATGCTAGCTTACATCTTAAGAGGATTGTTAATGTGGGACATTTTAGGTTCTGTATGCTCCAGTCGGCAATTTGGTGGCATGTAATTAGGATGCTAAAATCAGTACAGAGCCCCAACCATGAATCTAGACCACTTCATGGTGCACATTTGGGCAATGCTCCAAGGGTCATGCAGTGGGTACTAGAAACCAGTCATAATAATGATGATCTGTGAGTTTTCTGATTTTCCTGCTTGTGTAGTAACTACCATTTGTGAGCCAAGTCATGGTAGCAATAGTGCACACAATATAATTGAGCACAGTTTTGATGATAAAAAGAGTTTAAACTCATTTTCCCAAGTCAACTGGAATGGGAATGGCTTCAATGCTGTCTGTCATTCAGTCACTTGGAATGTGCATCTTGCAATGATGATGTATAAATGTACCATCAAAGTCGAAGCTGTGAAGCATTCAATCATCTGAGCACAGGATTGACAAGCATGTCGTGTTAGTTGTTACGAATCTTTATAGACATTCTCATTTGTGAGTTGCTGCTTGTAGATACAGTTAACACACATATGTGTTTGCTTCCAGAGTTCATTTTAGACTGTCAGCAACTTTTCACAGGCAAGTTGAATACTATCTTGACGTATTGATGTGTTGATTGTGGTGAGTATGCCATCACAGGCCAGTTGATGCAGAAGAGTGAGTTTTACTGTAGAACATTTTTATTTATGTTTTAGGTTCTTATGATATATGAGGTTTCTTTAAAC
>Ga0116227_10012298_pt1 | contig 13991 bp, 14 predicted proteins | sample S1TSphgellanicum_FD_89693 | JGI IMG/M metagenome (GOLD analysis project Ga0116227, IMG submission 89693) | Host-associated microbial communities from peat moss isolated from Minnesota, USA - S1T2_Fb - Sphagnum magellanicum MG | ecosystem: Host-associated > Plants > Peat moss > Unclassified... | reverse complement strand
CTGAAACCAACCTTGCCCAATATAAATTAACAGAAGGGGTGAAGGAGTATCAAAACAAGCAATACGATCAGGCTTACACTTCGTTTGATTTTTACCGTACTGTATTACCGGATGATACCAACGCTATTTACTACACTGCCTTAGCTGCTACGAACGCTGCTCAAAAAGATCCAAAATTTTACCCGATAGCGATCACCAACTATACTAAATTGGTTACGACCAAATATTCAGGCAATCAGAAAGTTTACCTGGATATGTCGACCATTTATTTATTGCAAAAAGATACTGCAAATTCAATCAAGATTTTAGATGAAGGTATTGCAAAATACCCGGCCAATGCTGATCTACGTAAAAGATCAATTGAAATTGAATTGCAATCAGGTAAACTGAATGAAGTTTTATCAAAGATCCAGGGTGCTATTTCAGCTGATCCTAAAAACAAATCATTGTATTACTATGAAGGGTTAACTTATTCTCAGATTGCTGATGCAGCTTCTGATGACGCATTAAAAGCTAAAGATGATGCAGCGAAAAAAGCAGCCTTTGATAAAGCTGCTGAAAACTATGCAAAAGCAGCTGACATTTACAAACAAGCATTAGCGATTGACCCTGATTACTTCGAGGCTAATTTAAATGCCGGTTATGTATTAATGCGCCCGGCTATTAATCAGTATAACGAAGCAAATAAATTGCCGGCCACAAAACAAAAGGAATACGAAGCAGCAATTGCTAAAGCTGGTGTTCAATTTGATTTGGCTAAACCGTATTTGCAGAAAGCCGTTGATTTGAATCCAAAGTCGGTTGATGCACTTACCAACCTGATGAGTTATTACAGAGCTAAAAAGGATAACGCTAATGCAGCAAAATTAAAAGCCCAGATTGACGCGTTAAAATAATAAAAGAGGGGGAAGCATTTAGTTTCCCTCTTTATTTTCAATCTTTACTTAACATAATGTTAATTATGTGAATAAATTGATGTTTCTTTATAGATAACAAAATGGCAGGTATTTTCGTAAACAGACTTTCTGATAACCTTAAAAAATACATTGTTATTTTATGCCAAGATCAAGATCAAAAAAAACATTGACCAATACCTTTATAGGTATACTTTTTTTCTGGAATATTTTGTTGACAATTAATTGGCTGACAAGATCCGACGACCAGGTTAAGGATCAATTGAATAACCACAATGCACGTTTGTATTACCTGGAATCTCATGCAAACAAAGCCGACAAAAATATTTCCAGCTTATTTAAAAATGACAGCCTGATCGTAACACGCGATCCGGCGTACCAGACTTCAGAAAATAAAAAAGGATTTTTGAATTTTTTATATAAGACGCTTTAGTATTCAGTCTCTTCGAATATTAGGAAAAGTTCAAATGTCAACGCTGTGGCATCTTTGAACTTAAAGTGGATTAGAATTGAAAACCTGCTTAAAATTGTGTCAATACATTAAGCATTTAAACTAATTCTCTATGGATCTGAAGATAAAAAACAAAACAGCGTTGGTTTCCGGTTCTACAGCCGGTATCGGTTATGCTATAGCAAAAGCGCTGGCTAATGAAGGCGTAACGGTTTATGTAAATGGTCGCTCGGCTGAGCGGGTTAATGCCGCCGTAGAATCTTTGAAAAAAGAAACCGGCAATCCTGATATCAAAGGTATTCCTGCTGATTTTTCTGATAGTCAGCAAATAAACAAACTCATCGAACAAATCCCGGAAGTAGATATATTGGTAAATAATGTTGGGATATTCGAACCTAAATCTTTTACCGCCATCACAGATGAAGATTGGTTTAAATTTTACGAAGTGAATGTTTTGAGCGGCGTGAGATTATCCAGGGCATACTTTGATAAAATGATGGCTAATAATTGGGGTCGAATCATCTTTATCTCCAGCGAATCCGCTATTCAAATTCCTGAAGAGATGATCCAATACGGAATGACTAAAACTGCACAGATAGCCGTTTCACGTGGTTTGGCCGAACTTACTAAAGGAAAAAATGTAACAGTAAATACAGTTTTGCCTGGCCCGACTTTATCCGAAGGTGTTGGCGGATTTATTGAAAATATGGCCAAGGAAAAGAATACAACAAATAATGAAATTGAAGAGCAATTCTTTCAGTCAATCAGGCCGACTTCAATTTTAAAACGCTTTATCGAGCCCGACGAAATTGCAAATATGGTTACTTACCTGGCAAGTGACTTATCTACAGCTACTAACGGCGCCATATTGCGTGCCGACGGAGGTGTAATTAAAAGCGCATTTTAACGATACGCTTTACGAACAGATTCCCATAATTCTGGAATCTGTTCGTAAAAAAAGATATTAATGATGAGTGGTATCCTTTTTCACCGTATCTTTTTTCATTGAAGTATCCTTCTTCATGGTATCAGCCATTGGCGTACTCATTTTTGATGTATCCTTTGAAGTGGTGTCGCTACCGCTTGCGCTTTTTGATGAACTGCATCCTGTTGCTACAGCGCCGATCATAGCGACAGCTACTGCAAAACTTAAAATCTTCTTTTTCATAGGTTTTTATTTTAAATGTTTTGATTTACAATAAACTATGAACTACAACATTAAAATTTCCTGATTTGTTTTTGGCAAAAGCTTTAAACAACGCTGTATCAATATAATTACACGCGAATTAATTTGATAATCTTTATCATGTTTACGGCAAAATTTCGGATATTTAGCAAGTATGTTAATCCAAAGGTGTACTGAAACGGGCCGCAGCCCCTACCCTCCTTTATTTTTCAATTTACCATAGTCTTTTCACCATGCACGTAATAATGAACGATGAGGTTTTCCTGAAAAGGGGTTTTAGTATATCAACAGATCAAAATTTACTGGATTTTGAGGCCATTTATAATTTCCTGGATAAGGAGTCCTATTGGTCTGTTGGTGTTCCGGTTGATACATTAAAGAGGGCGATTACAAACTCGATTTGTTTTGGTGTTTACAAAGACGATACCCTTGCTGGTTTTGCCCGGATCATCAGCGATAAAGCTACATTTGCTTACGTGTGCGATCTATTTATATTGCCCGCTTACAGGGGGCTTGGCTTATCGAAATGGTTGGTACAAACCATTATCAGTTATCCCGAGTTACAGGGACTGAGAAGATGGTCGCTTGGAACTGCCGACGCTCATGGATTATACAGCCAGTTTGGGTTCACCCCTATTACCCAGCCTGAAAGATGGATGCAGATTTTTAAACCTTACCAGGAGCTAAAGAAAGAGGAGTAAAACATTGAACTTGAAGAGACTGATTTTTGAGGGGGAAGGTGTTACGCTCGACTTCAAAAAAACGATTACCAGTTGTGAAAAAATTGCCAGGACAATGGTCGCCTTTGCCAATAACAAAGGCGGGAGACTATTAATTGGCGTTGCCGATGACGGAACCATAAAGGGCGTGAAGTCGGAGGATGAAGAGCGTTATATGATCACGAGAGCGGCTCATTTGTATGCCAAACCTGCGCTCGAACCTACTTTTGAAGAGGTTTACGTGGACGATAAACTGGTTTTGATTGTGGATACGCCTGCCAGCAATATGAAGCCGCATTACTCGCTGGCTGAAGACGGCAAATGGTGGGTTTATGTGCGGGTGAAAGATAAAAGCGTGCTGGCCAGTAAAATTGTGGTAGACGTGCTTAAGCGCTCAAATGAAAACGAAGGGGTTTTAATTAAATACTCCGAAAATGAAAAGACACTGCTGGAACATTTAGAAAAAGTTGCCCGCATAACCGTAAAAGAATGTTGTGAACTGCTGAAATTAAGCCGTAGAAAGGCGCAGCAGCTATTGGTTGACCTGATATTATCCGGGGTTATCAGGATCCATACTACCGAGAAAGAAGAATTTTATACGGCTGTATAAGAGACCGTATAGATGAGGTCGGCAATCGCTTATCATATACTTTACCGGATGTTCATTTACAAAATTTAAATTTGTGGCAAAACCATGCCGCAAATTTCCGCACTGCTTCAAAAATATAAATTCCATTACAGGGATAACCTGCGCCTGGCTATTCCTGTCGTGATATCTCAATTGGGGCACACATTGGTGCAGACCTCCGATACTATTATCATCGGACATTTTGCAGGGACGGTTTCATTAGCTGCTGTGTCGCTTTCTAACAGCATATTTATCGTTGTGATGATGATCGGCATAGGCATTTCTTATGGGCTTACGCCGTTAATCGCGCAGCATAATGGTCGCGGTAGTTATGAAGAATGCGGTAAGCTATTGTCAAACAGTGTATTAATTAATATTATCTCGGGAATAGCGCTGTTTGCAGTGGCATTTTCAGCTTCTGCGTTTTTATTAGATCATTTAGATCAAACACCGGCTGTAGTGAAACAGGCCAAACCCTTCCTGTCGCTTTTGGGTGCGTCTATTGTGCCGATGCTGGTATTTAACACCTTTAAACAATTTGCGGAAGGGCTTGGCTTTACCAAGCAGGCTATGATGATATCAATATGGGGAAATGTGCTGAATATTGTTGTCGGGATAGTTTTTGTAAAGGGCATGTTCGGTATAAGCCCGATGGGAATTAAAGGCGTTGGTTACAGCACACTGATCGACCGATGCCTGATGGCATTTGTGATGTGCTGGTACGTTTTTAAATCGCCAGGCTTTAAGAAATATCTAACCAGCTTTGTTTTGACTAATACCGATAAAGTACGCTGTATGCAGATCCTCCGTATTGGCGCACCCGTTGCTATGCAGTATACGTTCGAGATAAGTTCCTTCAGCGGCGCGGCTATTATTATAGGTACCATAGGCTACTATCAACAGGCTGCTCACCAGGTGGCCATTAACCTGGCGGCGATCACCTATATGATGGCGAGCGGGGTTTCAGCCGCGGCCGCGATAAAATCTGGGAATTATTTCGGCAATAGCGATCACTTTGAATTGAAAAAATCTGCAGTATCCAACTACCACATCATACTGGTATTTATGTCGGTAACGGCTATAGTTTTTTTAGCCTGCAACCAACTGTTGCCCTGGGCTTACACTTCAGATAAACAAGTTATAGCCATTGCTTCACAGCTACTTATCATTGTAGCATTCTTTCAATTATTCGATGGTGCGCAGGTTGTTGGTCTTGGTATTTTGCGCGGAATGGGCGATGTAAATATTCCAACCCTTATAACCTTTGTAGCTTACTGGGTAATCGGAATCCCCTTGGGTTACTTTTTGGGGCTGAAATTAGACTGGGGTGTTCAGGGTGTTTGGTTCGGGTTGGTTTTAGGGCTAATGTCCGCAGCCATCTTACTTTTTATCAGGTTCAGAGTCATCTCGACACGCTTGACACTTAATGGATTTTAAGGATTCACAGGATGGTTAAGGTAGAATTAGGTGGCTTTTCGCTTTATGCATTCTGCTTTAAGCTTTTTATCCTTTCAATCTGTTAAATCCTAAAAATCGTGTCAAAAGCGCCATACACGGAACACCTCTCCCCTCTTAAATTCGTTTCGCTCTGCAGGTAATTCCATAAAGGCATCGGTGTCTGCTAAGTTGGCAAAATCGCCGGAGCCATTTCCTTCAACGGGTGTTGCCATGAGTTGGCAATGCTGATTATGGCTCAATTTTACCTGTAAAAAATATTTCAGGGGATAATGAAAACTTAAACGGTTATTCAGAACGGCGAACTCAGCCGGTGCCGGGTTGAGGCCCAGGGTTGCTTTTAACCATGGCAAAAAATAACGATGCAGGCACATAAACGTTGCCACCGGACTACCGGGAAAGGCAAACACCAGGGTACCTTTGTTGTGCTTGCCGAACCAGAAAGGTTTGCCCGGCCGCTGCTGTACTTTGTGGAAAAGCTTATTTACCTGCAATTCGGACAAAACACCGGGTACATAGTCGAACTTACCCGTTGACAAACCGCCGCTTAAAATGATCACGTCATAATTTTCAATACAATACTTTATGCGATCTTTGATAGCAGCGGGATCATCCGGCATATGGAAAGAATTGGCCTCGAGATCGTGGAGTTTTAATACTGCTTTAATAGTATAACTATTTGAACGCCTTACCTGGTATGGCGAAGGTGTTGCCTCAACTTCTACCAATTCGTTGCCGGTTGATAGAATTACCACCCGGGGCATCTTCTTTACCCTCAGTTCGCTTTCGCCTACGGATGCAACCAGGCTTATAAGCGACGGTGTAACGCAATCGCCTATTCCTGCAACAATATCTCCCTGCTTTTTATCTTTTCCTTTATAATGGATGTTCTGGCCGCGCCTGATGTCATGCGTGATCAGGGTTGCAAGGCCTGCCCTTAACTCCACATCCTCATACCGGATAACGGTATCGGCTGATGGCGGCAGCATGGCCCCGCTCATTATTTCTATACACTCGCTGTGATCTTCGATCTCAACCGGTGGGTCTCCGGCCGCCTGGATTGTTTTGATGCGAAAAGTGCTGATACCGTTTTCAATAGCCTTATAATTAATGGCTATTCCGTCTACCATTACACGGTCAAAAGGCGGTAAATCGCGATCTGCCTTTATATTTTCGGCTAATACACGGCCCAAAGCCAGTTCAAACGGAACAATTTCTGCACCGTAATCAATAACCTGCTCAAATATTATTTTATCGGCTTCTTCAACGGTAATCATACTGCTCATTTCTTACTTCAATGTTATGCTTTAAAAGTTGATCTAAAGTTAACACTACATCAAAAAATTTCACAGATTTCCTTAAAATAATATAGCCGGCAGTTATTTTGCCGGCTATACGTTTAACTATAAAATAATTAAAAAAGATGCACATCCTGCTAAGCGATGTTCGCTTTGATGCCTCTAATTTATTTTCCGTTTACTGAAAATTTATAAATAGTAACTGTTTTATAAGTTTCACCTGGCTTTAAAGTGGTGGTAGGGAATTGCGGCTGGTTTGGCGAATCAGGGAAATGCTGTGTTTCCAAAGCTAAACCTGTGCGATAATCGTCTTTAGCACCACCCAATATGGTATTTGCGCCAGCCATAAAGTTTCCGCTATAGAATTGGATGCCCGGTTCCTGAGTAAACACTTCCATTTTTATACCGCTCTTATCGCCGATTACTGTCGCTATCGGGGTAGTCAAGTCGTGTTTGTCAAGTACGAAGTTATGATCGTATCCTTTACCGTTCTTTAACTGCTCATCGGTGTTATTGATCCTTGCGCCAATAGCGGTAGATTTTGTGAAATCAAAAGGTGTACCTGCAACCGGTACGATTTTGCCGGTAGGGATCAAAGTCGAATCAACCGGGGTATAATTGGTTGCTTTTAATTCAAGCTGGTGGTCAAGTATAGTGCCGCTGCCTGTCCCGTTAAGGTTAAAATAAGAGTGGTTGGTTAAGTTACAAACAGTTGTTTTATCAGTTGTAGCTTCATAGCTGATCTTCACTGAGTTATCGTCTGTTAATTCGTAAGTTACTTTAACTTTAAGCGTGCCCGGATAACCTTCTTCCATATCAGGCGAAGTGTAAGCCAGTTCAACAGTATGATCGTTTGGCTGGGTAGCGTCCCAAACTACATCGTTAAATCCTTTGGCACCGCCATGCAATGAGTTTGGTTTATTATTGATGAAAAGATCGTAACGTTTTCCTTCCAACACAAAATGGCCTTTAGCAATACGGTTACCGTAACGGCCGATGGTAGCGCCGAAATAAGAAGACATTGCTTTTTTGTACCCGGCAATACTGTCGAAACCAATAACAACATCAGTAAGTTTTCCATTCTTGTCCGGAACAAGCAGGCTTACTAAATGGCCGCCGTAGTTAGTTACCGCTGCCTCTGCACCGCTTTTATTTTTTAATGTATAAAGATGGACTTGTTTGCCGTCAATTGTTTGTTCGAATCCCTTTGAAGATGGTAAAGTTGCTGTTGAGGTGCTGTCTGCCATGGTTTGTGTAGTGGACGATGTTTTATTTGATGATTGATTGCAGGCCGCCAATAGCATGCCCGCGGGTAAAATTACCGGTAATAGGTTTTTGATAACGGATCTCATATAATTTATAATTTGGTTTGCATTGGCTTAATACCGACGATATATATCATCTATCAACATGTTGATTAATACTTAGAAATAAAAACCTGTTGATAGATAAACGTCATCCGGCTGATATTGGTCTGTTTCAAATTTGATAAATTTAAATGTAAAAACTACATTTAAATAAAATATTTTTTGAGGATAGTTAAAACAAGCCATTTAAAAACCAAGGCCGCCGGTTTCTACTACTGCAGAATTACAAATGTAAGTAGGTACAATGCCTGTCGATGTGATCCGGGCGTCGGCATCATGTGGAAGCGTATTCCCGGTAAGTACTAAAACTGTGTCAAATCCAAATTTATTACCACCCAGGATATCTGTTTTAAGGGTATCCCCTACCATTACTATATCCTTTTTACTCACCTGGCGGTACTCGCGGATCATATCGTAAGCAAACATAAACATCTGTGAATCAGGTTTGCCGAAACGTATAAATTTCTTGCCGACAATATTTTCAATCATCGCAGCGATGCCGCCTATTGCTATGGATACATCATGAACCGATAGCGGGTAAGCGTGATCGGTGTTTGCCACAATTGCCGGGATCGTCCGCTTGCGTAAAATGTTCACTGTTTTATTCAGGTCGCGGCACCAGTCGAAGCCCTCGTCGTCTAAAAAAATAAGGGCGTTAACTTTGTCGATATTGCTGCTGTTTATTTCGCTCACCGGCAAAGTATGCAAGCCCGAACTTTCGATGTAATGGGCCGAATTAGCAGTGCCCAAATAAGCTACAATGCCATCGTCAACCTTCAGGTCGAGATACTCTTTTGTTAACATGCCCGAGGAAACTATCCTGTCCGATGTTATGGCGTGCAAACCAACTTTATGATAACTTTCCGCCAACTGTACCGGACTGCGTGAGGCATCGTTCGTTACAATATAATATTCCTTATTTTGGGCTTGCAGGTAGGCGAAGGTCTTTTCGATGCCGGGCACCAAACCCTGGTACGTTTTGATCACACCAAACGCATCAAAAAAAATGATCTCATATTTGTCGATGATCGATTGAAAGTTCTCTATGCGTTTCATGTTTATTGCTATGTATTTAGAGTTGTAGTGGTTGTAAATGTTGTAAGGGTTTAAGTTTCAAGTCCTAGCTTTTCTTCAATTACAACATTTATAACATTTACAACTTTTTAGCTTAACCCCAATTCTTTAATTATTTTTTCTGCATCGAAATCCCTGTCGACAGATGGCAGGTAAATTTCGAAGGCTTCCGACTGCAGTTTTTTTGCATATTGTTCGCTGAAGAAATGCTTGCCGTCTTTTATCACGTAATTTAAGATAAAAAACCGGTAAGCCTCCTTTAAAAACCTAATCTCATCGGCGGTAAGCGGGTTTACTTTGTGATATTCCTTCAAAAACAATATAAAGCGGTCTTCCATCATCGGGCCGATCACATAGCTGAATACCGTACGGTCGCCCCGGTCGGAAACCACCCTGCTAAAGAAATAAAAATCGAGCACGCGGTAACTCATTCTGAACCAGTCGTAATCCCACCTCGAGTAAAGCTCCAGATTAGGCGTTACGGAGAAATTGCCGATGTTCCAATCAATAAACACCGGTATGATCTCGAACGACTTCATATTGTAATTCGACCGGTTTTTAAGGAACAATTCACAATGGTATTTCAGGAAATCAACCTGCATGGCCGAGCCGAAGGTTTTTTCATTGTTTTCCAATTGGGATTGCAAAGCAGCAATATCCGTCCGAAGCGTTTTGGACGATTTTGGCAACACATTAGTTACCCTTGAACACGCTTTGTGGAATTTACCCACCTGCTGCCCCAATTTCATTATATGGTGATCTTCTAAACGTCGCGGCATACGCTCGAGGATACGGGTGGGATTATAAAAAACTACCCAAGCCTCCGTTCTCCTGAATTTATAATGATAAATGTAAACCCGGTTATTTTTAAGCAAGGACTTTGCCAGCAGGTTTTCAAACGGATAAAGCAGGTTGTTGGATAAGCTGTGAATAATACGGTGGTCTTCCTTAAAATACTCATAAGTACCAAAGTATGAAAGCTTTGCGATGATTATATCATCATCTTCAAATGTAACCCTAAACACATGGTTGGTTGATACCATGGCGCTGATATCGTCAATAGCCTTGATCTTCTTAGAAGCATCGTAGCCTTCCCATGCTTTTTTTATAATTAGTGAATAGTCCAATTTTTTTATTGTTTTTTTGTCTGAACCGGGATTAAGCGGATTTGTTGGATTTTTGAGATGCTTGCCGATTAAGATGATTTGAATTTTTTATTTAATACTCTTTTATAGGTTAATGAAATGCTGCCAAAATTTATCAATAAGCCGATCTCAATATTATATGTTTCAAGGTAATTGATCGCCTGGGACAAATGAACGTCTTCCAATACAATTAAAGACTTCAACTCAACCATTATTAAATCCTCGACAAAAAAATCTGCCCTCCTGATGCCAGTTACTACATCACGATAATAAATTGACATCTCTTTTTCCCGCTCAAATGAAATACCAGCTAACGCCATTTCAATTTCTAAGGCTCTTTGATAAATTACTTCCTGAAAGCCATTGCCCAATGTCGTATGCACGCGCATTGCACAGCCTATAATTTTATGCGTGATATCTTCGTGCATCAATTTCGTTTGCAACAGCATTCTATGAAAAAATAATATTTAACCCCCAAAATTTAATTTCCGCTGGCATCTCAAAAATCCAACAAATCCGCTTAATCCCGGTTCAGACAATTTAAATAATCTCAAAATACCTCTTCAATTCCCAGTCGGTGACGCTTTTTGCAAATTGGCGGTATTCCCATAGCCGGGTGTTGGTGAAATGATCTACAAACGCATCGCCAAAGAGTTCTTTGGCGATGTCGGAGGTTTTCATCAGCATGGCTGCATCGAAAAGGTTGGGTGATAAACTGCCGTTGCGTTTATCGTTGTAACCGTTGCCAACCGTTGCCGGGATATTTAATGGCAGCTTGTTTTTTATACCGTATAAGCCGGAGGCCAAAGCTGCCGCCATAGCCAGGTATGGGTTGGTGTCTGATCCGGGGATCCTGGTTTCCAGCCGGGTATAGTTCTTCGAGGTATGGATCACTCTTAGGGCAGTAGTGCGGTTATCTACACCCCAGGTAACAGTTGTAGGTGCCCAGGCCCCTTCCACCAGGCGTTTGTAGCTATTGATGGTCGGCGCATACATAGGTACGATATACGGCAGGCAATGTAACTGTCCGGCAAGATAATGCTTGTGCAGTTCGCTCATATTGTAGGTGTCATCAGCGCTGTAAAACAGGTTTTCTGTTTTATCAAGGCTCCATAAACTTTGGTGGAGATGCCCGCTGCAACCCGGCAGGTTTTCGTTCCACTTGGCCATAAAGGTGGCCATGATACCATGTTTGCAGGCAATTTCCTTTACGGCAGTCTTGAATATGACGGCCTTATCGGCTGCAGCCAATACCTGGTCGTGTAGAATAGCGGCTTCGTATACGCCGGGGCCGGTTTCGGTATGTAAACCTTCCAGCGGAATATTAAATTTTAACAGCAGGTCGAACAGATCGTTATAGAAACCGCTTTGCTCGGACGTTCTCAGAATAGAATAGCCGAACATGCCCGGTGTAAAGTTCTCGAGATTGGTAAAGCTTTTATCTTGAAGGCTTTGCGGGGTTTCATTAAAGTTGAACCATTCAAATTCCTGGGCGAACTCTGCATGATACCCCATCTCATCACATTGCCTTGCTATGCGTTTTAATAAACTCCGGCTACAGGCAGCCAGGTCGTTTCCATCGGCTTTGCTGAAATCGCCCAAAAAGAACGGCATGTCGTCATCCCAGGGAATATTTCTAAGCGTAGACAGGTCGATCCGGCATTGCTGATCCGGGTAACCTGTATGCCAGCCGGTTAGTTTTACATTATCATAGCAGGCATCGCTTACGTCCCATCCAAAAACCACATCGCAAAAGCCAAAGCCGTCTTTTAAGCCATCGATGAATTTTTGGGTGTGGATCACCTTACCGCGCAAAACGCCGTCGATATCCGCGAAAGCGAATTTTATTTTTTGTATATTGTTTTCTTTAATATAGGCTATAATTTGATCTTCATTCATAAGGCTCAGAATAATTTTCGGTGGCAAGTTAAGCAAGATTAATTTAATGCGTAAAACAATTAGTTGCCTGAAAGTGGTAAAGCGCTAATATCCTACACATAAATATTTTTGAATAGATGGAATACGAAACTACCTGCTTATTTGTTTACGGAACTTTGCTTTTGCCTGAAAACAAATTTGGCGCTTACCTTATTGCTAATGGCCAATTTTCAGGGAAAGGGAAGTTTAAAGGTATTTTGTACGACCTGGGCACTTACCCGGGTGTAATAGCTACTGAAGATGAGGCCTGGGTGCAAGGAAGTATTTATGAATTAAACGATATTTCCGCTACGTTGAAAGTGCTTGACGACTATGAGGGCTTTGGGCCGGGATATGAAGAACCCAATTTATTTGTGAGGAAGCTGGATTGCGTTTATACAGATGAAGGAGTTATAAACTGCTGGGTCTATTTATACAACTTGCCGGTATCGGAAAATAAAAGAATAACTTCAGGTGATTACCTCGGGTATTTATCAACTGAAGGGAAATAAAAATCCCCTGGCGTTTTACCACCAGGGGATCCAATCATATTAGTTAGTTAGGGTTTGTTTAAACGCCGGCAGATTTTACAGTTTTGATGATAACTGCAGCTACTTTGTATGGATCGGCAGCTGAGTTAGGGCGGCGATCTTCCAGGTAACCTTTCCAGCCTTTTTGAACTGTGTAAAGAGGGATACGGATTGAAGCACCACGGTCAGATACACCATAGCTATAATCGTGGATTGAAGCAGTTTCGTGTTTACCAGTTAAACGTAACTCGTTGTGAGCTCCGTAAACAGCGATACACTCAGCAACAACCGGACGGAAAGCTTCGCAGATTTTGGTGTAAACTTCCTGGCTTCCGCAAGTTCTTAAAGTTGTGTTTGAGAAGTTAGCGTGCATACCTGAACCGTTCCAGTCTAATTCGCCTAACGGTTTGCAATGCCAGTTGATAGAAACACCATGTGCTTCACCAATTCTTTCTAACAGGTAACGTGCAACCCAGATCTGGTCACCAGCTTCTTTTGCACCTTTAGCGAAGATCTGGAATTCCCACTGACCGGCAGCAACTTCAGCGTTGATACCTTCAACGTTTAAACCAGCTTCAAGGCATATATCTAAATGCTCTTCAACAATTTCGCGGCCGAAAGCATTGTTAGCACCTACTGAACAGTAGTAAGGGCCTTGCGGACCTGGGTAACCACCAGCCGGGAAACCAAGCGGTTTGTTGGTTTCAGGATCCCACAGGAAATATTCCTGTTCGAAACCGAACCAAAAATCATTATCATCGTCCTGGATAGTTGCGCGGCCGTTTGAAGCGTGCGGCGCACCTGTTGAATCAAGCACTTCGCACATTACAAGGTAAGCGTCTAATCTTCCCGGATCTTTACAGATAAACACAGGTTTTAAAACGCAATCAGATGAACCACCTGGTGCCTGCTCAGTTGACGAACCGTCGAAGCTCCAATTTGGACAATCTTCTAATTTACCGCTGAAATCTGATTCAATTTTTGTTTTGCTGCGCAGGCTTTGAGTGGGTTTGTAACCATCAAGCCAGATGTACTCGAGTTTTGCCATTGTTAATGATTTTATAAATTAGGGTTGAATTAGTGTTTTTTATAACGTTATCTTCAATTATTGAGGCGAATTTAAATTATTTTTATAAAAATAGATACATTTTGTTAAAAAAATTCCATTTTTTTTTGGAAATGCCTGTTTCTTATCAGTAACGCCATTGTAAATCAATAAATAAATATTCACACTGTAACTATTGCTTAATAATTGATCCAAAAAAGCAAAACACCATATATTATAAACAGGAAGACTTAAAATTTAT
>Ga0116227_10012297_pt1 | contig 13993 bp, 8 predicted proteins | sample S1TSphgellanicum_FD_89693 | JGI IMG/M metagenome (GOLD analysis project Ga0116227, IMG submission 89693) | Host-associated microbial communities from peat moss isolated from Minnesota, USA - S1T2_Fb - Sphagnum magellanicum MG | ecosystem: Host-associated > Plants > Peat moss > Unclassified... | reverse complement strand
TCCCGTTTAGAGTTGTAAACTCATTTTAGAAAACAAAAATATAAAGTCTCTAATTTAATAAAATTTAAAACTATGTTTAAGAAAAATCAAAGCACATGATTTTTTATTTTATTTTTTTAATTTTGTTTCACATAATAATAAAAATGATCCCTCTCATATATTAATCCTATAATAATCAAATAAGGTGTTTTTATTTTTTCCCCCTTTTAAAGTTGTAAATTCATTTTAGAAAAAAAAAGTATAAAGTTTCTAATTTAATAAGATTTTAAAATATGTTTAAAAAAAATCAAAGCAAATGATTTTATACTTTTCTTTTTTTTTAGTTTTTTTTTTGTATCACATAATAAAAAAAATGAACCCTCCCATATATTAATCTTGTGTCTAAATGAAAATTTATTTTATACTTTTTTGATATATAATAAATAATTTTTTGGTTTAAATAATCATATAGTGTGTCAAAATTATTTTATATTTTATACATATACGACACAAGTCCTTATGTAAACGTTTTTTTTATGATGTATAATATTGGTTTAAACATTGGTCCAAATATATTGTTATTTATAACACATTATATATAAATAATGATATTATGGAATTATATTGTTGATTTGTTTCAATACATATAAGTATATTGCAATTATTTTTAATGAACTTTGGTTTTAATGCGAATTTAAAAGTTCCAAAATATTAATTGCTAGGTATGAAAATGTTCATAAGTTTTTAGAAGCCATGTTGGAGTTTGTGTGGATTTGGAAGCTTTGTGAGGGCCAAGTTGTTATGTAATGTTTTCGACACCTTCAAAAACTAAAACATGATTCAACTATCCAAAAACCACAATAATGTTCATGAAAAAACAACCAAAAATCTGTGGCTTCAACAAATTACTAGCTTCAACAAAAGCTCATTGCTAAGGTTGTCAGATTGACTAAAGTGTCAACATTAACCAAACTAAACAACCTAGTTTAGACATGAGTAATAGGTTAGTAAAATACTTGTTAAGTAAATTAAATAACGACCTAATAGGCTATCTACGTAATATAAGCCTATTATGTAGTTTATTCATTAGTGAAGACCTTCTAAGTTAATATCTTAAATGGTCTATGTAGGTATTGAAGGTGCTTGAGCTTATTAAGTAAACATACTAGTTATATAGGTAGTTTATTAACCTAGGCATCGTAAGCCTAATAAGCATTTATGACAATTTAATGTCTATTCCTTATTACATTATAACATATTAAATTTGAACTTTAAAATTTTATTAAAAAGAAAGCACATTTTTTCATAATTGTTATAAGTATATACTATTGGATTATGATTCAAATTTAGAGTTTGGGAAACCCTAAATTAATTAACATTTCTTATCCAAGTCTATAATAAATAAAATAAATCTACCATGCATTTTAGGGGGGATTTTATATGCAAAATAATGCAATATATATATATTTAAAAAGTGAAAGAAATTAGCTTGGAGATATTAACAAATGGTAAGAGATATACCTTCTTTTATGTTTTGTTACAAATTTTATATAGTTATTTAAAAAAATAAGGCTAAAATAAATATGTGTGTGGATATTGCAAAATTATATGAAACCTTAACCTTAAATGCAATAGCCATATTCAAAATCATTTCAAAATAACCCGTAGGTGATTAAGGTAAAACTTGAAGTGAAAAGGCGACTTTAAATGTAATAACCACATATAAAGTCATTTTGAAATACGCAATATGTAATTTGGGTGCACCTTTGGTTTGGGTACGCAAAATATGTCTTGTTATATACCTAAATTAATTATTATTTTGAATTAATTTTATGACAAAATGTATGTTTTGCAATGAATGTAAAAAACCAAAGACTATTATGGGACTTATATGTGAGTATTGCAATGAATGTAAAAAATGAATGATTATTATGGTACCTATATGCGAGTATTACAATGAATGTAAAAACCAGTGACTATCATGGGACCTATATGTAGGTATTGCAATGAATGTAAAAAACCAATGACTATCATGGGACCTATATGTGGGTAATGCAATGAATGTAAAAAACTAGTGACTATCATGGGACCTATATGCGGGTATTGTAATGAATGTAAAAAATCAACGACTATTGTGGGACTTATATGCAGGTATTACATATTTGAAAATGGTCTTATGGAATTTTTGATAGAAAATGATGTAAGTATTATATGTTTAAAATGTGTGTATTGTTTTGAAAAAAATTTAGGCGATGTGATTCCTATTACATTAGATGTAAATATTAAACAATGTTCATTTTGATATTTGTAAACATTAGACAAATTAACGTTACCTATTCATATGGGCCTATTTACGGTTTGATTCTTACATCTAAAGTACTAAGAAAATTATGACCAAGAAGACATATATGATTAACCATAAACCCATCAAATAAGTGTGATTAAAAGAAAATATTATATTGATAAAAGATGTACAAAAATGGGTGGATGAAAAATTGCTAAAAAACCCAATGGAAAAAAAAGGTTCTCTATAACATATCAAAGGACCAAAGTTCAAAAATTGGGTCATCCAAAAAGTAAAAAGGCTGAAAAAACCTAACTAACTATATAAAAAAAAAACACTAAGCCATATTAATATCTACAATCCCATGTGTAGTTTGATAAGCAGTTGTTGCATTTATAGCCTTTGTTGCATGATGAGTAATGTAGAAATTGCGACGTTGCATTTCGACTTGAACTGCATTTACAACAAACTCTTCCTTTGTTGCCTCTTCAACCTTATAAACATCCAAAAACCATCAAATTAAACCCTAACACACCTTGGATGAAATAAAATTATATATAAAAAAAACATTAATTATTATTTTAGATTCATGAACATTTTAGATTCATGAAAATCCAATACATCTATCAATTGTTTTGTCTGATTTGTTTTATTAGATTTTCGATCCTAATTTTTTACCTGGCATGTCATTTTCAATTGTCGTGCATATACACAATGGGTGGATTGAATCATTTATTGTAAATCTTCATCCTTCTCCATTCATGGTGTTGCATTTTGAAGCATGCTTCCCATGCCCCAGGCATTGAAACCTAACACTTACAATAGTTGCTTTGAAGCTAATTAACCAAAGCTAGTTTTGGGAATGGTGAACATTGTTTTGTAATAGTTACCAGCTTATCCCACCCGTGTTGTGTTTTGGCACAAGCGTGACTAGCAACCTTTTGATCATTCCGCCTTTGCACAGCCATGGCGTTTCCTAAGATGTGAACATTCATTTTGGCATGGTCTTGATATCAATGACCTCCTTCAAAAGTTGAAAGCCTCCTAGGTTTAGCCTTTTTTGCCACCAAGCCATGCACCTCCATTAAATGCTTGGTCAACAACCATTTGGCATAATATGCAATAATGCAAATGCCAACATTACACTTCCATTTCGATCCAACCTTCATCCATTTTGTGTCCTCCCAAGCCAAATTAAGTGGACAAGGGGGTGCCACTGGTTGAGAAGCCTGGTCAATTTCAAGTTCTAAACCTAAACCAAAAAATATCAAAAAAAAAAAATCATTACTTTGTAATAAAAAAATCCTAACCCTAAAACCTTACACATAAAGAGTTCAAAAAACAAAATGCCAGTATTGCAAAACCTAAAATCACACAATCATATACAATTCCTATAAACTTCAATTGTTTTCAGGTATTGCAAAAAAACAATTGACAAAAAAAATCCTTCACCTTCCATCAAGTGATGGAAGGTGCAGATATAATTAAACTTTAAAAAACTTATACAATTTTTTTATCTGCATTTAATGTAATGTAAGTAAATTCTAAATTAATCTAACCCATCATTTTTCAATTGAAATTCTCGATTTATATTGAGAATGATTTCACCATTTGAATTGTAAACTGTCATCTTTATCAATTTTAATCCACATAGATTGTTTGATACATCAATTTTCAATTTTCTTTTTTGATGAAACAACATTTTGCTCCTCCTCAAATTTCAATTTTGATGGAGCAACATTTGGCTCACCAATTGTCTGATATGATGAAGTAACATTTTTCTCAGCAATTATCTATTCTGATGAAGCAACATTTTGCTCAACAATTGTTTATTCTGATGAAGCAACATTTTGCTTATGAACTTCCAAATCACCACCACCTTTTTTCAATTTCCTTCCTTTAGCCATTACAGCTTTCAACATAAAAAAAAACCACCATTTCATTGTTAATTTTCAATTTTAATGAACAAAACGAAAAGGACCAAAGAAAAAAACAAAAAACAAAAAACAAAACCACCTATTGCCATCACCTTCTTCACAACACCACCACCATAGAAAAAGGTGACAACATTGATGTTGTCACCTTCTTTGCAACAACACTGCCAAAAAAGATGAGTGTAGTTCCCATCGCCATTTTTTTGCAACAAAGCCATTAAAGGTGACAAAAGTTGTCTTCTTCTTCTTTTTTGCTATAACACAACCACATAAATTCTTAAGCATAAATTATAAGGCAACAACATAAGCTGTCGTCACCTTCTTCGTTGTAACATTAAAAAAAAAAGGCAAAGGCGACAATAACCTTTTTCCTTACAACAAAACCAAAAAGAAGGTGACGGCACTGCCAACAAAACCAAAACAAAAGAAGGCGATAACAGTTGCCTTCTTCGCTACAACAAATTAGAAAACAAGAAGGTGTCATCACCTTATTTGTTATAGCAAAACCAAAACAGAAGGCAATGGTAGTTTTGTTATTATCGCCTTTTTTATTGAACCAAAATGAAAACAATAGAATGTGACGTCGCCTTCTTCGCTACAACAAATTAGAAAACAAAAAGGTGTCATCACCTTCTTTGCTATAGCAAAACCAAAACAAAAGCCAATGGTAGCTTTGTTACTATCGCCTTCTTTATTGAACCAAAATGAAAACAAAAGAATGTGAGGTCGCCTTCTTCATTATAATAAAAAAAAAACATGGCAATGGCAACTTTGTTGCTGTTGCCTTTTTTGTTACAATAAAATGAAAACAAAAGAAAGGGATGGCACCATTGCCGTTATTGCCTTCTCTGTTGTAATAAAAACAAAAATAGAAGGTGTCGTCGCCTTTTTTGTTACAACAAAACAGAAAATAAGAAGGTAATGGCAATTTTGCTTTGTTGTAGCAAAACCAAAACGGGAAATGACAAAGCTTCCATCGCCTTCTTTGCTACAAGAAAAGAAAAGAAAAAAGTAATGGCAACAAAATTGCCGTCGCCTTCTTTGTTATAACAAATCAGAGAACAAGAAGGTGATAGCACCAAAGTTGCCATTGCCTTCTTTGCTATAGTAAAACCAAAATAGAAGGGCTTAAGGGAGGGAGCTTATGTTCAAGCTCCCACTCTTGATTTCGCTTCAAGCTCCCGTTATGGGTTTCGCTTCAAGCTTTTATTCTGGGTCTTGCTTCAAGCTCCCGTTTTGGGTCTCGTTTCAAGCTCCCATTCTAGGTCTCATTTCAAGCTCTCGCTCTAGGTCTTGCTTCAAGATCTTGCTCTAGGTCTCACTTCAAGCTCCCAATTTGGGTTTTACTTCAAGCTTCCGCCTGGGTCCAGTTCTAAGCGCTTTTGAGTTTTGACGATGGAGTTCATGGGCCCGCTTCAAGCACATTGTCATGGCTCCCACTCCAACTACTGCCGAGCTCTGGCGATGGAGTGAACACAAAATTAGGTGAGGTAGGTAGCAGGGGGGAGGTAGGTCGGAGGTAGGAGGGGGGATGTAAATAGGAGGGGGGAGGTAGGTACGAGGCAAAACCTTTGGGGTAAAGAAGAGGTTGAAAAAACCAAAAAGTTTGGGCAAAGGAAAATGTGTTTTTGGTTCATCCCCAAAACGGCTTCAACAGCCTCATCTTCAATTAGTGCATTGGTGGCTACTAGTTCATTCTAGCCGATTTCATCTTGATGCAAGGAAGGATCAAAAGGAAATACCCATATGAAGATTATAATATAAGTTTCAGAATAGGTTTTTCAAGCATATTTTGGAGGTACTAAGAGCATTTTCTTGGCATGCAGTAAATTGATTTTTTATATTAAAATAGTTTAGAAAAATGTGATTGTGTTTTCACCCACACACATTAAAAAATAAAATTTCAAAATTGAGAGTTTACTTATTGCTCTATATGTGAACTATAGAGTTGTTTTGAAAGGGTTAATTTTGACCATAACATCTTAAAGAAATTTTGACCCTATTGCACAATTCATTCATATAATATTATGGAGATACATTTCATGTATTGCAGGGGAGATGTTTTATATCAGCTTTGTCTAAAATAATATATAAAAATTGAGTTATATGCTTGGGGATCCAGAACGGTGTCACATATTATGTACAGACTAGAATGATATTTTCCCTTGAAAACCTATTATAGGAAAAGAGGGTTGAATAATTTTTATTATGTTTGAGTTGAGTTCCAAATCTTTGAATTTTTTAAAAAAATGCTTTATAAATAAACCATCATTCATGGCATTGAATGTTGTTGTAGAGGAGAATCGTTGTGACCGGTGCAATGTCAACTTACTATCTCAGTTGTTTTCAAAAAAATGATAATGTTTGATGCTATGTATTGTGCTTGATTAATAGTCAACAATTTTTATATAAAATATTTCATTATTTTATAAAAGCAGTGGGCTACTCTAACCTTAATTTAAACCTTTTAGAATTTTGATGTTCAAGACTGAATATACAAGTTGCAAGTTATCTTTAGTATCTATAATGGTAATCCAATGATAGGGACAGTCCTCATGCTTTAATGGGTTGGGAGTTTGGTTCCATGGAAAGCTCAATTTATTTATTTTCTTCATCCAACCTTTATGAAAATTATTTAATATCAAACAACTATGACATGTACCATATATTTTATGATCAACGACACGTTTCTTGTTTACTAACCTAAGCCAAAGAAATTGGGGTACATTGAACAAAATTATTTATGTTTTTGGGTGCAGTTTGTCTTTTGGATTGGAAATGAATGTGTTTTTCAACATCAGTGATGGGAACAATATACTTTTCTGATCAAATCAATGTTAGGATCTAGGGCAAGTCTTGATTATCTATGTGAATGAATCAAGGTAACTCTAGAACATAAATATTTATATTTTCTATTATAGTTGGATCTATTTTTTGTCCTTTGGATTGGAAAATATGGTGTGTAAATTATTTTTTTGATTAAAGTTAGGCTCTAGGGCGAGTCTTGATTTCCTATGTGAATGAATTGATGTACATTTGAAGAAAATTATTTATGTTTTGTGTTGGGGTTTGATTTGATTTTTATGTCCTTTGGATGGGAAATGAATGTGTGTAAAGCTATTTTCATTGTAAAGTGTACACAAAAAGGAGTCACAATTTGACAATTTTTATTGTAACATTTAAAAAAAAATGTGTCTAGATATTTGGAGAAGATTTTGTGATAGAATTATGCAATTAAAAGTGCATAATATCTTGAACTTTATTATGTTGTGAAATTGATGCACATTTGAACAATGCAATTGTTGATTGATGAACATTTCTAACTTGCAAGAACTTGTCATAAAAATTGTAACATAACAAAAGGATTAACAAATATAAGTTTTAGTGGGAATTTGCTCATGAAATTTTTCGCATACAAAAGGACAACTATATTGAACAATCTTTTCCATGAAAGCTTTCAATTCATTTTAAAGGCATAATGTTTATATTAAATGATATTATATATATATATATATATATATATACATTATGTTATGATAATGTTGATGACTATGATTTTTTGAAATTGTAAAATGTTCTTCCATTAAATATGTAATTGGGCTAAATGTTGTTTTTATCATTGTGAGAAGATAAAATGAAAATTTAAAATTAATGAAAAATAATAAATTGTTGTTAAACAATGTGTTTAATTATTTTTTAATCAAATTATTGGTGTACAATTACATAAAGACAAGCATATGAATCAGTTGCATATTCATGGTTTATATAATTTTTCTTATTGTTAAGGCCCAAATCAATTATATCTGATATTTAAAAGAATTCAAAATGAGTGAAATTTTATGTGTGAATACTTTTGACATTATATTTACTTCAAATTTTAACACAAAGTGTGCACACTATACCATAGAAATATCCATAATGTTTTTTCAATGGGCTATGACAATTATTGTGTACAACTTTAATAGGAAATGTTCACTATCTTTCATTTGTAACAAAACCATTCAAGAATTCATACAATTAAATCTTGTTGTTTAATAGTTAGAGTAAAGAGTGTAATTATTAAATTAACTTATTATACTAACCTAACACTTATGTATTTCCAAGTTCTTTTTTTCATGTCAATCTTCTTAGATGTTTCAAATACTCAATGTAATAAAGTTAAACACATTTGCATGAATATAATTAGGTGGAATGTAACTCATAGTGGATTTTAAACTATTTTTAATGAAATTGCAAAACATGGAACCAAATTACTTAGTGTTGGCACAAGGATAAATCCACATCATGTTTTAAAGGCGTGTATTATATTCAAGATGGATATTTGTTAACATCATGCACTAAGATTATAGGATTGGTGGAAAGTTATTTTAATTTCTATTGCCCTAACATTATACTAGATCATGTAAAATTCATATAACAAAAGGTTTAAGAGTTCAATTTCTTGATTTGTTTTTATACACCCTTTTTTTATGTTAACTAGCAATGTTCATTAAGTGAGTAAGGTTTTTATAAGTTACTAAAAATATTAATTTTCACCTAATGACATTAAAAAATCATTCCTTCCAAATTGGTAGTGTGGAACATTACATATAACTCTTAATGTTGTAAATAAAAGCCAATAATTATAAGAAAAGCTATAATAGTATGATAAAAAATTTCACCCTATTTCATTAGTTATCCAAGATGGTCTTCTTAATTTCACACAAGTGAAGGATATTGAACACCAATCTTTGAAATTTTAAAAAAAAATTCCTAATTTCAACCTCTTAGTAATCTCATACATGGGAAGATAATCAAATTTGTTAACAATTTAACAATTCATTTATTACTTCCTTTTGTTCATGATTTTGGAAAGATGAAAATAATTCAAATAATCACATATTGTCCTTGGAATATAGGAAGAAAAATAAAGTTGGGGCACACTTTTTAATTCATAGCACTTCGAAGGTAGGAGGGTGTGTTAGAACTCCAAGATGGGATTAGGAAGATTTCACAAATGAGAGTTCAAAATGAGGTCAACTTGCACAACCAAGAAAATAGGGCGATTAATGTAAATTGAATGGAAGTGGTGTGATAGACTTAATAGGAACAACTTCAAGCAAAAGTTTTACACAACTCACAACCTTTAGGAGGAAGCACCATTCCCCTCCCTATAGTATATTCTATGCTTCTTCATGGGGATTACATCCAAATGTCACTTTTCCCTAGGACTCTCAAAAGGGAATCCCAAAATTGGGACTTTTATTATTCTAGAACTTTGGACGCTCATATCTTTTTCAAATCAAGTTTTTTTTGAGATTGCGAGGGCAACATCTTGTATTCTTCAAAAGGATCTTTCCAACAGTGTATAGCGCGCCCCAATCTGAATTCATTTGACCCCTACTTTCAAGGGATTTGTGGTTGAGAGTCAAATTTTCAATTCGATGTTTGCCTTTTCTTTTGATCATTACTTATGCAAATCAAGTCTAAATCAACAATGTGAGGGAACTTTAAGTATCTACACTTTAAAACCTTTCTAATGGTGTCTTAAGGGCCCAATTTGGTGCTTGTTTGCCTTTCCAACCAAGGTTCCAAACATCCGCAATTCTTGCACAAATGCAACTCCCAAAGTGGGAATGCACTTGGGAGTCATTAGGGTTCATCCCTTGCATTCTCCCCCATTTGTGAAAATGTATTTCACCCCTAAACACATTCTTCGCCTCATGGGTCCTTACATTTCACATTTAGTCGCAAACCCAATGTTAAGGTTGCAACAGTAGAAGGTTAGAGCCATTAACATTGATCCACATGTTCCTTTATATATGTAATGAAATACAAAGCTATCATGATATGCACACCTCAAATGTGGTATAATTGTGTCATGTATTTTGTATTATTCCATTTGGTACACTCCAAAAAACTTGGTTTGTTTTTACATCACTATATTTTTAGTGCATGCATATTTTCAACACACAATTTTAATGTTAATGTATAACACACATGGGCATGGAAGTAAGAAGTAATCATTAAGTTTCCCAATGCTTACCTTGTACTTTAATTATCTCTTATTCCACTACACATCATAAACAAATATCAAAACAAGTTAGAAAACAACTACAAAGTCTTATGAATTATCATAATATATTATCCTTAACATTCCAATTCTTGCACTTAAAGTAAAGTGAAATAATCACCCTTTAACTCCTATAATACACTGAAACATCGTTCTTATGATGAAAATATTTTGCAACTACTATGCAAATGTAATCATGTAATTGCATGTGACATGCCTATCATACTAGATAGCTAACTTAAATAGGTTAGGGTGCAAATTTTTTAAGGTGTACCAATTTCTTGTCATGTTACCTTTTTATGTTTTTTTTACCATGTAAAGACACATTTATGGATGATTATGATGGAATCTAAAATTATAATAATCTAAAATATAGTCCTTCTGAAATTTTTGACATTTTTTTATTCTTTATTTTTTATGGGGATCAAAATATAAAGCAAAACAAGATTGTAATAAAGATTAAACCCTTTTCGTCTTGTGTGGTACACCTTAAAGGATTTTCACCCAATAGGTATATTACATAGATAAGTTTGGTAGGTCACTAGGGTGCCTAAGCTAGCCTAATTGCTTAAGTTCTTAGCCTAGGCTAATAGGTAGGTGCATACGTTAAACCGAGTAGTTAGTTAGGCTATGTTATGCTTCCACATGGAAACAATTCATAGGGTATCATATTTCTGAATTTACTTAACTAATAAACTAATATAATCACTATGAAAAAATGGGGTGATTTGCAACTAGCCTTGCAACTAGATTTTTGAATTGTGATGACCATTTGCCATTCATTTGCAACTTAACATGTTTCTATGGGTGTGAGTGCTATCAAACAAATTACATAAATTGCAATGGATGTAAGTCACCATATGTGAAACCATATACATATGCAACTCATGTAACTTAGTAACAACTACGTAAGAATAACTATTATGTAATTATGATGCAGCTAGTTTGCAACTACCATGGTAACATCATTTTTCATTGATCCATCAAAATATGACACATCCCAATATGAGGAATTTTTGGTTGAAGTTTTTTTTTTGGGAAATATTGATTTCCACCATACATTGTGATTGTTCATTTATATGGGCTTAAGTTGTGGCATGTGGCCCGATTAAAAGTTGCCACATGGCATATGAAATTTGAAAAGAATAAAAATAAAATCTATTTTAGTAGGTAAGTAGGTTAATGCATATGCATAGGTAGGTAGGTAAAACTAAATAAGTAAGACATACTTACATATAACCTAGGCTACATACATATTTCACCTATTGAGGTAAGTAGATAAAAAAATAGGAGTAACTATTGACTTACCTAAATAGGCAAATAGGTAGGAAGGTAAAAGTGTAGGTGAACTAAATAGTAGCCATGTAAATATTTTTATTTTATTTTTTGGTTTGTTTTTAAGGTTAGACGTTTTTGAACTCAACTTAAATTGACACATGTTTTAATGTGAACACATAAAAATAAGTCTTTTCCTTAGATAATTTGTGACATGACATTCAAAAATAAAATTGATAAGTTAAATCTTTTAGTTGCACATTAGTTGCAAATTGGGGTGCAATTAGAAAAATGTTTTCCACATTATTTCTGTTTATTTTTTTATTTTATAAATTTTACAATTGAATGAATAATTATTTGGTAATTATGTATGTGAATTATTATTTGAAATAGTCATTTGAATATTTTTTTAATTAATCAATCTAATTTAAATAATTAATTAGTGAGTTCTTAAATAATGAATGATTTGAATTTAAATTCACATAATTAACCATATGGATTCCCAAAATGAATTATTTGGATGAAGTTACTAATAATTAATTACTCTAATTCAGAAATTTATCTAAATTTGCAAATAATTTGAAAAATTAATTATCTAGCTAGTGAATTTAAATAATTATTTTTTAGATACTTAATTGAGATTAATTAATTATTATTTATTAATATGTAATAATTAATAAATTATTGAAAAACTAATTTACTATTAAATATTAAGGAATAAATAAGATTTTAAAAATTATTAATTTATTAACAATTGAACAATAGTCATAAAATAGTGGAAAAATACCAATTTTATAATAGCAACATAGTGAAACATCTAGTTGTAACAATGAGAATCAAAGTCAATGACTAGTTGGATGTGTCATACAATAAAAAATAATTGGAAATAAATAACTATAATTTTAGCTTCAAAAGACAAATTTCATTCATACGATAGGCCACCTAGTCCAAGTACTTAAATGGGTTAAGGTAGCCACCTAGGTTAAGTAGCCTAGTTATGTAGGGTACATAGGGTCAAAACACCATTGTTGACCATAACTATGTCACTTGTAAGGCTTGATCCTCAGACCCCAAGTATAGATATCGACTTCTTTAACATCAAACCACCCCATTTGATGTGGAAGTGTAGTAAAATGCATTCTATTTACCCCATATTGGATTTTAAACATTACACAAATATCAACTTCAATATTTCATATTTTATAGATATTTGACCAAATGGGAAAATTTTAAGTTTATTTTAAAAGTATTTTCAATGACGTACATAATTAAATATGTTTTTCTTCCAAAAATGTAAATTAATTTGAATAATGTTTTTTGAATTTTGTTAAGTTGACTTACATTTCAATGACAATTCAATGGAAAAAAAAATTCAAACATTTGATTTGTAAATGAAAAATATTTTACAATTAATCTTTAATAATTAATTGATTTCCCATATATTAATTTTTCATTTCATTACAAAAATTTAGTATGTGATTATAATATATTATAATTTTAATTAATTCACATATAGTTTTTATAAATGGAGAATATATCAATCATTTCAGAAAAATATAATAATAAACATGAGTGCAATGGTCCTTTAAGATTTCCTAGTCCTAACCTTCACAAATTATTCAAAAAATTATGGTTGCTTCAATCCACTATCTATTAAACAAATAAAAAGAGCCAACTATTTGAAACCTTCCTAAAAATTAAAAGCATTGAAAAAAGTGGGAAAAATTCTTCTTTTTGTGTTCTTGAACAAAAAATCCCCAAGTGTCACTTTCCTAAAACATTTTCCTTGACAATTCATTTAGAATATTAAATTTTTTTTTTGGTAAATTCAATTGAAGTTTGAAATTGTACATGATTTGGTAATCTTTTAATATAAAATTTAAAATGAAAAGCTTTTTGAAAATGAATCCCATGTTGTTTTGAAGTTGAGTCAATTTCAAAATTTTGGGGTGATGTTCCTAGTGGTACCACCCAAGGATGGGTTTGCCCAAATGTGATTTCAAAACACTTGGGGCATTTTTCTCTTAACTTTTCAAATTTGGTTATAACTTCAAGCCTTTAAGCTTGTTTCGGCAATGTGACCTTGTCATATTGTAGTTTGAATTGAAATCTTTCCAACAAGTGAAGATATTTGGTTCCCCAAATTGCTTTTTAAACGTTTGAAAATTTTGAGAGCCTCCCACACATTTTCATAGTTCATTTCATTTCGGAATGTGGTTATAGCATTCTTTTTCATTCATTTCATGTTTTATCCTTGGTTTGGAACTTGGAATCCTTCAACTTCATTTCATCCTAAGATCAATATTTGTGCAAGCATATCTTGTTGACAGTCAATCGAACATACCCAAGAACTAAGGCCACAACAAAAAATTCATTCAATCCAAAACATTCATTAAAGTTTTTTACTCATACAAACTTGACACAGTAATACATGAAAAACATTGATGTGAAAATGGTTGTAATACACTA
>Ga0116227_10012294_pt1 | contig 13995 bp, 14 predicted proteins | sample S1TSphgellanicum_FD_89693 | JGI IMG/M metagenome (GOLD analysis project Ga0116227, IMG submission 89693) | Host-associated microbial communities from peat moss isolated from Minnesota, USA - S1T2_Fb - Sphagnum magellanicum MG | ecosystem: Host-associated > Plants > Peat moss > Unclassified... | reverse complement strand
TCTTCAACTCCTTTTGCCTATTGGCTCAACGCGGAGAGAGCGGCGCGGTTCGGGCGATCCGATTTCGGCGCGGCTGGAACTCCGCGCCGCTTACGCAGTTTGCGCAGCGAAGCAGTTCGAGCCGCGAAGGAGAAGCTTGGTGACCGCCCATCCGCGCGAGCTCGTTCATGTCCGCCAGATGGAAGCCGGCGCCGCTCAGGCCCGCGCTGCGGCGCTCGAGGTGGCACACCGGGCCTATGCGCGCGCGCGCGCCGACGAAACGGCGTTTCCAGCAGACGCCATCGCGGATTTGCATTGCGCAGGGCTGCTCTCTGGCGTGCTGTCCCCCGACGACGGTGGCCTCGGTCTTCTCTTGCCTTGCAATGCCGTTTGTCTCGCGGACGTATTGCTGCGGATCGGCTGGGGCAGCCTCGTGCTCGGCCGGCTTTACGAGGGCCATGTCAACGCGTTCAAGCTCATCGCAACCTACGCTAGTCCGGCGCAGCAGCGGGCTTTTGCCGAAGCGGCGCGCGCCGGCCATCTCTTCGCCGTGTGGAACACGGAGCAAGGCGATGGCCTTCGTCTCGTGCAGCCTGATGGCGGTGGCTTCGAGCTGCGGGGCGGCAAGATCTTGGCGTCCGGCGCGGGCTTCGTGACGCGCCCGCTTGTCACAGCGCGCGACGCGAATGACGCGCTCTTGATGGTGATCCCGAGCCTCGAGCGCGAAAGCCGGGCCGATCTTTCGCAATGGACGCCGCTCGGCATGCAAGCGAGCGCGACGGGCAGCGTCGATTTCACCGGACTGTTTGTCGACGCCAGCGCAATCATCGGCGGCCCGGACGATTTTCACGCCCAACCGACCTTCTCGGCAGGCGCGTGGCGCTTTGCGGCGGTGCATGCCGGCGGTATCGCGCGCGTCTTCGACGTCTGCCGCGCCCATCTCGTTGCCCAGAACCGCCATGAGGATCCGCATCAGAAAGCTCGCATGGGCGAGGCGGCGATCGCGGTGGAGACGGCTCGGCTCTGGACGATGAAGGCGGCCGAATTCGCCGACGATCCGGCGCTGGATGCCAAATCGAAGATCGCTTATGTCGACATGGCGCGCCTCGCGGTCGAGCGCGCTGGCCTCGATGTGATGGAGCTCGCGCAGCGCTGTGTCGGATTAGCCGGCTTCATGAGCACCCATCCGCTCAATCCGATCTGTCGCGACCTTGCAACCTATCTGCGGCAGCCGGCGCCGGATCGTGCTCTGACGGAAGCAGCATCGATCCTTCTTGCCGACGATCGTTCGCTGGTCGAGCGCTGGTCGTGACGATGACGGCCGCCGACTATTTTGCCGCGGCCGACCGGCTGAGAGTCGCCGATCTCGCGCAGATAACGGACGGCGGCGGCATCATGGTTCTGGCGCCGCATCCCGACGATGAGAGCCTGGGCTGCGGCGGCCTTATCGCAACGGCGGTCGACGCGGGCGTGCCCACCTCTGTCGTGATCCTCAGCGACGGCACCGGATCGCATCCGCATTCGCAGGCCTATCCGAAAGAGAAACTTCGCGCCTTGCGCGAGGAGGAAGCGCGTGCCGCAGCCGCCGCGCTCGGTCTCGCGGAGAGCAAGCTCGCTTTCTTTCGCTTGCCCGACGGCGCGGTTCCGGCCGATGGCGCCGACGCCGAAGACGTCGTGGCTCGGATCCGCGCTGAGATTGCCGGCAAAGGAACGCGCATTCTTTTCGTGACTTCGCCATTCGATCCGCATTGCGATCATCAGGCCGCCTATGGGCTCGCATCGCGCGCCGCCAAGCGCAGCGGCGCACGGCTTTTCACCTATCCGATCTGGGCACGGACACTTGCGCCGAGCATCGTGCTCCCCGCGTTTGCGCCGACCGGATTTCGTCTCGAGATCTCCGCCTATCTGCCGAAGAAACAGGCGGCCATCGCGGCACACCGCTCGCAGACGACTGCCTTGATCGACGACGATCCCGCGGGCTTTCGCCTCGCGCCGAGCATGATCGAGACATTTACGACTTCTCATGAATGCTTCATCGAGGCGGTGTCGTGAAGGCGTCGCTGCCGACCAGCTATTTCGATGCGCTTTACGCGCAAAATCCGGACCCGTGGAATTTCGGGACGAGCGCCTATGAGGCAGCTAAATATCAGCGCACGCTCGCTGCGTTGCAGCGCCCGCATTATGCGTGCGCGCTCGACATCGGCTGCTCGATCGGCATCTTCACGTCGATGCTCGCGCCCCGCTGCGACCGTCTCGTCGCGCTGGAACCAGCCGCGGCGGCCCTTGCGCAAGCAAAGCAGCGCTGCGCGGGTAAAACCCACATCGCCTTCGCGCAAATGCGTGTTCCGGACGAATGGCCGGACGGGCTGTTCGAGCTGATCATTCTTTCGGAGGTGCTCTACTATCTCGATCGGCCGAGCCTCGCGCATTTGGCGCGCCGGGTGGAAACAGCGCTTGCCCCGCGTGGCGAACTCGTGCTCGTGCATTACACGAAAGAAACAGACTATCCCTTGACGGGCGACGAGGCAGCGAGCGCTTTCATCGCGGCCGTGGCCGGCTTCGCTGGCCTCACCCATCACCATGACGAGCCCTCCTATCGGCTCGATTGTCTTCAACGCATGTGAGTTCTAGCTTCGGGCTTGCCGCGGGGGATCATGAGGCGGCGGTTATCCCGACACCGTTCGACGCCGGCGCAACCTTCTCCCGAATGCGGAAAAAGCGAAGGCGGTGCAAAGCGGAAAATCCGCGCAGGAGTGCGAGCAGCGCTTTTGCCATCCTGATCTGGCCCGGCAATTGCCGCGGATGCAGCCGTCGCGCGGGCGCCGGTCGCTTGAGGTAAGGCGCGACGTTGCTCAAAAATCTCATCATCGCCGGGAGCAGGGGCGGCAGATCGTCGTTGCAAAGATCGGCCGGATCGTCGGAGCGACGGCGCATCGTGTCGGCCGCACCTCCTGCAGCGCGTCCAACAAGCCGCGCGGAGGTGACGACCGCAACCGTTGGATCGTGCCGCACGCGAAAGCCGTGGGCCCGAAACTCGGCGAGCAGCGCCTTGTCTTCCCCGAGCGCGATAGAGGGCACGCCGCCGACGGCGCGATAAGCAGAAAGACGCATCGCGATCGACGCGCCGGATTCGGTTGCGTGCCGCGGCCATGGCTCGCTGGCGCGCCGGTCGAGGCGCGCTTCGAGCTCGCAGAGCAAGGCCCGATAGGCCGCCTCTTGACGTTCGCGGCGGCGAAGCGGCGCGGGCAGCATCGCCTCTTCGTGGGGATCGAGGACGAAATGGCCGGCAACCGCGTCGGCGCCCGCCTCGATCGCTGCGAGATTGCGTGCGATCCAGTCGGGGGCGGCGCGCGAATCGGCATCGCTCGTCAGCAGGATTCCGTCCGAAAAGCCGTCGGCTTCGAGAAGCAGTGCCGCGAGCCCTAAAGCAAGCCGCCGGGCACCGCCGGCATGGGCTTTTTGCGGCGGCAGGTCGATTGGCAGGATGTGCAACTCGAACGAGAGCGACGGCTCGAGGCGCGCGGCGCGCGCTGCCGTGCCATCGGTCGAATTGTTGATAAGCAGCAAGACGCCGAACGTGCCGTGCGGGAGTAGCGCACCGGAAAGATCACGCTGCGCGTCCAAGGCGAGAAGACAATCTTCTATACGATCCTCTTCGTCTTTGGCGGGAATCGCGACGAGGATGCGCGAAGGCAATGAAACCGCGCCGCATGATTCACGCAGGAACATGTCTGTCTCACACTGTTAGGCGCAAACGCGCGAGAGGCGGGCGGGATAAGGCAAGCACCACCCAGCCCATTCGAAGCGCAGCCGGCTGCAAAACTGCGGATAAGCTGCCGGGTTCCTTCCGCGCTCATGCCGCCTTCTTCATCTTCTTCAGATCCTTGCAGAGGCGGCGGTTCAAAAGCGCGAGCAAGGCGGCTTCTTCCGGACGCAGCGCGGCGGGATGGGATAGGTCCATCTGCGCGTCTTGTTTAAGGGGGCGTATCCGATCGCCGTCGAGATAGGCGCTCAAGATCTCCGGATGCACGTAGCATTTGCGACAGATCGTCGGGGTGTTGCCGAGACGCGAAGCGACCTGTTCGATGGCCGATTTGATGTTGCGCTTGGCGCCGGCTTGCGTGTCGGCCTTCTCGAATTCGCCGAGCGCCATTGCCGCGAGGACCGTCCCCGCCCACGTGCGGAAATGTTTGGCGGTAATATCCTGCCCTGAAATTTCGCGGAGATAGGTGTTGACGTCGGAGGAGGTGACGCTTTGTCGGACGCCGTCCGCATCGATATATTGGAAAAGATCCTGTCCGGGCAGCTCCTGGCACGCTCTGACGATGCGCGCGACCCGCCGGTTGTGGATCTTCAGCTTCCAGAGCTTGCCGCTCTTGCCTTTGAATTCGAAGCGCAGCGTGCCACCGTCGACATCGACGTGGCGGCTGCGCAGGGTGGTAAGACCGTAGCTCTTGTTGTCCCGCGCATAATCCTCATTGCCGACACGTATCAATGTCGTCTGCAACAGGTCGACGAGCGTTGCGAGCACTTTCTCGCGGCCGAGCCCGCGGCGGCGCATATCGCCTTCGAGACGGGCACGGAGCTGCGGCAGGATTCGGCCGAAGGAAATCATCTCCTCGTATTTGTCGGCATCGCGCACCTCGCGCCAGCGCGGATGATAGCGATATTGCTTGCGGCCCCGCGCATCGCGCCCGGTCGCCTGGATATGTCCATCGGGATCGGCGCAGATCCAAACGTCTTCGTAAGCCGGCGGCACGGCGATCTTGCGAATGCGCTGCAGTTCCCAGTCATCGCGCACCGGCCTGCCGTTCGGCGCGATATAAGCGAAGCCTGTACCTTTCCGCAGCCGTTTGATTCCCGGCATTTCGTCGTTCACATAAACAAGTTGCGCCGCCTTCGCGGCTGCGACAGCATGGGCGGTGGTTGGGTTCTGCTCGTAGACGGGTTGGTTCGGCATCGATGTGAAGGTGCATTGCGCGAAAGCTTGTCGCTTCAAACTAAGCTGCTTGTGAATACGTTCCCCTCCGCCCTTTGATTTTACGAACGAAACACACCTTTCTTGTCACTTGCTGCGATGCAACCGCATCGCGTCTCGCTCATTTCGGATACGGAGGATCCTAGCCATGCCAGCAACCACGACGGACATGCCAGTGCACGAGGCGAACGAGCGAAGGGAGGAATCCGAGGCGCGGCCGGCGGCCAAGATCGATGCGCGAAGCCGGTTCGGCCTCGAAGGCAAGATCGCGGTCATCACCGGCGCGGCGCGCGGGATAGGGCGGGCGATCGCGATCGAGATGGCGGCGCATGGTGCCGACATCGTGGCGCTCGATATATGCGGCTTCGTGTCGACGGGCTCGAATGTCGAGCCTGCCACCGAAGAAGAGCTCGAACATACGGTGCGGGCCGTCGAGGCCTTGGGCCAGCGCTGCCACGCGCGCAAGGTCGATATCCGCAATCTCGCGGATCTGCGCGCCATCGCCGAGCGAGTCGAAACGGAGTGGGGCGCGGTCGATATTGTTGTCGCCAATGCCGGAATTCAACGCTGGAAGCCGCTCCTCGAAATGGATGATTGCGATTGGTATGATGTGATCGATGTCAATTTGAACGGCACCGCCAATACGATTCGTGCCTTTGCTCCGAAAATGGTCGCGCGCAAATCTGGTCGCATCATTCTTCTCTCCTCGATGCAGGGCAGGCACGGGACGAAAGACGGCAGCTCCTACGCAGCGTCGAAATGGGGCGTTCTCGGGCTGATGAAATCCGCCGCGATGGAATTCGGTCCGCATAAGGTCACCGTCAATGCGATCATTCCAGGGCTCGTCGATACGGCGCTGACCCGTTACGAGGCGCGCTATCGCCATGCGATCGCCGAAACCCGTTCCGACCCGCCGGAGCATCCGACTGCGGAGGAGGTGTGGGTTGCACGGATGCCGCAAGTGCCGCTGAGAGTCGGCTGGCTGCGGCCGGAAGACATCGCGCCTGTGGCCGTATTCTTGGCGTCCGACGCGGCCGCCATGGTGACGGGCGCGGAATATGAGGTCACCGGCGGAGATAGCGCCCACAACGTGTGAGGGCAGGCCGAATTTTACCTACGGCCTGACGGCGGGCGTTTCCATCGGCAAACCCTGCGAGCGTTCGGCGAGATAGGCTTCGAGCGCGATTGTTTCGGGCGAGCCCGGCGGATAGGGCTCCATGCGCATGCCCATCATGCAATTGCGCAAGCGCCGCTGCAGCGAGCCGAGCGTCTGCCATTCGAGCCGATAGAGCGGATAGCCGGTCGCGGTTCCTTGCGGCAAGGGGGCGCCTGCGAGCTTCTTGCCCCAGCGTTCGTCATGGCAGAGGCTGCAGGAGAGATCGAGTTGGCCCATCCGCGCGTGAAACAGAGCGCGGCCTTCCGCGCGCACGGCGTCGAGACGCGGATCCTTGGAGAGTTCGATCGGCACGCCGCGCGACTGAAAGCCGATATAGGCCGCAAGCGCCAGCATCTCATCGCTGTCATAACCGAGCACGGCCGCATTCTGATGCCGCGTGCGGCAGGCATTGATCCGGGTCTCGAGATCGACCGGCCGGTTCGTCGCCGCGTCATAGGCGGGATAGCGCGCGGCGACGCCGCGCATGCTCGTCTTCGCCGCGGCGTGGCAGGCGGCGCAGGCCGGGCCCGTCGCCGGGGCTTCGTTCCACAGGCGTTCGCCTTCGCTAACCCAGAGCATGCCGGGATTGGCGGTATCGTCGCTCTGCATCGCCTGTGTCTGCGGCTGCATGAAGGAAAATCCCGAGCGTCGATCCTGCGGCGCGAGATCTTCAGCGGCCGTCGATGACGCCATTATGGCCGCTAAGGCAAACAACCCGAAGCGCAGCGCCCGCATCAATCCTCGACGACGATATCGACAAAAGCGCGCTGTATCTCGCCTGTGTCGGGCGTCCAGGCGAAGTCGAGCCTGCCGCTTTCGGTCGCACGCGTGGTGAAGGAGATGAAAGGATTGGCCGCGATCGCCGGAAAGAGCTCGGCGCGAAAGACCTCCTCGCCATTATAGGTGCAGACGAAGAGGTGGATGATGTCGCGCGGAATGACGTTTCCTTCTTCGTCGCTCTGATAGCCGGTCAGCATATGATGGCCGATGAGGGTCTTGATCTCGAGGATCTCGCCGCGCTTGGCGCGCCGCGCGACATTGATGAGGGGCGGCGCCATCAATTGGTCTCCACGCAGGCTGCGAGCGTCACGATGACTTCTGCATTGTCGGACCAGAACGTGCCGTCGCTCAATTCGGCGATCGCCGTCACCTTTTGCGTATCGGCGAGCCGGATGCGCGTGATCACCGCGGCACGGCCGGCGCGCGGCGTCAGATGGAAGATCGCAACGTTCGGCTGCGGATTTTTTTCGTTGAACACCGCAATGCGCCGCACGAAGCTCTGCGGCGTCATCGGGCTTTCGACGGTGACCGAGATCGGCACGGCATTGCCGTTCTCGACGAGCGGCGGGATGTCGATCACGACGCGCCCTTGCTGGATCGGGGCCTCGCCTGCAAAGCCGCGGACGGCCTCCGCCATCTCCGCCGGCGTCGCATGGGCCGGCCGCACGAGAGCGAGCGCGACAAGGCTGCCGCCGAGGCCGAGCACGTGCCGCCGGGTCCCTGTCATTTCTCTGCTCCTTTCAGCGTCCCGAGGAAGGCGACGACGTCCTCGATCTCCTGCGCTTCGAGAATCGGCTTGTCGCGAAAGGCCGGTGCGACGCGCACATGGCCGTCGATCCTGTAATAAGCCGGCATGATCGTGTCGGAATCGAGCCGATGCATGTCGACGATCCGCAGCCGGATCTGCCCGGCCCCAAGCCGACTACCGACGCCGGTGAGATCGGGCGCGAGGTCGCCCTGAAAATGTTCGCTCGGAAAGGGACCTGAGTGGCAGAGCAGGCAAAGCCCCTTTTGTCGGTTGGTGACGATGGCTTGGCCGCGTCGTGCATCGCCCGTGAGGCCGGCAAGCGGCGCCGGAATGGCGTCGCCCGCGATCGTGAAGGGAGCAAGATCCGCCGCGAGCGCCGGCAACCCCGACGCGCAGCACACGCCCAAGGCAGCCTCAGCCAAATACTTCATGCGTGATCGTTTTGAACCAGCTTTGGGCATAATCGGCCTCGAGCGCGCGGACATTCTGCGGCGCATCGAGCGGGCTCGTGCCGCCCGAGCCTGCGATCTCGGCGAGGAGGCCGTTGACGGGATGATAAATGCCGGCGACCGAGATCCCATAATCAGGCGCGACGAGACTGTAGCACGTATTGATGAGCTTAGGCGCCTCCGGTGTCGCGCCTTTGAGCAGGGCCGCGACGGCGAGCGCGCAGGTCTTGGCTTGCGCATTCGCGGCGAAGGCCGATTTCGGCATGGCGCCGGCAATCGCCGCGTCGCCGATCACGTGGATGCCGGGTTTCAGCTTCGATTCGAAGGTGACCGGATCGATCGGGCACCAAAGCGTTCGATCAGTGACGCCGGCAAGCGCCGCGATGCGGCTCGCCTGTTGCGGCGGAATGACATTGCCGACATCGGCCTTGTGTCGGGCGAAATCGGTGACGAAGGTTTTCGTCGCGGGCTCGACCGAGGTGACGGCGCCGCCGGCCGATTGGCCGATCCATTCGATCATGCCCGGATAGAGGGCAGCCCAGGCGTTTTGAAACAGCTTCTGCTTCGAGAACGCATCCTTAGCATCGAGGATGAGGATTTTCGCGCGCGGCTTGTACGCTTTCAGGTAGGCGGCGATGAGGCTCGCGCGCTCGTAAGGGCCGGGCGGACAACGATAGGGATTGGCCGGCGCCGAGATCACGACCGTGCCGCCGTCGGCCATCGCCTCGAGCTGGCGGCGCAGCAACACTGTCTGCGGGCCGGCTTTCCAGGCATGCGGCAGGTTTTCGACCGCGGCCTCGTCATAACCAGGCAGAGCATCGAAGCGCAGATCGATGCCGGGCGCGAGAATAAGCCGATCATAGGCGAGCACCGCGCCGTCGGCGAGCGTGACCCGTTTTTGCGCGCTGTCGATGCGCTCCGCCGCCTGCTGCACGAAGCTCACGCCGTCGCGCTTCACGCCGTCATAGGTAAAGCGCTGCGCTTCGATCGGGCGGAGGCCCGCGATGACGTCGTTGCTGAACGGGCAAGCCGTATAGTCGGCGTTCGGCTCGACGAGCGTGACGGCGATGCCGGCGCGCGCCAGCTTGCGTGCCGCGGTCGCCCCGGCAAAGCCGCCGCCGATGACGACGACATGCGGCTTAGCCTGCGCGATGAGCGCCGGCGCGCCGAGTGCCAAGGCGCCCGCGCCGGCGGCAAGGCCGATGAGATCGCGCCGCGTCGCCGCCGTCATGGCGCCTCCGGTTTCTGCTGCGACAGCCATGCCCCGATCGCAGCCGACTCCGTGTCCGTGAAGCCCTTCGCGATGCGGTCCATCACCGTCGCCTTGCGGCTGCCGTCGCGATAGGCTGCGAGCGCCGCGGTGATGTCGGCGGCCGATCGGCCTTCGAGCGCCGGCACGAGGCCTTTGCCGGCGTGGCAGCCCGAGCAGGCGACGGCGCCCGGCGGCGGGTCTTGCGCCGCCGCGGGCGAGATCACGAGCAAGGCTGCGAGTGGCAGCAAGGGCAGGCGCGTCACATCAGGCCTTTCCGAGATCCTGGTTGCGCAACGGAAAATGGCGGATGCGCTTGCCGGTTGCCGCGAAGATCGCGTTCAGCACGGCAGGTGCTGCGACGGCGATCGTCGGCTCGCCGACGCCGCCCCAAAATCCGCCGGACGGCACGAGCACCGTTTCGACCTGCGGCATGTCCTTCATGCGCACGACGGGATAGGTGTCGAAATTGTCTTGCACGATCGCGCCATCCTTCACGCTGCACTCGCCGAAGAGCATGGCGGAAAGACCATAGGAGAAGGAGCCGGCGACCTGTGTCTCGACCTGCTGCGGGTTGACGATGGTGCCGGGATCGGTCGCTGCGAAGATGCGATGAATCTTCACCACACCGCTGGTGACGGAGACTTCCGCAACCGCCGCCGTATAGCTGCCGAAGCCCATGAAATGGGCGAGGCCGCGATAGATGCCGGGCGGCGCCGTCGTGCCCCATCCGGCTTTGGCCGCCGCAGCCTCGAGCACGGCCAGATGCTTGGGGTGGTTCGCCATCATCTTGCGGCGGAAGGCGAGAGGGTCTTCGCCCGCCGCATGCGCAAGCTCGTCGATGAAGCTTTCGACATAGATCGCGTTGTGATTGGAGTTGACGCCACGCCAAAAACCCGGCGGCACATGTGGGTTGTGCATCGCATGGTCGATTAGGACATTTGGAATGTCGTAGCCGAAGGCGCCTTCCGGCCCGCCCGGATTGAGGCCTTGGAAGACGAGCGGATCGCGGCCGTTCTGCAACAGCTCCGGAATGCGCGCGGCGACGATCGATTGGCCGGAAATGCGCATGCGGAAGCCGGTGACCTTGCCGCTCGCGTCGAGCGTCGCCGTCAATTTCGCCTGCGTGATCGGATGATAGAGGCCATGCTGCATGTCCTCCTGCCGGGTCCAGACGAGCTTGATCGGCACGCCGGGAATTTGCTTGGCGACCAGCACGGCCTGGCGCGTGAAATCATTGCCGGCGCCGCGCCGGCCAAATCCGCCGCCCGGATTGATCTTGATGACGTCGCATTTGGCGACGGCGAGCTCGGCTGCCTCCGCCGCGACGGCGAGCGAGGTCTCCGAGCCTTGCGTCGGGCACCAGACCTCGCATTTTTCCGGCGTCCAGCGGGCCGTCGCGTTCATCGGCTCGAGCGTCGCATGATTTTGATAAGGATAGGCGTAAACGGCTTCGATCGTCTTTGCCGCAGCGGCCTTTGCAGCGTCGAAATTGCCGGTCTTGTTGCCGATGAAGCCTTTATCCGCGGCGAGGCCTTCCGCAAGCTTCGCCGCAATCGTGGCGCTCGAGACATGGGCGCTCTCGCCGCCGTCCCATTCGATCGCCAGCGCATCGAGCGCGGTCTTTGCCTGCCACCATTTGTCGGCGACGACGACCACGGCATTGTCATCGATCGTCAGCACGTGCTTGACGCCCGGCATCGACGCGATCGAGGCGGCATCGAACTTTTTCACCTTGCCGCCGAAGACGGGGCATTGACGGATGGCCGCGTTGAGCATGCCCGGCAGCTTGAAATCGATGCCGTAGACTTGACTGCCATTGAGCTTGCCGGCGGTATCGAGCCGTTTCAGCGGCTGGCCGGCAATCGTCCACGTCTTCGGGTCTTTCAGCGGCACGTCGGTCGGCGGCTCGATCTTCGCGGCAGCGGTCGCGACCTTGCCGTAGCTCGTCGTGCGGCCCGATGCGGCGTGCGTGATGACGCTGGCCTTGGCGCTGCATTCGGCCGCGGGCACGTTCCACGCTTGCGCCGCGGCAGAAATCAGCATCATGCGCGCCGCGGCGCCGCCTTTACGGACATAGTCCTGGCTCTCGCGGATGCCGCGGCTCCCTGTCGTCGAGAAATTGCCCCAGACGCGATGGCGCAGCAGGTTCTCGCCCGGCGTCGGGCTTTCCGTCGTGACTTTCGACCAGTCGCAGTCGAGCTCTTCGGCAACGAGCTGGGCGAGCCCTGTCATCGTCCCTTGCCCCATTTCGGCGCGCGAGATGCGGATGACGACGGTATCGTCCGACTTGATGGCGACCCAGGCATTGATTTCCGGTTGCGTCAGCGCCGCCGTTTCTGCGGCCGCGAAGGGAATGTGGAAGCCGAGCGAAAGGCCGCCGGCTGCCGCGCTCGTGACGAGAAAATGCCGGCGCGAGAGGTCGAGTCCTCGTTTCATTTCATCCTCCCCGTATCGATACGGTTCGCGAAGGGATCAACCATGCCGTGCGCGATCTTCGGCGGCGCGATGGATGGCCGCGCGCACGCGGTTATAGGTGCCGCAGCGGCAAATATTGGTGATGCCGGCATCGATATCGGCATCGCTCGGCTTGGCGTTTCGCTGCAGCAGCGCCGCCGACGCCATGATCATGCCGGACTGGCAGTAGCCGCATTGCGGCACATCGAGCGCGAGCCACGCCGCTTGCACCGGATGCGTGCTATTTTGCGAAAGGCCTTCGATCGTGACGATCTTTTGCCCGGCAGCGAGAGCACCCAGAGGCAGCATGCAGCTTCGCGTCGCCTCGCCGTCGAGCATCACGGTGCAGGCGCCGCATTCGCCGATGCCGCAGCCATATTTCGTGCCGGTCAATCCGACATCTTCACGAAGCACCCAGAGAAGCGGGGTCGTTTCATCGGCTGCGACCTCGATCTCGCGACCATTGATATTGAGTTTCGCCATGCGCGTCCTCCCCGGGCGTCGCGCGATTTGAGCGACTTCGCGAAGAGCGGTCAACTCAACTTGAAGGCAGCGCGTCTTACGAACGCGGCGCCGCGCTTCGTATCTGTATACGTTTGAATACCGCTTCTTGGCGTGCCTTCGGCGGCGGGTCAAAATGTCATGGGGAGAAGCAGCTTCGCCGAGCTTTGCAAATCGCGACGTTTCGCGTATAAGAATCAGCATCGTCAACAACTGAAAGGAGGTGATCTAGTGTCTCAATGTCATCCTATGAGGTCGCTGGATATCTCCGTTAAGGACGTGCGCCTTAGCTGAGCGTCAGCGATCCGCTGACATTGCTTGGGCGCCCACGCGCTATTGCGGCGTGTGGGCGCTCTTCCCGGGTGGGTAGCCACCTCGATGAAGTGGCGGCCCCTATCGGTCGCATTGACGCAAAAACCCCAAAAATTCAATGATGGCGAAGACGGTGCTGTGGTGCCGTCGCGCGTCCTCATGCACGCTGCATGGGAGGTGAGCGTCGATCCATGAATTCTCCAGCGAGCACGGGGCCCTTGCAAGGTATCAGGGTGGTGGAGCTCGCCCATATCATGGCCGGGCCGGTCTGCGGCCTGATGCTTGCCGATCTCGGCGCTGACGTCGTCAAGGTGGAAAAAATTCCGGAGGGCGACGATACGCGGCGCATGGTGCCGCCGAAGATCGGCAGCGAATCCGCTGCTTTTCTCATGATGAACCGCAACAAGCGCGGCATCGCGCTCGATTTGAAAAGCGCTGGTGGCAAGGATGTCTTGAACCGTTTGATCGCGGGCGCGGATGTCGTCATCGAGAATTATCGCAAAGGCACGATGGAGCGTTTGGGCTTCGGCTTCGAGACCTTGCGCGGCTTCAATCCGCGCCTCGTCTATTGCGAGATTTCCGGCTTCGGTCGCACCGGACCGCTGGCGGATGCGGGCGGCTTCGATCTCATCGCGCAAGGGATGAGCGGTCTCATGAGCATAACCGGCGAGGGCGCAGGCCGGCCGCCGACGAAGGTCGGCGCGCCGGTCACGGATATCACGGCCGGCATCCTCGCTGCGCTCGGCATCGTCTCGGCGGTCTTGCACGCGCGGGCAACGGGGCAGGGCCAGAAGGTCGACACCTCGCTTTTCGAGGCGGGAATCGTCCACACCTATTGGCAGAGCGCGATCTGCATGGCGACTGGGGTGCCGCCGGGTCCGCTCGGGTCCGCGCATCCGTTGAATGCGCCTTACGAAGCTTTTCCGACGTGCGACGGATGGCTCAATCTCGGCGCGGCGACGCAGACGAATTGGCTGCGCCTCGTCAAGGCCCTTGCGGCGCCGGAGCTCGCCACGGATCCGCGCTTCGCCAGCAATGCGGATCGCATGGCGAATCGTCCGGCGCTCGTGGAGATCTTGAGCGCGCATTTCCGCCAAGGCACGACGCAAGACTGGCTGGCGCGGCTCGAGGCCGCCGGCATCCCGGCCGGCCCGGTCCTGTCGATCGCCGAGATGCTCGCGCATCCGCAGACCCGCGCGCGCGACATGGTGGTCGAAACGCAATCGCCGACGCTCGGCACGGTCAGCGCGATCGGCCTCCCGATCAAGCTCTCCGACACGCCGGGCGGCAGTCGCGGACCTGCGCCGATGCTCGGCGAGCACACGCGCGAGGTGTTGGCCGAGCTCGGATATGAGGCTGCGGAGATCGAGGCCTTCTATGCGGCGA
>Ga0116227_10012293_pt1 | contig 13995 bp, 13 predicted proteins | sample S1TSphgellanicum_FD_89693 | JGI IMG/M metagenome (GOLD analysis project Ga0116227, IMG submission 89693) | Host-associated microbial communities from peat moss isolated from Minnesota, USA - S1T2_Fb - Sphagnum magellanicum MG | ecosystem: Host-associated > Plants > Peat moss > Unclassified... | reverse complement strand
AATGCAAAGAAACATGAAATATGAAACCTCCGACGGCTTCATTCAGAGCACCCAACGGCATCTTCATGATCGCGTCTTTGGAGAAACCATATCCAATAGTCAAACCCTAATAGCTGGGTTGCATCCAAGTCTATTCCAATCCCAGGAAACACGAAATCAATCTCAAAAATTAAGAAGAAGATGTGACAGCAACCTCGAGACATGAGGAGAGACAGAAGAAAGGACGACAGCAGCAGCAGCAGAGAAAAAGAAACACACCTGAGTTGGATGATGCAGGGACAGGTAATCCGCGACGATTAGGAAATTTGATGAGGGGAAGTGTAGTTTCAAGCGCCAGAAATGCAGCTTCCTCTCTCTCTCTGTCTTTCAGTGAGCCTCAAGCAATTCGATCTTTATTTTTTCTTTTGAAGGACAACGGCAGACCCGACGTGACAAGCAGTTGGCACCGCCAAGTGAAGCTCATTGGCAGAGGACTGGCAGGTGTTTCACCTGCACTCCACTGGGTTCGAACCCAGATCCTTTTTTTGACGTCCCAAAATGGGCTATACCAGCGAGCCATCACCCCTGGAGTCCAAATTCGATCGTTGATTGTTTCCGCCTTGGAATTTTTTTTTGGAAAAGACAATTGAAAGGGAGGGGGGGATAAATGAGAATATTAAACTGGCCAAGGGTCTTGAATGCGACATGTACAAAAGGACTAATCCCCCTCATCATGACATCACCTTTCATCAACCCGTGTAACCTCCCTCCCTCGTAGAACTCCCCTTCCATTAATCGTTCCACCCTTTGACCCTAACCTTCAACCCCTAGTAGGTGCCACATCACCGCCCTATACAAGTTACGCCCCATGTCACCTATTTTGGCATAACCCACCATCACCATCCCCCATCCCCATGCGACTTTTTTTTCATGCTTGCCCATCCACCATGCCCGCCCGCCCGCCATCATTATCGACCTTTTCATTTTAAGGCATCAACATCGTTGTTTGTTGCGCACATGTTTTGCACTCCATTCCGCATAGTACCCACAACTCCCCGTTGTTTCTCTACACACACATTGCTGACGCCTTTCACAACCATTATCCTTCTTTTCAATCTCATCAATCAAAAACAACTACTGTATGTAGTTTTACAACATGCAATCCACCTTCAGGTATGTGCATTGCCTGATTTGGAAGGCATTCCCTCTACTTTAGTTGCAAAAACAACAAGATTGTTAATCCTTAGCAAGCTTGTTTGTAGAAATTGAAAACCTAAAATTTCACCTTCAAGTTCCAAAGTTGCCTTGAGTGTTTTGTGTTTGATGCATCATGTGCTTACACTTGAAGATATTTCTTTTCTTTTCATTCTTACCTCCATCTGGTTGTAGGCATGATTCATGTTTTGGACTTGTGCCATCTCCCAAGGGATTGTTATAGCCGAACCACGTTCTTGATATGTGTTTTTCCATGTTTCTCTCATGCAATAATAGTAATCATTTTCCATTATACTCGGCCTCTACTCTAAACCAAATCCTTGTAATTGAAAAGGTATGCAACATCATTCTACACTAGTTGTTGTACCATTTTATTTTATTTTTGTTTCCTTTCAAAGTATTTTTGTTGATCTTTCTTGTAACAGGGCATGTTGGTGGAACCATAGAAATGTGTTCAAGCCATGTAATTGGACCATAACCTTGCAAAAGATCCCCCCTTTCATTATACCTCAAATTAACATGTAATAAAAATACACCCCTATGTCACCGTAGAATACTTTTAGGATGTGACTAATTTGGTGACTATTGCAATTAATGGGACATATCTCATAAATATATATTTGTGTGCATATTAATTATGTGTATGTATATATTTTGTTCATATAATGCATCTAAAAATTAATATTTGAACTCTAAAATTTATTATTCAAATCTGAAAATTAATATTTCAATTCTGAAATGTATATATATTTGAATCTAAAAATTGTTATTCCAATTTTAAAATATTTTATTTCAATCTAAAAATCAATATTTGAACTCTAAACATTGTTATTCAATTCTGAAATTTATATTAAATATGAATTTTTAAAATTTTTAGTTTTATTCAAAAATATGTGTTTGAGTATAAAATTATAATTCAAATTATGAAAATTATATTAAACATTAAAATTGATGTTTCTATTCTGGAAATTACTACTAGAAATCATTATATATATTTTTAAAAATTAATTGAATCTATTTTATTTTTTTAAAATTTTAAAAACTGATATTGAAATTCTTTGTTTAATTATTTGAATTTGAAAAAAGAATTTGAATTTGGAAATTAATATTTCAATTCTGAAAACTATTATTTCAATTCTTTTAATAATTAGTTGAATTTGATATTTGAATCTGAAATTTACTATTTCAATTCCTTAAAAAGTTATTTGAATTTTTAAAAAATTTATTTAAGTTCAAAAAGCTTATTTGATTGAAATTGTGATATTTGAATTCTAAATTATTATTTCGATTCTAAAAATTAATATTTGAAGTTTGAGTTTTTAAATTTAAATTTAAAATTTTATTTGATTTGAAACTTGAAAGTGCAATTCCAAATTATTATTTTGGAATCTCAGAACTAATATTTCAATTCAGAAAATTATTAATTGAGTCTAAAATGGACATTTCATTTTTGAATCTGAAAATTGACATTTCAATTCTGAAATTTTTTATTTAAATTCAAAGACTTATTTCATCTAAGACATGATATTTGAATTCTGAGTTGTTTTTCTGGAATCTAAAATTAATATTTCAATCCCAAAAATGATTGATTCAATTTTAAGGTTTTCTTTTACTAGTGTTATCCATAATGAATCACTTTTATAAGTAATTATAAATGATTATATTTATTACTTATAAGTTACACTAAATAATTAATTTTTGAAACATATATTTTTAAATTATATATTTTATAATCTTAAAGTAAAAGAAATTAATTACTGTAATTAATGTTACATTACTTTAAAATCATTCTAATTGCTTCAGATAATAATTAATTATAGTATATGCATAATTATTTTTTAATTGAACATATTTATTCCCAATCTGTATTTTATAACTTTAAATCTGAATTAAAATTTTGGAATTTTTTAATGTAATTAAAATAATTATTTTAGTGATTGTAATTTCAGGAATTATTATAAAGTAATTGAATTTTTCTATTTTTTGATTTTTTAAATTTTCTATTTAAGATTTTTAAAAACTAAAATGATTAATGTTATTATATAATAATTAATGTAACTTTTAAAATATTACTTTCTTTTAAATCATGTAGGAATTTTGTTTAATAGCAAGTGTTCATTCATTATTTATAATTTTAAATAATATTATTAATTAATCTTAAAATTTTACATTAATTATATTATCTATATTTTGACTAGATATAAAATAATAATAAAATATTTTAGTTTTTTTTTTTTTTTTTAAGTATGTATTAACAAATTCTGAAAAATTAGATAGCTAGTTAATTAAATATTAAGAAGTTAATATTTATTTAAATAATTGATAATGAATATTTAATATTTGTAGTGTATAGTTTATATTATAAATATATGTTAAATTTAATCATTATTAATTAAATGGTTATATAATTATTTACTTCAATTGTTTATAAATCTAAAAACTAATAACAAAAGGCATGAAGAAAGTTTTGGAGTTGCAATTTAGTTGGTGAAGAAGTTGCAATTTCAATATTTACCTCATATTATTTGTTCTCCGTTCTTATTTTGAATAGTATATAAACAAAAGTTGTGGTCATCAAATTTCATATTAAAAAAGTTGTGCACATAGGATGAGGCAATCAAAAGGTTTAACCCAAAACAAAAAAAAAAATTATGCACTTTTTTAAACTATCAACCTCCCCAACCTACTTATCTACTTAGCTAGGTAAGTACATAATATGACCTACCCACCTAGGTCAACCTATGTACTTACCTACCTACCTAAGTACCTATTTATATGAGTAGATATTTAGTTTAGGAAGGTAGACCTACCTACCTACCTTTTTACTTAAGTAAGTAAGTAGGTAGGTATGTAAGCACCTACTTATGTACCTACCTAAACACCTACCAACCTAATATTAATATTTTGTATTAAATTCATTTTAAAAGTGCCATGTGGAATATTTACATTGGGCCATGTGTCATAATATAAAATCATCCAAACATTTGAATTGAACATCTTAGATTTTTTCAAAATAATAATAATTATTATATTTTAAATAATTCAATATTAAAACACATGGCAACACATCATTTGCCTCAATTATGACCAAAATAGTTACATCGTAGTCGCATGTGACAATACATATACAATGGAATCAAAGGATGAACTTGTATTTGTATGACCATCCAATACCTTTTGTCATTTGCAATTAATGTCTCATGTGACTTTTCCAAGGCAACTAATGAGATTTTAGTTGCAAATGTCACTTGTGACTAAATTTTAGTCATAGAGACCAATCGAAAATACCTATTTTTCCTCTAATATCCATGCCATTTTAAAAGATCCCCCCTTGCATTGTATTTTAATCAAATATGTGACATGTAACATGATTGTTGTAACTAGTCCCACTTACTTTGTAATGGTAATTTCAATTTCATATGACATCTGTCAAAAGGTATTTATGTTGCTCTTGCAAAATCAATTAAACCAAATTATAAATAACTTACAAGACATTATAACAAGGTACTCATTCCATGGAACATTATGTTTTCCTTATAACATGTTTACAATTTGTTTAAATGACTATTTTTGTCAACCCTATCCTAGCTGTAACATTTTTCTTGGGTGAAAATACATGAAAGGTGATCCATTTTGGTTCAAAAATGTGATTATAACAAGTATTATAATATGTAATAAGCTAAAATCCTGATGGCATCCTTTGGTTATCGTAAACACAAGTAAAAAAATTTTAAATTTGCATAATAACATTTTTGAACTCAAAGTTCATTTTGAGTCAAAATTAATTTTGATCCAATGGTTAAATGAGAAGGATTGGATAAAATCAATGTACACAAAGTATATAACTTACAATTTCTCAACAACCATAAGGCCTCATGTTTATGATTCATGAAACATTACCAATATTACAACAAAAGGTGTCCCTATACACGAAGTGATTTCATTGGATTTTGAATGAATTCACTAGTTGTAGTGAATGAGGACTAGTGAAGAAGCAGTGAATTCATTGGTGATTGCTTTCTTGCACTTGCCTCTTTTTTGGGCTTTCTAAAACTATATTTCCTCAATGTTTCTTTGCAATCTTTGTTGCTTTCTCTAATTGCTTCAAAAGCTTTTTCAAACTTAGATAATGGAAAAGATTTCTAAACGGAAAAAAAAGAATAAACAAGAGATGGAAATGGTGGACCTCTTTCTAGAGACCTAGACTAGAAAGCAAATTAGTTGTAAAACTTTATTGTGCTTTTTGTCTTTCTTCTTTTTCTTCTTTCAACTTTTGTAATCTCCTTTTGGATTGTCTTTGTAATTTTTCAACAAAACTTTGTTCTGCACTCTTTCTAAAAACAAAAAATGATAGAAGTTTATTTGCAGAAATGAAAAGGAAGAGGCCCTTTATTGTTTGTTGCCTTCTGAAATGTAATCATCTCATTTTGTGAAATAACATTTCACTTTTTGCTTTAGGGTTAGTGTTTTAATGATTTGTCCCTTTTCTTATTTTTTTGACACATGTCGGCTTTTGACTATGTTCCTATTGACAACAATATGGGCTACAATTAATGCCAATTGACCTAGAAACTTTGTGGACATGGCATTTGATTATTTTGATGACAATGTTAAATATGATGACTTGTTATTGTCTACACTATATACTTCTTTTGTCCTATGTTGAGTCATCACATTGATAGAGTTTTGTTTTAATGTGATAAACTTATTTGACCTATAGTCTAGCGACTTTGAAACTATGTAGTCATAGTCTGTGAATATTTTCATAACCTATTAATTCATCATATTTAGTCAGGCTTCTTTTGATGTTATTGTGTGATCAGTATCAATAATCTTTATTGTTCTATGATCTTTTAAATGTTCATCAAATTTCTCTTCCCTATGGTTTGAATCGATGGACTTTAAAAACGTTTGATATTTTGAACTTTGAATCCCCTTCAATGTTTGATCTACATATTTGTATGGTTTCAACTTGTTAACATTAACCAATATTGGGTTTGGTTTAAAATTGTTAACATAAATAAGAATAATAATATTATTGGGTAAACAATATTATACCCTGAATGGACCAAACCATCTTTTTTTGAACTTACCCAGGTGTGTATTTTCTCCCTTGGGAAACCACAAAACATAATCTCCAAATTGGAACTTATTCTTTGTGTTTTTTGGTTGACTCCATAAAATTTGTTCCATTAGTTTGTTCCAACATTGTTCTAAGCTTCCAATTTGATTTTTTTGTAACTTCTCCAATTTTGTAATTCTGGTAGTTTGTACTTTGGTTGGTTCCACATCTCTATGGCCCCCACTAATAGTCGATAGAACATATTCTATTGGCATAAGAGGATGCAAACCATAGATTAATTGGTAAGGTGTATATCATGTTGTCACCTTGTAAGTAGTTTTATATGAAAACAAAATTGTGGACAAATGTTCATTCTAGTATGTTCTTTTATCATTGACTAACTTGGTCAATAATCTACCGACGACTTTGTTAGTAAACTTTGTTTGTCCATTTCCTTGTGGGTAATAAGTGGTAGAATTAACATGTTTTAATAGAAACTATTTTGTCAAATGTTTGATTATATCATCAATGAAATGTACTCCTGCATGGAGTGGTGGCAGTGGATTATCATTACTATGGCTGGAGGACATTTGAATCTAATTAAAATATATTCATAGATAAATCTAGCTATAAATACTACAATATTGTTTCTGAATGCCTTTGCCACCCACTTGGTTGCATAATCTATAGCTACCAAAATATATTTGTTTCATGTTAATTTTCTTATTGGTTTAATTGGACCTATAAAATCTAAACTCCACTTCATAAAAGGTTCCTCTAGAGGCATTGTTACCAACTTGGCTAGACTTTTTGTTTTTAGTCCTCTAATTTTCTAGCAATTGTCACAACTTCTATAAAATTCATGAGTATCCTTTAATAAAGTTGGCCACTAATAACCTACATTTAGAATTTTCTTTGTAATAATATCTTTAGCAAAATGTGCTTTTGCCACTCCTTCATGTAGTTCTTTAAAAACAACCTACGATTATGAGGCAATCAAACATCTATGCATTTTGTGTTCTTGTCCCACTCTGTACATTATTCCTTCTATTGGTGTAAAAGGTTTTGCCTTTTTATCTAACTTTTATTTTTGAGCTAGGTTTAAAATTTTTGGCATATGACTTGTTTCCAATTAGCTTTTCACTTCTTGCATCTATATAGGTTCTATAGAAAATAATGATGCATCTGCAGTTTGATTTAGAACTTCCAATGCTTTTGAACTATCTAGTAATTTAGATAAATCAGCAGTTACCACATGTGTTTTACTAGGCTTGTAGATTATTGTGAATTCATGCTCCAAAAATAACAATAGCCATTTGGTTATCCTTGCAAACACCTATGGTTTGTTGACCAAGTATACCAAAGCCACGTGGTATACATAGAAAATAAATTTGTTTCCCAACAAAAAAATGTCTAAATTTACGCAAAGCATAAACCATTATTAAGCTTCTTTTTTCTATAGTAGTATACTTCTGCTATATTTTATTTATTAATCTAGAGGCATGTATTATAACCTAGTCATACTTACCGGTTGGGTTTTGTGCCAACATTGCACCTGTTGCCAATAATGATGCATTTGTGTGCACTTGAAATTCCAACTACCAATTTGGAGGTATCAAAATTGGTGCTTCCATATATCTTTGTTTGATTTGAATTTAGGCTTCTTAACATTTTGTGGTTTAGATAAACGGTTATGTCTTCTTCATTAGCTTTGTAATGGGTGCCATGATAAAGGCAAAATTATTGATGAAACATTTATAGAATTAAACCATACCATTAAAGACTTGAATTTACTATGGGTTTGTAGGTATTGACATATTCACTATTGCCTAAACCTTCTTGGGGTCTGGTATTTTTCCCTCCTTGGATTTATGAACCCTAAAATCAGTCTTGAAAATACCATAAAGGCACATTTCTTTGGATTAAGACTGATTCTATGTTCTCTGCATTTTTGAAAGCAAAGTCTGAGCTTCATTAAATGACTCTCCATATCAAGATAAACCATGAAGTCCTCTAAAAATATCTTCATGAATTGGTCTAAGTTTTTTCTGAAAGTTCTACTAATTATTTTTTGGAAAGTTTGTGACCCATTTTTTACACCAAATGGCATCACCATCCATACAAAAGCTCCCCAATTTGTTACAAGGTTGTTTTGTATCTATCTTTAAGGGCTAAAGAAATTTGATGGTATCTTGAGTATCCATTTAAAAATGAATAGGTTTCATACCCTACTATAGTGTTCAATACTTCATTACAAAATGGTAAAGGATAAGGATCTTTTTTGGTTGCCTTATTGAACTTCCTAAAATCTACATAGTTTTTAGTTTTCCATTTTTCTTAGGTATTACCACTATAGGTGATAAACCATGTAGCCTCCTTTATTAGTTGAATGAATCTTATCGTTAATAATTTTTCAATATCTTGTTTGATAGTTGTAGCATAATTGAAGTTCAATCTATACCTTGTTTGATGTGTTGGTGGGATTGAAGTGTCTAAATCAATTATGTGTTGAACCAACTCTAGAGGCATGTGTTTTAGATCCTTATAAGTCCAAGCAAACACATCTTTGAACTCCTTAAGTAAAGTTTGAAGCTTTTTAGTTTTCTCCTTTGTTAAATGTGCATTAATTTTGATGCATTATGGATTTGCCTCTATTCCAAGATTCAGCTTAAGAAGTTGTTATTATTTAGTCAAAGTTCAACATGCTATCTAAAGATTTTGTACTTGTATTTTGGTTGGTGTCTCATCCACTTCAATATCAGCTTGGCTATGATGATGATAGGTTTCTAAATAAACCTTATCTCGAAGTGATATTTCTAGTTTGACATAAAAGTCTTCTGGTTTTATTGTTGAAAGCACCACTTCTTTTGCTCCTTGATTTTATGTTCACTATTGTGATTCATATTTTTCATTAACTCTAATTTTTAACACTCCAACATTCAACAATGAAATTGTTCCTTTGAGCTAGTGATTGTACCAATTGAGAACAACTTTAGTTCTGTTTCAAAGATCAAATCTTCTTCTTCATTTGTTAACCCTTCTAGCAAGTCATAACAAACAAGTACTTGGGGCCTTCTAGTTTATGTTCCCAATTTCTTGTTAACTAATGTTGTTGTGACTGTTCCGTTACCTTGAACAATAATGACATTGTTGCCCTAGTCATGTGTAACCTTTGCATCTATAAGCCAAGGTCTTCCTAGTAACATAAAATAGTTAAAATCTAACACACTATTTTGCAAAATAATAAATGTGGCTACATATGATATGCCATGTATGTGAATCTTCAAATTTTTGATGATTATTAAAGGTTTGGTCATACTCTGATATGCCATTATGAGGTGGTATGGAGTTGGTTTTGGTTTGGGTAAACCTAATTCTATTCTGAGGTTCTGTGTTATGATATTGACACTTGCTTTTCCGTCTAACAAAAAATCCTCAATAATGTTCTTCCCAACTTGTACTTGGATAATGACCATCTGGTTATCTACCTCTATAACTATAGAGTGAACTCTAGAATGTGTCTCAATCACTCTGGCAACACTAGGATCTTATATAGCTTTAGTAGTTATATTAAGTTCTTTTGGCTTTAGATTCTACCACATATTTCTTAAAATCTAGTGTTATTTTAAGTAGTTAATCTAACCTCAGGGTATAGGTAGTTTCCACCATTTGTTTACTAATATCTTGGAATATATGTTCCATAGACATAATTTTGTTGTTAAAATAACTGACAAATTTTGTGGTACAATTGGTTTTGTAGACACCTCTACCTCTGGTAATCCTGCCCAACTTGTACGCCATTGTGTTTTTTCCTTTTGATTTAGATTTTTTGGTGGGTCTTCTACTTGTATTTTTTGTATTGTCTTGACAAAATATTGTTATAATTTTTGTTTTTCTTCCTAGCCAACAACATATTTTTTCTTGATTGGTTTTTTGTCCTTGAAGACTTGCTATTCGGTAACCTTTCTCTTGGTAATAGCCATGTTGACATCCACTATATGATTGAAGGATCAAAAACCTTGGGCGCCATGATAGATGGTTTCTTTACAATCTTCATTCTTTTGTTTTTAAACATATTCTGCACGTCACTCTACCTAAAACAATCTATCATCTTGTGTGCATTGTCACCACAAATATGACAAGAATACTTCATAGGTCTTTATACTTTGATATGTTGAATGATAACCTTAGAAACTACAAGAATAGATTGTTCCTTTCTTTTGATTTTGCATGTTTCAACATTGTGATTTGTTCTATGACAGTCTGTACAATACATTCTTGTTTTCTCTAAAACTATTTAAGGTTTTTAAGTTAATATTATCTTACTATTATGTGGTATTAACATATTACTTATAGTTTTTACTTCATAAATTCCTTCTTCACAAACCAAAGTTGTTTCCTTATGCTACTATAGGCTTTCTCTCTTCATGCATGTTGTTATTACACACAAATATGGTTGTAATCTAGATTTGAAAACAATAGTTAGGAAACTATTTGTTGTTTTATGTTGAAGACTATTGGTTAACTTCAATAATCTTTCATAATAAACTCTCGTTCTTTCATCATTCTTCTATTTCATGTCTTTCAACTACAAATAGACTTGCTCATCATTCTAAACTATTCTAAACCATTTAGAAAAAACTAACTATAATTTTGCAAAAATACATTTTGTGTAATTTCCCATGCAATTATTACACTAGTTAGACATAGTATCTCTGATGGTAAAACTAAGCAAATTAACAATTTTTGCATCTTATGTTTCACCATTTGCTTTAATGGTAGCCTTCAAAACTCTGACATGAGCATATGGGTTAAAATTTTGACATACTTAAGGTAGTTAAGTGGCCAACGATAAGGCTTGTTTGGTGGTAATGGTGGTATGCTTGGATTCATAATTGGTAATCCAAAATAACCTTAAGGTCATGGAGGTCTTGGTGGTTTTAGTGGTTTTGATCGTCGTCGTCCTCCTAGATCTAATGGCTATTTAGCAAAAATTGTGTTCACCATCTTTATATGCACATTGACAAGTTGTGTTCCCCTTAAAGTTTGTGGTCTAGACTTCATACCAATAATAATATGGGTCAGTGTTGTTACAAATGGAGCTTCAATAACTATAACCATAGACTAAAACATGGCCACAAAATATATTGGTATAGATCTTACCAATTCCATTCTGAAATTGGAAGCTCCTACATAGGTAATTCCAACATTGTTATGATGTAACAAATTTGGTGCAAGAGCTACAGAAATAGGTATTATATTTCCCATAGTCTAAGCTCTCATTTGCACTATTTTATCTCTCGATATCTATTCTTTGAATCTATATGAAAATTTGACCTTTTCATGGTATAAATCCTATGGCTCAACATGCCCATGGTTTTTTGCTTTTGTAGGTTTTAGATTTAAATTCTATAAATGTTCAACAAATCTTTGCCTCACATTATTTTCAATAAATGGACATTCATTGATCTAATGTCCAATCTGATGACAGTATGTGCATGGTGGAAGGTTAGGTCTTGGAACTTTATTCACACTATAAATTCTTGTCCTAGAATCCCTTGTGACTCCTCTAACAATGCTTCCACATTGGTGATTATGTCTAGGTTCACTATACCTTACTTTAATAACTAGTGGTACACCTTATACTATTGTTGGTTCTATTATTAGTAAGACTGTAATTTTTTGTTTAATTACAAATACTAACTCAACTCCTCTCAACATTCTGATTCCCTGAGTTACAATTTTTTACTCATCCACATAATGAATCGGAGGTTCAAAATTATGAGTTTTTTGTTCAAATTCTTCATGGTCCTTTCGATAATAAAGACGTGAAGTAGATCTATACCTTAATACTATTTCTTCCCTTTTCGACCTATTGAGTTTATGTTTTTTTTCATAAATCAATGCATTAAAGTCATGTTGTTGCATTAGATTTGATCACTTTAATGCAAATTTTTGTAGAAGTTTAAATTTCCGATTCATTCATTTAAACTCAACCTATGAGTCTACATTTTCAATCTAAGGTTCTTTTCTCTTGGAATTTTGTTACGGATTGTTGGTGCACCTATGTGTTTCACTAGTTTACATTTTATGAGGAATTATCAATGTTGCCTTAGGCATCTGTGGCCTGCAAGTCTATATTTTATCTATGAATGTCTTTGTTCTGATTAAGAAACTCTTATAGGTGTTAAAAACTATTAATCCATGTGATCTGCACTCAACTTACTATTAATGGTAGCGCCATTTTCCACTTGTTCATGTAGTATCACATGATCTAATTGTCTCCTCAAACTTCTAATCACAATTTTATTTTTCGTCTCACCACATTCTAATTCAATTGTAAACAAATTTCTAAATAAAAACAATATCTTCACAATTAACTACTTTGCTTAAATTTTCTTCTTGAACAAAAACTTATGATCAATATTTGAAAAACATGCAAAAAATGAAATTGAAGTTAGTATCAATTTTTAAAAATAAGAATTTTAGCAACAAGACATAAACATTTTGACTTTCAATATGAATTTAGGCCTTGGGATTGTCACCAATACATAAATACATAAATTTTAATCCTATATTCTAACCTCAATCTAGACTGACATATATCATAAAACTAATATTAATAAAATGTGTGCATTCAAATCTACTCATATTTAGTTTTAGAATTAAAATTTAATTATGAAAGTATGAAAAAAAATCAAAACAACAAATCTATGGAATTGAAGTTTTTCCGGAAAAAAAACTCTTGTTTCATACTCCCATAAAACTCAATCTTCTACAATCAATAATTTTCCTATCATTTTCTTCATTCTTCCAAGATATCACCATTAGAAAAAAATAGTCCTATGATTTATTCAAATTCAAACAATGACAAAAACTATATAGTTTAATTAGTAATTCCTAAAACAGTAATTAGGTAAGTAGAAATATACTTACTAACTATTACCATGAATAATTACTCCTTTAGTAGCTTCCAATGGATCATAAAACCTCAAGATTTTCACATCCTCCGAATAATAATTGTGTCAAATGTTTCAAGTCGCTACTTGTTGGTAGTGATTCAATGGACTTGCAATAAGATTAGTCCAATATTGATAATGAGGAGATGCCTCTAATGGCTTGAGGAAGTTCCTTAAGATTTTCACATCCTTGCAATAATAACTTAGTCAAATGTTTCAAATCACCAATTAATGTTGGTAATGATTCAATGGACTTGCAAAAAGATAAGTCCAATATTGATAATGAGGACATGCTTCCAATGGTTTGAGGAAGTTCCTTAAGATTTTGACATCCTCCAAGTAATAGTTGTGTCAAATGTTTCAAATGAACAATTGTTGTTGGTAGTGATTCAATGGACTTGCAACCAATTAAGTCCAATATTGATAATGAGGAGATGTTTCCAATGGTTTGAGGAAGCTCTTTAAGATTTTCACATCCTTGCAACCTTAGTTTGGTCAAATGCTTCAAGTAACCAATTGTTGTTGGTAGTGATTCAATGGACTTGCAATAAGATAAGTCTAATATTGATAATGAGGAGATGTTTCCAATGGTTTGAGGAAGCTCCTTAAGATTTTCACATCCTTCCAACTTTAGTTCGGTCAAATGCTTCAAGTAACCAATTGTTGTTGGTAGTGATTCAATGGACTTGCAACCAATTAAGTCCAATATTGATAATGAGGAGATGTTTCCAATGGTTTGAGGAAGCTCCTTAAGATTTTCACATCCTTCCAACCTTAGTT
>Ga0116227_10012292_pt1 | contig 13996 bp, 8 predicted proteins | sample S1TSphgellanicum_FD_89693 | JGI IMG/M metagenome (GOLD analysis project Ga0116227, IMG submission 89693) | Host-associated microbial communities from peat moss isolated from Minnesota, USA - S1T2_Fb - Sphagnum magellanicum MG | ecosystem: Host-associated > Plants > Peat moss > Unclassified... | reverse complement strand
CTGAGTTCTTACGTGTCCACAGCCCTGCTGCAAACAGCAGCCGCAAGTCTGCATCAGGAGAGGTGAAGGTAAGTAAATCATGGTTCTCTCTGTCCCTTCAAATTCAGATGCCTCTGAGTAATAATCCCAATGGTTTTTTGCTGACAAGTAACCACTGCTGTTTCTTACTGTGTTTTCAATATTGGTGCCAGGTTGTTTCAGGGAGGAGACATGTTGCAATTATGTCAGTTGAACCTGTTGGGAACTATGGCATCAGGTTAGCCTTTGTGGGAAAAATGCTTGTTTCTTTGATCCCTATGTGATTTATTCTAGAGGTGCTGAACTTTTGACTCTTTTGGTGTGGGAAAACAGGATTGCTTTTGATGACTTGCACAACACAGGGATATATACGTGGAACTTTCTTCACTCTCTTGGTGAACTCAAATTTCATAGGATGCGGCAGTACCTCCAAGCTTTGAAAGATCAAGGCCTTAGCCGAGACCCGCCCAGAAAGAAGTGAATGTTCTTGTATGGTGGCAATATTATTTCAGGGTATGTTTTTCTGTTACATGCTTCCAACCAGTGGCTGTCATGGTCTTTCACATTTCCTGTGGGCTTTATCAGGATCAGGTGTTGGAATGATTGGTTTTCAGCATGTGATGATTGCATCTTAGGTTGTGAAGAGGAAAGCCTCATATATACAAAGGGATTGTCAGCTTGTGTCTCTACACTAACCCTAAACCCTTGAAAATTGTGTTCATGAATACATTGAATGATGTGTTCATGAACATGCCTTCCCTCTCCAAGTGAAAATACATGTTGGCTTGTTTTCATACTCCTCTAATTACAACTATCTTGTGTCCATTGAGTGTGGTAGCATGTGATGGCAAAGCTTATGTGTGTAATTGATGTTATCATTGATTTCTTTGGTTGTTAGATTATAGGTGTAACCTAAGCTTTTAATGCACTCTAGAACTAAGTTTTTGGAGTTCATCGAACTTGCAAAAGCTAAGAGTTATCATCTCAATAATGCAATCAAAATAAATGACTTATTCCTTTCATTTAGTGAACACCTCAAGATTTGGTTAATGAATGGGTTGTGGGGCCCCACATCAAATATGCAACTTATCCCATTGTGAGGGAAGTGTAAATTTTGTCTTTTAGGTCAATGATCTAAAATGCAATTTATGTGTTTGTCTTGGCTCAAACATTATGGGTAATGAAATATTTACCACTTGTCAATAATATTGCATGATGGCATAAGGTGAAATATGTATATTGTAATTTCCAAAACAAAAAAATTGAAAGTAAGATAGGTGATAAATATTAACAACTACATTTTTTTTTTAATTTCTTTTATGAAAGCTTGTTAAGTGGGCTACTTGTTTGTTTGGTGATTGTCAACTTGTATTGTGGATTTTAAATCACAATTTTAAGTTTAGATTCACAAGAAGTAATTTACTTAGAAATTCACAAAGTAATTATGTTTTCAATTCATGGATTTTCTTCCATATGCTCAAATTTAAAATGTCTCATGAATTCAATCATAATAATACTTTTTTTGAAACCAAATTATAATCTTTTTCATGTTCGTATTAGTAGTCTTATTATATTCGGAAAATAATATGTGGATAGCATCTTCATACATTGTCTTGATAATCATTATTCAAAGTAAATTTGATTATGACATGAAATTATTTAATGTGGATCAAAGATATAATTACACCACTAAAGTGTTCTAAAGGTTAAATTTGTACAACTAATTTTATTAAATTTAATTAAGCATTCTTTATGAATCAATTGAGTTTAGTTTGTTAACTCATTTGGATGTGCATGGGTATTGTGTAAAAGAGAAGGGTTCATCTTTAGACCCTTATAGATTATGGTACGTTCCACTTGATCTATTGGCATCATGATGGGCACATTGTTATTTTAACTTATTATTGTTGTAGACTTGTTTGATGATATTTAATACCATTGCAACTTTAAAATTCATAACAATAAGTCTTTCAAAATACAACATTGGCATTTAAAACAAAAAAAACCCTAGCATTAGATTTGTGTTGTAGAACAACACTAAAAATTCTTGAGCCCAACCCCACCAAATGATATAGGTTCATGTTAGCTCATCAATTTTTTTTGGTTGCAAAATTTTAATTAAATTGAAGCACCCCACCTAGTGTTAATGATATAATCTGAACCTACAATTTAGTTATTTATGAAAAGGTTGTATAATTTTCCCAAGACAAAATATGTGGCCTCTTATAAAAGTTTATATGTCATAAAAGTTTTTTGAAGGTTTTTTATAATAATTAATACTTGTTTATATTCTTTAGATGTGCATTAAAATTTTATAAATAACTCTTAGGATTTACATTTAACTATTTTAAAAAGTTAAATGTTTCATAGGACTCATGTGACCCATGGGAACCCAAAAACATTATATAAAAATACCCATTCAAGCCATTTTCCAAGCTAACGTGTTAAGATGACATTATTATTTTTCTTTTTTCTTCTCAACTTCAACTAAAGATTTATTTTAATTTTTTTTGTTTTGAATTTTTTTCAAAATTGAATTGATTTTTTCATGACATTTCATTTTCATTGCCTTGTTTTTAATTTAAATTATGTCCTTGATATTTACCCACCTAAAATCTAAAGGCAATTTATATGTTCTAAAAGTCTTAAAGTTTTTTTTTTATGTGGCCAAACATGAATTTAGTTCCTATGTTTCTACAAAAAATTTCAAAAAAATTTCAAAACTTCACCTCCTCATTTAGATTTTTGGAACATTTTATATATGTTTTAAGTTTTTAAAAAAATTGGGTTTGTTTTTGTCAGGTGTATTAGTTTAACTAATAATCACAAATTTACCAAGTTTCATAAGTTCATAGAAATTTCATACGAAATATAATTTTCATAGGTTCACATAAAAATCGCACGAATTTCATGTTATGGTTAATATGATTGATATTTTTATATATTCAAAGTCTAAAATGAAACATTATTTTTGAATGACATATGTGAATGTTCATGTTCAATATACTATATATATATATATATAATTACAATACAATAATTACACAAATTTAATTAAAATGTAAATTGTACATATTTCACATCAAAACATCATAAGTGAAAAAGGCCCACATTTATTTTTCGAACAAATTTTACATTTTAAAATGCATGGATTTTGCACAAACATATTATTTTATAATTTTTGCATGGATTTTTCATGATATTGTAAGTTTGTGATATATTTTGTTAGATCCCACTTAATTAAATAAATCGATTAGTTTATTTTTGAGCACAAGTTTAGGTTTGAACAAAGTTTGAAATATTTCGTCATGAGTTATAATTTTAAATTGTGTGATCTCAAATCATTTTTGGTTCAAAAACATAATGTTTTCATGTTTACAAGTTTTTCATGTGTTTTGTGATTTTATTTAATTCATGGTTTTGTTATTTCGATGTTTTAAGCTTGGATTTTTTATGTCATTATAAATGAATCATATTTTGAATCACTAAAATGTTAACAAGTTGTTTTGTGCTATAACTATGTTAAATTTGTTTAACATTGAATTTTGGTTTTTTTTTTTTTTTTGGTTTTACATAGAAGTTTAAATTAACAAATGTTGAATAGTTGGCTTCTTTTCTCATGTTACAGGTTGTAAGAATTTAGTATGGTGCTTCAAAAAACAACAACAATGAGTTTAGCTTGTCATCATCTTTTAATTAACGTTCTATAAAAAATGACAATGAGCTTAATTCGTCATCATGTTCAAGTCTTTGTTTTATTACGGTGTTATAGAAAAAAAAGATGATGAGCTTCAACTTTTATGTCATATTTTTATTTTTATTCTTATGGTTTTGCAAAAGAAGACAACAACAACGGTTCAAATTTGTCATCTTCTTATTTTCCAAAATATATAGTAAATGACAATGAGATTTGGCTCATCATCATCTCTTAGTGATTTTATTGGAATGTTTTTTATTTATTTATGTATTATAGAAAATGATGACAAATCAAAGTTATTTTTTGTATTCTAATTTTTTTATCCATGCGTTTTAAAAAAACAACAATGAACTTGGACCTCATCATTGTCTTTTGACCACATGTCACATTTATATAAAATAATAAAAATGTGACACATGGCAAAGTTTAATAATTTTTTCAATAATTTTTTTGATAATTTATATTAACTAATATAACTAATTAATTCATACACACGTGATTATTTTTATAAAGAAAAAATTTCAAAAATAAAAATAAAAATTTATTTTCAATTATTTTTTCAAAATTCATTTGTTTTCACATCATAATGTGTGTATTCACATCGCAATATGCTTATTCACATCAATGACATTAATGATGTCCAAAAAAACAAAAAATTAACAAAAAAAACTCAATTTTTTCACATTCTAATGTGCATATTCATGTCATGATGCGAATGACATCACATGACTTTTTTTTTATTAAAATTTCTTCTTACATATTTTTTATTTTAATTCCATATTCTATGACATGATGACGACAATGACAACAAGGTTTTTTCATATGAGATTTTTTTGCGAAACCAGTTACGTTATTGCGTAAGCGGAATAATATGATATTATAAATTAATTATATTAACTATAAATATGAATTTTGTGAAGCTTTAAATATAATTAATAGTATCTAATTTGATAATTATTTTTGTTGAAGGTGATTTTTTGTGTGCATAAGACAACTACAAGAAATTATATTAATAAGTCATAAAAAGTTATATTAATAAGTCATAAAAAGTTATGTTAATAAGTCATGATAAGTTATATCAAGTTACAACAAATAAATTATCATACCTTTCTTTTTCAATTATTTCTTCTTAAATTCACTACACTTCAAAAAGGTTTTACTCCAAATAAAAAAAAACATGAAGATATAATTAAAGATAATGAATGGGCTCATTAAATATCAAAATGATTACACCACTTCATATGTGATTAAATGGTTGTTTCATTAACATTTAGACCAAACATATAAGTTTTAAATGCAAATGGGTAGATCCAATGTTCATCTATTTGTTTCAATGGGCTTAAACAACAAAACCATATTTTCATGAATGTTCGTATTTGAATAATTCATGTGCAAGGTAAACACGAAATGAAAAAAAAATCAATTAATCAAATGAAAAAAATGGAATTTAAATGGGATGAACAATAAACCCATGCACAATAAATGAAAAAGGTACAACAACCCACATTTGTATGTTTACCTTCGAACATATTATGAAAATCATAATCATTTTTGCATGTAAAGTTCATCACACGAAATGCATGGTCATAACTTGAAAAAAATGATAATTTTATTAAAGTAATAAAGGCAAACAAAGTGTCATATGCAAAGTCTTTCAAAGTTTCATGAGATGTGTGGAATTGAACATTGGAGTCCACCAAACATAATTAAGCAAAAAAAATTAAATGCAATTTCAAAATGTCATGAATCATAAATCATTCATGGATGGTATGCTTGCATACTTAATGTGCTTTCTTTTTTTACATTATTTATATCTTTTAAGTGATATCTTATTTGTGCGAAGTTTTTTATATTAAGCTTCGAGGCATAACAAAGGAAACTTTTGTGGCTAATGCAATTTGACTTGTACTTAAACATCATCAATTGTTCATTCATCATGCAACAAAAGTCATAATAACTATAGAAAATTATGATATGATTATGAACATAACATCTAATTCATTTTCCTTAGATTATTCATCATAAATTTATCATAGTATCAACCATTGTAATAAAGCTTATGGTGAGATTTTAATGCATGTACACGTTTTTTTATATTAATCCATTATAATTTAACTTCTAATGATATTTTCTCATATGTAAGTATCATTTTTATAATGTGGTCACCTAAACATTTTTATATCAATCCACCTTTTTTATTTTTTAAATCTAATTTTCTTAATTATAAAATTTGGGTTTTCATCCTCTTATACCATATTGCATATCATATCCCCATACACCAAAAATGGATTACGTTAATAATGAAATTTAATGAACAACATTTGCATCTAAGAAAGTAATCACATTTTATGGCCATCATAGAACAATTGAACAATATTTTTATGACTAAAGATTGAAGGTTATTTTTAACATGATTTAAACCTTAAGTGGTAAATTGATGCATGGTTAGTTTCAATATGTGAATATGATAAAATTATAAACTTTCGTCATTAATAAAGTTAAACATAAAATATGTCAAATGCAATACTCGGATCTTCAACCCAAAACATGTTAATATTGCATTATCTTCATTTGTAAACATTTCTTATTGTGAATATGAACACATTTGCAATACTTCACATATTTTTGAATAATATTACATTTGAATGTGAACATAATCCTTTTGGTAAATAAATATGTGAATATTATTCATCCATTGATGGTTTTCTGACTATTGTGAATGTCTTCCAACTTTTTTTATTATGTGCATTAAAAACATAAAGTACAAATAAACTGTTTAATATTATATGTTTCAAATAAACAAAGGGGACATTAGATTTTGGATGTAAAAAAATCAGCCCCACACCTTTGTCATCAACTGTTAATGTAACATTTTTGTTAACAAATTATATTTTGTTCATATATATAAAAAAGGTTTCCACAATTTAACTTTCTTTCGTTTATTAAAAAAAAAGGAAATGAAGTTGTTTCATGATAAAGATGCAAAATCCTCATGCAGCTGGTGCATCCGATGTGACAGCCCAATCACCCCGCCATCCCCCGATGCGAAGCTGATGAGTGGTTCGCTTGCATTTGTGACGATGTCAAAGACACACCGTTCAACAGTTTGCGAAAGACCATGTGCCTTGCTTGCACGGTGTTGGGCAATGGCCCCGACATCCCCAGATTCGTTCGGATTGGTGCCATGGCGTGCACGATCAATGGTCAAACTGTCACCATCGACACATTGCAAAACTTGGTCGGTAAGTTGCTCGGCAAGGCAAATAAAGTCATGAGTGACCAATTGTTGCTAGGACTCCACATAGCCTGGATAGGCCAGGTGATAACTGAAGGCAACGTTGCCGACAGGGTGAATGAAGGCGACATTGGATATTCTTTTTTATTGAATGCCCGCAACAAATTTTATCGTCATGGACAGGATCTTGCCATCCACCTTTTCAACGATCGACATACCCGAGATCCTTTCATCAATAACACGAACGACGATCAACCCATTATGTGGAATCAAAATGCCTTGACAATGTGGGCACGGGCAACCGATCGTATGCACACGTTGTTATTTTTACTCATGCATTTCACCGCCGGCAATTCTCCTCGTGGCAAGGAGTACAACAACTATCTCATTCGCAACACGGAGCATTTTGACAAGACATTTTATTGGTTGGCAGGCACAATTATGACCTTCCAGAGATACCACAAGGGCGCTAACGCCGAGTCACTGATCAAATTGATACCTCGTTTTTTACCTCCACAATTGAATTTGTTGTTCATTGAATATATGTTACTTGTGAGGCCGGTGCAGTCATTCGTCGCTGGTTTGCGTGGAAACATGGATGTTACCTGACAATACATGAACCTTTGGGCCATTGAACAAGATGCGACCATGGATGGCGAAGATGTTTCGCGTTTGGTGGCCGGTGCGTTCTTCGAGCATGTGAATATCGATATAAGGATTGCAAATTATCGTCATATTGCCGCTTACTTTGGCGGCACCATCAAATCAAGTTATTGCACGGAATCTCTCATCGACGAAACATCAGGGCACTCTTCAACCACGGCCACACAACATTACGCCAATTATTTGAATGATCATAGATTCATGGACAGTCAACAGATGTACACGTACAAATTAACTGTCGAAGCATGGCACCGCTTATTACAGCTCAATGGGAGCCCTGTCAATCCATCTCCATTACGTATTTCGACCATTGAAATTCCAACAATTATTGACTAACCCAACAGCCATTGTCCATTGCAATCTGACTGCGTGTCTTTCCTTGCATCACTGATGTATTCGGCCACACAAATTACCACTCAACTGGCCATCTTGCCACTATCTCAAGATCCGGCGCACGAAGTGCGTTCTCTACGAGCTCTTTGTCAATTGGGCCATGACCAGTGGACGTGCAAGGAACAAGGCTTGGCTGTGACATTGGTATTGGAAAATAGACTTGATTTGTTGCTGGTCATGCCCACTGGACATGGCAAATCGGCCGTGTTCATGATCCCACCAATGGTCACTGCTCGCACCGTCATCGTGATGGTGCCTCTGACTATCCTCGTTAGCGGACATGAAGCAGATGCGAGCTGAGTTGGCTTACGAAATGCAACCTATGGCATGGACACAATTACATTGGACGATCTTCCGTCCGTCTTGTTCATATCGGTGGAATGTGCAGCCACCCCGAGGTTTGTGGAGCTGGCACATATGTTGAACCATTTGCAAAAGCTTCATTGTGTTGTTGTGGATGAAGCGCATTTGCTTTTGTCAGATTTCAGACCGGTCATGAGGCACCTGTTACCATTGTGGGCCGTCGGATGCCAACTCGTTGCATTAACAGCCTCTTTGTCCCCTTCTCAAGAGACCAACCTTAAGATTGTGATGTCCACGACATTCACTGTCATCCGGATGTCCATGGTGCACCCCTTGATCGAATATGTGATCGACGAAGTGGTTGATGTGGACGACAAAATCATTCGACAACTCATCGAATGGGATTACGATGTATCTTCGGAGACAGATAAGGCCATGGTATATTGCTTGACACGACAGTCTGTCGAACGAGTGGCATCTGTTGCCAACAATGTGGCATGCGTTAGGACTGCTCATCTTCATGCCCATCTCGATGAGGACGCTAAGAAGGCCAATTGCAATCATGGCTCTCGGGCGAAGCCCATGTTATGGTGGCCACCGGGGTCAATGGGTGTGGGTATAACTATACATCCATCAGGGTCATCATTCATCGTGGATCTTTTAGATCTTTTGTTGCTCTTCAACAAGAGTCGGGCCGACTCGCTCGTGACGGCCGACCTGGTATCAGCAGAGTGATTTCTAGTACGAAAGCTGAAGCTCTGCACATCGATTCATCCTTAACAAAATTTTCACTAATTTTATTTACATTTTATTAATTGTTTAGGGTTTTTTACCCAAAGAAATTTTTTTTGTACTTTTATAAGATTTTATTATTTATTTATTTATTGTAATTATGTATCGAATGTTTATAGTTTTTTTTAAAAATTAAGCTTTATGCAAAAACAAATCCAAAATTAGATATAAAACTTTATTAATAATAGTTGATGGTTTTTTACATTCATTGCAAAACTTACATTTTGTCATAAAATTAATTTAGAATAATAATTAATTTAGGTATATATTGGTTTACTTCAAGTTTGGGCACCCCAATCATTAGTCACCTACAACTCTCTAACCATGTCTAAAGATGTAAAGAAGGAAGACAGATTGAGCCAAATAAGGTTATTCATAAAATGCCCTAGACAAGGATGAAGTTGTTCATTAGGGGTTCAATTGGGGGTCAAAATATTAGGTGAGCACTAAACTTGTAAATTAATCTGCATTGGATGCCACAATTAAGATCAAATGTTTTTTTCACATTTTCACAAATGTCAAAAAAATCTTAGCCTTAACTAGGAGGCCTAAGAAAACTCTTGAAAGAAGCGATCCTCCTTTGCATGTTAACACACCCTACAAAATTGCATTAAACAATAATCACATCAATTTCATGTTCAATTTTAGGGGCGGGGTGACACTAGAGGGCTTGGCCTAGGACCACATAAATCTAAAATCTCTCATTGGTCCAAACTATGAAGGTTGGTTAGTTGGGCTTACACTAGGTTAGTTTAGGGCCCAAGCCCAAACAAATGATGTTGATGAAAAATATTGTTGGAATTGTACATGGATAGTTGTGGATAATGTTATTTGGGCCCTTGGGGTATTTTTTAGGCCTATCTCAAAGGTGGGCCTAATGAAAATAGTGAAGGCCAATGGGTTCCAATATTAATTGTCAATTTATGATATTTTATTGATTTTTGTAATAAAATTTTGAAAGATAAAATTGGAGGGAATTTTCGGTGCCTCCTCATTATATCGTTTCCCCAAAAAAATAATTATTTTTAAAAATGAGAAATAATGTTGAAGGGATTTTTGAACGGCTATCACCACAAAATTGCTACCCCTTGAGGCCTAAAGCAAGAATAAATTGGGATCATTTTTTGCTTCTTATTTTTCTGAAAGGTAAAATGGGATGGACTTTTTGGTGTCCCTTCTTCCAACCCCCTCCCCAACTTTTTTCCCCTTACACCATAAACATAATCATTAAAATTCATATACATACATTTTTTAAATTATAAGTAAAATTGGGGGGAAGTTTTGGAAGTTCCCCTATAAATTTGCTGCCTTTAATGCTTAAGCATAACTACTATTTCTAATTTTTTTAATAGAAAAAATGGGGGAATTCTTGGTGTTCCCTCCACAAAATTGTTATTTGCTCAAACATTATAAGAGAAAAAAAGGTTATATGTATTTTATTTTTTTTGAATAGTAAAAATGGAAGGAATTTGTGGTGCGCCCCCTAATTATTACCCCTTAAACCGTAAACACCGTAATGAAAAGGGATCATTTTTTTTCTGCTAATCATCATTTTGATGCTCTTAAAGTTATTGAAGCTTGTTACATTAGACTTGTTTGTGGATAGTGACTATTGCTAAATGTTTTCCATATTTTTGTCCAGCCATGGATCATGGATATTATTCACAATCACAAAGATGAAATCAAACAATTCAAGAGATGTGGGATTAACATTTGTTGAGCTAATATACATAGACACCAATACATAGCCATCTCAACAAATATTTGCTTCTTTCTTTCATCCATGATGCATGATTGTTTATGAAAGGTGCAAAAGAAAAGAAAAAGTATTTTAAAAATAGAATGAAAAAAAAGAAAACTAAAGAGGAAAGTTAAAAAGAGAATTTAAAATAAATAAAAAGATGAATGAAAAGTTAAGCCAGCCACATTTTCAAACTTTCTTTAACAAAATCTTTTTTTTTTTGAAATATGGACAAGGTCCATTCTTTTGGTCCAAATTCGGTTTACGTTATGAACAAAGGCCCTAGAGCCATAGCCCATGTGTTTTCCAATGGTCTCATCCAAAAAGAGAGGTACCATGAGGTTCTATAGGCCATGGCCCAAACCCTCTAATGTAAAGAGCCCCGTAATGGTTGGTCAAATCTTTTTTACAAAATTTATGAACTTTATGGATATCAACAAATTGGGGGTGAGGGGAAAATAAAGGATCAACAAGATACAAAATAAGCGTTGTGTTGAATATGACTTTGCAAAATTCTGTCATACTTTTCCCTCATTCAGAAATTAGCTATGAAGGACTATATGTCCATGTTAATTCATGAATGCAATGCTCTACCAACAAGCTTTACAAGGAGATGGCCTGGCTTGATACAAAGGATTTTGGGTATAGTTTAGATTGAATTTACATTCTAAGTTAGCTGGCATCATATGAAGTAGCATGAATGCACCATTGTAGACACTACTAATTTATATGTTCTTTTCCTACTCATCATGTCAAAGACAAAACATAGTTACTATTATTTTTGTTGTGGTAGGAAAGAGAGGGAACAGGAGGGTTTAGTTGGTAAAAGATAGTTGTCAATAGATCTTGCATCATGTAGTGCTCTCCCCTCTCATTAGACACTTCAAAAATGGTCATCAGATTAGGATTCTTGTATATAAATTAAGCTTTTTGTATTTTCAAACATCAGGGGACCTGGGTCCAGGACAATTCATGTGTTCGGAGCATCAGCAATTGTTTTGTAAATGACAATGATTCCACAAGTTGCACAAAAATCACCCCTGGCAGTGAATTGGCATCAAACATTGTCAAGAAAGCTTAGTGTTCTGTATGACCAGCTGGAAATTGAACCCAAAGACCCATGTCTTAAAATTAGATAAAATTTAGATTGCGTTTTGAGACCTCAGTCCTACCTCCACTAATAAGGTAAATAAATAAATAAAGGAAAAACACCCAGAAAGGGAACAAGAGAAGAAAAAACACCAAACAATACTTCTTGATCATTCTACTCCTTTCCATTCTCATGATATGTTCCTGAATTTGAACCTCCACTCACCCAGCAAGTTACAAAGTTTGCACAATAGTATCACAATTCTCTCTGTGGGTGAAGCTCACTTTCCAAAGAATCTTATTGTTGTATCAGCTCAGTGCTGCTTTCTAGCTCCCTTTGCAAGCTTACTACCAAGGTGTCCCTTGATTGGAGCTCAGGTTGCAACTGCTCCTGCAAGGATTGCAACTGAGACCTCTCTACAACCCACTCTTCATGTCTCACTGCATTGGTTTCGAGCAAGAGTGTGATCTTTGCATAGGAAGCACACAGCGAAATGTGAGCCTCTGCAAGCTCCATTTGCATTGCTTCCATTGCCTTCTCCTTGTCTGAAAGCAGTTTTGAGCTTTCAACAAGACAATCTGAGTACTTCTCTTTCTCTGCATACCATTCGGCTACCAAGGTTTCCAGCCTCTGCTGTAAGAGTCCGCGATTCTCAGATACATTTTCCGGTCCGTAGGAAACTCCTGTCACAAAACGCCGCGTCCAGGTATCTCCTGCTAACAGGAATGGACCACCGGGAGGATACACACCCATGTTACCTTGCGGATGATCTCGAGGAGGGTTCTCACGCAATCGGGTAGAAATAACATGAAGAGCCTTCTTCACAACGGAGATGTCTCCAAAAATCTGCTCAGCAACATCCATCCACATTGAGCAAATCCACCCTCACACATGAGCACATACATATGAACTAATTGACAAACACTTGCGAACACTACACCACAAAAATCATTCCCTTTCTGCCAAGAACATACCAAACAAAACTGAAATATAGCAAAAGAAAATTTCAGCAGTGCACAAAAAGGTTTGCCTTGTTAAATTTCCCCATTAAAATTATGCAACATTTTTTTTTTAATGTTCCTTAAATTAAGGTCTTTGTAAAAAAAATTGTTGCATAAATGGTTTGAACACAACAACTTAAGGTTCATTTGCATAAGGTTGTTTAATTTTATATCTAAGTTATTCAATGATTAAATTGTGATGTCTACATAATTTAAAGTGAATATAAAAAATTTCTTATCAAAATTAGGTTTAAAGTTTTTTTGGGGCATTTGTATTAAAAAAATTTACTTTGTAGATTAAAATTATGTATCCATGGTTTATAGTTTTTATAACATTTTGGTTAGATGTAGGGTTTTTGCCACTACACATTAAAAAGGAATTTAAGTTTTCTTTTTAGCTTTCAAAAGAAAGGAAAGATAATTCAACTTTAAAAATAAGGGTTACACAACCTTTGCCATTATTATTTTTCCATCATATATATTAAAGCAACAGTGGTGTCTGCCTATCTGTCTGTTTGTCTGGGTAGTGCCTGGAAAATTCTTCCAGTCATAACTTCCCCAGATGTAACTGACTCCAGAGAAAAAAGAAATCAGGGGCAGTTTGATTTTTTGAGGAGCTTCCCCAGATGTAACTGACTCTAGATAAAAAAGAAATCAGGGGCAATCTGATTTTTTGAGGCAAAAGATTCGGTAGACCAGAAAAAAATATTTAGGCCTTGGATAGCCCAAAATTTATTTATTTTTATTTTTTTTTATTGACCAAGACTACCTTTTTTTTCTTTTAGCTACTGTCCGTCCCGATTAAGGGGACGGATGAAATGTTCGTCTGGCTTGATGACGGGACAGATTTAGGGGAAGACTAGAAAAAAATATTTTGGCCTTGGACAGCCCAGAATCAATTTTATGTTATTTTTGTATTGACCAAGACTACCTTTTTTTTCTTTTAGCTATTGTCCGTCCCAATTAAGGGGATGGATGAAATGTCCGTCCGGCTGGATGATCACAAAATAATAATAAAAATAGAAAACAAATAAAAATAAAAAAATAAAAAAGTTAAAAGTTT
>Ga0116227_10012289_pt1 | contig 13998 bp, 12 predicted proteins | sample S1TSphgellanicum_FD_89693 | JGI IMG/M metagenome (GOLD analysis project Ga0116227, IMG submission 89693) | Host-associated microbial communities from peat moss isolated from Minnesota, USA - S1T2_Fb - Sphagnum magellanicum MG | ecosystem: Host-associated > Plants > Peat moss > Unclassified... | reverse complement strand
CGGAACCATCCGCGAAGCGGATCGTGGTGTTCACGAGGCCGTCGGAGGCCGCGCGAACGTCGAGCACGTTTGCGGCGAGGCGCCGAACGTGCATATCGGGTTGTGCGGGCGTTACCTGAGCGAACAGGAGCGCATCGAGAACGCCGAGCCCGAGTGCCAGCACGGCGTTCGCGCGCACGCTCGGTGCGATCGAACGCAAACGCACGAACGCCGCGCCGGCGATGCCCGCGCAGAGCACCTGCAGGCCCGCACCGAACGCCTCGCTCGCGATGCCGATGACAAAAACAACCGCGAGCGGTACGAGCGGCGCGCGACCCACGCTCTTCTATCGCGACGGATGCGCGACTTGAAAGGGGGGAGGCGAAGAAAAATTACTTACGTTGACATAACAACGATTCGGAACGCTTCGTTATCCTTTAAGTTCTACGCCGCGAATGATTCACGCCTTCCATCGATCCTCGACGCTCCGTACCCTCCATTTCAATAGAGATACGTCAATGATCGAACTGACGTTTCTGTAAAGCAGCGACTATCGCGAGCCCTACATTGCACTTGAGCCGCTGTTTCATTGCTGCCCACCCGGCTCACGGAGAGTCAGTTCGCCTGCTTTTTGATCCCGCTAGTTTTATGTATTTCCAGATGCGAGTAAGGGTTCGCCCATCCTAGCGGGCGCCCGTGCTGCCCCTTAGGCGCGCTTTCAGATGCCGAACAAGTGTCAGGCGAGAAACGGACGCCATCGCCGGGATGCAGCACGGCAAAGAACGTGACGAGGAACGGGAGTTCCGCGCACGGGTTCAGTTTCCAGAACAGATGATAAGGCGACGCGATTCCCTTTCATCGAATTATGTTCGAGTTCGCTGGGCATTACCGAATCCCGTGCCGCCGTCGCTCCGGCACGCGGTAATGAGAAAGGCCGCGTCGAGTCCGCCGGAGCGCCCGTTGAAGCAATAAGTCAAGCTCTGAGCTTCGAAATGGGCTTGAGTCGCGATCCACGCCACCGTCAACTGCGCAGTGGCGAATTCGACGACCGTTGGCCTACACTTTGAGCTGCGAAGACTAAAGGCGCCATTTCCTTAATATCGCGCGTGACAGATCGCGGCGGCTGCTCGGCAACGAATCGCTATGTCGTGCCATCGGGCGCCAGTGTGTACACCTTGGTGGCTGTAAAGCGGCTCGCTAGGTATATCTCTATCGTTGCATAAGTATGAGCGCGAACATCGCAGTCGAGATCGTTATCGTATGCACACAGTCGTTTCTTGAGGAAGTAGCACGACGGTTTTTCCAGATATTCGGCTTCTGAATCTTCGGTGCCCGCCGCCTTTCCTCTTTTCCTCTCTTCAAGAGGCGGGTCCGCGATTTCGGACGTCGGTTTGACCGCGACCCGCAGCCAACAGCGCCCCACCATCCCTTCCAGAAGGATGAGCTTCCGACTCGGGTTCCTTAGCATCGCAGTATCGGTGCCAAGCCGCTTGATCGTCGGCGTTCTCCTGGGCGCCCCTTATTGGCCGTCGACGGCCAAGCCTTCGGCACGGCAAAGCGGACACTTGACGCCTGCGGGATGCACGCGCACCACGCGGGCGGGTTCGTGTTTCTTACCCACCTCAGCCTCGCCAAACTCCTTAAGAGCTTCCGTGCCGCTCGCAGCCTGAATATCGATGATTTGGATTTCTGCCGAGCGATCGAACCCGTGATAATGCAGGCGATAAAGCTTTGGCAGCCGCGGATCGGTGTCCCAATACGGCGATTTGCACTTTGGGCAAACCATAGGGTCTTGATCAGGCTCGCGTGGCACCCATTCGTGACCACAACGCTCGCATCGGTAACCCCACAATTGAACTCTCGGCACGTCCGCAGCATATACTCTCTAGTAATATCCGTCAAGTATAGTAACTCACGGGTCATATGTATACGATGGGCGCATCCTGGCGAGTGCAGGACTAGCGGCCACGCCCTGTGCGTCCTGCCGAGCCGAAAGAATAACCACGGGGATAGGCCGGCCAGCTTCCGAACGCAAGTCGAAGCCGTGGCCAACGGCCGCGGCGACGATCGCGACATCATCGCGATTCCGATCGAGTTCGGTGCCGCGAGCGATCGGAGCTCATCACTGACTCCGTTCGAGAACTCGATCCGGCCGGCCGGATCACGTGGGTGGCCGCTATGCACGACGCCGGCGAGGATGCCGAGAATCCCTACGCCCACGTCTTGCTCGTCGACGCTGATCGGGACACCAGCAAGAGCGTCCTCATGATGAGCGAGCGCGGTCAACCGAGCGGATCCGGGCGGCCTGTGAGACGCTCCCAAACCGGGCGCTCGAGCGCAAGGGCCTTGAATCCCGCATCGACCGGCGTTCTCTCGAGGCGCAGGGCATCGAGCGCATTCCGTCGGACCCGAGATGGGGCGGCCGCGCGTCGAGGCGGGGCGGCGCGAGCTCAACGCCGAGGTCGCCGCCGCCAACGTGCTGATTGCGGAGGGGCATGTCGCTGAAGCCGAGGCGGACGCCGCGGCCGCTCACGTCGAGGACTTTCGCGATGAGCTTGGAGTGAGGCGGTTACGCGTGCGCTGTCCCGGAATCGCCATGCTCAAGGACGTAATTGCGGGCGTGCGCGGCACGCTCGAAGCGGTCGAAGTAGGCGGCCGATTCGCGTTCCTGGCCATCCGGCGTGGATCGGGCACGTCGGTGTCGGCGTGCGTGTCGGCCGCCGGCTCCCCGGGTGGCCGCGCGAGCATCCTTGGGTTCGAGATCGCCATCGACCGCGCCACGGATGACGGTGGCGAGCTGTCGATTGCGCTGCTCGACTCTGCGCCGCTCGACGTCGAGCCAGCGCGCGCCGCCGGCGAAGCGATTGGCTCACGCTTCACCGGGATCATCGAGCGGGTCGACGAGCGGTTCGTCTACCGCGCGTCAACGGCGGACTAGTCGCCACCGGCGCGAAGCATTTGGCGACGACCGCGCCGAGGAGCTTGAGCTTGCCATCCGCGGGCGCGAACCGCAGCAGATCGGCTACGAATACGACGGACCGACCCTCGAGCGGGCGCCTACGAATCGAGCTGGATCCGCCGGATTTCTGATTTTGCGAATCGCCAAGGGTCCTGCGGAGTCTCGGTCGGGGCCCCTCGGGGTGACCGAGACTCCGCCTAACCCCCCCGCGCGCAAGCGCGGAACGACTTTTTCGCTGCCGATTTTCGATAGGGGTGCCGGGCCTCGAACCCGGGACCTGAAGCTTAATAAGGCTGCCACTGTGACCAGTTGAGCTATACCGCCGCTTCGTTTTGGGGCGAGCGTATTCGGGCCTGTGCGCCGACTATGGAGCTAATTCAGGAAACGTTGCTCCAGTGGCCACGATTTCATTGGTTCTAGTAACTCGAACCGGAGAACCCCCTTCAGGGTATTTGTACAGGGCGAAGCCCGTGTGAAGCGGGGCGGCCCAGACATATTTCCCATCGCTTGAAAGTGCTTCCATTGTAACCGGTTTTCCATCGAGATTATTGAGGCGCGTCGTGTAGAGAGGGTTTCCAAGTTGGCCATTTGTTGGATGAGCAAACGTATAAATCGGACCGCCGACAAACGGGGTGCCCGATTGAACGACGAGCTGATTATGGTCGTTGAACTGTAGTCTCTCGAGGGAATAAAATCCCGGTGAATAGCTCACGATCGGACCGGGTTCACATTCGCCGGAGATCGAAACGACCGCTCCATCGCCCGATTCGGTGAGGTTCTCGAAGAAAACGGTACCAGCCCGATCAAAGGTCGCATGTCCGTAGAGGTTGCCCATTGATTGAGGCGCAGTCACGACGGCGCACGGCTTTAGTTCTCCATGCCGGAAAAAGAAAACCTTGCTCGACCCGCCGCCTGGTGAGGCTGGAATCGTTATCACAACGAAGACGCCGGTCCTCTGGTCAACGCCGACGCCGTAAAGGTACGCATCAAACTTGATCACAGTCGGCGCCTCTGTGTACGGCGGTGAATATATCTTAAAGTCGGATGCTTCATTGTAATCAGCGAAATATATGTTACCTGCTTTGTCCGTGGCGAGGTCGCCTGGAGGATTCCGTATCGCACCGACCGGTTGCAGAGTCGAGGCGTCGAAGATTTTTATTCCACCGAGGTCTTGTGACATAAACACCAGCGCCCGACTAGACGCGGTTTGCGCGGTGAGGGCTCCGAGCCAGAATATCGCAAGCGCGATAATGAGTTTCATAGCTAGTGCTCAGTAACCATCGACTGGAAGTTCGGATCCCCTCCCAGGGCCCTGAAGGCTGCCAAGCCGGTAACTGCCGGACTTTGAGGTGGGCCATCAAGTGACCAATCGCATGCAGTACCTTGGTACGAATACATGCCCTGAGCGTCGAAGTACATGAGGCCGCGGACCCTTGCATAAGAAGGTGATAGACTCTGCGTCTCCAAGGCATTCTGGGCAGCCTCAATGTAGTCGGCTTGATCGTACGGATATGGATACGTTGTGCACGATCCCGTCTCGCCGATAAGTATCGGCAGCTGACCATATTGAGAATTGCCCAGAATATCGGTCATGAACCCATTGAAAACCCCCGTAAAACTCAACGGGTTTGGCGGGTTAGTCGGAACCTCCGAATAACTCGTCGGCGCCGATCCAATCGACTTGCCCCTCCGGGAAATACGCGTCGAAGCCAACGGGGCTAGGGTCGAGGTTCGCGGAATCCTGGACATTCGGATTCCACACGAACGTGATGTCCGGTAAGGGCGTCGCGTTACCTAGCAACTGTTGGTGAACCACGCCCCACGCATTGATGAATTGCGTCGGCAGGGATTCGCCACCGGCATGCGATGGCTGCACGAAACAGCCGCCGTTTTCGTTTTCGTTACCCATGTCCGCCGCATTGAGGTTGAACTCCCAAAAATATCGCAACATAACGGGATACGGGGTTCCGTCGGGATATTTCAGCGTCAGCAACGCAGTTCGAATTTTAGCGAGGTCGCTGTTTGCGTCTCCTTGCGCAATCTGATAGAGGTCGTAGTTCGCATTATTGATGTTGTCAAGGCAGCGCAACGATATGACCGGGACTCGCCCATGGGCGATATCGCCCGCGAATTCCGGATCGTTCATCAGATTGCCGTTATAACTCGGTTTAAGGAGATCGCTCCAGGAGCGGTACTCCATGTGCAGTGCGAGTGGCCGCCCGATGTCCGTTTCGAGGCCTTCGGTCTCGGCTTCTTGATCTGCGAATGTGCCTCCGCCCGGTGGATAGCTCGGATTAACCTGCGCGCCGAGATAGATGCCGTTCGGTGCCGACGTTACAAGAGCAAACGGATGAACTCGCGCACCGCGCGTCGGCGCATTTGCATCGGAAGTCGATCCACCGGGCGAAGTACCCGAGCCCGAGCAGCCCACACCGACCGCAACGCACAAAACAATCAAAAAGAACGGCGCGCCGTTAAGAAATTTACGAGCCGTTGCACTGCTAAAACTCAAGATCAACTCACTCTGGTAGCGATTGAGCGCGCGCGCCGAATTCCACTCCCTTTGCGAAAGCGGCCGAACCGGCAAGATATGCGGTTCCTTCCTCGGCGCTAGTAAGGCTTCCTAGGAAGCGATCACTTGAGAACTCTTTTTCTTCGCGGATCTGCAGCGGTGAGAGCGCCGCGGGACCGCGGACATAGGGTCGCTGGCACAAGCGTGACCGCCGATGGTGTCGAGACAGCTACGCTCACAGGTTCATCAAGACTTGCGAAACCTGCGCCGCGGTCCAGGAACGGCCACGACGTGTCGTATGACCGACATCGTTGAGCGCCTTGAGCGTCGCACGTAACGACCGTCCCGCCAATCGAAGCGCGTGCAAGTGAGGCGCGATGTCTTCGTAGGCCTCGACCATGAGCGTCCTGCGCCGTACGGCCGATGCGCCGGCGCCACGCCAGCGCGCCTCGATCGAGAGGTTTCGGGAAGCCGGGCGCGTCGCTCCCCAGACGCACGGTCATGGGCCGATACCGGGCGATTTTGCCTCGACGCCAAATCCTGGCGAGGACGAGGAAGGGGCTGACGTTTCACATTCTCGCCGCCGTCGCCCGAAGCCGAGGCCCGCGCGATCTCCGACCGCACGAAAGTCGCGCTGGCCGCATTCAAGGCGCGCGGCGGCATCCTGTAAGACATGGCGCAATAGGCACATGCAGGCCACGAAGCGCCCCGTCGCCATCGCCTACTACCGGGTTTCGACCGACAAACAGGGCAAGAGCGGCCTCGGCCTCGAGGCTCAGGAAAGCGCGATCCGCGCCTTCTGCGAGCAGCGCGCACTCACGCTCGAAGGCGAGTTCACCGAAGTCGAAAGCGGCAAGAACGACGACCGGCCGCAGTTGGCAAAGACGCTCGCCGCGGCTCGTCGCAAGGGCGGGCTCCTCTTCGTCGCGACCCTCTCGCGCCTCGGGCGCCGCGTCTCGTTCGTCGCGAACATGATGGACGCCGGGACGCCGTTCGCGTGCGCCGACGCGCCCGACGAGCCGTTCATTCTGCACGTGAAGGCGTCGTTCGCCGAAGAAGAAGCGCGGAAAATCAGCCAGCGCACGAAAGCCGCGCTCGCGGCCGTGAAGGCGCGCGGCGTCAATCTGGGCACCGCGCGGAACCTCACCAACGACGCGCGGCGCAAAGGCGCGGCGACGAACAAGGCCAAGGCAACCGCCGAGAACGCAGCGATCATGCCGGCGATCGTAGCAGCGCGGGCCGAGGGCCTCTCGCTCAGCGCGATCGCTGCCCGGCTGAACGCCGAGGGCTACACGACGCGCCGCGGTTGCGAATGGAACCCGGTCCGAGTGTCGCAGGTGCTTGCTTCGGTAGCGTGACCAGGGTCACGCACGGCAACGTCATCTTGACCGGCGTCGCCTCAGCCCCGCTCTCTTTTGTTCAAACGCGAGAAGGAGCGACTCTTGAGAGCACGGCATCAAATGACGGCTCGGTCTCACCAGGCGTGCGTCCTGCTATCAAACAGATCGTTGGAGGCCTCGAAATGCCTCTATGACAATGGTTTCTATTATCAGAGCATCGCGAGGGCCTACTACGCTATGCACGGCGCCCTCGATTTTGTCGCTCGTCGGCGTACAGATTGGCCTTGGCCACAGCGAACACTCAAGAACGGCAACCATGACCACAATGGTTGACCAGGAAATGCTTGAGATCGGAGCTCCGCCGAATGTCGCGCCGGGCCTGCTTCTTCTCATCACGTCCTTGACGCAGAAATACGGTCCCTACGCCCTTCGAATTCCGCCTGCTTCGATGCGGGCGGAGATGGGCCGTACTTCGCTGATCCTTCAAGTCCCGCTCGACAAATTGGACGAGGCTTCACGTGAGTCCGCGCTCCTGGTAACTCAAATCCGTCGTGAACACGAAGAGAACTGTGCGGTAGTAACGTTACCCGCGCCAGAGGATGGATTCGAGACGGGTGAGCCGCTGCTGTTAGCGCCAGTCGAAAAGTGACCTAGCCGCATCGCTTCCGCGGCCGCGTAGCGCGCCCAACAAGAGAAGAGCCCTCGGAGTGATCCGGGGGCTCTGTAGCTCTTCGGAAAGAGTGTCCCTTTCGAATGGGGTGCGCTCACAATACCTCGGCGCCGCGAAAGTGTGAACGACCTCGCCGAGCGCAGCGCTAGGTGTTCCCCCTACCCGCCCGGGAATAACCGTTCTCTCATCACCTCCACGGTAATCTGTCTAAAGGGCTGGCCCTTTTTTCGATCCCCTGACGCTACGACCGCTTTCTTCAAAGCGTTCACGTCGAAGTCGTCCTCGAGTTCTCCCAGAACACTGGATTCTTGGAAAGTGACGATCACCCCAGCGGGATCACTTTTCTGAAAAACCGAGCGCGTACAAAATCGTAGCGGTGTCTGTTTTCCATTCGTCCATGATTTTTCTACTTTCCGGCTTCGCATGATCTGGTCGAAACGGGCCATTTTTTCACGCGCAAAAGGTAAAGGCCCTCCCCCGGGGATGTTCACGCTATCACGGATCGCGCCGGGAAAGCGCGTCCTTCAACGTCCGATCTTCGCGGTCGCGACGGCTTTGTCGAAGCGCCAATGCTCCCAGCACCAGACTGCGTAGGTGCCGCCAAACGTCACCATCAGAAAAAGCGCGACGCCGGTGCCGATCGGCGGGCCATCCGATACGGCCGCGACTAGTATTTCGACCAGCTCCGGTTTGCGTCTCCAGGAACGTCCGGCGTTCGGCCTCGTGCTCAGCAGAAGGGTTTCGCAGGGAGCGCCAGAGCCGATCGAGGCGCCACACCACACAACGTGTCGCCGGCTTCAAGGTCCGCGAGCGTGCCGCCGAGACCGGGTCGCGATCGAACACCCCGGACGCGGAGTCCTCATGAACCGAGCGCACCCGGTCGTGAAGGTCTCGAAAATTCCGTCATCGCTTACGCTGCGCCAAGAGTCGCCCCGACTGCGGACTGCTCGGGCTTCCAACCTACGGGTGAAAGCGTTTCTTGCGGCCGTCTTCGAATGTTTGGATGCGGATGATACCTTCCGGGCGGTCGACGCGGACAAGACGCCGACGACGCCGCACCGCGAACGGAAAGCCGCTAGACAATCATCGCCAGCAGCGTGTGCTGCCAGATCTCGTCGAGCGACATTGCGCATTTGCGTTTAGAAAGGACCTTCCGGCCGCGCAAGCCCGCTACCCGCCTGGAGCGGAAATCATCCCGTAAGGGGTCTGTTTCGGGATTTTCGACGCACCGGGTTCTGCAGCTTTCCGCGAGTAACCGGAGGTCCGCGTTCGCCGCTCCAAAAGTTCTCGTCGATTAAGGACCAATTGCAATTTGTGCAGGGCCACGCAACGGTCCCCGAAGGATCTCCACGGGTTCACGATGGCCGAAAAAATCCTTGCGGTAGACAAGCACTTCCGGATTGAAAGTGCAGGCTACGATCAGATACTGCTTAGAGACGACAGCGCCGCTCGATTGGCCGTCTTGTGCCGGGCACTGACCGCTGAACATCATGTGGTCGAGTGCGGTGCTGTTGTATGGAATCCGACGAGCTGCGAAATTCATATAGTACCCGGGCCCTATGCCATCTACATAAAACTGGAAATATAGTTGATTGGTTTCGTCGTCGAAGGCCATGCTGTATCCAGGGTTAAATTCTAGGCCCCCCTGAAACCAAAGGAACACGTCAGGAGTGGACGGGCTGTCGAGCGGGTTGTTGTAGGCGATAATATGGGCGCCCATCGACCAGTCGAGTATGAACAACACACCTAGCGGTGAAATGACGTAGTCGGTTACACCTTCCGGACTGTAAAACGGCGCGATAAGGCTAATGGGTGGGTCGTTGCCTTGTGCGCCCTTTGCGAAAATTGCTATCGCGTTGCCATGGCCGCCGTCACCGTTCTCATAGTGCACGTACAATCGCTCAGCGCTATCCATTTGTAGATGGTCTGGCCCGTTTCCGGGAAGGTTCAATGTCGACATCGGTTTCTGCTGACCGATTGCGCCCGCTGCGAACTCATAGACGACTTGTGCCACGAAGTCGGCAATGAAAATGTGTCCACTGCGGTCGACTGCGAGCCCCTGCGGATCTTTTGTGCCTTCAGGATTCAAGATGCCATCGGGTTTCGCCGCCGGTAAGCCGTCAGATGCTAGCGGAAAACGGTAGACCGCCAACGAACTTACGTCCAAGACATAGAGGTGGCCGTGCGATACCGTCGGTGCAAGATCGCGAATCGTGGCCGGCCGAGCGTCCGCTAATAATCCGGCAAGAGCGCCCTGAGTGCCGCCAATAGCTACCGAGACCACGAAAGCCGTGGCTACGACTAACCGTGACCGGAATTGGCGCTGCGCGCTAATCGATATGGTTCCTACTCGCTTTCCACGTAGGCTCAACTTCCACACTGGTTCGTAAAGGTATGTGCGCTGAAGCTCACGGGTGTGAACGGTAAGGGTTTATTGAACTGGAACATATCCATGAGATCGTCGTTCGCCGCGTCGTCCGTCCCAAGGCTCCCCAAACCGAAGGTATCCTCGATGAACTTCAGGACGGCACTCTGGCTGCGCGGAACGGGGTTCGTGAGGGTGCCGTTCGGTCCGTGCGAGACGTAGCCCGCATTGGTCACCCACGGCGAGACAACGATGAACGGAACGCGGAAACCCCATTCATTCGGATCAGTCTGGTCGCCATACGGGTTTGGGCTCGATTCGACGAACGGTACGTGATCGTACCAGCCTCCCCAATCGTCCCACATAATGATAATCGCCGTGTTCTGCCAGTAGGAGCTCTTGCCGATCGCGTTGACGATCGTACCGACCCACTGCGGACCGTAGTCGTTGCCGCCGTTCGAATTCGCGTGATCCGATGCATCAAAACACGGCGTCAGATACGTTAGCGCCGCAAACGGCCTTTGGGGCTGTCCACTACCAGTTAAACTCCGGAGGAAATTATACGCATTCGGATCCACCGCGAAGGGCTGCGTAGCGGGGTTGCCTTGCACGTAATCTTGGTAAAGATTCTTAACGGCGGTCGGGGCAGCCCAGAATCCGCCGACCGTAGCAGAAATGAACTGCCAGTCGTCATATGCTGGCGTGGCCAATGGACCCGCCGCAATTTCGTCGAGGATCGTACCATTTGTGTACGTTTCGCATGGCGGATTTATTGGCGGGTTGTTCTTAGCGTACTGTGGCTGGGTTCCGACGTATAAATCAAGGGCACCAGCGTTCGACTGTGCACCTCCGGCGCAGTAAGGCGCCGTCCCCGGCTGACCATCGGCATATTCCTCGCCCGTCTCGGTATAATTGCCCGTTACATCCTCGTCGCCACCACCTGGATTACTCGCGATGCCAAGCGGCGAAGTGGCTGACCCCTTGAGGCCTCCGCTCTGCCCGGCAATGAGATACTGATGGGAGGGCATGCTCGGGCCTTCGTTCGCCTGGAACACCTCATCCGCAGACGCGTAGTTTTGCATGAGTTGCGCGTATGGATCAACTCCAGGGTAAGGCACGTAGGAGTACACCGTGAGGCCTTTCGGACACGGCACTACGTGGCATCCCAAGTTTGCGCTGCCGAAGCCGTTTTGAGTCTCCTGTAAGAAGCCGCTATCGTGCTCGTGGTTCGGGTCCATGGAAAGAGCTGTTGCCGTGGTAAGCGGGTATGGCACCAGGGTCGGGGCCACGTTTGGATTCGCGATATTCATAACGTTTTGCCACTGCACGTTCTGCTGGCCTTGCCACGGACGGCCGTAGTACGCCGCGAATAAATTGTCCGGCGTTCGGTTCTCCATATCGATGACAACAATATGCTGAATTTGGGTGGGAAACATGATATAGCGGCGCCTCCCATGCCAATTGCGGAATCCAAGCGATCGCTTCGCGCCACGGCGGAGGACAGCGAGGCTCTGCGGCAGCACCGTGTACGTGGCACCGTCGCGTTGCTGCGAGGATGATGGAACCGTGCGAATCGCAGCTACAGTCGGCAACGCTGGAATCAGGAGAGATACGCTCAAGCTGATCGCGATCACCATTTTCAGCGATCTGAACCGAATCTCGGAAGATCTTTGAAAAAACCGACCTATAGTGAGGAACGAAGCAATAGAAAAATGGTGCGGCTTGAACATCGGGTTCGGCCTCCGCGAAATCCTATAGGAAGATCGCACTAAGCTTCTCGTACTTTCTTGGTTTATCCTGCAGGCGTGCTTAATTCTCATAAAATCTGAAAGTAGCAGTATACGTGCGTGCGAAATAAACTTGACGTGTCGCGCGAGAAGCCGTTCTCGAGTTTGGACCGCTGCGCCCGCAGCGCGCTGGCCGCCGAAAGCACTTCTTATATTCCTATAAAGCGTACGAGAGCTATCCGATCATGACTGTCATCAGAGTTGACTACGCCCGCCGTTGAAGCGCGCTTCCACGCGGCGACGACTCGGCGCGGCGCTCACGTTCATCGAGACATGCGCTTCTCCGAGCGAAGGGTGTATGGCGGTACGCCTCCGATGGCTTCCGTTAGCGGAGTCCCAGGAACTGCGATCCCGGCCCTGGACAAATCCTCGCGACCGCAGACCTTCTCTACGCCGCGCCGGCGCCGGCGCATTGGGCCCGGAGAAAGACCCGACAGTCACAAATGCTGAAAAAATTGACCCCGCTCACGACCCGCGGGCCCAAAGCAGTGGAAGACCCTAACGCCGACTTGGGATCCCTGCAGGAGGGCTTAACACGCCGCAATTGGGGGTCGAATAGACCCAAATTTCACCAATGTCAGCAGGCCTTCACATCGGAAGATACTAGTTGAGGGTGTCTCGGAATGACGGGCACGGCCAAGAACGCCGTCACTTTCGTATTTAGGAGCGCCTGCTATCATGCTCGACGCGTTTCATTCTGCTGCAGTTTGTTCGCGAAATGAGCTCCGAGAGAAGCTCATAGTGGCGACCGACTATTCGAAGCCGCTTATCAAAGCGATTCTCGCGCAGTACGATGGCAACGTTGACGGCGCCGTTAGAATTCTGCGACATCAGTTGGTACGTGTTAAGAAACAGGACTGCGCCTACGTTGCGGACATGCTTGCGCCGATTTTCATCATGCGTCATCAAAATCCCGAAGCACGCAAGCTAGCGCGCATGCTCGGCGAGGCAGGATGGGCCGCTAGTGCGGAAGCCTTCCATACGCTGGCCGATGCTGACGACGGCAATCGCGAAACGGCACAGCGGCACTTCCATGCAGCAGCCTCGGCGCTCGAAGAAGAGGCGGATCCAATCATCCACTTTCGCGTCACGCAGCGACTTGCCCGCGCCGCCTTTCTTCTCCACGATTATGCGAAGGCCGTCGACCTCGCTCTCTCGAGCGCGGCGTTGGCCGCCTCTCTCGGTGCGTGGCGGGCTTCTGCGGCCGGGTACTCCATCGCATACAGCGTGCATTACAACGTCACCGGAAACGTGAGCGAGACCGATCGCTTCGCGTCGCTTTGGCACGCAGCCGCTGTGCGATCGGACGACGCGTCTTTCATTCAGGCGGCACTTGTCGCCGAATACGAAATAGCCGTCAACCTTGCCGATGGTCCACGCATTGAAAGACTCCGGGCGACACTCGACGCGAGGCTACTGCCCCAGCAGTATCGAGAAAGCTTTCCGCTGATCCTCTCCCATGCAATCGTTCTCGGTGCAACCGATCTGATCGCCATGCGAACGCTGCTTCAGATTCTCCGCGACGTACCCGATCGAACCCGGGGCGAATGGGCATTGTGCACGGCCTTAATCGCGGTTGCAGATGCCTCGGTCGTCGACGACGATCGCGTTCGCGACGGTACACGAGACGCTGTTTCTCGTCTCGGGCGAGGATCATCGCTCGACCCGGCCTACGAGAAGAGATTCCGTCGCCTCGCTCGTGGCGCACTCGCTGCAGCGTGCGTGATCATCAGCGACGACGTCCGCGCCGACCGAATCGTGTCGGCACTTGAAGCACGGCAAGGCACCGAACGCGTATATCGCCTTCCGGAGCTCACTCGAACGTCACAATGGGAAAAGGTTGATGCCTCCCTTCGCGGTCTAACGAACGTGATCGCAGGGGCCGTCCAGACTCGCCGCCAGCACGAGGTACCTGCCGGATTGACGCCCGCGGAGTTTGCCGTGTTACGTCTCCTGGCCAACGGCCTGAGCGCCGGGATGATCGCGAAAGCGACCGAACGTAGCGTCAACACCGTCTACAACCACACGCGCGCGATCCTCGGAAAACTCGAGGCGACGCGCACGGCGGAGGCAGTGGCAATCGCGAGAAAACGTGGCTTCCTGACGTAACGCGCCAGCGGAGCGCCTAGTCAAGTTTGATTGCAGGGAGTCGGTCGATCCTGAGTACGGTGGAGGGGCATCGTTCTAAGGAGGCGACCCATGTTTTCAGCGCTCTTAAGTGCTCTTCTTTTTCTATTGTCTGCCGGCCACACCGCTATCAGCGGCGGCGTTCCAGTCCACTCCCCCCACCACAACCACACCATGGGCGACTGCACCGTTGAGCCGCTGTGCATTTGAAACAAACGAATCCGAGCAGGACGACATTCTTATGCTGCTGGACTTCCTG
>Ga0116227_10012286_pt1 | contig 14003 bp, 9 predicted proteins | sample S1TSphgellanicum_FD_89693 | JGI IMG/M metagenome (GOLD analysis project Ga0116227, IMG submission 89693) | Host-associated microbial communities from peat moss isolated from Minnesota, USA - S1T2_Fb - Sphagnum magellanicum MG | ecosystem: Host-associated > Plants > Peat moss > Unclassified... | reverse complement strand
GCTGCAACAGGCCTTACATTAGCAGGAAATTTTTCTTTTCCCATGGACGTTGATGAAGGCGATTTCTGAAGAAGAAGGCTTCGGCTTCTTCTTGTTCTCTCTTCAGCAGAAGAGGAAGGTGCAGTAAGCAACAACATGCTTCGAGCACGTATGCTCTCCTCTATCTGCGCACGGAGTAACTTCGATCGATCTGTAGAACTCGTTTTCCTCTTCCAGTTCACGCTTCTCCTCTTCAATCCTTATAATGACCTCTCGCAAACCCTCGATCGCTTATTGATCGTGCATTGACTTCTGTTCCACCACCTGCTGGAACTGTTTAGCTTCCATTAGCACTGCGGCTTTTTCTTCTTGGAGACGCGCAATCATTCCCATGGCTTCGTTTGCCGCCGTCACGGACGCATTTCTCTCTTTCTCCAATTCCAAATACATCGCAGCCAGCGCCTCCCGCTCGGTTTGCGGAAGCAACTAATGGTATGTAGAGGGGTCTTCTTGCATGGAAATTGTAATGAAAGCTATCCAAATGAAAGGATGAAATAATCCATTAGTCGTAAGTTAGTCATAGAGTAGTTGCAAGCGGCTTCAAATCAGTAGTTGCAGATATAACCAACAGTAGTTGTAAATGTCAAATAGTCACAACTAGTCACAAATTCGTTGGTTGCAAAATCACAGATTTCTACTAGTGTTTCCAAGAATTCATACACACATGCATGTGTTATGTACGCAATTTTGATTGACACTTTGTGCCCCCATGCCTCACCTTGGGAGGTCACACCAAATCCACATGTGAATCCATCAAACCCATTTGATCAACCCATGCTCATAAACTTGTAAAGGTGTAAATGTGCACCTACAACATCCACTTTCTTCTTTAAACCATGATTAGTGGAATACACAACTAATCAATACTTGCATAATTAATACATTATGCATGGAACCTAGGTTGGTAATACTTACATGCCAAACTAATAACAACACTAAAAAATGTAAATGTTTTGTTTACAATATTTACATGCCAATTATTTAAATCCAAAATGGACATGGGACCCAACCTTGTAATACTCACATACCAACCTTAAACACACACTAGACTTGGGACCCAACCTTGCAATACTTGCATTTCAAAACCGAAACACACATTGGACACGGGATCACCCAACCTTGTAATGTTTCCATTCCAAAACCAAAACACACATTGGACATGAAACCTAATTTTGCAATACTTGCATTCCAAAATCAAAACACATATTGAACACGAAATTCAACCTTACAATAATCCATTCCAAATTAAAACACACATTGGACCTAAGACGGAACCAAATGCAATACTTACATTTCAAACTAAAACAAACATTGGACCTAAGACCCAACATTACAATACCTACATTCCAAAACTAAAACACACAATGGACATGGGGCCCATTTCAATTATAATACCTATATGTAGGACTAATAACTACATACAAAATTAAACATTTGCTGATTTAATAGTTTTCTCCCATAATCAAAAAAATGTAGTTTATATTCACACATTGATCCATTACATGAAACTAATTAAATTGCAATTAAATTAAACCACACATCAATGAAAGAAATGAAAGGGAGGGGAAAAAATACCTTTAATTTGATGGTCCAAGGTGATGACATTATCCCTTTCCAACCCTACATCAAACCATAATTCTATATTTAAAAAAAAAAACCTCGATTATTGTTATCGACTAAACCCTAAACATGTACCACTTAAAAAAAAGGTTTCAACCCCAACTATAAAACTTGACACATATCCTTGATAACTATACAAAAATAATTTTAGATGAACTAATTATGAATTAAAAATCAAAGCTCAAGAAAATTAAGAATTTTAACAAGTGAAGGAAAATATTTATTTTTTACGTTCTAATTTGAGCCTCTCCATTGAAAGATGGTTGTTTCCACTCCCCTTCAAAATGTAGATGCAAGTTAGGGTGGCTCAAAAAGAACAAGAGTCTCAGTCCCAAAAGTCCATATTTTAACATTGGAATGAAAAAAATAGTTAAAACCCAATTTTGGGTGGGCCTTATGTGATGATTAATCAACAAATAAAGTCCATATGAAAGGCTACCTGTTTAAACAATTTTTTGACATACATGTTAGGGAAAAAAAAAATCAGTCCAACACAAAATGCTCAAGATAGGGACTAGTAAAATAAGGTTCAAATTTGGTCATTCAAAAATCCATAATTATTTGTTGGTTAAAATCTTTGTTGTAATTTTTTCAATCCATATTTGTTTTTCCATGACGTATTATATATTGAGTCACTGTAAAAAATATTGAGATGAAATCATAACAAAAAATGCATATGAATGTTAATGTAGAACCCATAACATAGTCCATATGTTCACTTTAAAAGTCCATTACGTGATTGGTGTATTTTTATTGAATTTCACCTCTCAAATAAGTAATCTTATTCAAGTTGACAATCTTAATCCATAAATATTTTTTTCAAATTGATGATTTTACAATGCATTTGTGACATTTGAATAAAGTACAATTTGCAAAAAGTTTAGAAAGGAACAACAAGTGTGCCACCATAGCTTGCAACTACTCCAAAAGAGAAAAAATGAGTTTCATTTGCTCAATATATAGTTCATGATTCTTCCCCCCTAAATTAACCTAACCTTGAATTTAATTAATATCAAAAATGATGTTTTTGCAAAGGTCATAAATGTTTGGGACATCTAGCAAACCCTAAATTCCCCTTTGATGCATTTTATGTTATAAAATATGATCCTCTTTTTTTCTTAACCCAAGGCATTAAATTACTTAATTATGTCATGTACAATATGCAATAAATGGTGCAAAGTGGAGGCTCATGGGGACATTGATGGTAGGAAGAGCCGGTAAGTGCAATGGCAAGAGGCTTAAATATGAATTATTAACCGACTAAATGCAATACCTACATTTCAATTATTTCCATTGGTTGCCATTGACATTATGTAGGTGTTGGGCAGGTAGGTAGGAGGGAGGGTAGGTTGGAAAGAATGATTTGACAAGTTTAGGTGGGAAAGAGGGATGTGGATCTAGTAGGTAGGTAGGTAGGTAGGTAGGTGAGAGGCTGGGGGAGTTGATTCTCAGTGGGTAGGTAGTGTGACCAAAGACAAGGTCAGCACCAAAAAGGTCAACAAAGGTCAACGCACATTCAACTACTAGATGAGAAATCCCACCCCATCCAGTGGACAGAATTCCCAACTGGTGCGTTGGTGGGTGCTGGTTCATGCTGGCCATTGTAATCAGCATGAGAACATGCAAATTCATAACGAGATTCATAACTTGAGCTCATGACTAGAGTGTCGTCTGTGTGTCTCATGTGCTTGCTCGGTGTCGTACGACTCTAATGCACAATTCCAGAGATTGTCAAGTTGTTGCTCATATCATGCCTGGGAATTGGGATAGATTGCGTGCTGTATCACCTCAATCAGCTCTGACTGTTTACACTTATCTCAAGTACAGAATTTGCAGCTTTGTTGACAATGGTGTTGCCCTGGCTCTCGCTCTCTCTCTCTCTCTCTCTCTCATGTGCTAAACAGTGCTAAACCCCTATATGACTTCTTGCAGAGTTCAACAAGTTGAAAATTGCATACATTTATCTTGTTTGGTGTATTCCAGAAATTACATATTAATGCTGGGTGACGACAGCAGCTCTGACAGCAGCTCTGACAGACTACTCACATTTTATCCAAATCACAGATTCCATTAGAGTGGTCTAGTGTCCAGATGACTATGATCAATAATCTCACTCATTCCACAAGTCACAACCAATATCGTAGACTGCTACCAGTCCCGGTATGAAAGAACCGACCAAACTGGTATGACCTGAGGCAATACCAGTCTATACGAGACAATACCAGAACTTGCCTGGTAGCGATTCGAGGTAATATCAGTTTAATACCAGGGCTATATTGATCTCAATCCCAGGTATATACCTGTCACGTACTCGTAAAAAATCTGCCTTGAACCCTAACTCCACACCAGGACTAGGCTGGTATGAAAGTTTAGAAAAAGAACCGATACCAGTAAGATGCTGGTACCAAATTTTGAGAAAGATTCAATACTAGTACTGGCTGGTATATTGAAATACCCACCCAACACTGGTATAGACATTTGAACATATACGTCTCATCCTGGCATTGGGGATTTAAAAAATGATTGGACCAGCCTGGTCTAGGTATTGGGTCCCTTTGGAAACTCTCATCCAAGTCTGGTACTAGTATTGGGTCTGAGGCTGAATATTGCCTGGTATGAGGCAGGTACAAACATAATGTTGGTGTGGTTATAAGGTCAGGTATATACTTGATATTACCTTAGGTTGCCTGACCAGGCCAGTACTTGTATAAGGCTGGTATTGCCTTAGGTCATACCCAACTGCTATGTTTGTCAGTATCAGTGTTCATACCAGTATTGTGTACTCATCAGGTTGTAGTCCATATGCTGATCCAACCTGATCACAACACAAAATTCCTATTGTAAACCATCTGAAGATTGTTTTAAAGTTACAATCCCAATGCCTTAATATAAGCATAGGTGGTGATGCTTTTCCCTTTGGGGCCCCACACTTACTGTAACTTGATTTCAGTATCTAAGTAACATGCTGATTCAGCTGCCACAATGTTGGTGCATGTGAGTGTCTCTGCAGCTGGTTTTTTTTGTAGCAGAAGCCACTGAAAAGCAGAAGTTGCTGGTAACACTCACCCACTCAGCAGTGGAAAAACATCAAACAAACAGAATCATGGAATCTGTGGAAATCAAAGAAGTAGTAGTATATATAGTCGGTCAATTCTAGTAAGTAAAACAGTTTTATTGATGTTACAAACATTTTATTTGCATGGAGTCAAAACTCAAAAACCCATAAAAGCTTACTAGTGCAGGTTCACATCCAACTTGCAAAAGTGGAGTCTGTGGAGTATAGGCAATTTTGTGCCCATTTTGGTGTCCGTTTGTAAATTTGAGCTCACCCTACTAGGCTTGACCAAATTCATTGGAGGCACCTCGCATGTCACCAGGCACACAAATGGTTTGTGCCCATAACTCAGCACTCTCAGTAATGAAGAAAAAAGTACACCAATTTTTTTTTGCCTCCATTGAATTTGCTCACAAGCTTTCAAAGAAATTGGCTCATTCTTCTCTGAACATAGTCTGATACTAGATCCTGATTCCTACCTCCTTCAAGGATTGAATGCACCTATCATTGCATGAAAAAGGAGCATAAAGTAACCCAAAATCTTAAATCATTTTCTACACAATTTTGTCCATGAAGTTGGTTGTGAAAGAAGATGATTACATGCTGAAGTGCTCTCCTCCAATTTGAACCATTATTTTATTCCATTCAAAGAATGTACAACACACCTCAAGTACAAGATTAGTTTTTTTTGCAATGAAAACTCTTTTTTTACACAAAAAATTGAGAAATTTCTCTTTTTTTAGTGTAAAATTTGCTACTTTTACTGAAAATTTGGAAAATCCTGCCAAAGTTTTTTATATGAAAAAATGAAAAAAAATCCTTATTCAAGTCCATTGTTTAAAAATAATTTAATTTTAGGAACAAATATAGGACTTTGATAATACAATTAGACACATTAAATAATTTGTCAAGAGTTTTAGCTTAGCTACCCAATTAGGTTGTCATTAGGTTAAGATGGGTTGATTAGGTTAGTTAGTTAGTTTTGAATTGATTCGAGTGTGAACGTGGTTCAAGATATTTAATTTTAGGATAAAGTATTATGTGATGTATCATTCAAGGCGGTAGAGTGTTATGTGTTGTAAGTGTGATGACAGCGATAGTTGTAAACATTGATATTGGTGCGCATGACAAATTTTTGAAAAAACCTTTTCTAGTTATACATGTTGATGATGAACTTGTTACACCTATTTGATACTTTATGCTTTCTCCTTTTTGTTGCTCCCCAGAAAGTAAGTAAAGCTTGCCCACAACAATTCTACAACATTGTGGGGGGATTGGACTTGGATAATCCTCATGTCTATTAACCATCTTGGAACAAAAGAATGATTTTTCTTTTTGGCATGTGTGTGAGGGTACAATACAACAATTTCACAAGTTGTGGGCTGAAAGCCTCTTGGAACGAAAGAATGATTTTTCTTTTCAGCATGTGTGTGAGGGTCCAATACAACAATTGCACAACTTGCGGGCTGAAAGCCGCTTGGAACAAAGGAATGATTGTTCTTTTCGACACGTGTGGGAGGGTGCAATACAACAATTTCGCAAGTTGTGGGCTGATAGCCAGTTGGAACAAAGGAATGATTGTTCTCTTCGGCATGTCTGGGAGAGTACAATACAACAATTTGGCTTGATGGGGACTGAAAACCCAGGGGCCTACTCCCCGTGTCATTCATCCATGGAATCGTGGAACTGAATTAGGCATGGGCCATGCCCTACTACACCTATGAAGCTGAATTTCATAGTACAAACCTCACACTCCGTGCATGTGCTTGGATATGATGACGTTCGAGAGATCTTTAAGTGGATCCCATTCAAAACACAGTCAACTTGAGGGATGTAAGTTATTGGTTGGGCCAAGGGTAAGATTATTAAGTAAGGGCTTCAGAATGGTCACTTTGTGATGGCCAAAGGAAGGCAATTTTTCTACCATTTTTCTAGGCCACCAAGTTCACATCCACATCACTATTTTGCCAAGTTCACATTGCTATGTGATCAAGTTCACATTCCCAAACTTGCCAAGTCCATTTCATCTTGCAGACATTGGGCAGCCCATAGACTAAAAAAAATTGGTCAGAAGAAAATTTGGGTAGTTCACAGGATGAAGAAGACTTGGCAAGTTGGCAATGTGGACTTGGTTGATGTGGAGTTGGCAACCTAGTAATGTGAACTCAACAACATAGCAATGTGGACTTGGTGACTTAGCTATGTGAACTCAACAACATAGCAATGTGGACTTAGTGACTTGGCAATGTGAACTCAACAACATAGCAATGTGGACTTGGTGACTTGGCAATGTGAATTCAACAACTTAGCAATGTGGACTTGGTGACTGAGCAATGTGAACTTTGCGACCGGAACTGGAGGAAAAGTAAAAGTCAATTTGACAAATTTGCCCCAGAAACCCGGTATTCCATACCAAAGAGTTGACTCCAAACCTTTTAGTACCTCTTGATCCCTTCCTCCCTTTTGGAGTCTTTGTACCAAACACTCCATAGCTGCTACTGGTTGTTGTGGCTAAGTGGCAGATAAGAAAGGAGAAGAAGGAAAAAGAAGTTTAGGTGTCAAATGCAGAACAAAAGGAGAACAAGAACAAGTTTTGATACATTTTTAGTGAATTCACCAAGATCTGAACTTTTTATGCAAAGGAGCACAAAAGTGACCATTTCAAACCACCAAAAGAGGATCAATCAAAAGGCCTAAAAGAAGTGGAGTAGTCCCCACCCTTCTAACACCTCTAGATCTGCCACCCAACAGACCCCCACTGAAGAGGGGTGGGGGGCAGGGAGGTCATTGGATCTATTTCCTTTCTTTTTTTGATACAGCTGCATAATTGAGACTCAGATTCCAGATCTGATTGTACCCGCAGATGCAGAATTTCAGTGTGTCTAATTTGTGTTCAGGTTGTGTGAAGATCCAACCATTGGGTGGACTACCATTACTGTGGTGGGTCGGTCTGTTAAATGTTTTGCATGAACATGGATTGTATAGACCAATGTTGCATGGGGTATTTCATTTTTTTATTGACAGTCGGTTTCTGTTTTGAACAATGTTTCAGAATCTGAGAACTGCCAGGCCCAGCCCTTTTGGAGAAAATCGGACTAAAAGAACTGCCAGTCCCCTCTGTTTTGAAAACTTTAAAGAACTGGCAGCTTTATGAAAGAGCCAGAGCCTGTAAAGTGTTGAAAAGTGTTGTTATATAGCAACTAGTTGGTTGAATTTTTTGAGAACCTCGGTCATGAACCTTCAGAATTGCCCTGGTAATCTCTGGGGTCTGTTTCAGTGTTGGCCCATTCCTGGGTTGATGAGAGTGTTCAACCGGATGGTTCAGGTTCTAGTGACCTGGATCGTGGCCACCACCCTTTTGGTGGAATCCACACAAGGCACTGGACTGTGAAACCAAATCAGCCTTTTGCTAGAACCGGATCTGAGACCTAAACTCTTGAAAATAAGTTCAGGTTCTTAAAAGTAGAGGACAAATCATAATTCTGGAACTTCTCCCAAAAGCATAATTCTTCAGAGTGGCCAAGTGGATGTCTGATTTCAGTGTCTTGCTGGGATGAAATGCCTCGTGCAAAGTACCTCACAGTCAGTCAGGTTCTGTGTGCGCCTTAGATTCATTGTTGGATTGCCTGAAGCTAGATTGAAGTTTTTCAGTTATATCTTACACTCAGAAATGTCGTTTTTGTGGTTGATGAAAATTCATTAATTTGGAGAAAATTTTTAGCCAAACATCTGGTTGATTTGTTCATAAGTACCTCTCTACGTAATAACCCATTGGTGGGTGTTCTGGTTCATGAAATGCCCCATCCAAGTGAGGCTCATTCCAGAGGAGGCTCCACCAAATTGGCGTACACAGAAAACTGTGTATTCATACTAGTTATCATCCATCCTTTATGTGCACTGGTGGGTGCTGGTTCACTCTAAGCTGCAATGGGGTCCAGTTCCAGCAATGAAAGCGGGCCTTCAGTCTCCGAGCTTAGGGCTTTTTCAATTTCAAATTGGAAAAAAGTTGCCAGCATCTTTAGTTTGGGTTTCAACTAATCTTTTTTTATTTGATGAAACCTCTGGTTAATAGAATATTCCAAAGAGCACAGTCTGCCTCCATCTCGAGAACTGCTGTTCCTGCAAGGGAGGGTTCTTCTAAGCTTGGAGTTATATTGGGTTTATCTCGCCTCTGTTTAGTTGATATGCTTCATGTGTCTGGTGGAGGGTTCGGTTCTTAGTGGTTCCCTTTCCTCCTTGTGGCCCGCCTCTTTTGGGCTGTTTGCTTGCCTGGACTTGGGTCCTTGCCCCTTGCTACTTTTCCTCTCCCTTTCTTGGGTGCTTTCTTTCTATAAAGTTTGGCAGGGTTTCATCACATCTGGATTCTGCTTATGTTAAAAGTCTAGTTGTTCATATCACCAAACCCTTGCTGATTCTTCAAAAGAAAGTTGAGATCAGGTTTGATCTGGAATCCAGACCAGATTCCACATATTACACACATCCCCAGAATTATCTTGCCGATGTTGTACAATCGATTAAGAGTAACACTACCTATCTAATAACAACTTGTGATGACCTTTCCAAAGAAAACCTGCTTGCCTTGAAAATTGTACACAGTAGTACCTCTGTATTTGCTTACATAGAAAACCTGAATTGCATTTGCAAGCAGAGTTGGGTTCAGGTTCCAATGAGAATCTTATTCCATAGTCCGGTTCTCGTTCTAGCAAGATAATGTCTCTTTCCATTAGGCTGATGTGATCACAATTACACACAAGAATGCTGCTGCGATTGCAGCAGCATAATGAAAAGCCCATTGAAATGTAGCCCTATTTCTTGCATGGACATGCTCCTTTCATTGCAAAGCTCTAATTGGGCTGGAAATCTGTACGTAATTAATGTGTGAAACATTCGGAACACCTCATAAGTCATGAAGTTTGTCAAGAACCGATGGGAACATATGATGTAATAAATGTAATGAAAAGCTGATGTTGAGGCAGAATTTGTGATCACAACTGCCTAATGAAAAGAAATTCTAAGCTGGTGGCATATCGAATTTTCAGAGTTGAACACTTTTGAATTGAGTAACCCAGAACTAGTCCAAGAATCATCCCAAAACCCAAAATTGACCAACATTTTACTCTTCCCATGACTTTGTTGATTCTTTTTTTGGTTGGTTGTACTGGTTTAGATCAAGTAAGCACTAGGTAAATAATATGTGGTGTTTGAAAAGAAAAATGTCATAATGCTTTCAAAATTGAAAAAAATTAGCAATTAAGAAGTGAATATAGCAGAGTTTCAAAACTTTCTTAACTAGACTTTCTTAACTAACTTTATACTGCCACTTTGTATTCCATGTAGGAATTGGTGTTAGTTTTATAGTTAGGTGCAGACTTTTTTAAATTTTAATTTCCATTCTCTGATTTAAAATCATGAGTGAGTATCCCAATAAGGTTTTAGGATTAAATTGCAACATGTTTCTGAGTGAAAAATTGGCAAAACAACTTGCCCTCAAACTAAAATCCTAATTGAAACGTGGCAAAACAATTTCTATTTTTTTCTAAAACAAGAAAGCATACACGATAGAATATTCGATTTCAATTTTTCACAAAATCACAATTCAGAAACATAAAGTTACACCATCGTGCACACAAGGGGTGGAATATGGAACATACACGGGGTGGAACTCATTTAACCATTGGCTTGGGTGAACAAATAGATTTCACCTTACCTCTCTTTCCTTTGTAAACTCATTGTTAACATAGATTTTGCATTCATGATTTTGTTTCACATGAATGCCATTTGGCACCAAGTTATGCTTTAGATAACGTTGTTTTGAAATTGAAAAGTTGCAATGCAAATGACTAAAAAGGAAAAGGCTATTTTTTTCCACTCAATCAATGCTTGTAAAATTGCTATAAATGGGACACAATATTAAATCTTAATCCTCCTTTTTATACATAATAAACCCTTTGATGAACATCCAATAGGGAAAAAAGAAATTTAAGCATACTTGATGTGATTAAACAATGCATTTTCCCCACAATATAAGTAATATCTCCTTTTGAAGGTTGATTTTATCTAGTTATAGCCTTGGGTTTTCACATATCACATTTCATTTGCAAGTAAATTGTTTAATCAAATCACTGGTTCAAAGTGTTTAAGATTTTAAAATTTCATATTTTGGATAATAGCAAATTTGGCTAAATCATCACTAAGCTTTTTTTCTTTTTTGGAAAATTGTAAAATTTTCCACCCTGAGTAAAAAAGGATTACACATTTTGTGAATATGCTCAAGTTGTGAAGGAAAATTATGCAACCATTTTTTAGTAGTTGTGGTAAAAAGGATGTTCAACTTTATGAATATTATTGGTGACATATTAGGGGTGAGAATAGAAAGTTTTCATGAACATTATCTAGGGTTCCATTTAAAATTCATGATAAATAATTAGTCAATAATGAAAATTTCATTATAACTTACATATCACATTGCCAAAAAACTTCAAATCTTCATCAAATGACATTATTGGGGGATTGAACCCCAACCATTAAAGACTCTATGTGTTGCAACATAATGTTTTTCGCAAGTTGATAAATTAATAATGTTTTTAAAAGGAAAGAAAACATATTCACGAAATTGGAACTCAGAAAATAATGGTCATTAAACTAGTGAGGATCATGAAAACAAAGAGCCAATAATTCCATGAAAATTATGTTCACTAATCACACATAACAACAAGTTAAAAGAACAAAAAAAAACCACCAAAACTAGAAGACTTGTGAATGATAATTTATGCATTTCAAATTGTAATTTTTAACATTGCAACTTGGAGGTTATAATTCACTCATAAGTTTTGATTCTCAACTCTTGACCCAAGTGATTAATCAATCTCAAGCACTAAGCTTTCATTGCCCCAACCTTTGGCCATTGGCAACTAATCATTGTAATGAAATAAAAGGGTGTCATACACTTCCTATTTAGTTTACACAATAAATGGATGATATGAAATCACATCAACCAACAATAGATTTTTGCAATTCACAATAATGTTACAAACTACATGTCCTATAACTAGTTTTCCAAACACCATGATTTATTCTATAGGTCATCATGGATTAGATTGTTTTGATTTCTTTGTCTTTGAGCCCATTGGTCAATTGGTGATAGATTATGGCAAAGTTTTTCCCCCACCATAGAGCTTTCAATTGCCATAGACAACAAAATAAATATTCATTACACATTCACAACCTAAGAAAATGCACTATTTACGAAGGTCAATGACAAAATAAGGCTCTAAAACCCAAAATCACCAATCTTTTTGGCCTCAATTTCCACAGTTGTCCTTAAACACATAATTTTACAAATGTCAACTCATGAATTTGACAAAGTCGAGAAACATTTTGTTCATTTACAGAAATGCCCATGATGCACCAAATCCCATAGAACAATTCCCAACTTCAGAGTTTTCAAAATTGAGGGTACTCTTCCTTAAACAACATAACAAGGCTCACTCCCATAGTTCTCACAAGACCCCTAACATCACATAGCTTGCTTAGTCATTTGATCACTTTTGAAATCTCTAGAATTTTTCATCACTTCTTTGATTTTGACCTCTACAAGTTGCATCTAGAATCCAAACTTTCTTTTTAAGCCAAATGTGCAATGGAAATAGATTCCCTTAGAAGAAGTGAAACTTTTTTGTAAATGGGCATTCTTCCCATTTTATCATTTCTACAATTCCAATCTCCCAAAAAACAACAAACAAGTAGAACATAACTAAAAAAAACCTGTCAACTAGAAGAATACTTAACTCTCAAGTTTCGAAATTCGATCCTTATCTCCCAAGCCAACCCATCATCTTCAATTGACGCCCATCAATGCCTTCATGCAAAAACAACAACACCATAAAAGGTCTAACCAAAGAAACATCAAAACACATAATGAACATCATCAACTAATTAAGACTTGCCACACTCATGACCTACAAGAAAACAAATATAGAGCAAAAACAACAATAGCAAACCATATGGACACCTCCCATCTTCATCAATTGCCGAAAGCCTTGTTGTATTATGCTTTTAGCGGTTGATTGTACTACTCCATTCAAATAGGGTTTCATCCTTCATCTTTTCATCACACCATCCTCTTGTATAATTTTACATCCTTCAAAAATGGTAACCCATTAGGTCTATACCCTTAGTGACTTCTAATCATAAGATGATAAACTTTTGGCAAATTAAATTATTATTATTATTCCAAAATGTCAGAGCAATAGAATAGCCAACAACATCGTGCTTTCAACAATGTAACCATCACACTCATCACCATTTTGCAAGGTGACATTTTGAATTGCTTTCTTCTAGTGAGACTTGTCTATATCTAAGTGATTAGGCTAGTGATGTCACTTTTCTTAAAATTTTCACTTGAGCAACGTCACAAAATTGGAAAATGAAAAAAGAAACACATAGCCTCAAGCCTTGTTTTGAAAATTCTTACTCAACTTATAATTATTGTGGCAAGCTCATGCAAACATTGTGATCTTGTAGGTTGGAGGGTTTTGGAAGAAGATGTTTGTGTGGATTGATAGGTGCTGATGTGTACAATCCGGCTGATCTCACCAAACCCTACAATCACATGCCATGAAGTGAAAGAAAGTGTTGGGATGGGTGAACGAACTTATTAGAAGGATAACAAGTTTGCAACCACTTTGAACCAACCTTCCCAAAGGATGTGACATCTATGGCATTAGAAAGAGGACAACCATCATGCCAACTCTATCATATCATTAGTGCCTAATGTATAGCACTAACAACCCACCCACATAACCATTTTGTTGGTGGGTGGGTTGGGTATAAGTGCTTAGTGAAAGTAGAGGTGACCAAAAGAAAATGAGGTTGATTTGGAATCACAAAGTGTAAAATTGATAAGAAGTTGTAGTCAATTGGAACACTATTGAAAGAGGTAATCGAATGGCCTCAAACAATAAGATGTTGATATAACTATATTTGGTTTCTTTTAGAGGATTTTTTGAAGATTATAATTTTGCATGGTGAAATATTTGAGTTTCCATAATTCTTGTTTTGCCTTAAGATACCTTTTTAATGTAAATGGCAAGGCCACAATGTAATTGACACACCCCTTATTATTCCCGAGGATAAGATATCTCAAAACATTTACCCTCTTCTTTACTAACCCTAGCAACACATCACTTGCCAAGTCATAAAAAATAACTCAAAAATGACTTGGATAGTCATTTCCTTGTGTGAACACAAGATAGAGTTCACAATAGTTTATTCTTTTTGTACATCCCCT
>Ga0116227_10012284_pt1 | contig 14010 bp, 8 predicted proteins | sample S1TSphgellanicum_FD_89693 | JGI IMG/M metagenome (GOLD analysis project Ga0116227, IMG submission 89693) | Host-associated microbial communities from peat moss isolated from Minnesota, USA - S1T2_Fb - Sphagnum magellanicum MG | ecosystem: Host-associated > Plants > Peat moss > Unclassified... | reverse complement strand
CCGGTATCCACTTTTGGGTCTGATGCTCTGCACGCCTGACCAAACTTCCGCTCCGGCGACGTTTTCCCCCGTCACGCCTGCCGGTTCGGGAGCAGCAGGCCGGGAGTCTCCTCCCGGCCTGCCGTTTTTCGCAAGGGATCGCTATATGTCCCCTATGCGCATTCTGATCATCGAGGACGATGTCGAGGCAGCCCAATATCTCGTGAAGGCGCTTCGCGAAACCGGTCATGTCGCCGATCACGCCGCCGATGGTCTCGACGGCTATGACCGCGCCTGCGATCCGACCTATGACGTCCTCGTCATCGACCGCATGCTGCCGAAGCTCGACGGCCTCTCCTTGATCGGCGGTCTGCGGGCGCAAAAGATCGACACGCCTGTCCTGATCCTGTCGGCGCTCGGCCAGGTCGATGACCGCGTCAAAGGCTTGCGCGCCGGCGGCGACGACTATTTGCCGAAGCCCTATGCCTTTTCCGAGCTTCTCGCCCGCGTCGAGGTTCTGGCGCGACGCAAGCAGCCGGGCAGCGGCGAGGAGACGCTCTATCGCGTCGGGCCGCTCGAGCTCGATCGCCTGTCTCACAAGCTGACCCGGAACGGCAAGGAGATCAGCCTGCAGCCGCGTGAGTTCCGCCTGCTCGAATATCTGATGAAGCATGCCGGGCAGGTGGTGACCCGCACCATGCTCCTCGAAAACGTGTGGGATTACCATTTCGACCCGCAGACCAATGTCATCGACGTGCATATCTCGCGGCTGCGCGCTAAGATCGACAAGGGGTTCGAGCCGCCGCTTCTGCAAACGGTGCGCGGCGCTGGATACATGATCCGTGACGGCGCTCGGTAAGCTCTTTCGCACCACGGTCTTCAAGATTTCGCTGGCCTACCTGGTCCTGTTCGCGATCGGGGCCGGGCTGGTGCTCGCGCGCGTCGGCTGGAACGTCAAGGATCTGATCGACGAGCAGATCGCCCAAACCGTCGATGCCGACATTACCGGTCTCGCCGAGCAATATGCCGAAGGCGGCATCCGCCAGCTCGTCGAGGTCATCGACCGGCGCACCCGCCAGCCGGGGGCCGGCCTCTATCTGGTCACGACGCATGCCGGCGAGCCGATCGCCGGCAATATTATCGGCCTGCCGCCGGGTGTCTTGGACCAGACCGGCTTGGTCGAAACCAATTACCAGCTCGCCGGAGAGCCTGTTGCCAAGCACCGGGCTTTGGCGCGGATCTTCGCGCTGCCGGGTGGTTTCCGGCTCGTCGTCGGGCATGATACGGAAGAAGGCGAGAGGCTGCGCCACATTCTCGGCGGCACGCTCGTCACCTCGCTCATCTGGCTCACCGTCATCGGCACGCTCGGCGGCCTTCTCGTCGCGCGGCGCGTGCTGGCCCGCGTCGATGCCATCAATGCCAATGCGCAAGCGATCGCCGCCGGCGATCTCACGAACCGGCTGCCCCTCGCGGGGACCGGCGACGAGCTCGACCGCCTCGCGCAGAACTTGAACGCGATGCTGGCTCGCATGTCTGAGCTCATGATTGGCGTGAAGGAAGTTTCGGATAATATTGCGCATGATCTGAAAACGCCGCTGACACGGCTGCGCAACGGCGCCGAGCAGGCGTTGAATTTCGCCGCAACGCCGGAGGATTATCGCGCGGCGCTCGAGAAGATGATCGAGGAATCCGATAACCTCATCCGCCTCTTCAACGCGCTGCTCATGATCGCGCGCGCCGAGGCTGGCTCCGAGCTCGACGGCATCAGCGATTTCGACGCGGCGCTGGTCGCACGCGATGTCGGTGAGCTCTACGAACCGCTCGCCGAACAAGAGGGCGTCGGCCTTTCGGTTACGGCGGAACCCGGTCTTTATCTACGCGGCAGCCGCGAGCTCATTGGGCAGGCGCTCGCCAATCTCGTCGACAATGCGCTGAAGCATGGCCGGCTCGAATCGCCGGTCGCCGGCGTTGCGGCGCTGTCCGCCCAGATCGTGCCCGCCCAGAACGTGCCCGGCGAGGTCGCGCTCGCCGTGCATCGGCGCGGCGAGATGATCGAGATCAGTGTTGCCGATCATGGGCCCGGGATTGCCGCGAAGGACCGCGCCCGCGTGCTGGAGCGTTTCGTTCGGCTCGAGGCTTCGCGCTCGCGGCCGGGCTCGGGCCTCGGACTGTCGCTTGCGGCGGCCGTCGCGCACCTGCATCACGGCACGCTGCGGATCGAGGACAATGTGCCGGGGTTGCGTGTCGTCCTCGCCTTGCCGGCCTCCGCCGCGCAGCCACTGGCCTTGCCGTCGGCACAAGCGGTCATACATGCCGGAGAAGCGGCATGATGCAGGCGGCGCGCTAGATCGCGCCTGCGGAGATGCCGCTTTGGCAAAGGCTGCGCACGGCGCCGCGGCTCTCCGCGTCGCGGATCGCCCAGGCGCGCTTTGCCGAGTTTCGCGCTGCCTTGCCGGAAGACGAAGCCGCGCCTCTGCGCGCGCTCTGCGAGGAGCGCCGCTGCCGCGCCCTTCTTCTCGGCCTCGCCGACCATTCGCCATTCTTGTGGCGCCTCGCCACAGCCGACCCGGCGCGGCTGCGACGGCTGCTCGAGAGTCCGCCCGCAGCGAGCTTGGCCGCCTTGGGCGCCACGCTTGTCGCGGCTGCCGCAGCCGCTGGTGACGCGCCGTCCGAAATCATGCGCCATTTGCGCCGCGCCAAGCAGGAGAGCGCGCTGCTCATCGCGCTCGCCGACCTCGGTGGCGTCTGGGATCTCGGAGAGGTGACCGCCGCGCTTTCGCAGGTGGCGGATCTCTTCGTGCGCACCGCGCTTCGTCACGTTCTGCGCAAAGCGCATCGCGCCGGCCGACTCGCGCTGCCCGATGTCGATGAGCCCGAGACCGGCTGCGGTCTCGTCGTGCTCGCCCTCGGCAAGCACGGGGCGGGGGAGCTCAATTATTCGAGCGATATCGACCTCGTCGTCGTCTTCGATCCCGTCTCGCCCGCCGTGCCACCGGGAAGCGAGCCGGCGCCGCTTTTCGTGCGGCTCACCCAGGCCCTCGTCAAGCTTCTGCAGGAGCGCACGCCCGATGGCTATGTGCATCGCGTCGATCTGCGCTTGCGTCCCGATCCCGGCGCGAGCGCCATTGCCATCGCCTTGCCGGCGGCGCTCACCTACTACGAGATCTTCGGCCAGAACTGGGAGCGCGCCGCTTTGATCAAGGGCCGGCCTGTCGCCGGCGATCTGCCGCTCGGCGCACGAATCCTTGGCGAGCTCTCCTCGTTCATCTGGCGCAAATATTTCGATTTCGCCGCCATCGCCGATGTCGCCGCGATGAAACGGCAGATCCACGCGGTGCGCGGCCATGACGAAATCGCGCTTGCCGGCCATGATGTGAAGCTCGGCCGCGGTGGCATTCGCGAGATCGAATTCTTTGTCCAGACCCAGCAGCTCATCTTTGGCGGCAAACGTCCCTATCTGCGCGGTTCGCGCACGCTCGACATGCTCGCGCTTTTGCGCGCGGATGGCTCGATCAGCGCCGCGGCGGCGGAAGAGCTCGCCGCGGCCTATATCTTCTTGCGAGAGGTCGAGCATCGCCTCCAGATGATCGATGACGAGCAGACGCAGCGCCTGCCGCGCGAGCCCGCCACGCTGGCCCGCTTCGCGCGGTTCTGCGGCTTTGCCGATGTCATGCGGTTCAGCGCCGTCTTGCTCGGGCATCTGACGCGCGTCACGGCACATTGCGCGCGCCTCTTCGAGCGCGAAACCGATCTCGACGCGGCGGCGGGCAGCCTCGTCTTCACCGGCGTGAGCGATGATCCGGAAACGCTCGAAACGCTGACGCAGCTCGGCTTCAAGGATCCGCCGCGCGCCGCGGCCACGGTCCGCCACTGGCATTTCGGCGTGCGTCCGGCGATCCGCTCGGATCGTGCGCGCGAGGTTCTGACCATGCTCGTGCCAGGACTTCTGCAAGCGCTGGGCGGCTCGGGCGATCCCGATGCCGGCCTCGATGCATTCGATCGCGCGCTCGCGCATATGCCCGCGGCGACCGAACTTTTTTCGATCCTCGTGTCGCATGCCGCGCTGCGTGAGCTGTTTTGCGACATACTCGGCAGCGCGCCGCAGCTCGCCGAGCTCATCGGCCGGCGTCCGCATGTGCTCGACCTCGCGATCACGCCGGCAGGTTTCGATGCGCCGCTCGACGATTCCGGATTCGATGCACGCGCCAGCCATCTCGCCGGCAAAGCGAGCTTCGAGGAATTTCTCGACGCTTCGCGCGATTTTGCGCAGGAAGAGCAGTTCCTGATCGGGCTTCGGCTGCTTTCAGGCTCAATCGAGCCTGAAAGCGCCGGCCGTGCTTATGCGGCGCTCGCCGCAAGCCTCGTGCGCGCAACGCTCGCGCGGCTCGAGCGCGACTTCGCCGCCGAGCATGGACGCGTCGCCGGCGGCCGTTGCATCGTGCTCGGCCTCGGCAAGCTCGGCTCGCGCGAGATGCATGCGGCCTCGGATCTCGATCTCATCCTCATCTATGATTTCGACGCACAGCAGCCAGAGTCGGACGGCGCCCGCCCACTCCATGCGGTGCGCTACTATGCGCGCCTGGCGCAGCGCCTCGTCTCGGCGCTGACAGTCGCGACAAGGCGTGGGCGCCTTTACGAGGTCGACATGCGGCTCAGGCCGTCCGGCCGCAAAGGCCCCATGGCGACGCAACTCAACGGATTCGCCGTTTATCAGACGCAGGAGGCCGAAACCTGGGAGCATATGGCGCTGTCGCGCGCGCGCGTCGTCGCCGGCGACGCGGGTCTTGCCTTTGACGTGGAGGCGACGATCGATGTGGTCATGCGCATGCCGCGCGGCGATCGGCTGCGCGATGACGTTTTCGCCATGCGGCGGCTCATCGCGAGCGTCAAGGGCGAGACGAACCGATGGGATCTGAAATATGCCGCAGGCGGGCTCATCGATATCGAGTTTATCGCGCAATATCTCGTTTTGCGCCATGCACCGTCCTTGCCCTGGCGGCTATCGACGGCCGCTGATATCTGGGCGGAAGCGGGACGTCTCGGGTTTCTCGGGACCGACATGGCGGCTTCGCTCGCGCAGGCGCATCGTCTCTATGCCAATGTGCTGCAGATCCTAAGGCTCACCTTGGCGCCCGCTGCCGATCCGGTGGAGGCTTCTGCCGCAGTGAAGCGTCGGCTTGCCGCCGCGGCCGACCTTCCGAGCTTCGCGCAATTGGAGCGCGAGCTCGCGGACATGCAGGCGCGCGTGCGTATGATCTTCATCGGGCTTTTGAGATAAGAAGTGTCCCGCGCTATCAGCCCCGCGCGGCCTTGCGCGGTAGCGATACCACGCGCGGCCGGAAGCGGTTCTGGGCGACGTGGGCAGTCGCCTGCAAAAGCTTTTGCTGCGGAGCGTCCGGCCAGTCGGGAAATTGCACCGCCACCCGCGTGCCGACGCCGAGCGAGGAGCGGATCGCGAGCGAGCCGCCATGCAGCTCGACCAGCGAGCGTGCGATGGCGAGCCCAAGGCCGGAGCCTTTCATGCCGTTCTCGAGCCGGCCTTCCGGTTGCTCGAAAGGCTTGCCGATCCGGGCCAAGGCTTCGCTCGACATTCCAGCGCCGGTATCCTCGACGTAGATGTTGAGCGCGCCGCGCGTCTTTTGGACAAGCAAGCTGATCCGCCCTTGCGCCGGCGTGAATTTGACCGCATTGCGCAGGAGGATCGTGAGGATCCGCTCGAGCGCCCCGCGGTCGGCATTGAGGCGCAGCGCGGGCGCCGCCTCGACTTCGATCTTGATCGACTTTTCCGCGGCGAGATCGGCGATGCCGGCAGCAGACGCCGTGAGGGGCTCCCCGATCTCGAACTCGGTCTTTTCCAGCCGCACACGCCCGGCTTCGAGACGCGACATGTCGAGCACGTCGGCTATGACGCCTTGCAAATATTCGCCGCTCTGACGGATGTCCTTGCAATAGTCGACATATTTGGGCGAGCCGAGGCTGCCGAAAATCTGCTGCTCCATCATCTCGGAAAAGCCGATGATGGCATTGAGCGGCGTGCGCAACTCATGACTCATATTGGCGAGGAACTCGGATTTCGCCCGGTTGGCGGTCTCGGCCTCGGCCTTCTGCTCGAGATATTTATCCGCGAGGTCGGCAAGCTGGGTCGCTTGTATCTCGAGTGTCTGCTGCGATCTGCGCAGGTCGGCGACAGTCGCCATCAGACGGCGCTCGGAGTCCATCAACTGCTCTTCGTGGCATTTGAGGGCGGTAATGTCGGTGCCGACCGAGACGTACCCGCCGTCCTTGGTGCGGCGCTCGTTGATCTGGAGCCAGCGTCCATCGGCGAGCTGCGCCTCGTAGGTGCGCGCGCCGGCCTGCGCGTCTTCGAGCGCGATCTGCGATTGCAGCAGCAGCGGCGTCCCCCGCATCATCACCTCGGCATAGGGCGTTCCGGCGGCGAGCACCTCCGCTGGAAGGTTATGGAAGCGCTGGAACTTGGAATTGCAGGTCACGAGCCGATTGTCGGCGTCCCACAAGACGAAAGCTTCGGAGACCGTCTCGATCGCGTCGCGCAGCCGCATGTCGGCTTTGACCGTGCGCTCGGCGAGCGCCTTCTGTTCGGTGATGTCGACGGCGATGCCGACGAGATGAGCTGCGCCGCCCGGCTGCTCGCGCACCAATTCGGCGCGCGCGCGCAGCCATATCCAGGCGCCGTCTTGGGCGCGGATGCGGAACGTATGATCGACCGCATGGCCCTGCGAATCCGCGAGCATCTCCGCCATGATGGCGAGATTGCCGTCCTCCGGGTGCACCATGGCGTTGATGTCGCCGAAGGAGAGGTATTGCGCCGACGCCGTCATGCCGAGCATTTCGTACATGGAATTCGACCAGTAGATGCGTCCGCGCGCGAGATCCCAATCCCAAAGGCCGCAGCGGCCGCGGTTCAGCGCGGTGTCCATGCGCTCGCGAATGCGCTTGCAGATCCTGTCGGATTCTCTGGCGCGCGAGGACTGCCAGAAATAAGCCGCGGCGAGGCTGAAGAGCACGAGGCAGGTCGAGCCGAGGAGGATTGCCGCACGCCATGTCGCCGCGCGCCATTCGCTGAGCACCGCTGCGATCGGATGAACGATCGCGACTTGACCAAAGGGCGCGCCGAGGTTGCGCACGCTCGCGAGCGCGTCGACGCCGTCGGCGAGATTGATACGGAGCACCCCAGCTTTGTCGGCGAAGGTCGTCAACGGCTGCGCTGTGCCCAGATGGTCGACGAGAGGGCCTTCCGCGATGCGTGCCGGCAAGCTCGCGACGATATCGCCTTTCGCATCGCTGAGGATGACATGCTGGCCGCGGGCGATGGCGCGGCCCGGGACAACGCGGGCAAGGGCGGCTTCGGCGCTCAGGGAGGGCTCAGCCGTCGCGCTATTCAAACCATCGCTTACGAAAGCGCTGATGATCTCGAGATCAGCGATGGCATCCTCGATCGCCCGATCATGCGTGTCGCGGGCGATGATGGATGCGATGACCGCAAGGGTCGCCGCGAACACCGCCACCATGAGCGGCACGGCGCGTTGGGCCAGAGGTTCTAATTTGGTCAGTCTTTGAAATGTGCCTTGTTCCGAATAAAACGCGAGTCCCTTCAATGCGCCTGCTTGTGCAGGCGCATGTGCCGTTGCAGCACGGACCATGCGAGCCCCCTCGAACGCTCCGGAGGGATGTGCCGCATCTCTCCGAATCATCACCATGAGAATCCGAACGCGGAATTTTGTCCAGCGCTTAATGGTTAACAAAGTCGATTTGTGATCGCGCGCGGCATTAATTTTTGTGCCGCGAGCCGCGCATCCTGCGTGTGTTACGCGAGGGATCTTTCGGCGATATCGCGGACGTCGGCGGAGAGGTCGGCGATCGCCGCAACGCGCCGCAAGGCGGCTTCCGCAAGGCTGCGGCGCGTCGGCTCGAGCGACCGCCAGCTCTTGAACGCGGCGAGAAGCCTTGCTGCGACTTGCGGGTTTTTAGGGTCGAGCTCGCCGACGATGTCGGCGAGGAAGGCGTAGCCGCTGCCATCGCCGGCGTTGAACTGCGTCTGGTTGGCGCTGGCGAAGGCGCCGATCAGCGAGCGGACGCGGTTCGGATTGCCGAGCGAGAAGGCGGCGTGGGCCATGAGCCTCTTGACGCGCGCCAAGGTGCCGGGCTCCGGGATCGTCGCCTGGAGGATGAACCATTTGTCGATGACGAGGGCTTCGGCGGCGTATTTCGCGTAGAAGCGATCGAGCGCGCTTTCGCGCGCCTCGCCCGGAATCGTGCAGAGGACGCCGAGCGCGGCGATCTCGTCGGTCATCGTGACGGCGCTGTCGAATTGCGCCAGCGCCAGCGCGCTGCCGGCCGCCGGATCGCCGGCCGTAGTGAGATCGAGCGCGACATTGCGCAAAGCGCGTCGACCCGCCGCCGCGGCATCCGGGGAATAGGCGCCGTGATCGGCGAGCTTATGATAGAGCGCGAGAAGCGGCTCCTTGAGGCCGGCGCCGATCGCCTGGCGCATCGCCCGGCGCGCGATATGGATCGCATCCGGGTCGACATTTTCCCCGATCTCGCGCGCGATATCGGCTTCGCCCGGCAAGGCCATTACCTGCGCGGTGAAAGCCGGATCTTTGTCGCCGCTGTCGAGAACAAGGCGCAATGCTGCGATGAAGGCCTCGTCGTGGCAGGGCGCGCTGTCGCGCTGGACGAGCGCGACTGAGCGCAGCAGCAGGCGCGTCGCATAAGTCTGCGAAGCCTGCCAGCGGTTGAAGCTGTCGCCATCATGCGCGACGAGTGTGATGAGGTCACTCTCGCTCGTGCCATAAGCGAGGCGCACCGGGGCGGAGAAGCCACGCAGCAGCGAGGCGACGGGCGCGACCGGCACATCCTTGAAGGTGATGCGGCGGCGCGGCGTCGTGAGCTCGATGACGCCACGAGCAAGTTCCTCTGCGCTGGCGCCGTCTTCGCCTTCGGCTTTGAGCGTGATGTCTTCTCCCGCCGGGCCGACGAGACCCATCTCGATCGGAATGACGAAAGGCTCTTTCTTGGCTTGGCCCGGCGTGGCGGGACAGGATTGCGCAAAATCGATCGTGAAGCTCTTCTGGCCCGCGTCATAGGCCGACTCGACGGTGACGACCGGCGTGCCGGATTGATGATACCAGAGCGAGAACTGCGTCAGATCGCGGCCCGAGGTCTCGGCGAAGCAGGAGATGAAATCTTCGATCGTGGCGGCGGTGCCGTCATAGCGCTCGAAATAAAGGTCCATGCCCTTGCGAAAAGCCGCCGCGCCGATCAGCACCTTCAGCATGCGAATGATCTCGGCGCCTTTTTCATAGATGGTCGCCGTGTAGAAGTTATTGATTTCGAGATAGGTGTCGGGCCGGACATTATGGGCGAGCGGACCGGCATCTTCGGGAAATTGCTGGGCACGCAGCGTGCGCACGTCGGCGATGCGGCGCACCGGGCGCGAGCGCATGTCGGCGGAAAACTCGTGATCGCGGAAGACCGTCAGGCCTTCCTTGAGGCAGAGTTGGAACCAGTCGCGGCAGGTGATGCGGTTGCCGGTCCAGTTGTGGAAATATTCATGCGCGATCACCGCTTCGATCTGCGCGTAATCGGTGTCCGTCGCAGTGGCGGGCAGGGCCAGCACATATTTGTCGTTGAAGACGTTGAGGCCCTTGTTCTCCATCGCGCCCATATTGAAGTCGGAAACGGCGACGATATTGAACAGGTCGAGATCGTATTCGCGGCCGAACGCCGTTTCGTCCCAGGCCATGGAGCGTTTCAGCGCATCCATCGCATAAGAGGCGCTCTTCTCCTTGCCGTGTTCGACATAGATGCCGAGCGCGACCTTGCGGCCGGACTTCGTGACGAATTCGTCGTGAATCGACCCGAGATCGCCGCCGACCAGCGCGAAGAGATAGCTGGGCTTCGGATGCGGATCGTGCCAGATCGCAAAATGCCGGCTTGTCCCTTCGAGCTTGCCGCTGTCGATCTTGTTGCCGTTCGAAAGAAGCACCGGTGCTTCGGTGATGTCGGCCTCGATCCGTGTCGTATAGACGCTGAGAACGTCCGGCCGATCGAGGAAATAGGTGATGCGGCGAAAACCCTCCGCCTCGCATTGCGTGCAATAGGCCGGGCCCGAGCGATAGAGGCCCATGAGCTGGGTATTCGCGGCGGGGTCCATCACCGTCTCGATCTCGAGCGTGAATGGCTGCTGCGGCGGCTTCGCCAGAGTGAGGCGCTCCGGCGTGACGAAGCTCGGGGCGAGGTCGATCGGCTTGCCGTCGAGGAGGAGCCGCGTGGCGCGCAAGCCGTCGCCGTCGAGCACGAGATCGGCGCCGGCGCGACCTTTCGGATTGGGCCGCAGCGCTAGCCGCGCGACGACGCGCGTCGCGTTGGGGTAAAGGCTCACGTCGAGATCGACCGTGTCGATCAGGTAATCCGGGGGACGATAATCAGCGAGGCGGACAGGCTGGGCGATATCGGTGCGCATTCATACCTCGAGCGGTGGGGCGGGCAGTCGGGGCGGACAAGCGCCCGCATCTTGCTGCCATCATAGAGGGTTGCGGCAGGCGCTGCCAGCACGCCTTGTCGGCAGTCGCGCGTGGCGACCCGGGATCATAGGGGCGCGAGCTGACGTTGCGTGCGTCTCAGATAGGCCGCCGCGCCGAGGTTGAAAAGGCCGAGCGCGCCGAGCAGCGCGGATTCGCTGAGGCCGACGATCCGGCTTTGCAGCACAGCGGTGACGAGCGTTCCGGCAACCATGAAGAGCGCGTTCAAAATATTGACCGCGCCGACGACGCGGGCGCGCCGCGCGCGCGGCGCCAGGAATTGCAGCGCTGCAAAGAGCGGCACGACGAAGAGGCCGCCGCCGATCGAAAGGCCGAGAATGTCGAGGCCGATGCGGCAGCCGGAGAGGCTCGTCGCGAAGCTGGCCAGACCTATGTCCCGCGTCGGGGGGACGAGGCCGCGGGTCGCGACGCTGAGGTCGATAATGAAAAGTCCCATGCCCAACGCCGCATAGGGCACCGGCACGAGAAAGATTCGGCCTCTCGCGATGAGGGCGGCGAGAAGCGAGCCGGCGCCGATGCCGAGCGCGAAAAGTGCGCTCACCGCCGTCTCGACATCGATGCCGCCGCTCGTCGCCTTGCGGATCGCGACCGGGGCGAGCGACAAGGCAACCGCGCCGGTGAGCCAAAACCAGGAGACCGCGAGGCCGGCACGCCAGAGCCGCGCGTCGCGCTTCACCTCGCGCAGCAAAGACCAAGTCGAAGCGAGAATATTGCGCCGGACGCGCAAGCCTGGCGCGCCGATCCCGCTTTTCGGAATGAAGAGGCTCGTGGCGAAGCAGGCGATGGCGATGAGCGCGAGCTGCACGATGATGCCTGTGGGCACGATGATATCTGCGGGCGCCTGCGCATGAGCCGCCGCCAAGCCGCCGCTGATCAAGCCGAGAAGAATGGCGAGAAAGGTCGCCGCTTCGACGAGGGCATTGCCGGCGGTCAGCTCTTGCGGTGCGAGGAGGTCCGGCAGGATGCCGTATTTGACCGGGCCGAAGAGGGCGGCGATGGCGCCGAGGCCGAAAAGCGCCGCGAAGAGCAGCGGCAGAGAGGCAAAGGCGAGACCTGCCGCGGCGATCATCTGCACGAAGATCTCGGCGCCCTTCAGGACTCGTGCGATCGCCGCTTTGTCATGCGCGTCGGCAAGCTCGCCGCCCAAACCCGAAAGCAGCAACGAAGGAGCCATGAAAAGCCCGACCGCGAGGCTGATCAGGCTGCCTGCCTCCTCGCTTCCGACTCGGAAGAGAAGCAGGAGGGCGAGCAGATTGCGGACATAATTGTCGTTGAAGGCCGAAAGGAACTGGCACCAGAATAAAGGCGCGAAGCGGCGCGACAGCAGGAGCGCTCGAAACATCGGCGTGAGGCCTCAGCCGCGCCGACGGATCTCGACCTGCGATGGCTCGGCATGGCCGACGATGCGCACGATCTCGGCAAAATCGGCCCGCATTTTGCGCTCGAGCTCGTCGACGCGCTCATGCACCTCGTCGACGCTGAGGCCGGGATCGATGAAGCAGTGATAGTTGACCACGAGGCCGGCCGGCGTGCGGCGCACGCGCACGTTATGGACGTCATGGATGTCGCGCGTCTCGCCACCGCGCTGCGCCAATGCCAGGCTGACCGCAGCAAGCGTCGCCGCGTCTGCGTCGCGGCCTGGAAGCTCGTTCGGCTCCATCGGCTCGATATGCGTCTCGACCTCGATGTCGGGCCCGAGCTCGGTGCGCACATCCGCCTCGAGACCGGAAACGATGTCATGCGCTTCGGCGAGCCGCATGCGGCCGTCAAGCTCGACGTCGAAGCTGACCGCGTTTTTGCCGTCGATTTCCTGCACCGTCACATGATGGATCGGCACGTGGCGGCGCGCCGAGACGTGCAGCACTTTTTCGAGAACCGTCTCCGTGTCGAGCGCGATCGGGCGGGTCGCGATCATCACCGATACGTCGGGATGCGCCGCCGCGATCGCCGCCTGCACGTTGTCCTTGATCGCGGCGACGCGTTCGAAGGGCAGGGTGCGCGGCACGGAAATGCCGATATCGCCGACGACGTCTGGGCCGACCGGCCGCAGCCGCAGGCTGCCGACGCCGATCACCCCGGGGACCGCCTGCGCGATGGCGCGCACTTCCGCCGTCAGTCCTTTCGGCGCGGTATCGAGCAGCGTGTCGACGGTGCGCCGGCCGAGACGATAGCCGGCAACGGCGATGAAGAGCGCGACGCCGAAAGCCGCGACTGCATCGCCTTGCGGAAAGCCGAGGCGGGCGGCGACGAGGCCGCCGAGCGCCAGGCTCGAGCCGATAATGTCGCTGGCGAAGTTGAGCGCATCGGCCGCCAGCGCGTCGCTCTTCGTGGCGCGCGCGATCCGTCGCAGCGATTGCCAGCGCACGAGATCGACGATGATCGAAACGATCAGCACCGCAAAGGCCAGCCGATTGGCATCGATAGCGACGGGCGGTCCGTTCAGCCGATTGATGGCGGCAAAAAGGATGCAGAAGGACAGCGCGAAAAGCAGGCCGGTCTCGAACAGGGCGGCAAGAGCTTCGACTTTGCCATGGCCGAAGGGATGGTCCTCATCGGCCGGCTTGTGCGCGATGCGCAGCGCGAAATAGGTCGTGACCGTCACGCCCACGTCGATCAGGTTGTTGCCGGCCTCCGAAAGGAGCGCCAGCGAGCCGGAGGACAGGCCCGCCGCGAGTTTGCCGAGCGTCATCAGCGCGCTTGCCGCGATCGAGGCGAGCGCCGCGCGCTCCTTGATCTTTTGGGGATCTGTCATGCGACGGATTTCGTTCTCGCGCTGCCGTCCGGGGATCTATCAGAAGCTGGCGAAAGCCGGCAATATCACTACGTATAACATGCTGGGGAGAAAAGGGCGCGCCGGCCCGTTTCGGCAAGGGAGCGACAGGTGGAATATCTGCACACGATGGTCCGCGTGACGGATCTGGAGAAGTCTCTCGACTTCTATTGCAACAAATTCGGTCTCGTCGAGGTGCGTCGGACCGAAAACGAGAACGGCCGCTACACTTTGGTCTTCCTCGCGGCGCCCGGCGACGTCGAGCGCGCCATGGAATTCAAGGCGCCGCTCGTCGAGCTCACCTATAATTGGGATACGGAGCCTTATGACGGCGGCCGCAATTTCGGTCATCTTGCCTATAGCGTCGAGGATATTTACGAGACGTGCGACAAGCTGATCAAGGCAGGGGTGACGATCAATCGGCCACCGCGCGACGGTTATATGGCTTTCGTGCGTTCGCCGGACAATATCTCGATCGAGATATTGCAGAAAGGTGGCGCCAAGCCGCCGCAGGAACCGTGGAAATCCATGCCGAATACGGGGGTTTGGTAGACGAATGAGCGGTGCGCCGTCGGCGGCTTTTGCCGACGCCTTTTTCGCGGCGCCGCAGGTCGCCGCCGCGCTTTGCGACGATGCGGCCTTGCGGCAGATGTGCGTTTATGAGGGCGCGCTGGCGCGCGCCGAAGGCGAGGTCGG
>Ga0116227_10012283_pt1 | contig 14010 bp, 3 predicted proteins | sample S1TSphgellanicum_FD_89693 | JGI IMG/M metagenome (GOLD analysis project Ga0116227, IMG submission 89693) | Host-associated microbial communities from peat moss isolated from Minnesota, USA - S1T2_Fb - Sphagnum magellanicum MG | ecosystem: Host-associated > Plants > Peat moss > Unclassified... | reverse complement strand
TTTTTTTTTTTTTCCTTGCTCTCACTTTTTTCCTGGGCCTTTTTTTTTTCTCTTTTTTTTTTCTTGAAATAACACACCTGTGCATTATGCACAGGGTTCACACTAGTTTGTATAAAGGCCATGTATGGCAACATTTGAAAGATTTAAGTTTATTTGTGTTATCAATTTTTTTCTATTTGATATAGGTTTTTTTTCAATTTGTTGTGTTTTGGTAGATTGTAGTCAATTGGTAGTTTGTACATAGTAAAAGTTGAAGAGTTATAATTTTTGTAGTTATGATTTTATGAACCAGCGCTAAGTGCTTTAAAAACATTTAGACTTTTGTAGAATTTGATTACATTTGATAGTGAATATGGTCACGTATAAGTAGTAAGAAAGGTGTTGGTTTATATCATATATTTCTACATCTATCCTCACCTTTAAAGTCTTGTAGTGTGCAAGCAAATACAAGTTGTACCTTAATGCCAAGTTCTGACTATTTGATCCTTGTTGTGGCAAATCCATGGACATGTAAGCCAAGCTTATGGGAGTATATATTGGATTTTTTTATGTAATGTAAGAGTATTGTAGGTGGCAAATTTTCTAATCATAAATATGAATTAAATTTCTTTCTTGATAGTTGAAAACTACCTAGAATTCAATATCATATGTCCAACAGGTGATAAAATGACATTAACAAAATGGCTACAAAGAGGGTGTACTTAACATGTAGAGGGCTTTGCTTGTATGCTTCAACCAAGATGTGTAAACATTTAATGCATTACCTTGAAATAGAATATCACAATTCAATGTTCAAGCAATGTTTATATATATGTATTTCCACCTAATAAGAACATTTAGAACATTCTGAAGAACTTAACAGGACAAAAGCAAGAACTTCATAGTGATTTTAACATCATTGTAAGGTTGCTAACTAAAGGGAATTAAATTGAAGATAAACTTGCAATCTGATAATGTGAACAATGTCCACAACTCTAGTTGCCTTTGGTCATTAGCTCTTGCATCCTCTCCACCTTCACTACCAAATGGTTGGTTCTAATTAGATTGTCCACAAAAGGAGCACCATTCATATGAAAATAAAAAATATTTCAGTTTTGATGTAATAACTAAAATCAATCAATGTGTATGTAAAGAAAAAACTTGACTTAAAGAAAAGAGAGAAACCAAAAACATAAGTAAGATTGTAATCTCACAAAATGAATTTCATTAGGCTGACCAACAATAACACAATCATATGCAAGAAGAGAAATTGAAAATGTAGATGGGCTTACACCTTGCCCTCAAACCTCCAAAGGACATTATTCTAAATTGTTGCATAACTTGGAAATCAGACAACAACTCAGCTCATGTGAAGAAGATAAATTGTGTCATTGCCAACATACAAGTGGGAATATAGGGAAATGACGAGCATTGACTATTAGAGAGCCAAAAACTCTTTGTGTTGAACATTAAAACTTTCACTACAAGGATTTAATGCAGAAAGCCACAAAAATTTGATGTTTTTGGAGTTACAAATGAATTAAAACATCCAAGACAAAAGTTCAAAACCAAAAGCTTGAAAATAGAAGAGTATGAAATTAATTAAAGCATTTGAGGCCTACCATCCAATTCTATTTACATAAGTTCATTATTTTTATGAGGAACAAAGGACCATTGAACTATTAAGCACATGAATGCAAAAATTTAATCAACACAAACACACCTTAAAACTTGGAATATCATAATTGAATCTGGTGGGACTCCAGATTGCATGAAGCCAATTGGGCAAACATTAGAAGATTTACAAGGGCAAATAGGGCATACTTGGCACTTTTATTCCTTTGGTTCAGGGTACAGTTGATGACTTGTTCTCATGGACACTTCTCATGGACACTATAGTATTGCCCTATATGGACATCAAATGCCCACTTTTTAACAAAACATTATTGGAGAATTGTAGACAATTGAATCCTAATGCATATGTGAAGCTCACAAAAATTGTCAAAAACTTGAAATTCAACTATGCTTTCAAGACCATATAATTTAAACAACAACTTCAATTGCGTTAGCCTAGTTCTTGATCATGACTGCAAGTGTTACTTGAGATAACAAAAAAATCACTTTAGATATTCCCTACCTTGCTTCCAGTGGATATAATTTTTCGCACATTATTGCCCCAACTTTTTGCTAATTTTTTCCATGTAGGAGACCATGCCTGCTTGTTTTTTTGTTGTTTCCCACTCTCTTGACCTTGAGGAGTATCTTCACTTGAATCTGGAATTGTATACGTGTGACACATAACCTTAGATAATGATCCTTTCTTCGCATTCCTTCCATCAAATGTTGCGACAACAACTTGGGTTGTTTGCAAATCTATGCCTTAGTTTGGAAAAAATATTTGGCTGAACTTTTTTCATGACCTTCAATTGCATTAGCTTTTGAATCATCAAAAGCTCCCTCCGTGTTAGGCAAAGTTGTTTACAAGCTCTTTCTAATGATGTCCACACTTCCTAGCATTAGAGCCTATTGATCTATGTGACATAATAAATACAAATACATAAGTATCCTCTTTATTTATGCTAGCACATTTATCTTATTAGTTAGCCCATGTCCAGTTGCATAGGTGTCTTAAAACATTATATTAATCAACATATTATAACGTGGACCTGTAAAAAAAAACTTTTCTACATGTAATAAGCATATATTAGCTAAATGGATTTTCATATTTGAATTGAAAAAGTACAAATGGAATTGCAACATTCACAAACACATACAACCTGAATGTATGAGGATGCAAATCCACAAAAGGAACTTGCAATGCTTAGGTCAACTATATGAACTTTGATAACACTGATCATTTAACTATGACCACAAAGACCCTGTAGGTATAAAATGAATTTCCCTTTTGTATGTAGGCTTGGTTTGTTCTTTTCTATAGCTTCATGCTGCATAACAATCACACCTACAATCACAAGATAAATCATCATATTATGTAACACTCCTAAGAAATGTAGAAATACCTTTGGTACATTCAAAGAAAAAACATGCCAATTAAGTACTTAGAAGAAGAAAAATCAGAAAACCATTAACACTTACCATAAGGTCAGTCTAGAATTTTCCTTGGATATATGTATAGGACCTAGATTTGGGATTGGTCTTGCATTATGCTCCTTAGAACCCTGTCCAACAACATCCTCCACTTGCAACTTTGTGGCATGACTTTGACAGCATCTCATGCACTTCTAATCTCTCATCTTGTAGCATGTCATGTTTTAATGGAGAATTTACAACTACATCAATGTTTATTGCTACATCACCCCTTGGTGATGTTGGAGGTGTTAATGCACTTGAATGGCCATTGCATGAGGTTGGAGCAAAGTGACTACTACTAATTAGCACCCCTAAGCTTTGTTGTTTGTCATTTAGAAAAGTTGACCCACAGGATGTCATCTTAGTTTACTTAGCATTAAAAAGAATGGTACTTGAATAAATGATAAAACAAAAAGATGAAATTGCAAATACTCATGTAGCTTAATCAAATTTTGGAAAAAGACCTATCTAAGGCTAACATCAAAGCAATAATTTGATTACTCGAACAATTAGATGCTCATGACCATACTTTAACCACCCAAAAACCAGTAGACTAATAAGTACCAAAGCAAATATACATTTAAAAAAAGGACCTTAAGCACCCAGAAAGTAGTGAATTGAAATTTGTCAAAGCAATTAGTTGATTATGAAAAGGCCTTAAGCAACCAAAAAATAGTTACCAAAATAATCAAATGTTTCTCTAAGGACAAGCAACACCCAAAAAACACTAGTTTGATGACCAAAGTAGTCATATGTTTCTTTAAGGACTAGCAACACTTAAAAATCACTAGTTTGATTACCAAAGTAATCAAATGCTTATTAAAGCATCTTAAGCATCCCAAAAGGAGTAGATTGATTATCAAAGCAATCAAATATTTCACTAAGGTCCTTCAACACCCAAAAAACACAAGATTGATTGGGAAAGTAGTAAAATGTTTATTAAAGCATCTTAAGCACCCCAAAAACACTAAATTGATTACCAAAGCGTTTAGATGTTTGTGAAAGGACCTTAAGCACCCAAAAACTACTACATAGGCTTTTGTTGAGTAATCAGATACTTTAGCAAGGGACCTTTAGTACTTGACAACCCATAATTTCAAAACATGACCAACAATCAAATGTTAACCAAAGAACATGCAATCTTTAATAAAGGGTTGTTTGGAGTCATTACTAAAACAAGAAAAACCTTACTAATAGATCTATAGTATTGGAGAAAAAATTACACAATAAGTTTTTTAACAAAGGAGTTAGTTACTTAATAAGGTGTGAATTCATACATATAAACAAAGCAATTCAAGACTAAGCAACGTAAAAAGTCAATTCTAAATCCTACCATAAATGAAGGCTTAGGATACATAGCTTGAAGGAGGATCTATGTGCTTTTGACCTACAATTTAGCAGCATGAGTGGAGTTGCAATTTCATGATTAAAAGCAATAATAAAAGGATAATGTAAACCTTTTAGAATGATAAACAATGCACCCTCTACATTTCATGAACTATAAATACAAGCTTTGCATCACTTAATTGCTAGCTAGTGCAATTGGATGACAAGAAATCAACTTACAAGACTCTTTTTATGCTTGTGCCTCTTGTTTCAATGCATTTTTTATTTTGTTGCATAAGTCATCCACACTGAGCTCAATAACTAAGGACCAAATCCCTTCATTTAGTTCCCTTACTCCTTAAGAAGTGCACTAGTCAGGATGAAAGAGCTCCTTGCATACACAACATTTATTATCATCTCTGCACAATTGGGCAAGGCAAAATGGGTGGTAAGTATGTTTACAAAAGGCAACAACCACATCAAATGAAGTAAACCATCTCTTGCAAAAACCACAGGGTTGCGGCAAAATGTAATATAAACCATTGTGATCATCATCAATAATAGGGGGAGATGAATGAAAAATTGGTTGACGCCAAAAAGAAATTCCTCTTCCTTGTTGCATTTCTCCCAACTATCTATAAATTGCTTGTAATTCTTGCTCCAATTTTGCAAGCTCTTTCGTAACAACATTAATATTATAATTAATTTTCCACATGTCTAGTTTTGCATCCTATAAATCATCTTCACCTTACACAATGCTACAACATTTGTCTTCATGATACTTTCAATTTTTTTTCCAATGTCTCAAATTTTTCACTTAATGGCTTGATCTCCTCTGGCATAACATCCTTGGAAGGAATGTCACTATTGCTAGCACTTTCAACCTACATGACCAACATGATTCACAATCTACACGAACATTAATGATCCATAGAAACAATGACCTAAACCTTGTAAACACTATTGCAATATGCAAGATTTGGTGCAGGAGTTGGAATAAACAAAATTATTTTGCAAATCAAAACCCTAAATTGTCAACTGACATATCATATTTTGAGTGCATGGAGTGCATGAAGTTGCTATAAAAGATGTTGAATATTTTCTTCATCTTTGATCATGCACTCTTGGGCTTGGTTTAGTAATTTTTGTCAATCTGCCAAAAAAAAACATGATTCCACCAGTTCCATGTCATATTTTGTTTTTTACAACTCAAGGTGTTTGACCTTGAGTTTCGACTTGCGTAAAATTTCTCCTAAAAAATCATACAACTCTTGAACGTGAACTATTACAATAGGTGTGACCACATAAGGACACTGAAAAATGTTGTTGGCAATAATCTTTAAATGCAAAGGCTCTTCTTTTGGAGTCTTTCAACCCTGAGTGATGACATTGTCATCACGAAGAAAAACCAAACCTTCCATGCCACTCCCGTTGCAATTCATAGATGTAGATCCGTGAGCAAGCTTCCACTTTGCTATTTCTTTCTTCTTGAGTTTTTTTCTTGCTGTAGAAGCAACTGCCTTCGCCTAATTTACTTCTATACCCTTCTCTTGAGCTATGTAACCTTTGATAAATTGCAAATAAAATTCATTCTTGGTCACATTGTTATGGCCATAACACTATGAATACAAGTGCAACAACTCCAATTTTGTGTTAGGATCCATATTTGGATTTGTGGTCTTCAACACCTTAGACTCTCCAAACACCTCTATGAGATCTACCTTAATCACATGGGTACTTGTGATTTTTGTTTTAAATTCAAACCCTTATTGCTTAGTTTTTTGATGGTTGCAAAAAACTCTTATGTCTGGAGCTTATAGTCTACATTTTCCCACTTTATGACATCTCCTCTTAATTCACAACCTTGCACCATTTTCTTCTCAACAACAATGTGTGACCAAAGAAAAGAAAAGAAAAGAAAATAATGATTAGAAGGTGCATTAGATAGAACCCTAAAAAGAAACTAAGACAATCAATGTCGCAACCATAGCTTTGGGCTCGCGACCAAGGCAAAGGGGTTACAAGGTTGCGGGCCAAGAGGAAGCTGGGGAGTCAAGGCAAAGAAGTCGCAAAGGTGCGGGCCAAAAAAAAGCTTGGGAGTCACATCACATACTCCTGGGAGTGTAAGAAAATGTGAGGGAGTATGAGGGAGTGAACCTTCACACTCCCAAGGCAATTCCCACTTTGGGAGATGGAGTCCCGGTGGACTCCTGAAACTTCAGAGAGCAATTTTAGGGGTCAAAACCCAATGGCTTGTGGCATTCTTTATATCATTGGAAAGCTCTTAGAACTTAGATGTCTAAAATGGGCTCTCATTGCTCATTTGGACATTTGAAACACAAGTTATGGCTAAAAGAAGGGTCAAGAGTCAAATTGCCAATTTGACTCCCGACCAGAAAAAATCGAGAATCGACCCGATTTTCTTAGCTGCAAAGGGTGTGCGACATACCATTGGAAAGCTTTCGACAAGAGCTACAAATTTTTTTTAGATTGCATTTCGATCCAAGGTTTGTTCGTAAAGTTATGGGGCTCCAAAGTTGCGGGAGTCCCAACTAGCGCGATTTCAGGACTCCCACTTGGGAGTCCCAGGAGAGAAAAGCCATTTGGATGTAGGCTCTGTGGCCAGCCATAGAGTATATTATAAGGGGGAAGGTGGTGGCTTCCCTCAAGTCTGGGCCGTGGTGAGTCTAATGTGTCCGTGTTGCCCGTGGTGAGTCTTAGCACCAAAGGTGCTTCAACTATGCACTAACCACTTTGTGTGGGTTGTGTGCAGGCCCGTGTGTGCAGGCCCGTGTGAGTGAGTGAAGCTTGTCAACTCTTCCTAGTCCCATCCCGGAGCTTCAACACGCCCCTCTACCCCTCGAAGTGTTGTGAGTTAGGGAGCGTGCCCCGATTCTTCCTTCTTTCGCTGTCTTTTACTTGGACTCACATTTGAATCCTTCTAGGAGTTGGGAATGCGTCAATCAAGAGATGAGAGGCTCACTAGGTAGAAGATACAAGAGGAGCACATAAACAATTGCAATTAAAAGTGTGCAAACACTTGCAAGACACGTGCCCAAAATTATAAACCCATTAAGCACCTAAGAAGTTGAAAAATACGATTCATGCCAAAGTCAACTTGACTGAAATTGAAATTTTCATCAATGTGATTACCAACCCAACTAATTGTAAAAACCCATGTGTCCCCATTGTTTAAAAAATTTCTTAGCAAGGACTACAACAAGGAACTTGTCCTTGGTGTGCATGGTTCTTGATATTGAATTTGGACCCTAGTGTTATATTTTTGGAATTATTTGAAGGTGCATATAGCAATGGGGATTACACATTTCCCACCATTTTTCCTTACTTGGTCTCATTTCATTCATTTGGATTTAGTGTTTAAACTTACGTGAAACATAATCTTTTTGGGACTATTAGAAGCATAAGTTGTAGGGATCCTTATTACAATATGTTATTTGAAGATTGTAGTGATAATTGTGACACAATATATTATACAAAAGCAAAAGTGAAGTTAAGAAAAAAATTACTATTATTCTTACTATAGCAATTTAAAACTGATTTTGGATTCTTTTATCAATTAAAATAATATGTTTAAATTGAACTTGAAGCTAGGAAATTTTTTTGGGCATGTTGCTTTCTAATGAATTTTCCCAATTAATGTAGTTTATTATTTTCTTTTTGTTTACCTTCCTACAATGTTTTTGCTCTTTTTCTTTATGCAACTTAAAATTTCAATCAATTGCTTGCATTCTCTCATTTTATTTTTAATAATTGCTTAGTGGCCACAAGGTGTTTTTTTTAGTCTCAATTGAATTCTTCAACTTATTAATATTTTTACATTAAGATGAACCATGTAGGTTTTTATGCTAACACATCTTATTATTGTTACATTTCAAGGTTTCGAAACATATTTTAGTGATGAGTTCATGTCTACGTTTATAAACTGTTGGACCTGAAAAATTGTTAGTTCTCAACGTCAACAATGTGATATGTTATTTCTTGCATTTTGTTGTTTGACATGGGAATGCATGAGTCTTTGGAAGAAATATTGGTAGAAGCAAAGTGGAAGTGAGAGTTAGAGTGGAACATTTCCTCTTTTAGGCGTTCAAATACTTTTACATTACAATTTGGTCTTGTATGAAGCTTGAGGATGTGCTAGAAGTTTCTCCCATGCTCATCCCTAAAATGTTTTTGGAGCGGTATGTTTTCATTTAGGGATGTGAACAATGTTCCAAGACGTCTAGTCAAATTTCACCTGGGTTTCATTATTATTTGAAGGATTTGAAATGAATGTATTTTAATTGCCATAGATTACTTCATGGGAAGGAGGATCAAACATTATTGATTGATGATGAACCTAACAAGGCGTTTTAAAATCTGAAGTGGAATGGTTTTTTTCTTGAATTGTTTAGGGGACATATGTTGTCAAAGAACTATGTGCAATTGTTGGACTTGACTTGCCATGATTACTATAGTTTTAAATGGTAATAAAAATAAAATGTTTGATGTTGATTGATTATGTCTAACATCCAATGCTATTTTTGGCTCCTAATTACGTGTTTTGACCCATTTAGGCTTTTTAGGAAATTTTTTATTATTAATAGTGGATTTTTTCTTTTCAAAATTCTTTGAAAGAAATCAATATTATTTGTTTTCACAACCTAGTGGCCACTAGATTGAATTTGCATCTACAAATTTTTTTAATAAAGTTTGTTTTACTAGTTAAATTTTTTGTGTGATCTATGTAAACTTTTCTTTAAAAAACCTGCCATGGCATTGTTAAAGTTTAATTTATAGACACTACATGTAAATGTTTTTTCTTTTAGCTTTTCCTTTTGGTCCAAGTGGCCACTAGGTGATTTATAATTGAAAGTTTGAATAAATTTAACATTGTCAAGTTATTGTTTGGATTTTTGGACTTTTGTAAAGTCTTAAATTAATTAAATATGTGTTATGACCTTTACATTTTCATATAATTTGTAATGAAATAATTTTAAATTTTAAATTAAAAATTTTCATTATGATGACCAATTGTTGACATGTGTGTATAGGTGCATCAATTCAAAATATTTCATTATTGTAAGAAAAAATGGTTTGAAATTAAATATTAATTAACTCTAGTGCATTAGTAAAGTTAGAAGTAACCATGTAAATCAAAATGGAGGATTACATGTGTAGTTATATAAATTGAACATTTGTATAGTTTAATATTAATTAAAATTTCAATATTGCCATCTTGAAGTTTAAAAATGCATTGATGTCATGTCAACATAAGTTTTATCCTAACAAGACCTTAGCCTAATCCTACGTTCTTTGATGTTGGGGCAAATAGTGAACTGTTTAATTTGTCACATTTATGCCCATATTTAAATAATTTATTTTAAAAATTGTTATCAAAAATATTTTTTGGTGGTAGGTAGGTAGGAAGGTTGGTTGTAAAAAGGCATGTAGGTGGGTGGTAACCTACCCTCCCTTACCTCAGCTACCTTAACTTAACCTAGTATAATCTACTTAATTTATTAATTAACCTAGTTTACTTACTTTAGACCCTTAAGCATGTACATTAGTTACAAGTATTAGGAATTGAACCCTGATCTCCCCAATGATAAACTATAACATAATAGTGTGATGAAAATTTTCAAAAATTTTCAAAGCTTCTTTAAAGACTTTTATTCAAAATATTCCAAGAATATTCCAAAATAAACATCTAATATGTGGTCACCCAAGGGGACATGTGTGGCTTGTGTTATCCCATTTGCACCTAGTAGGTGGGTGGGTTGGTAGGTACATAGGTAGGTTGTAAAATTGTAGGTGGGAGGTAGGAGGTAGGTACATAATATTTATGTATAATGGGTTAATTTACTACTTAGCATAAGATGTTTTTTTTATTAAAGAACATTGATCATTTTGACTAATGAAGTCAATTTCTTATGTTCAACTTGATTCAATGTTCAATTTGTTTTAAACCCATCGACCATTTTGACTAGGTTTGTTTAACTTGATTGGATATATTTGTCAAATAGGTCATTCTAGTCAAACTAATTGGTCAAAAAAATACATGCTTTAGGCTTCTAATCAAAATATACATGTTCATTAGTCAAGAAGGATTGGTTAGTCAACTTGAACTGTTTTAAAAACCAAGAATTTTAATATTGCAATATTGCTTTAAGTTAGGGTTTGGAAATATTAGGGAGATATTAGATGGGTCCAATATTAAGGTTTAGGGGTTTTTGTTGATATGACTTAAGCAATTCCTTATCCTTATTTTTTTGGTATCAACTTTATTCTAAGGAACCATAGGTTGCTAACCATAATGGTCCTTGCTTTTTCAATGTGGTGGAGGTTGTCCCATTGCTTGCCATGTTGGTCTTTTAATGTTTATAGTTTGGAGGTTGTATGCATGTTCCTTGCCCCCTTCTATCTAAATGTTTTTGGGTGAAGTGCCTTACCATCATGGTTGGATATATTGTCATCCAACCCAAAGTAGAATGTGGGATGCCATGGGTTATGATTCCTTTGTTTTGTTGTACAATTGTTGGGCCTTGTTTTGCATCTAACTTATATAAGTTTTGCATTTGTGAGATTGTGTTTGGGTAGTGAGTAGTGACCAACAACACTTTAGTATTTTATTTGAATGTTTAGATTTTGAGTTGCGAAAATAAAAGCATTTAACAATCATGAAAGTCCAATTTTGTAAAATGATAAAAAAATGATTAGAAATTTCTTGTGTAATTCCAAACATGTGTAATTAATCTCATTATAATTGTATTAAGAAAATTTGATTTCATTACAAATTTGTATTGCCCAAGTCCAATCATTTCACTATTCATGTATATAAATGTAATGTTTTTACAAAAAAATTAAATTTATTAAAAATAAACAAATATAAAACTTAGAGAAGCATAAGAAAAATTTAATTATGAAATTAAGGACATGTGAAAATATATAGCTAATTTTATGTTATTTTAATTAAAGAACCCATAGTTTATTTATTTTTAAATCTGAAAATGTGGAATAAATATTAAAGTTTTACAACCAAATTGAATAAATTAATTTTTTGCATAATTAAAAATGGAATATGAATTAAATGTAATTAATAAATTATGAAAAATTGAAATTATTAAATAAATTATGATAATGTAGTTAGATATATAAAATTGATTTTACTGTAATTGCATAATTACATGATTATAAAAGATTCCAATTTTAAAATAGATATATGTATATTTACAAGGTGCCAATTAAAAATTCACAACTTCAAATTATAGATTAAGGATTTGGTTTGTGATAGTTGAGGTGAAGGTTCAATTCTTTTTTATGTATTGACTTATGTATGACTTCATAATCAAATTAGATTATTATGATTAGTACACAATTATAGTCAAATTGGAAAATTTTGTAACTATGAGTTTGTTAAAACTCCATTGAATTTGTAATGAATTTTTGCAATTTTCACTTTTACAATGTTATGCACAAATCAATGTGAATAGATGCTAGTTGGGTAGTTTCCACATTTTTGCGAGGATTCACAATTTCAATTTTTTTTATTAAGTTGTAAGAATTGACCTAGTTTTTTCCAATTATTTTTAGTTCCATGAAAATTGTCTAGGGTATCAAAAATTGTATTAAAAAACTTTCAACCAATTTCAAGTTACTTTTCACAAATGTAAAAATAGCTAGTTATTTCCAATTGTTTTCACAAATTGGTTGTTGAATGTATTCTACTCAAACAATGAAGTGTACAAGTGAGAATTAATAGGGTGAAATCAGCTTGAGTATTGCCTTAATGATCCCTAACTAATTTTTTGTGAGAGAACATGTTGATACCTAAAATGGTTTTGAACATTTGTTTCACAACTATGTACCCAACACTAGTTCCCACCCTCCATCTTCACTTTGACTTGAACTAATCAAGAACTCTAGTTAATCATATTTGAATTTCAAATCATGAAAATATTAATTGTGGGGAAAAACATGTTGTGCCTTTTGAATAAGTGTAAACAAATAAAATTGGAAAGGGATTTGCCATCATAGAATGATAAATGCTTTAGTTTTTACAAAATACACAATGAAGGTTTTTGGACATTGTGATGCAATGAATTGTGAATATGTTTTCTTTTTGTGTATATGAGGAAAGCATTGTCAAAAACACTATTGCAAATTTCCATTAGTTCACAACTTTTGTGAACAAAAACACCCAATATGTGACCTTGTATCATTGAGGCTTGATACTACAAGTCCATAATGTACATTATCCCATTAAATCTAAAGTCATGAATAGAAAACATAGGTCAAATATTTAAAATGATGATTCATTAAACATGGGTGTTTGTTTCACAAAAGCAATCTATGTGCATTCTGTGACCACATTGTAAGATTGTAATGTCTTTTATTGAATCAAACAAATATTGCACAAAGAATGAACAGTTGGGTTGAGAAACTACTTAAGATTCACCAACAAAGATTCCTTCATGAATGTAATTAAATTTCATTTCATATAGTTTTTTTCACAAATGATTACCATTGAATATTAGAAAGAAAATTACTAAAGATGTTAGGCACAAAACTTGCTTGTTAACATCCAAAGGTGTTGTTTCAGTGTATATATGGTGGTGCACATGAGGAGCACTTCAAAGCACATAGGGTTGTTTAGTCCATAAGCTTCCCAACACAAGGATGTCCATTTTGCAAGGCAATGGAATAACAACAACCTAAATAAACAATCAATATCTTGGGAGAAGTATAAAACTATTTTTTAACCAATCAATGAAAGCTATCTCATCTTCATGTTACAATTTCCATTTTATGCCAAGTAGATGCAAAACAACCTATTGGTACTATTAATTGAATTGGGTGAAAGCTCAATATAGTGACCCCCTTTATGTATTCACATTGTAGTGTTTCCCTAGGTGAAAATTTAAACCATGTCAACATGAAAAAAATGTTTCTCAGCGTTTTTGCATATTATGGTAGAACATAACTCAAGCAATAAAATAGAAAAGAAAGTAGATCTCTTCTATGTATATCATGGTGGATTGAAGTAGATTTGCACAAAAATGATATTTGTAATTATGTAGTGAAAAATACAAATTTACTCAAGTTTTTTTTGAAATGATTTAAAACCTATATGAAATTTCTAGTATTTATTTCACATGTGATTCACATACTTTGAATCATGTTTGTGAACCATGTGAAAAGTTTGATAATTTTCATTTCACAAATTGAGTTTTTTCAAAGCATTGACCATAAATATATGGTAAATTGAAATTTCAATAAACAATCACTTTGAAATGAAAGATAACAAGCATTGTGAGTTGGGATAATACATAAAATCCATTTAAAACATTTATTTGAATAATTAATCAAACCAAACATCCAGTGTAGTTTCAAATTTGAAAATGGGTCAGTAATATTGTGTATACCATAAATATATTCATGTTTCCTTGAATTTAAATGGTTAAATTTATTTGTTTCTTTCAAATAATATTAGATAACATGCTTTGTGAAAATCTTAATTCTAAACAAAACCCAAAACTAAATGCACCATATTTTGAGAGGTATATATTAGACCCAAAAAGGTTCAAAAAGGGTCATGATAATGTGTTTTCACTCAAT
>Ga0116227_10012282_pt1 | contig 14015 bp, 13 predicted proteins | sample S1TSphgellanicum_FD_89693 | JGI IMG/M metagenome (GOLD analysis project Ga0116227, IMG submission 89693) | Host-associated microbial communities from peat moss isolated from Minnesota, USA - S1T2_Fb - Sphagnum magellanicum MG | ecosystem: Host-associated > Plants > Peat moss > Unclassified... | reverse complement strand
GAGGGCGCGTTCGCTCTGCACGAGAATCGCATTCGCGGCGGCGATCGCGGGCCGTGCATAGGCCGCGCTGTCGCCCGCGGCGAGGGCGGTGACCGCAGCGTCGTACGCCGCCGCGCTGCGGGTCAGCGCGTCGGCGCCGTTCTCCAGCGGTGCGAACGAGAGGTGCGGGACGAGTGCCAGGCTGTCGGGCGGGACAAACGGCTCGCGCGGATCGATCGTCGCGCGGTAGACGCCGTCGCGGAGCGCCCGATTGCGATCGACGGCCGCGTCGGCCTGGGTCGCGGCCAGCGCCTTGAGCTCCGTCAGGTAGCCCTGGACCGTCTCGGCGAGATCGGTGAAGTCGAAGGGAATCAGCTGCGCGTCGGCCAGGCGGATGACGGCGGTGCCGACGGTCTGTGCGAGCGCGCGTCCGTACACGAAGCTCGTGTCGGAGTAGTGGGTGAACCAGTAGAAGTCATCATAGATCGAGTGATAGATCCCCTGGCCGTCCTCGCCGGCGTAGCTCAGATCCGCTGACGCGATGCCGAGGTGCTGGAGAAAGACGGAATAGTCGGAGCCCGAGCCGAGGGCGCCGATGCGCAGGTCCGGCCGCGTGCGTGCATCGGCACGCGCCTGCGTCGAGCCCCAGCGGACCTGCGCCGCCTGCAGGCGTTGCCACGCGGGCTGACCGGTTTCGGGATCGGTGATGTCGCGGGCGACCCCGTTGAGGAACCGTTCGAGGACGTGGGAGCCCTCGAGGCTCAGGTAGCCGCGTCCGTTGACGTCGGTGTTGAAGTAGGCGACCGCGTGCTGCTTGAGTTCCTCGGCATGCGTCTCGGCCCATTCGGTCGAGCCGAGGAGCCCGGGCTCCTCGCCGTCCCAGGCGCAGTAGATGATGGTGCGGCGCGGTTTCCACCCGGCCTTCAGCAGCGTCCCGAGGGCGCGCGCTTCCTCGAGCAGCGCGATCTGTCCCGCGATCGGATCCTGCGCGCCGTTGACCCAGGCGTCGTGATGGTTGCCGCGGATGATCCACTCGTCGGCTGCGGTCGCGCCGGGGATGCGCGCGATCACGTCGTACAGCGTGCGAGTGTCCCAGTTCGACCGGACGCGGAGGTGGACGCGTGCGGGTCCGGGCCCGATCCGGTATGTGAGGGGCAGGGCGCCGCGCCACTGCGGCGGTGCGACCGGTCCGCGCAGCGCGGCGAGGAGCGGGGTGGCGTCGGCGTAGGAGATCGGCAGCACCGGGATCTTCGTCAGGGTCCCTGCCTCGGCGAGCGGCAGGCGCTGCGCGCCGGGCACGGCACCGATCCCCGGTGTCAGCGGATCGCCCGGATAGGTCGGCATGTCCGCCACGCTCCCGCGCTGGACGCCATCGCGCGGGCGGAAGGGACCGGCGGGAAAGACCTCGCCAGCGCCGTAGCCATCATCGATCGGGTCGGAGTAGATCAGGCAGCCGACGGCCCCGTGTTCGGCCGCGACCTTCGGCTTGATGCCGCGCCACGAGCCGCCGTAGCGGGCGATGACGATCGCGCCGCGCACGGAGACGCCGTGGCGGGCGAGCTCCTCGTAGTCGGCCGGGACGCCCTGATTGACGTAGACGAGCGGCGCGGTGACGTCGCCGTCGATCGAGTAGGCGTTGTAGCTGGGGAGCTGTTCGGCAGTCTGGGCGGAGGTCGGGTCGCCGGCGACCGGCGGCTCGCGCAGCGCGGCGGTGATGTGGGTTGGCGCGACGAGCTCGACGAGTCGTTCGCGCGGGGTCGGGAAGAGGACATCGAACGTCTCGATCGTCGCGTCGAGGCCGTCGGCGACGAACTGGTCGCGGATCCACTCCGCGTTCGACTTGTCGTAGGGCGATCCGACGTGATGCGGCCGCGCGCTCAGGCGACGCATCGCCTCGCGCATCCGCGACGGGTCGGGGATCGCGGGCGAGCTGTCGCTCCCAGCCGCGCTCCGTCGCGCTGGCCGCCGCCGAGTAGCCCGCCAGGGTGGGCGGATCGCCGGCGCGTCGGGCAGCGACGAGCGGGAGGATCGCGAGGAGCGCGGCGGCGACGGATCTGGTGCGGGTCATGAGTGCGGGGAAGGACGTGATCAGAGCGGCGGGAGGCCCCACGACTCGAGTCGGGCCAGGTAGGCGGGGCGGGGGAGCTGCACGAGGACCGGCCGGTCGGCGGGATCGAGCCAGTGCAGGATCGTGCTGATCGCGGCGTCGCTCATCGCCGTGCATCCGCTCGTCCCGTGCGCCGGACCGTCCCAGATGTGGAGGAAGATGCACGAGCCGCGTCCGGGGACCGCTGGGTCGGTGTTGTGCTCGACGACGATGCCGAGACGATACTCGGGATCGACGCCGCGCATCCGCTCCGCACTGGACCACGGTGGCGGCGCGTGCGGGTCGCGATCGACGATCGTGTTGTACTGCGGCGCGGTCGGGTCGTCGACGCAGTCGGTCAGGACGGTGAGGCGCCGGTACGGCAGGCGGACCGCCGGATCGCCGTCGGCAAAGCCGAAGGTGGTGCCGAGCGCGAAGACACCGGCCGGTGACCGGCCGTCACCCTCCCGCTTGATGGGGCCCGGCGACCCGTCGGGCTGGGTGAGTCCGACGCCCCAGGCGAGGCCGGTCCGTCCGACGACGATCGGGATCGCGTCACCGACCGGTCGCCATGGTCGGCCGGGCGCGCGCTCGTAGCGCTGGAGCTGTCCTGGCACCGCATCCCAGTCGGCGGTGACCACGAGCAGCATCTGCCGGGCGGCCGACGGGACCGGCAGGGCGGCGGGAGAGACCATGGTGGTCGGGCGCGTGGCAGGTGAGTGGCAGGCGACCGCGGCGACGACCGCCAGCGCGATGCGTCGCCCGACGTCCGCGACGCCGGCAACCGGGTGCGTCGTCGCGACCGCCGCCTGCGGCCCGGCGCGGGGTGGCATGCCGCGAAGATATAATGAAGGGCCGCCGGGATGGTGAAATCGGTAGACACGAGGGACTTAAAATCCCTTGGGGGCAACCCCGTCCGGGTTCGAGTCCCGGTCCCGGCATGCGGACTCGTGTCGCGTCGCGAGGGTATTCGATGCTGATCCGCCGATGCTGACCTCCGCCTCGTTTGCGCGCCGCTCGGCGTCCGGCCTGGTGCTCGACGGCGGCATGGGGACCGAGCTCGAACGGCGCGGGCTCGATCTCGCCGATCCGCTCTGGTCGGCGCGCACCCTCCTCGACGCGCCCGACGTCGTCGAGCAGGTCCACTACGACTACTTCGCCGCCGGCGCCGAGTGCGCGATCTCGGCGAGCTACCAGGTCACGTTCGACGGATTCGCGCGGATCGGCCTCGATGAGGCGGCCACGGTTGCGCTGCTGCGCCGCTCGGTGGCGCTGGCCGATCGCGCCCGCGCGCGCTATCTCGCCGATACCGGCCGCGCGGCCCGCACCGCCGACGGCGATCCCGCGCTCCTCGTGGCGGCGTCGGTCGGGCCGTTCGCCGGCCTGCTGCACGACGGCTCCGAATTTCACGGCCGCTACGGCCGATCGGTCGCCGAACTCGCCGCCTTCCACGCCCCCCGGATCGCGGTCCTCGCGGACGCGGGCCCGGATGTCCTCGCCTGCGAAACCGTCCCGTCCCTCGACGAGGCCCGCGCGATCGTCCTCGCGCTCGCCGAGGTACCGTCGGCGACGGCGTGGATCACCTTTTCAGCCGGCGATGCCGAGCACACCGTCTCCGGCGATCCGGTGCGCGACTGTGCCGAGTTCCTCGAAACGGTGCCGCAGATCGCCGCGGTCGGCATCAACTGCACGCCACCACACCTGATCGCCGATCTCGTCCGCGCGCTGCGCCGCGGCACGTCGAAGCCGATTCTCGTCTACCCGAATTCGGGCGAGGTCTGGGACGCCACGACGCGCGCGTGGCGGGGCTCGGCGGACGCCGACTCGAACGCGAACCGTTTCGCGGCGTGGACGAGCGAATGGCGGGCGGCCGGCGCGAGCGCGATCGGCGGCTGCTGCCGCACCGGCGCGCCGGAGATCACCGCGATCGCCGCGTCGCTGCGCGCCTGACGCGATCGATCGGGCGCCGATTCGTCGCGGGCGCGCATCCGTGTGTCGGCCAACGGGATCCGGTCTCGTCGCGCGCACGGCGCAGTATCGGCGCGGATTTTGCTTTTTCCTGGGTGCATGACGATACCAATGCTTCGAGCAGCCCTGCGACCGACGATCGCCGTCCTCTCGGCGATCGTTCTCGTGTCCTCATCCGCGGTCGCGCAGGATCGTGGTGGTGATCATGGTGGTGGTGGCCGGGAGGTCGGCGGCGGCCACATCCCCGCGCACGGTCCGGCGCCGATGCGCGCCGGTGACCCCCACCCGGCGATGACGCGCGGCGTCCCGGACCGCCCCGGCCACCCGGTGGCGCCCCACGTCGACGTCGCGACCGACGAATGGGTCGGGCGGGCGGGTCCCAACGATCCGCACTATCACCTCGATCACCCGTGGGCGCATGGCCGATTCACTGGCGGCTTCGGACCGGGCCACACGTGGCACCTCGCCGGCGGCGGCCCGGCGAGATTCGGGTTCGGCGGGTTTTTCTTCAGCGTCGCGCCGTACGACATCGGCTACGTCAGCGACTGGAACTGGGACGGCGACGACATCGTGATCTACGAGGATCCCGACAATCCGGGCTGGTACCTCGCGTACAACACCCGGCTCGGGACCTACGTGCACGTGGAATATCTGGGCGGCTGACCGCCAGGCGGTCGTTGCGCCGGCCGGCCGGCGTGGCGGTCAGACCGGCGCGAACGTCCCGTCAGGCTGCAACGCGTCGAGGACACCCGAGCGAATGTCGAAGCTCATCCCGACGAGTTGCAGCCGCCCATCGCGCACCCGTTCGGCGATCCACGGGAACGTCAGCAGGCGCTCGAGCGACAGCTTGATCGCCTCGCGCTCGCAGGCGGTCTGGAGCTCCTCCGGCGTCCCCGCCGGCCCGCCGGCGGCCGCACGAGCCAGCACTCGCTCCTTCGCCGGCTCGGCGATCCGCATCCACGGCACGAGAAAGTCCCGGGCCGGCGCCGGCGCCCCGTTGAGCAGCGCGCGAATGCCGCCGCACATCGCGTGGCCCAGCACGATCAGCCGCTCCACCTCGAGCACGCGCACGGCGAATTCGAGGGCGGCGCTCGCCGAGTGATAGGCGGCGTCCGGTTCGTACGGCGGGATCAGGTTCGCGACGTTGCGCAGGACGAAGAGCTCGCCCGGCTCGGCGTCGAAGATCATCGTCGGATCGACGCGGCTGTCCGAACACGCCACCACCATCGTCCGCGGCGACTGGCCCCGGTCCGCCAGGCGCTCGAACACCGCCCGCCGCTCGGGCCACTGCTCGGCCCGAAACCGCCGATACCCCTCGAGGAGCTCGTCCACGTGCTGTCCGTCTGCCGTCGTCGCCATCCGGGATCCGCCTGCCTGGGTGTCCATGTCGCGCGGTCTGCGAGCGCCGCCGTCCGCGACAAGCATACTGCGCCGTGACCCACCCCCGCGAGCCGCGCCGCTACGGCGCTCGCGACCGCGGTCGGGACCGCGGCCGCTGGAGGCGCCGCGAGGCGCGGGTGGCGAGCCCCACGACCACGCCGATCACCAGGATCGCCACCGCCGCGCCGATCGAGGCGCCGATCGCGAGCCGCGGCCCGATCGGCCGGCGGCCGCCCACACCGAGCGCCGCGCCCGCGGCGCCGATCCCGGCCGCGCCCGCGATCAGCCAGAGCGCGACGACGCGCGCGGATGGCGAGGGATTCGTCGGCACGAGGCGGAAGATCGCGCGTCGGCCCGCTCCCGTGGAACGCCCCTACCGCAGGGCGCCGTCCGTCCACCCGTCGGTCGGCGGCGTATCGGCAGGCGGCACGGTGCCCCCAGGCACGGCGCCCGGTGGCGCCGGGCCGGGCGGCTCCCCGGTCCGCGATCGCCCGTTGGCCGGGCCACTCGGCAGCGCGCCCGTCGAGTGGGGCGTCCAGTGCCCGGCGGGCTCGAACCGGTCGCCCACGAATTCGGCGCGTCGCAGCTGCGCGTCCAGCAGCTCCGATTCGATCGCCCGCCGGTCTCGTGGCCCGAACGCATAGAGGCGCACCGCGCCGTCCGCCGCCGTAAAGGCGCGGTGCGTCGCGCCCTGCGACCCGGTCGGCACCAGCCGCCTCCGGTGCGGCGCGGCCGGCGGGACCCCAAAGACGACGTCGTGCACCCGATACTCGGCGCCGGTCGCGTCCGTGAAGTAGATCCGCAGCCCGCGCACGCCCAATGGACACCGCCGCCCGACAGCGCGACCCCGCATTTGGGGCGTCCACTGTGGCTCCGGGCACCCGCCTGGGGCTGGTGATGCAGCGCACAGCGCCCGGAGACCTGGACGGACACTGTTCACATGTTCAAAACCGGTGAGCACGATTTCATGAGTTGCCGGTCATCCCGCACGACGCGCTTCCCCTGTCGGGAGATCGACATGCAGTATCGAAACGGCACGATCGTTTGTCTCGCACTTGCCCTGGCCGCGACGGCTGGCGCGCAGCCGAGTCATGCGCTGCTCTGGCCGGAGCGGTCGGCGGTCGCGTACGACACGGCGATTCATGTGGCGTACGACCTGATGCGCAACCGGACGCGTGTCGACATCGTGCTCTACGGCGCCGGACCCGGCACCAGCATGACCGCCGCGTACAGCTACGTCGGGAAGAATCGCTCCGACCCGCCGTCAATGATTTCGCTCTGGTACACCGACGTCGCGTCGCCGACCGATCCGCACGTCGTCGCCGAACCGGCGAGCTTCCGCGTCGCCGGGACGGAGCGCTTTCGGGTGCCGGTGCAGTATCACGGCGGCGCCGCCCTCGTCGACCTGACGCTGCCACAGTTTCTCGAACTGGCGAACGCGTCGTCGGCCTACGGCACGATCATGGGGCACGAGTACAGCTTCCGGGCGGTCGACCTCGAGGCGCTGCGCGCGCTCGCCGCGCGGATGCCGGGTGCGCCGACGGCGCTCACGACGATGAGTGCACGATGACGAGGGCGGCACTGGCGGCAGCGACGTATCCGGTCACTCGGGCGCCGCTGACCGCGAGGCCATAGGCCGCCCCCTCGACGAGGCTGCCGTCCAGGCCGACCGCCGCTCCCTGCAGCGCGGCGCCCGTCGTGGCCGACAGCGCCGGCCCGGTCAGCTGCTGGAGGGTTGCGCGTGACACGGGGCTCGGCAGCGTCGCGGTGAACGCGAGATTCTGCGTCGGGTCCGCGTTCACGATCACCAGCGCGCGCTGCGATGCGCTGTTGGCAACCGTGAAGGCGCTGGTATTGAGACCGCCGGCCGTGATCGACGTCGCGAGCAGCGGGCCCTGGCCGGCGAGCGAGAAGAGCAGGACGCCGTAGTACTCCGGCCGGACGTCGCTGACGACCCCGCCCGTGTCGGCGATCGGCGTGTAGCCGGGGCCGTTGCCCCCGCCGTGCAGGTTGACGCCCACTCCGCCGCCAGCCGCGATCGTGAACAGGTGCTCGATGACCCACAGCGCCGACGCATAGGAGTCGCTGATGCCGGGCGCGCCGCCGTTGTAGAACGAGTTCGTCTCGGCCATCCGAAAGGGGAGCCCGGCGCCGGACGCCGCCGTCTCGAGCTTCGTGAGCAACGATTGCAGGCGCGTATCAGGGTAGCTCACCAGCAAATCGATCGTCGATGACGGCGACTGGCCGTTGGCCCGATAGTAATGGTTCGACAGCAGCACGACGCCGGTCGATGCCTCGGCGAAGCTCGTGAACCAGGTCGTGTTGCCCGCCACGACCGGTCCGGTCAGCGGCACACCCGGCGACGCCGCACGAATCGCGCTCGCGAACGATTGCCAGCCGGCGAACCAGTCCGCGTAGCTGTAGCTACTGGCGAAGTATTTGCCCGCGTAGAGGTCGGGCTCGTTGCCGATTTCGATCCCGAGCAGGTTGGCACCGAGTGCGTTCACCGCGTACGCGACCTCGCTCGCCGCGGCCGACGCCGTCGACTGCGCGAAATTGACGCCATACAGGACGGGCCACCCGGTCGCGGTCGCGAACGCCGCCAGCGCATCGATGTCCGAAGGGGCGACCTCGCCCGTCGTCTGCCCGGCGCCGCTCGGCGCCCAGGTCGTCTCGTCGACCGAGTTGCCGCCAATGCGCAGCACACCGGAGCCCAGACGACGAAAGAGCGCGATGAGGTCGCTGTTACCGCCGGTGAAGAGCGGCTGCGCCATCTTGTTCTTCTCGTAGCTCAGCCCGACGAACGAAGCCGGTACACTGGCGGTCGTCGGAGCGCCGACGGTGATCGTCGCGTCGGTGATCGGGCCGGCCGGTACGGGTTGGGGCGGACCGCTCGGCGCGGTGGTCAGCCCCGGACCCGACGCGCCACATCCGCCGAGCAGGCCGATCGCGGCGGCGCTGCCGGCGATCGCGAGCGCCTCACGCCGGGTCATGAGAGTGTCGTCGGTCCAGCGGGCCGGGAGTGTCGGTATACGGCGGTGTCGCATCGCGGGTCTCCGCTGCGGTGGTCGCCCATCGACTGGCGCGACGTGGTCCGGGCAGGATGGCGTCACCCACGATCCGCTGGGTGGCCGCTCAGGATGGACGACTGGCGGTCGCCGGAATCACCCGTCACGGCGTCCTTCACGTTGGGCAGCGCCTCCCTGTAGATTGGAATCATGGCACACTCCGTGACGGCTGACGACCGCGCGCCGGCGGCGCGGAATAGCGCGACCGAGCACTGCGTGACGACCGCGGACCGGTCGGTGCGCATGTTCCGGCAGGACTGGGTCGAGTGGTGCTCCCATGTCCACCCGGTCGTCCCGCACCTGATCTTCTGGCCCGTGGTCGCGGTGCTCTTCGCGACCGCGCACACGTCGATCGGCCGCTCGGCGCTGCTCGTCCTCGCCGGCCTCGTCGTCTGGACGCTCGTCGAGTATTTCCTGCACCGCTATCTCTTCCACGCGCCGGACGCGGTGATGGAGGAGACGCACCGGATCTCGGCCTCGCTGCCGATCGATCAGGCCGTCATCCCGGAGCTCCCGACGTGGCGTCACGTCGTGTACTTCATCGCGCATGGGGTCCACCACGAGTACCCGAGCGACTCGTCGCGCCTCGTGATGCCGCCGTCGGCGAGCATTCCGCTCGCCTTCCTCTTCTACGGCCTCTTTCGTCTGACCGCCGGGCCACTGTACGCGCCGGCGCTGTTCGCCGGCTTCGTCGTCGGCTACCTGATGTACGACACCGTTCACTACGCGGTGCACCACCCCGGACTGCCCACGGCATGGGGTCGTTTTCTCAAGCGCCGCCACGCCAGGCATCACTTCGTCGATCCCGACAGCGACTATGGTGTCAGCTCGCCGATCTGGGACTGGGTGATGGGTACGCTCAGCCGCCGCGCGACGACCGACCGGGCCGACGCGGCCCGAGTCTAGCGGCCCGGACCGTCACGGACCGGCCGTCAGGTCGCGTCGCGGTCCTCGATCACCTTGTGCACCGTGATCGTCAGGTTCGGGTGACGAGCCCGTCCCACCTTGACGGCGTCGCGGACCGCCGAGATCGCCCGGCGCGGGAAATCATGGGACGGCTCGTCCTCGCCTTCGACCTCGATCGCGACCAGCAGGTGCACGCGCTTCTGCATGCGCGAAAGCTAGCCTGAGGAGACCGGACGGAGCGACCGACCCGATTGACAGGGGCGGCGGGCGGAACACATCGTGCAACGGACCGCGGCACCACTCCCCGCGAGGGTCACATGTTCCGCGATATCGCCTTCCTGCGCGACCAGATCGCCCAGGCGGTCGCCCAGCACCAGACGTTTCTTGATCGGCTGATCGAGCGCCAGTCCGGCGCCGCCGACGCCCGGGTACGCGCGCTCTCCACGCAGTATGTCGAGCCGATGCGGCAACATCAGCAGATGCTGCTGCAGCAGCTGCAGGCCGTCGCGGGCCGCCCGGCGACGCCCACGGTGCCGCCCGCGTCGCCCGCCGACCGTGCGCCGGTGGCTGACTACGCGGCCCTCGGTGGCGATCTCGCCGCGTCGCAGCGCGTCGAGGAGCACTTCCGGGTCTTCCGCGAGGCCGGAGGACTGCTCGGCGAGGATCGCCTCGCCACGATCGGCGCGTCCTGTGAGGAGACCCACGCACAGTATGCGGCCGCCGCCCGTCAGCTGCTGACGGCGCTCTTCGTCGGGCATGGTCGCGGCGACGCCGCGGCCGACCTGTCGGTCGACGAACAGCTGACGGCGACGGTCGATGACCATCCGGCGCTCGCCGACACGGCGACGATCCGGATCCGAGCGAGCGACACCGTCGGACCGATCGGCCCCGAGGGTCCCGAGGCGAGCTACGGCTCGGTCTTCGAGCAGGAACGCAACGAGGCGCGCGACACCTAGCCCGCGAGCCGCACGCGGCGCGCGGTCGCCGCCAATCCCCCGCGAGGCGACGGCGCAGTAACTTCTGCGCCATGACGGACGTTGTGGCGCTCGCCGCCGAATTGCTCTCCATTCAGTCGTCGACGGGCCAGGAAGGACGCGCCGTCGACTTCGTCTCCCGGTGGCTCGTCGGTCGCGGCTGGAACGTGACGATCCAGGAAGTGACGCCGGGACGGAGCAACGTCTGGGCGTCACACGCCGGCGGTGGCGTGACGCTCTCGACTCACCTCGATACGGTGCCGCCGTACCTGCCGCCCCGCCTCGTCGGCGACCGGCTTGTCGGCCGCGGCGCGTGTGACGCCAAGGGCATCGCGGCCGCGATGATGGTGGCCGCCGATCGCCTGCTGGCGGCCGGCGAGGATCGCGTCGATCTGCTGCTCGTCGTCGGGGAGGAGAAGGGGTCCGATGGTGCCCGCGCGGCCAATCAGCTGGCGGCGACGAGCCGCTTCCTGATCAACGGCGAACCGACGGAGAGCCGGCTCGCCAGCGGGGCCAAGGGCTCGCTCCGCGTCACCGTGCGCACGCGCGGGCGCGAGGCGCATTCCGCCTATCCGCATCTCGGGCGCTCGGCGATCGATCCGATGCTGGCGCTCCTCCCCCAGCTTCCGCGCCTCGGGCTCCCCACCGACGCCGTCCTCGGCGCGACGACGGCCAGCGTCGGGGTGCTGCGCGCCGGCACCGCGGCGAACGTCGTGCCCGCGCTCGCCGAGGCGGAGATCATGGTCCGCCTCGTCGGCGACGTCGCACCGGTCAAGGCCGCGTTCGAGCGCTGGGCCGGCGACACCGCCGAGATCGAGTACGGCTCCTACATCCCGGCCCAGCTCTTTCACACGGTCCCGGGGATCGACGCCGCGCCGGTCGCCTACACATCCGACATCCCGCTGCTCGGCCGCTGGGGCACGCCGCTCCTGTTCGGTCCCGGCTCGATCCACGTCGCCCATACGCCCGACGAGTACATCGACGTGCGCGAGTTGCGCACGAGCGTCGAGACGTACGAACGCCTCGTGCGCTCCCTCCTCGCGTCATGACCGCCGCGCCGGCCGCCGCCTTCGCGCCCGCGCGCCGATGGCCGGTCGCCGTCCTCGGTGCGACCGGCACCGTCGGGCAGGCCTTCGTGCGCCTGCTCGCCGACCACCCGTGGTTCACGCTCGCCGAGGTCGCGGCCTCGGAGCGATCGACCGGCCGGCGTTACGGCGACGCGGTCCGCTGGCTCGAGGGTCCACTGCCAGCGGCGGCCGCGGCGCTCGAGGTCCTCGCCTGCACGCCCGACGCGGTGCACGCGCCGATCATCTTCTCGGCGCTCGACGCGTCGGCCGCCGAGACGATCGAGGCGGACTTCGCCCGCGCCGGCCGCGTCGTCTTCAGCAACGCGAAGAACTACCGGATGCTCCCGGACGTGCCGCTCCTCGTCCCCGAGGTCAACGCATCGCATCTGGCGGCACTCCCGGTCCAGCGGACGCGACTCGGCTGGTCAGGCTGCGGCGCGATCGTCACGAATGCCAACTGCGCCGCGACGGCCGCCCTGCTGCCGCTGGCGGCGCTGCAGGCGGCGTTCGGGCTGGAGCAGGTCTTCGTCGTCACGATGCAGGCGGTCTCCGGCGCCGGCTATCCCGGCGTCCCGACGCTCGACATCCTCGGCAACGTCATCCCCTTCATCGGGGAAGAGGAGGAGAAGATCGAGCGCGAGCTGCCGAAGATGCTGGGTCGCTGGTCGGGCGCCGCGATCGAGCCCGCGGCGATCGACGTGAGCGCCCATGCGAACCGCGTGCCCGTCGAGCATGGCCACACAGTCTGCCTCTCCGTGCGCCTCGAGCGGCGCGCCACGCCGGCCGACGCGATCGCTGTCCTCACCGAGTGGCGCGGCGAGCCGGCCGCGCGCGGACTGCCGACCGCGCCCGAGCATCCGATCGTGATCGCCGCCAGCGAGTCGCGCCCGCAGCCGCGGCGCGACGTCGGGACCGGTGGCGGCATGTCGACCGTCGTCGGCCGCGTGCGGGCCGATCCGATCTGGGATCTTCGCCTCGTGGCGCTGTCGCACAACGTGATTCGCGGAGCCGCGGGCGGCTCCGTGCTCAACGCCGAGCTCCTGGCCGCCCAGGGCGGCCTGCCGCCGGCGTGATCGTCACGAAGTTCGGCGGCACGTCGGTCGCCGATGCCGATGCGATCCGCCGCACCGCCGAGATCGTGCGCGGGCGTCTCGGCCGGCAGCCGGTCGTCGTCGTCTCGGCGATGGCGGGCGTGACGAACGCGCTGCTGTCGCTCGCCGAGCAGGCGGTGGCCGGGCAGCTGATCGCCGCCGTGCAGGCCGTCGAGGAGTTGCGCGCCCGGCATTTCCGCGAGACCGAGCGCCTGCTCGGCGACTCGGCCGCCGCCGGCGAACTGTGCGCGGAGATGAGCGTGATGTTCGACGATCTGGCGAGCCTCGTCGGCGCGCTCGCCGTGCTCGGGCACCTGACCCCCCGCTCGCTCGACGCGATCGCCTCGACCGGCGAACTCCTGTCGTCGCACCTCGTCGTCGCCGCCTACCAGGCCGTCGGGCTGCCGGCGGTCCTCGTCGACGCCCGCCGCGTGCTGATCACCGACGACGCCTTCATGCGCGCCGCGCCGCAGACCGACGCCATCGCCGCGGCCGCGCGCGAGATCGTGCTGCCGATTCTCCGCGCCGGGCAGGTCGCGGTCCTGGCCGGATTCGTCGGCGCGACGCCCGCCGGGCTGACGACGACGCTCGGTCGCGGGGGATCGGACTACAGTGCGGCCCTGCTCGGCGCCGCCCTCCAGGCGGAGGCGATCGAGATCTGGACCGACGTCGATGGGATGCTGACCGCCGACCCGCGGATCGTGCCCGGCGCGCGGCTGATCGAGCAGATCCGATTCGAGGAGGCGTCGGAGCTCGCGTCGTTCGGGGCGAAGGTGCTGCATCCGCTGACGATCGCGCCGGCCGTCCGCCAGGGGATCCCGGTCTTCATCTACAACTCGATGCGCCCGTCGGGGCTCGGGACGCGGATTACCTTCGAGGCGCCGCGACGGGCGGTGACGGCGATCGCCGGCAAGCGCGGCACCTCGGTCGTGAAGGTGCGCTCGTCGCGAATGCTCCTCTCGCACGGCTTCCTGCGCACGATCTTCGACGTCTTCGAGCGCCACCGCACGTCGGTCGACGTCGTCGCGACGTCCGAGGTCTCGGTCTCGGTGACCGTCGATCACGACGAGCGGCTCGATGCCGTACTCCTCGAGCTGTCGGGACTGGGCGACGTCTCCGTCGAGCGGGCGCGCGGCATCGTCGCGATCGTCGGCGCCGGCCTGACCGACGACAGCGCGACGATGTCGACGGCGCTCGGCGCCCTGCACGGGATTCACATGCACATGCTGTCGCTCAGCGCCACCGGCATCAACCTGACGGTGATTGTCGACGGCGAGCAGGTGCCGGCGGCGATCCGCCAGCTCCACGCGGCGTTCTTCGCATGACGGCCGCAGCGGCGGCCGCGCCCGCGCTGGCGCTGATCGGGATGGGTCGAATGGGTCGCGTGGTGCGCCAGCTCGCCGACGAGCGTGGCTGGCGCGTCGTCGCCGAACGGAGCGGCGCCGACGCGCCGCTCCGGCCCGACGATCTCGAGGGCGCGGACGTGGCGATCGAAT
>Ga0116227_10012281_pt1 | contig 14015 bp, 12 predicted proteins | sample S1TSphgellanicum_FD_89693 | JGI IMG/M metagenome (GOLD analysis project Ga0116227, IMG submission 89693) | Host-associated microbial communities from peat moss isolated from Minnesota, USA - S1T2_Fb - Sphagnum magellanicum MG | ecosystem: Host-associated > Plants > Peat moss > Unclassified... | reverse complement strand
CAGCTGAACCAGAATCTGCTGCTCTACATCAAGACCCGCAGAAGCTATCGAGATGGCGGCTACAACGGAGAACTCGGCCCCAGAATTGGCTCTGCGAGCGTTGGCGGCAACAGCTACCGCACCGAAGTGGTCAGCGATGTCGAAATCGGCAGCAAGTATTCCGGATTGATCGGCAATGTGCCCGTGCGCGCCAATGCCGCAGCCTATTACGACTGGATCAGGGATGACCAGCGCACCGATTTCGCACTGGTAACCGGGGCATTATCGGCCGTCACTGTCAACGTGCCACGCTCACGCGTCTATGGTTTCGAAATGGATGGTCAGTTCTCGCCAATCAGCTGGCTCTCGCTCGGCGGCTCGGTCAACTATACCAACGCCGCCTTCGTCAAAGGCCAGAACATCGTCGCGGTCCAGGGCCAGAGCACGCCTTTTCTTTATTACACGGATACCCCCACCTGGTCGGGCGACGTGTTTGGCGACATCACAATTCCCCTGCAGGGCGACCTGACCATGATCTTGCATGCGGACATGTACGCCCAGGAGGAGACGCAAACCAGCGCCACCATAACCGCGCCTTTGCCCGGCTACGTCCTGACCAATTTCCGGGTAGGTATCGAAAACGACGTTGCCGGCTGGTCACTAACCGCCAACGTGAAGAACGCCTTCGATCAGGTCTATTACGTTGGCGGCCTTGCCCTCGGCGCACTGGTCCAAACCAACACCGCCATCCCCGGCGACCGCCGCACCTTCCTGGCAGAATTCCGCTACAAATTCTAGCCCGCGCGTCATAGGGTGGGCTGCTTTGCAGCCCACCACGTTTCAGAGCCCCAGGAACCCCGCAGGATAACCAACTCACCTCACGCCTAAAGCTGAAGCCCCCCCGCCACGGGTATCGTCGCCCCGGTCACATACCGCGCGTGGTCCGAGAGCAAAAAAGTCACCGCCTTGGCAATATCCTCGCCCCGGCCTGCGCTGCGCATCGGAATCGCGGCCAGAAATTTCTGCACATAATCGCTTTCGTTCAAGTTGCCCATGATCTCCCCGCCCAACCCTGCGTCGATCCAGCCGGGGCCCACGCAATTCGCCCTGATGCCAAAGCGCCCTTCCTCGCGCGCCAGGCCGCGTATCAATGCCTGAATCGCCGCCTTTGGTGCCGCGGAAAGAATGTCCTTCGCCGGCGAACGGTCTACCGCGCAGGTCACAAGTGCTACGATATTGCCGCGCTTCTGGCGTTTCAAATGCGGCAGGCATGCCCAAATCAGGTTGAAGCAGCCTTCCACGTCTGTCCGGAACGCGCCCGCCCAGCTGGCCGGATCGAGCTGGTTGATAAATCCCATGCGGATCGGCGGCCCCGCCGCATACACCACGGAATGCAGCGTCCCGTGGCGGGCAACCACATCATCCACAAATAGCTTTACCGCAGCTGCGTCTTGCAGATCCAGCTGTGCCGCCTCAACCGCGCGGCCCAACGCCAACCCTTCGCTCGTCACTCTCTCCGCAGCCTGCTGATTAGCCCGATAGGTCAGCGCCACGTTCGATCCGCTCAACGCAAGGTCATGCACAATCGCGGCACCCAATCCCCCGCTTCCGCCAGCCACAATAGCTACGCCTTCCGCAAATTCCTTAAGGTTCGTGGCAGTCACGGTCATTCTCCAGTTATCTCAGCGGCCGCGCGGGTCAGCCCGGTGCGGACATCATGCCGCGCACAACGGCGCGCTGAACTTTCCCCATCGCGGTTCTTGGCAGCGCATCAACAAAGCGAATGGATTTTGGGCATTTGTAGCGCGCCAGATGCAGCTGCGCGTAGGCAATCAGCGCGTTCTCATCCAGCGCCGCCTCGGCATGGCGTTCCACCATGGCCACCACGCGCTCCCCCCAGCGGTCATCGGCCACGCCCACAACCGCGGCATCACGCACAGCCTCATGCTGGCGCAGCACATTTTCCACCTGCACCGGATAGATATTCTCGCCGCCTGAAATAATCATGTCCTTCAAGCGGTCGGTGATTCGCAGATAGCCGTCCTCATCAAGAATGCCGCCATCCCCGGTCCGGTACCAGCCATTCACAATCGCGGCCCGTGTCGCGTCCGGCTGCCGCCAATACCCAGCCATCAGCGCCGGCGTGCGCACCCAGATTTCGCCGGCCTCGCCAGGTTGCAGTAACGCGCCTGTCTCGTCGCGAATCTCCACCGCCATGCCGCATTGCGGCCGGCCCACCGAAGCCAGCAGATGCGGCCGCGCAAGATCATGGTCCAGCGGCGGCAGAAACGTCACCGTGCCGGCGGCCTCCGTCATCCCGAAATACTGCGCAAAACGGCAGCCAATCACCGCAATCGCCTCGGTCAGCAGGGCAGGGCTCATGGAAGCGGCGCCGTAGGTAATCACTTTTATCCCAGGCGGCGCGCGCCCGGTCTCTCGCAGCAGATCCAGCATGGCGCGCAGAACTGTCGGCACAATAAAGGTCCGCGTCACCTGGTAACGATCGATCAGCTCAAGAAGGTTCGGCACCCCGGCATCCGAGGTCAGCACGCAAACAAGGCCACGAATCAGCCCGATCAGCATCCAGGACATGCCACCGATATGAAAATTCGGCAGCGCCGACAGAATCACATCTCGCTCGCTCCAGTCTTCCCAGTCCGGTGAGATCAGTTCCGCATGGCGCGCGGCGGAGAGCGCTGCATGGGTAATCATAACGCCTTTCGGCCGCCCTGTGGTGCCGCTGGTATACATCAGCAGGCACACCCCAGCCGGATCATGCGGCACGGCCTGGTGGGCCTTTGGCGGTTGGCCAAGCAACTGCCGCAGAGAAGCGTCCCCCTCGGTGGCCAGGCGGATGGTCGCCGAGAGCGCGGGTACCGCACGAATGGCCTGCTCCAAAGCCGGCATAAAGCCGTCATCGCTAATCACCAGAGCAGTCTGCGAATCTTCAAGCATGAAGGCCAGCTCAGGCGCCGCGCAACGCCAGTTCAGCGGCACCAGCACAAAACCCCCGGCGATCGCGCCGAACAGACATACAAAGTAAAGATCGCTGTTTCGGCCGAGATAGGCAACGCGGTCTCCCTCGCGTATGCCGTGGTCGCGCATCACCTCAACAAACCGGTCGGTCGCCGCGGCCAAGGCCGCATAGCTCATACGTTGCCCAAGCTCAGGCACCACAATGGCGCAGCTCTCCGGGCGTTCGCCGGCCCAGCGGGCAGGAATATCGCCCACCCACGCCATTTTCTCGGCATCTGTAAAACCCAGCCCCTCGGATCGCATCGCCGTTCAGGCCAGCATATGTGCGGAATCGCCCGGCACGCCCACGTCGTTTTCCCCCAACATTATATCTATATCCAACAATAATACGTCAGCGAACGATCTTTGGCTAGTACCTGTAGGGCGGGCTTCAGCCCACCACCTCCCCGCCAGAGCCACCCACGGGCGGCAGCTCCACCACCACGCCATCCGCCGTCTCCCGGCAGGTGAAAGTTCTAATCGCGTCGGTCGCGGGTGGGCCAATGGCCGCGCCGCTCGCCAGCGCAAACCGCGCCCCATGGAAAGGGCAGTAAATAGCGCCGCGCCGTATCCGCCCGCCTTCCAGCTTCTGCGCCCGATGCGTGCACCGATTTTCCACTGCAAAAAACTGCCCAAGGCTGCGGCAAACCAGAACCTCCCAGCCGCCATGGCGGCACGCCACCGATTCATCATCGGCCGGCGCGGCCGCGTGCGACAGCACAAGAAAGGCAGGATCGTCATCGTCCACGATAAGCCTTATCCGAACAGGGGCCGCCTGCGTGCGGCGGCAAAAGCGGCGCTTGACTGCGGTTGGCGCAGAATAGTATCGACACATGTCGTTCGCAAGCGTATGGATTATTCAATTCATCGGCGGTCGGCCCGGCCACAACCATGGCCTGCAACCACCATCCAAAGTGCTGCATCGCAACAAGCACACGAACCACAAGGAGGTAATGTCTATGGACACTGGCATGGATATCCAGCGTGGCGCCAGTACCACCGCCAGCCCGCTGGTAAGGGATCTGTTGCAACGTGATACGAAAATAGTCGAGCCTGCCATCCTGCGCACCGGCAGCGCTCTGCCCGACTCAAAGCCCGTCCCCGTGCGGCGTTACACCGATCCCGCCTATGCCCAGCTGGAACATGAACACATCTGGAGCAAAAGCTGGCAGGTTGTCGGCCGGGAAGAAGACCTGCCGGAAATCGGCGATCGCAAGCCTTACGTCGCCGGCCGCCTGTCCTACATCATCATCCGCAGTGGTGCCGATGAATTCAAGGCGCTCGCCAATAGTTGCCTGCATCGCGGCAACCAGCTTTGCGCCGCCGCGAGCAGCGGCGAAAAAATCCGTTGCGCCTTCCATGGCTGGACCTGGAACCTCGATGGCTCGCTCGCCCACGTGCCCAGCCGCTGGGATTTTCCCAACGTCGCCGATGAGGCATTTCGCCTGCCGGAAGCCAAGCTGGCCCGCTGGGGCGGCTTTCTGTTCATCAACCCCGATCCGGATGCCGCCCCGCTGGAGCAATCGCTCGGCGTCATCACCACGGATTTTCGCGATCAGGATGCGCGGGATCGCTTCACCATCGTGCATGCCCGCAAAAAGGTCCGTGCCAACTGGAAAGTGGTGCTGGAAGCCTTTCTGGAAGCCTATCATGTGATCGAGACGCATTCCGATTCCATGGGTTTCACCGGCGATGCCTCCACCCAATACGACATTTTCGATAACGGAATATCGCATGTCAGCCGCCTGATCACCCCGCTCGGCGTGCCCAGCCCACATCTGAACGACACGGTTTCCGCGCGCCAGGCTGGCGAATACGCGGCCTTCGCCTTCGGCATGGCCATGCCCGGTGTAGCACTGCCCACCATCACCTCCGATGCAACCGCCCGCAGCGAGGTCGCAGCCTGGCGCCGTGCCACGCTCGGTGCCGCCTTCGGCCATGATTTTTCGGATGCCTCCGACAGCTATATGCTGGACAGCATCCAATACTACATGTTCCCCAATTTCTGCCCCTGGCTCGGCGAAGGCTTGCCGCTGAGTTACCAGTTCACCCCAGGCGCAACGCCGGATGAATCGGTCATGGAAATACGCTTCACCGCGCCGCTACCCGCCTCCGGCCAACGGCCGCCGCCAGCCGAAATGATCGAGCTGGATTTCGATACCAAGCTCTCAAGCGTGCCGCAATTCGGCGTTCTTGCACATGTCTTCGATCAGGATTTCAGCAACCTGCCAACCATCCAAGCCGGCCTGCGCACCGCCTGCTCCCACAACGGCGTCTGCACCCTGGGCCGATATCAGGAAAGCAGAATTCAGCATCTGCACGATGTGCTGGAAAGCATCATCGGGTGCTAAAATCCCCGCATAGGGTGGGCTTCAGCCCACCACCTCCCAGCCAGCACGCTGCACCATGAACGACTCACAACCCGGATAACGCCACCACAATGAGCGAGTACGGCATCACAGGCTTTGGCGCCTACATCCCCCGGCTTCGTCTGGAGCGCACGGCCATCGCCGCCGCTCATGCCTGGATGGCGCCGTCCTTACGCGGCTTGGCCCGTGGCAAACGGGCGTTCTGCAGTTGGGATGAAGATTCCATCACCATGGCGGTGGAAGCGGCGCGCGACTGCGTCGCGCCACAGCAGCGCGCAACCATCGGCAACCTCACTTTCGTCTCCACCACCTTCCCCTATGCCGATTTGCAAAACAGCCTGATCGTCGCCGGTGCACTCGGATTGCCGGCAACCACCAGCACGGCCGATCTCGGCGGCTCGCAACGCGCCGGCATCGCCGCTCTTGCCGCCGCCTTGCGCGCCCAACAAGGCCAGGCGCTGGTCGTCGCCGCCGACCGCCCCAGGGCGAAACCCGCCAGCGTTCAGGAAATGGCCTATGGCGCCGGCGCGGCCGCCTTCACCCTCAGCAGCGGCACCCCGATCGCCAAACTGCTCGGCAGCCACGTCGCCACCGCCCCCTTCATCGATCATTTCCGTGCCTCCGGCGAACCTTATGACTATGTGTGGGAAGAACGCTGGATACGCGATGAAGGCTACGCCAAGCTGATCCCCCCGGTCGTCAAAGCCGCCTTGCTGGAAGCCAAAACACCCATCGCGGAGATCGACACGCTGATTCTGGCATCGCCCCTCAAAGGCGCCGCCGCCACCCTGGCCAAGCAGCTTGGCTTCACCGGAAGGCTGGCCGAATCACTCGATGATGGCTGCGGCTATGCGGGTGTAGCCCATCCGCTGCTGATGCTAGCGGCAACACTGCAAACCACCAGGCCGGGCCAAAGAATTCTGCTGGTCGGCTTCGGCCAGGGCGCCGAAGCCATCGTGCTGCAAACCACCGAGGCCATCGCCGATCACGCGCCCAATCGCGGCGTGCCGGTGGCGCTGGCCGAAGCCGTGCCAACAACCGATTACCTGCGGATGGCGTCGTTCTATAACGAGATCGATCTGGACTGGGGCATGCGCGGTGAAAAAACCGGCAAAGCCGCGCTCACCACGCAGTATCGGGAGGCGAGTCAGCTCGGCGCCTTCGTTGCCGGCAAATGCCAGGCCTGCGGCACGGTGCAATTCCCCCAGCTTGCCTATTGCGTCAATCCCGGCTGCGCTGCCCCCGCCGCCCAGTTCGATGATTTCCCGCTCACCGAAGTCCCGGCAAAGGTCCTCACCTTCACCGCCGACTGGCTCTCCTACCATCCAGCGCCGCCGCTTTATGTCGGCTTCGTCCAATTCGATGCCGGCGCCAGGCTGCTGATGGAAATCGTCGATGTCGGCGCCGAGGGCCTGGATGTCGGCACGCCCTTGCGCATCGTCTTCCGCATCAAGGAGCCCGACAAGATACGCGGCTATAACAGATATTTCTGGAAAGCCACGCCCATCGCCGCACGCCCAGCAGGGGAGAAAAACTGATGGCCAGCGGTATCCGCGACAAAGTTGCCATTCTCGGCATGGGCTGCTCCAAATTCGGCGAGCGCTGGGATACCGGCACGGAAGGCTTGCTCGCCGAAGCCTTCGATGAAGCCTTGGCCGATGCCGGTATCGAACGCAGCCAGATCGAGGCAGCCTGGTTCGGCTCCTGCATGGATAACGTAAATGTCGGCAACTCCGCCATTCCCGCCTCCACCGCGTTGCGGCTCGATGGCATCCCGGTCAGCCGGATGGAAAACATGTGCGCCACCGGCACCGAGGCATTGCGCGGCGCGGCCTATGCGGTGGCCTCCGGCGCCGTTGATATCGCTTTGGCGATCGGCGCGGAAAAGCTGAAAGATACCGGTTATGGCGGCCTGCCGGCGCCCTATAAGGGCACGCTGAACGATTTGTGGCTGCCCCTCGGCTCCGCCCCCGCCGGCTTCGCCCAACTCGCCGCCGGCTACCGGTCGCGCTACGGCACCTCGAAGCAGGATCTCAAGCGCGCCATCGCCCATATATCCTGGAAAAGCCACCAGAACGGGGTCAACAGCCCAAAGGCGCATTTCCGCAAGGCGGTGGAGATGCAAGCCATCCTCGATGCGCCAATGATCGCCGAGCCGCTCGGCATTTTCGATTGCAGCGGCGTATCGGATGGCTCCGCCTGCGCCATCGTCACCACGCCAGAAATCGCCCGCGCGCTGGGCAAGAAAGATCTCGTCACCATCAAGGCCATCCAGCTCTCCATCAGTTCCGGTGTCGAATCCACCACCAGCGGGTGGGATGGTTCCTATGTCCGAAACACGCGCAAGGCCGCCGCTCGTGCCTATCAGGAGGCAGGCATCACCAACCCACGCGAGCAGCTCAGCCTGACGGAAGTCCATGATTGCTTCTCGATCACCGAGCTGGTCACCATGGAAGATCTCTCCCTCTCCCAGGATGGCCGCGCCGTGCATGATATCCTCGATGGGTTTTATGATCGGGAGGGCGGTGGCGTACCGTGCCAGATCGATGGCGGCCTGAAATGCTTCGGCCACCCAATCGCCGCCTCCGGCCTGCGCATGGCCTACGAAAACTACCTGCAATTGCTCGGCCGCGCCGGCAAGCGGCAACTGCCAAGCCCCAGCCTTGGGCTAACCCATAATCTGGGCGGCGTGCCCTATCTTGGCATCGCCGCCATTTCCATCCTCGGCCTGCTGTAAATGGCGGGCGTCTATTTCGATGATCTCGTGGTCGGCCAGGTCTTCGTGCACGCGCTTCGCCGCACCATCACCGAAGCCGACAACGTCTTCTTCACCTGCATGACTCACAATCCCGCGTTTCTCCACCTGGATGAAGAATACTGCGCCAACCACACGGAGTTCGGCAGGCGCATCGTCAACAGCGCGTTCACCCTCGGTCTGATGGTCGGCATCTCGGTAGGCGACACCACATTGGGCACCGCAGTCGCCAATCTTGGCTGGGACGAAGTGCGCTTCCCTAAACCGCTCTTTCACGGTGATACCATTCGCGTCGAGACCGAGGTCATAGAGCTGCGCGAAAGCCGCTCGCGCCCCAATGCCGGCATCGTCACCTTCCTGCATCGCGCCTATAATCAGAAAGAGGTGCTGGTCGCGCATTGCCGCCGCTCCGGCCTGCAACTCAAGCGGCCAGCCACCCACGCATGATGCGCGCCTGAACCAAGGACGAACCAGGCCTTGAACCGCACACTCTTCAGTTCAGACCACGAGGCTTTCCGGCAAACGGTGCGCCGTTTCGTCGAGGATGAGCTGGTGCCCCACCACGAAGTGTGGGAGGAAGCGCGCATCGTGCCACGCGCCGTCTGGCGCCGCGCCGGCGAACTCGGCCTGCTCTGCCCCAACGTGCCCGAGGAATATGGCGGCGCCGGCGCCGACTGGCTCTACAACGTCGTCATTATCGAGGAAATGGCCCGCGCCGGCGTCACCGGCCCGGGCGCCGGCTTCATGGTGCACACCGAAATGGTAGCGCCCTATCTGCTTACCGCGGGGTCAGAGGCACTGAAGCGCGAGATATTGCCGAAAATGGTCTCCGGTGAGCTGATCGGCGCCCTGGCAATGACCGAGCCTGGCGCCGGCAGCGATGCCAAGGCCATCCGCACCCGCGCCATACGTGATGGCGAAGTCTACCTGATTGACGGCCAGAAAACCTATATCTCGAACGGCCAGAACTGCGACTTCGTCGTTCTCTGCTGCAAGACCGATCCCGCCGCCGGCGCGCGCGGCGTCAGCCTCATCGTCGTCGATGCCGCCACCCCCGGCTTTGCCCGCGGCCGCAACCTGAAAAAAATCGGCCTCAAGGCGCAGGACACCTCGGAATTGTTTTTCCAAGGCCTGCGTGTCCCGGTAGCCAACCGCCTCGGCGAGGAAGGTCAGGGTTTTGGCATCATGATGGCAAAGCTCGCGCAAGAACGCCTCACCCAGGCAGTCCGCAGCATCGTGGTAGCCGAGGCCGCCATCGGCTGGACCGTCGCCTACACCAAAGACCGCAAAGCCTTCGGCGGCACCATCGCCGATTTCCAGAACACCCAATTCACCCTGGCGCAGCTGTCAGCCGAAACCACCGCTCTGCGCGTCTTCACCGATTGGTGCATCGCAGCTTTTATGCGCGGCGAGCTCACCCCGGTGGAAGCGGCCAAAGCCAAACTGCTCGTGACCGATCTGCACTGCAAGGTCGTCGATCAGTGCCTGCAATTCTTCGGTGGCTACGGCTATATGCTCGAATACCCAATCGCCCGCGCCTACACCGACGCCCGCATCACCCGCATCGCCGGCGGCGCCACCGAAGTAATGAAACAAATCATCGCCCGCGACCTCTTCACCCGCCCGTAACCCGCACGTCTCGTAGGGTGGAAAAGCGAAGCGCCTTCCGCCACCTTCAATGCTGCAAAAAAGACGATTGAAAAAAGTACCTCAAAGCCTCTTCACCAAACGCGCCCACGCCCCCTCCAACGCCGATCGCGCATCCGGGGCCGCCACAGCAATCAACGCCTCAGCCCGTTCATGCACCGATTTCCCACGCAAATCCGCTGCCCCGTGCTCCGTCACAATAATATCCACCTCGCTGCGCGGCACACTCACCACAGCGTCTTCACCCAGGCAGGCGCAAATCCGAGACATCCCACCCCCGGAAGCTGGCAAAGCAATGATGCTCAACCCGCCCGGCGATCGTCTGGCCGCCGATGCAAAATCCGGTGCGCCACCAGGCCCGCTCACCGATTTCCCAGCCAGACGCTCAAGATTGCACTGCCCGAACAGATCGACCTCAATCGCCGAGTTGATCGCCACGAACCCGTCGAGTAACGCCAGACGCCGCGGATCATGCGTCACGTCACAGCCGCGCAGCCGCACGCACGGGTTTTCCGCCGCCCAGTCATACAACAACGTCGATCCAACCAGCGCGCAGGCCAAATGCGCATGGCCTGGCGCCAGCGCACCCCGCTCATGCAACTCCATCACCCCGTCAGACAGCATTCCCGAATGGAATTTCAAATCCCTGCGGTCGCCAAGCGCGCTCAGCAACGCTCCAGGCACTTTCCCAAGCCCAGTCTGCAAAGTCATTCCATCGGTAATGAACTGTGCCACATGCCGTGCGATAGCGGTGGCAACCGGGTCCTGCTCGCCCGTCTTGTAGGTTGGCAAAGCCACATCGCATTCAACACTATCCGAGAAACTGGCCAGCGCCACCGAATCGGCCCCGGGCAGAAACGGCGTCCTGGCGTTGATCACCGCCACACGCCGCCGCGCCCGTGAGAGTGCCAGCCCGGCAAACTCCACCGCAGGACCGAATGAGCACATCCCCGCATCATCGGGCCGCGACACCTGCACCACCACCACATCGAATGGCGCCCGATCGGCCAAATGCCGCACAAACCCGGCATAGGACATCGGCAACTGGCGGTACACGCCACGCGCCTGGGCCTCGGTCAAAGATGGCTGCATGAACAGCCCGCTCACGCGGGCGCTTGGGTGCAGATTGTCCAGCACCAGGCGGTTGATGCCGGTCGCATACGTCGTCGTTATAAACAAGCCCCGGCTTGCATCCGGATCGCGGAGCAGCGCATCCATCCAGGCCGAAGGTGCCCCGCTGGCGCCAGGAACAAACACGCTCTGCCCTGGGCGAAGCCGGCCAAGGCTCTCACCAAGGCTCAAACGATCCATGCAACGCGCCTGCTATTCGGTAGCTGCAGGGTGGGCTTCACCCCACCCAGTCCAGGTCGTACGACTCCGGTACAATGAACCACGCGCACCACTAGTCCGGCATGTGGCACGATGGAAAACACGGCGCGCGCTTTTCCATAAAAGCCCTTACCCCCTCGGCAAAATCGGCCGTGCCGACCAGATGCACGATCGCCGCGCGTTCCGCGGCCAATTGCTGCGCAAGCGTATTGGTGGCCGACTCACGCAACAACGATTTCGCCAGCGTGATCGCCTGCTGCGGCGCCTTGGCAAATCGTGCGGCCAATGCGCCAACATGATCGGCCAGCCGCTCCGCTTCCACCACCTCGCTCAGCAATCCCAGCCTGGCCGCCTCCTGCGCATCCACCCGCGCCGCTTTCAGCACCAGCATTGCGGCCATCCGTGCACCAACAATCCGCGGCAACAAATAGCTTACCGCCCCATCGGGGCTCAGCCCAACCCGTTGATGCGAGAACAGCATCAAGCTGGTCTCGTCGCCGATCACCATATCGGCTGCCAGCGCAAACATCAGCCCGGCCCCTGCTACCACGCCCTGCACAGCGGCGATGATCGGCCGATCGAAACCGGCAACCGCTTCGATCAGACCAGCCACACGCTCCATCCGCCGGCCAAAATCCTCCTGCCGCTCCGCGATGGTCTTCTCCAGATCGCTTGCAAAGCCTGCCACGTCGCCGCCGGAGCAGAAATGCTTGCCGTTGCCTGCAATCACCAGGCAGCGCACACCCGGGTTGCGCTGCGCATCCAAAAATACCGCCGTCAACCCCGGCACCATGTCAGGTGCAATGGCATTGCCATGCGCCGGCCGGTTCAAGCTCAGCTTCAGTACCCCATCACGCAGATCGAGCAGAAAATCCCCGGTCACAGCGTTCACAGGCTCGGTCACGCCGTGCCAATCCGCGCCTGTCCGCGATCCAGCACAATCAGATCGCGTTCCACCGCGCGGGCCCGAAATTGCACCTGCGCGCCCTGCCCAAATACCTCGATACGAATGGTCTCACCTGGAAACACCGGCTTGCTGAAACGCGCCGAAAGCCCGCCGATACGTGTTGGATCGTGGCCGCAGCACGCCGCGATCAGGCCGCGTGTCGCGATGCCGAACGTGCACAGCCCATGCAGGATCGGCTTGGAAAACCCCGCTTTCGCCGCCGCCGCCGGGTCGGCATGAATCGGGTTGAAATCGCCGGAAAGCCGATAGATCAAGGCACTTTGCGGCAATGTCGGCACATCGAAAACTGTGTCAGGCACTGCCTCCGGCAACGCCGCTGGCGGCGCGGGCGGCACGCCGAATCCACCCTGTCCGCCATCGCCGCGCAGCATATAAGTGCTCGTCACCGTGGCCAGCAAACGATCCGAGTCGTCGTCATACAATCTCTTGGCCACATGCATCACCGCGCCCTTGCCGGCACCCTTATCCTCAACGGCCAGGATGTCATATTCCCCGCGCACCACCCCTTCCGGCGCAATCGGCGCATGCAAGTCGCAGCCTTGCTCCCCGTGCAGTATCTTCACCCAGTCGATCCCGAGCTCCGGTTTGCTCACCCAGAACCCAGGATGTGCCAGCACCACGCATATCGAAGGCACCGCGGCAAACCCGGCGCTGTTCTCATACAAAAACTGCAACTGCGTCGCATCGGCCGGCATGTCCCCATAGCCGAGCCCCAACGCATACAGAATCGAATCCCGCGCCGTATAGCTATGCCGAATCGGCGCCAGCCGCAGCGCCTGCAGCGCCTCCAGATTCATGCCCAACTCCCATGCATGCAAATCCCCTGCAAACGAGAAAGGCCCACCGCCGTAGGGTGGGCTCTAGCCCACCAATTCCGCGTCGCACAAACCCTCAGATCAGAAAGGATCCCAGGTAAACACGTCGGAAGACCGGTCCAGCGGAAAGAATGAGGGCTTCATCGTCGCCAGCGCATGGCTTACCACCGTCTCCGGCGTCCAGCCTTCGGCGGTTTGCGCCGTGCGGATCGGCCGGTTCTGCCCGAACAGCATCAGCTCGTTCATCCGCGCGCCAAATACCTGGCCGGTCACGTCCTTCGACTCGTCCAGCATCAGCCCCACCGCCAACGGCGCAATCTTGTCCGGCGTCATCCGTTTGGCAATTTCCAACCGCTGCCGGTTCCGCTCATCGGTGGCCGGTATGGTGCCCACCATCCGTGTGAATGCGAAAGGCGCTATGCAGTTCGATCGTACATTGAATCTGGACATGTCCAGCGCGATGCTTTTCGAAAGCCCCACCACCCCCAGCTTCGCCGCCGAATAATTCGCCTGGCCCATATTGCCGATCAGCCCGCTGGTCGATGTCATATGGATAAAGCAGCCGCTGCCTTGCTCCTTGAAATGCGGCGCCGCCGCGCGCGACACATAAAAACACCCATCCAGATTGACTGCGCACACAATATCCCAGTCGGCCTTCTGCATCTTGTGGAAAATCACGTCGCGCAAAACGCCTGCGTTGTTCACCACCACATCGATCCGCCCGAACGCATCGAGCGCATCCTGGATAATGCCATGCGCGCTGTCCCAGTCTGCCACATTCCGATAGCTCGCAACCGCCTGGCCGCCCTCGGCGCAAATCGAATCCGCCACCGACTGTGCCGGTCCTGGATCGCCGCCTTCGCCATTCGGCCCACCGCCAAGGTCGTTCACCACCACCTTGGCGCCATAGCTCGCCGCCAGCCGGGCAATGCCTTCACCCACGCCGCCACCGGCGCCCGTGACAATAACCACCTTGCCGTCAAGCAACCCAGACTGTGACATCAAACTATTCCGTTCCTATCCGCTCAGGCGCCGATTCCCGGCCGCGCCCGACTTATTCTGATCATCGCCGCCCACGAAGCAACGTTGTGGGCAAGTATATCGTAAGTGATCTTACTGTCTAGGGGCAACCAGCATCT